>Ga0247679_1000005_pt1 | contig 338724 bp, 277 predicted proteins | sample CNK20_metaG_FD_182797 | JGI IMG/M metagenome (GOLD analysis project Ga0247679, IMG submission 182797) | Soil microbial communities from Purdue University Martell Research Forest, Indiana, United States - CNK20 | ecosystem: Environmental > Terrestrial > Soil > Temperate forest > Bulk soil...
GAAGCCTTCAAGGCCCATTCCCGGCAGCAACCCTGCGCTCCGAGACCGACACGCTAGAAATCGTCGCAACCGTCGAGCTTCGTTTCTGCCGCGCAAACTCCTAGCGCTTCGTTAGGGGCTCCGACCCCCTTCGTTAGGGCATCCGACCCCCTTCGTTAGTGCCTCCGAGCGCTTCGTTAGGGGCTCCGACCCCCTTCGTTAGTGCTTCCGAGCGCTTCGTTAGGGCCTCCGACTCCCTTCGTTAGGGCCTCCGACCCCTTCGTTAGGGGCTGCGAGCGCTTCGTTAGGGCCTCCGACCCCTTCGTTAGGGGCTGCGAGCGCTTCGTTAGAGCCTCCGCCCCTCATCGTTAGGGGCTGCGATCGCTTCGTTAGAGCCTCCGACCCCTTCGTTAGCCTGCATTTCTCACACGCTTGAACACAGCTCACTGGAATTGTTCCCTTGAGAGCGTTGCCATTCCCTTTGTCGAGAGCCCTTCTCCCCCCGCGGTTTCTTTGCGGGGGGAGAAGGACTCTCGATTGGAGGAACTGCCGAGAACGAACCGCTCGCACAACGCTACAACGTCCCAAGTTTCGCCACCAACAGGGTGCCGACAATTCCACTCGGCGTGTGAGAAATGCGCTAGTGACCTCCACGACCTCACTTCTGGCCTTAAGCCCGACAACCGAGAACCTGCCCAGCGCCTACCGTCACATCCAGAAATCCCGCGGCTACAACTTCACCAGCGCCCCGCCGAACGTCTGCAGGTACTCTCGTACGCGTCGAGCTGCTTGTCCGGTCCGATGACGAAGTAGACGCCGTCCGGCGCTGGCTTCCATGACGAGCCGTCGTAACCCGGCAGCACCGGCGGGGGATCGTTGAAATCGGCGAGCTCGGTCTCGGTCAGCACACGCATCGTCCCGCCGCGTTTTTCGCGCACGTAACTGAGGCCGCTCTCGCTGCTCGACAGCAGGTCGAAGCGCTGCGCTTTGGGATCGTTGTCGGACATGGATACGAGGATCGTATCGCACCGCGGGCAAAGGGTCCGGCCCAGCGTGATCGCTACGTTTCGTCGAACAGCGGCGTCCCGAACAGCGGCTTATTGCCGAGCGACACGATGAGGCCGTAGAGCGCGAGGCCGATCACGATCGCGGACCCGAGGAAAAAGCGGCCGAAGTACCAGGCCGAAGTATCGAGCGTTGGCGGAAGGACCTTCATTTCGAACGAGACGAATGTGCAGACCGTCAGCGGAAGCAGGCCGTGCCGAACCATGACATACAGGAGCACGCCGGCGCTGAGCGCCGCGAGAGGACCTGCGGCACCTGCGATGCGCGAATCCTCTAAAAAGAAAGCGTTCCAAAAGGCGGCCGACAGCAGCACGAACGTGATGGCGATCGCGAGACGCTGACTTCGGAGGAGAACGCGGAGAAGGACGAATGCGGCCAGAATCAAGATCGCCTCAACGATCCCAAACTGCGTGGCGGCGTTCAGCATGTTAAAAACCGCGTGGCGCGGGCTGGCGAACGGGCTGGTGCCCGGTTGGATCGGTGGCGGAGCCGGAATTCCGAACCATGGCAGCGCGACGCTGGTGAGATTCGACAGCGCGATGAGCGCCAGACCGGCAACGACGCCAATCAACACGTCGCGTCCGACCATCGGATCGCGGAAACGTCCCGCCAGCAATCGACTCCACGAAATCAGAGTGCGTGGCCATTTGCGGCGGACATGCGGCTCCAGAGCGACGTAAAGGAGCCAGACGATCGCTCCTTGAAAGAGCGCTTTCGCCGCGATGAGACTGACCGTATCCCACTCGTGCTGCGTGGAGATGAGATGATCGGCGCGGACAAGAAACGCGGCGAAGCTCACGAAAAAACAGAATGCGGCAAGACGGAACGCCGCCTTCCTGTCGCTCCGTCCGCGGCGAAGGTTGTGGATGGCCAGGATGATGCCGATGAGGTAGGCGCTGATCTTAAACACGACACCCGCCGCCTGCCCAACGATTTCTGCGGTCCCGCGCCGTACCACGAATGGCCTCGGCTCGTCCCACGGACCATAAAGCGCGAAGGCCACGGGCTTGCCGGCGCGCGCGGCGGCTTCGATGTGCATCGGCACGCCCGGTTGCTCCGCGAGGGTGCCGTCCCAGGCGACCTTCGCATCGGAGTCGACCGGCATGCTCCACAACGGCCGCGTCAGATGAAAGCGGGCGGAATCGATGCCCGATTCGCGAAACAGCGCGGTCCAATCCACGGGTGAGGCGCCTTGTGCAAGGATCCTGTCGGGAGGCACCGCGAAGAACTGCAGCAGCCGTCCCTGCGGATCGATGAGGATCTTCATCATGCCCGGCCAGACGAGTGGGGGATCGTCGCTCACGATGCGCCATTCGTCCTGCCAGGGATTCATGGGCTGCGGTGAGAGCCGCGCCATGTAGCCGACCACGCCCGGCCGCGCCCGCGCGATGGCCCGCCATCGATTCGCCGATTGGTCGCGCCCGGTCATGTACCTGGCGTAGCTGTCGTTCCAGATCCACTCTCCGCCGACGTCAGCGATCGGTATGGTGTAGCCGAGATTCTCTGCGATCTCCTGTGCGCGAGCCTGAAGGACTTCGGTCGATTTCGGGAGCGGGACGAGGCGAAAAACGTTGGTACGCTCTGCCAGCAGCGCGATCGCGATCAAGCTGGCCACGACGATGGCGAATGCGGTCCACGCCACTGCAGGGCGGAGATCGCCGACCGCCCCGGCAGCGGCGACCATCTCCGGCGATGGCGTTTCACCGGCCGCCAGCGCGGCGGCGAGCGGATCGCCGCCGGGCAGCGAGGCCATCACCGCGCGCGCCGAGGGTGGACGGGCGGTGGGGTCGTCCTCGAGGCAGCGGACGATGACGCGCTCGACGGCCGGATCGATCTCGCGCACGACGCTGGAGACGCTCGGCGTTTTCGCGGACGCGCGTTTTGCCACGATCTCCTCGAGCGTTGCTCCTTCGAAGAGCCGCCTGCCGGTAAACATCTCGAAGAGGACCACGCCCAGGGCGTAGAGATCGCTGCGCGGCGTCGCGGCCTCGCCGCGCAACTGTTCGGGCGCCATGTAGGCGGGCGTGCCCGCGAAGCCGCGGGCCGCGACGTCGTCGACGAGCGTGGCGAGGCCGAAATCGGTGATGCGCGCCTTCCCGCGGCCGTCGATCATCACGTTGGCGGGCTTGAGATCGCGGTGGATGACACCGAGGTCGTGCGCCGCGGCCAGTCCGGCGGCTAGATCGCGCGCGATGTCGAGCGCCTTGTCCACCGGCAGGCGTCCGATGCGTCGGAGCAGCGACGCGAGATCCTCGCCGTCGACATACTCCATGGCGATGAAGTGCGTCCCCTTCCACTTCACGATGTCGTACAGCCGGCAGACGTTCGGGTGCGACACCTGCCGCCCGATGCGCACCTCGGCGATCAGGCGCTCGAGCCGCCCGCGGTCGTGCGCGAGCTGGTGCGGCAGGAACTTCAGCGCCACTGCATGGCCGAGCTTCATGTCCTCAGCGCGGTAAACCTCCCCCATCCCGCCCCGCCCGAGCTGCGCCACGATGCGGTAGCGATCGGCGATCACTGTGCCAGGAGCAAAGCGCGACAGCGACGGCGTGTTCGCGGCATCAGTTCGGACGACCGTCTCGCCGTCGAGCGGGAGGGGGGAGTCAACCATGGTGGACTGACGCGATCATACGCCGGTGGAAGGGTAATGAATGCGCGCGTCGCGCGCGTCGTCACATACACTTGATTGCGCGACGGGTGGCGCCGCACGCACGACAACTGATCACCGACAACCGACAACGCGCCGCAGCGCCAGACATCACATCCAGAAATCCCTCGGATACAACCTCACCAGCGCGCCGCCGAACGTCTGCAGGTACCGCTCGTACGCGTCGAGCTGCTTGTCCGGTCCGATGACGAAGTAGACGCCGTCCGGCGCCGGCTTCCATGATGCGCCGTCGTAGCCGGGCAAGACCGCCGAGTAGACGCGGTCTTTGCGGTCGAAAAGGATGTTGCCGAGGTTCGGGTCCTTGCGCAGGGTGAGGATCGACTGGCGGAACTTGCGCACCTCCTCCGGCGTCTGACCGTCCGCTAGGTCGGCGGCCATCGCCTCGGCGCGCGACTCGTACGTCTGCGCGCCGCGAAGATCGGCGAAGACCTGGGCGATGGTGTAGTCGGCCAGCGAGGCGTCGCGCGCCCCTCCGCGCAGCTCGCCGACGACGAAGCGGATCGTCTGCGGCAGCTCCGGCGTCCGCTCGGCGTAGTAGCCGACGCGTCCCGCGCCGATCGAGCCGCGCAAGCCGTTGCTGTAGGCAAGTCCGGCGCCGATGGTCTTGAGGAAGATGCCGTGCGCGCCGTAGCCGGCGAAGAGGCGCGAGGCGAGGAAATCGAGCTGCTTCTCGCGGTCGCCGAAATCGGCGTACGACGGGCCGGCCACCGAGGTGATGACCACGCCGCCGTTCATATTCGGCGCGAGCAGACCGACGAACGGCGGCGGATCGGTGATCGCGCCGCGCTGGCGCAGCCGCGCCTCGACCAGGTTCTGACCCTTGATCGTCACGCGCGACACCGGCGCCGGATCGAGCTCGCCGATCAGCCCCGCGATCGGCGGGGCCAGCGACGCCTGCGTGGCGGACGAGCCGGCGAGGAACATCCGGGCGTTGCCGGCATGCAGGATGTGTTTCCGCACGAGATCGAGCCGCGCCAGCACCTCGGCCGGCGGCGTAGCCAGATCGTCGCGCATGTCGGTGACGAGCTGGGCCCAGTCGGCGGCGAGGCTGGCGTCGGGGATCTCGACCAGCGTCAGATCGAGATCGCGCAGCGCATCGGATGCGACCGGCTTCGCTCCCGGCGAAAGCTGCGCGAAGGCGGCCGCGTAGGTTTGCAGGCTCTCGGGTGCCGTCCCTTTACCGTTCACCGTCGCCGCGATGAAGGCCTTGAGATCGGCGCGCGATGCCGATTTCGCCGCGGGGATGATCGACGTCAGATACGCGGCGATGGCGTCGCGGTCGGCGGCGGGTGCTTCCTTCAGCATCCAGCGCAGCCGCAGGGCGTTATGCGAGCGGGTGAGGAACGAGTTGGTGGCCATCAGCAGAGCGCTGTCCTGCCTCCGCCACGCCTCGGAGGGGTTGTTCACCCACCCTTCCTCGGCGCCTTGCATGGTGTTGCGCAACTGGCTGAGCGACTGATCGACGGCGTCGCGGATGCGCGGAAGGTTCTCCACGCGCCAGTCGGGATGCTCGAGGACGAGCCGCATCCACTCGATGGCCTTCTTCGATTCGTTCAGATCGTTGCCGGCCCCTCGGATCACCAGCTCCGTGCGCCCGGTGCGCGTGTTCGTGCTGTAGCTGGCGTTGAGCGAGAGGATCTCGTTGCGCAGCCGTTCCGTCATCTCGTCGAACGACACCGGCTTGCCGTGGTCGATCACGCCGACGCGCGTCAACAGGTTCGGCAGGAGCGCCAGATAGCGATCGTCATCCGGCGGCAGCGTGTCGAGGCGCAACGCGATGCCGGTGGTGGCGCTGGTCATATTCTCGAACGTCGAGGCCACCATCGGCACGTCGTGGGCGAGTTTCGTCGTGGCGAATCTCAGCCCGTCGTCGATCGTCATCGGCGGCGCGTCGACGAACTTCGGCGGAGCGACCGCTTTCGCGGCGGTGTCGATGCGCGCCGTCTCGGCGTCGTAGTCGGCGCGATACCGTTTGATCGCTTCCTGCGGATCGGTCACGCCGTACTGATTGGCCAGCCGCAGCGCCTCGGCGTTTGCGCGCGCGGCGCGCTCGGAGTCATTGCGGGCGATCAGCTCCGGGCTCGGCTTGGCTGCAACGGCATACGGTTCGACGCCGGTGATCTGCCACCGCGCCAGTGCATCGCGCCAGAAGTTCTTCTTCGAGGCGATCAGCTCGTTCACATGCGCGAGCTGCGGTTTCATCGTCAGCGACTTCCGGAACGTGCCGGTTTTCTCCAGCGCCAGGAGCTGATCCATCCAGGCGGAGCCGGTGTTGCGGAAGCCGAAGAGCGGCGGCGAGTTGACGAACTTCGAGAGATCGCGATGCAGCTCCACGACGCGGCCGGCGATCCGTTTGTTGAACTCCTCGAGCTCCGGCGAGCCATCGGGCAGCGCGGCGATGCGGGCGATCTCGGCGGTCACGACGCCGCGCACCTCGGCCAGCCGTTCGGCGGTCAGGTTCGTGGCGGTGACGTCGCCGAAGGAAACCGATACCGGATGCCCCTCATCCGCGCTCACGCGGTTGTTGACCGACTTCGCGCCGATGTCGATCGTCCGGGTCTTGCTGTCGACGAACTTCTTGTAGAGGTTCGACGTGGCGTCGCTGGCGATGTTGTCGAAGAAGAGATTGAGCAGCAGCTCGTCGCCGGCGTCGAGATCCATCCGCGTGGCCGGCCACGTCAACGTGACGGGGCTCGGCTGCTGCGGATTGCGGTTCGGATAGTCGGCGAAGGCGATCGTGCCGGCCGGCGCAGCAGCCGGCTTCGGCTGATCCTCCATGCGCTTCGCCGGCCGGACGGCCGCGCTTTTCTGCAGCCGGTCGAGGATGGCATCGATGCGCGTCAGCGCCTCGGCAACAGGAACGTCCGGCGGCAGGGCCACGATCGAACCCATGTTGCCGAGGAAGTAGTTCGCGTCGTGAAAGCCGCGGATGTCCGACGGCTGCATCGTCCGGATCCCGGACGGCTCGCCTCCGGCGTTGTACGACAACGGATGATTCTTCCCGTAGACGAGCTGGCCGGACGTTCGGAAGAGCTGCCGGAAAGGACTCGATGAGGAGCTGGTCATCTCGTTGTAGACGGAGCCTTTCTCTTCGAGCCGGAGCGTGTGATCGGCGTTCTCGGTCACGCCGAAATTGCGCACCTCGCGGCGAATCTCTTCATCGGTGTAGTCGGGATTCAGCAGCGCGTTGAGCTGCGCATCGAGCAGCTTGAAAAAGACCTCCGGACCCGCCGAGGTGTTGAAGACGTAGTTCGTCCGCCACTGCCCGGTGTATGCGCTCGACTGCGAGAGCCACATCGTGTCCAGCCCCGCGAAGGCCCGTCCGGTCGTCCCCTTGCCGACGAGGAGATGCTCCTGCGTGTGCGGCTCCCCCTGATCGGAGACGGGAAACGAATTCACCCACGTATGCGCCTGCGGCACCGATTCGATTTGCAGCAGATCGAGCGTGAACCCGCTCTTTCGATGAACGAACCGCGCACCGACCGGCTTGTCGGCATCGTTGAAGTAGACGGAGGTGACGGTGAAGCCGTCGACGTCCTGGTCCTTGGTGAGGTTGGCGAGATCGATGGCTGCGAAGGCGGACATGGGTAGAAGCAGAGCGAAGATCGCAATCAGGACGCGCATGGGCCGGACATTGTATTCACCACAGAGGCACAGAGGACACAGAGGAAAAAGGATGAAGTTCGAAGGAGGAAGGATGAATCCTCCTTCCGCCTTCATCCTTACCTCTGTGTTCTCTGTGCCTCTGTGGTTGGATTCATTTGAGTCGAACCGACCATCTACAATGTCGCGCCATGAAGAAGCTTGCCTTTCTGCTCCTCCTCACGCTCGCCCTTCCGCTCGCCGCGCAGATCGATCCAGGGATGTATGGCGAGATGCGATGGCGGATGATCGGGCCCTTCCGCGGCGGGCGCACCGTCGCCGGTGTCGGCGTGGCCAGGCAGCCGAACGTTTTCTACATCGGCGTCAACAACGGCGGGGTGTGGCGCACCAACGACTACGGCCGCATCTGGACGCCCATCTTCGACGATCAGCCCTCCGGGTCAATCGGTGCCATCGGCATCTCGCAGTCCGATCCGAACGTTATCTATGTCGGCAGCGGGGAGGGCCTTCAGCGTCCTGACCTCGCCACCGGCGACGGGATGTACAAATCGACCGACGCCGGCAAGACCTGGACGCACCTCGGCCTTCGCGACGGCCAGCAGATCCCGCAGATCGTCGTCGATCCGGCCGACCCGAACCGGCTCTTCGTGGCCGTGCTCGGACATCCCTACGGTCCGAACGAGGAGCGCGGCATCTTCCGCTCCACAGACGGCGGGCGTTCGTTTCAGAAGGTGCTTTCCAAAAACGAATTCACCGGTGGCATCGACGTCATCCTCGATCCCTCGAACGCGCAGACCGTCTACGCCGCGCTCTGGCAGGCGCAGCAGGGTCCGTGGGAGAACGCCTACTTCGCCGGCCCGGGAAGCGGGCTTTTCAAATCGACCGACGGCGGAACGACATGGAAGGAGCTGAAAGGCGGCCTGCCGCCTTCCGACGCCATCGGCCGCATCGGCATCGAGGTCGCGCAGGCCGATCCGAAGCGGCTCTATGCCATCTGCGGCGAGAACGCCAAGACGGGGGGGCTCTATCGATCGGACGACGGCGGCGCGACCTGGACGCGCGCGAACAAGGACGAACGGATCTGGGGCCGGCCGGGCGATTTCAACGAGGTGCGCAGCGATCCGAAGAACGCGGACGTCGTCTACGTCGCCAACGTCGTGACCTGGAAGTCGACCGACGGCGGCAAGACCTTCGCGTCATTCCGAGGAGCGCCGGGCGGCGACGACTACCACCGTGTCTGGATCAATCCCAACGATACCAAAACGATTCTGATCGCCTCGGATCAGGGAGCCATCGTCTCGGTCAACGGCGGGGAATCGTGGAGCTCCTGGTACAACCAGCCGACCGCGCAGATGTTTCACGTCAACGCCGACAACGGTTTCCCCTACCGCGTCTGCGGCGGCCAGCAGGAGAGCGGCTCGGCCTGCGTGGCCAGCCGCGGAGATGACGGCGAAATCACCTTCCGGGAGTGGCATCCGGTCGGCGTGGAGGAGTATGGCTACGCGGTCCCCGATCCGCTCGATCCCGACATCATCTTCGGCGGCAAAGTCAGCCGCACCGACCGGCGCACCGGTCAGGTCAAAGACGTCACGCCGAAGCCGCTCCGCAAGGGCGGCTACCGGACGGTGCGCACCGCGCCGGTGGTCTTCTCGCAGGCCGATCCACACGCGCTCTTCTTCGCTTCGAACACCGTCTGGAAAACGACCAACGGCGGCGAGAGCTGGACGGAGATCAGCCCCGATCTGACGCGAAAAACGTGGACCGTGCCGGAGAGTGCGCGCGGCTACGTGAACACGCCGGTGACGAAGGTGACCCAGCGCGGCGTGGTCTATGCGCTGGCGCCGTCGCCGATCGACATCAATACGCTGTGGGCCGGTACCGACGACGGGTTGATCCATGTGACGCGCGACGGCGGCAAGTCGTGGAACGACGTCACGCCGCCGGAGCTGAAGCCGTGGGCGAAGGTGTCGGTTCTCGAGGCGTCGCACGCCGATGCCAACGAGGCCTACGCGGCCATCAACACCATCCGTCTCGATGAGCTGCATCCGCACATCTACCGCACGCGCGACGGCGGCAAGAGCTGGCAGCACATCACCAGCGGCATCGCCGACGGCGCTACGATCAATGCCGTCCGCGAGGATCCGAAGCATCACGGACTCCTTTTCGCCGGCAGCGAGACGCAGGTGTGGTTCTCGGTCGACGACGGCGATTCGTGGCATTCGCTGCGCCAGAACATGCCGGCGTCATCGATCCGCGATCTGGTCGTGCACGAGGACGACGTCATCGTTGCCACCCACGGCCGCGGGTTCTGGATCCTCGACGACATCGAGCCGCTGCGGCAGATGCGTTCGCGGATATCCGAGCCGACGCTCTTCAAGCCGCAGCACGCGCTGCGGGTGCGCTGGAACAAGAACACCGACACGCCGCTCCCACCCGATGAACCAATGGGTCAGAACCCGCCGGACGGCGCGGTCATTGATTATTACCTGCCCGCTGCCGCCTCAGGGCCGGTGACGCTGGACATCCTCGACGGCTCCGGCGCCGTGGTCCGGCACTACGCGAGCACCGACCCCACTCCGGCGCCGAAGGACGAGGGGAACATCCCCTGGTGGTGGATCCGTCCGCTGAAGGCGCTGTCCGCCTCTGCCGGCATGCACCGGTTCACGTGGGACCTTCACTATCCGCCGGCGCCCGGCTCGCGCAACGCCTATCCGATCGCCGCGACGCCACACGACACCGCGCCCTCGCCGACGTCGCCGTGGGTGGTTCCGAGCGTCTATGAGCTCCGCCTGTCGGTCGATGGAAAGACGTATAAGCAGTGGTTGACCGTGGAGATCGATCCGCGCGTGAAGGCGTTGGCAACGGATCTCCAGCAACAGTTCGCGTTGTCGAAAGAGATGTACGACGACATCGCCCAGCTCGAGGCGGTCAGTGGCCGCATCCGCGCCACGCGCGCAACCCTCCGCTCCGCTACGCAAAGCGATGCGGTCAAGGCTCTTCGCAAGCAGGCCGCCGAACTCTCCGGCGCCGCGGGCGAGGAGGACGACGAAGCTCCGCCCTCTGCCGCGCCGGACCGCGAAACGCTGAGCAGCCTCACGCAGTCGCTCCGCGCACTTCTGCGCGTCCTCCAGCAGGATGACGCCGCCCCGACCACGCAGCTTGTCGCCGCCGTCGAAGACCGCCGCCACGCCGTCGCCGAGATCCTCGGCAGGGTGCAGGCGTTCGAGACCGCGGTCAAAGAGAAGCGGTGAGTTTCCGAAAGGCTTATCCGCAGATGACGCAGATGAACACAGATGGGAGATGGTTCCATCTGCGTTCCATCTGCGACATCTGCGGATAAAAACGCCCCGCGCCCGCCGCGAAAGGATCGGCTACCATCAAGTCACGATGAAACGACTTGCGCCGATCGTTCTCCTGTCTCTGATCGTTTCGCCGTCCAATGCCCAGTGGGCGCAGATCGGTGCGAACCCGAGGCATACGGGGAGTGTCAATGTATCGGCGCAACCGCTGCTGCATCTTCTGGCCGACATCGTCTACGAGCCATTCATTGCCCAGGAGCAGGCAGCGGGGGGCGGCGCCCCGCACTATCAAGTCCCGCTCGCCGACGGCGACGACGTCTTCATGGAGTTCAAGTCGGGCACGTACACGACAGCCGAGCACTGGGAGACGCAGATCTGGAGCATCCACGACCTGCGCTGGACGAGCGGCGCGCTCGTCGACCGGTGGACCGCACCCAGCGACTGGAAACCGGTGCCGGCCGGCGGCGCTGCTGTGTTCGAGCCGGTGTTCCATTCCATCCTCGCCAACGGTTTCCTCTACATGCCGGCCGCGGGTGGAACGCTGATGCAGATCGACCGCGGCGACGGCCACCTGGTCCGGCGCATCAATCCGTTCGCATCAGTCGACCCGAACGTCTATGTCTCCGGTATTCCTGCGGCCGACGCCGCGGGGAACATTTACTACGGTGCATTTTCGCTCGACGGGGCCGACCCGTGGGGGAAGGACATCACCGGCGCCTGGCTGGTCCGTGTGCGGCCGGATGGCAGCGCCACGAAGATCGACTTTGCCTCACTGGTGCCGAACGCTCCGAAGCCGACGGATCAGTGCACGCTCACATTCGCCCGGACGCAGCCCCGTCCCTGGCCGCCGTCCCCGACCGCGGTCGCGCCGACGAGCGTCTGCGGCTCGATGCGTCCGGGCATCAACGCGGCGCCGGCCATCGCCGCGGACGGCACGGTCTACCTCGCCGGCCGCACGAACTTCAATTCCGGCGATTCGTTCATCGTCGCGGTCAACGCCGACCTCACGCCGAAGTGGAGCACGCCGATGCGCAACATACTCAAAGACGGCTGCGGCGTGCTCATCCCATTCGGAACGACCAACTCATCCTGCCGCGTGGGCGCGGCGCAGGGCGTCGATCCGAACGACAACCAACTCCCTTCCGCCCGTGTCGACGATAACTCCACATCGTCGCCCGTAAGCCTTCCTGATGGATCCGTTCTCTACGGCTCCTACACCGTCTACAACGGCGCGCGGGGACATCTGGTCCATTTCTCCGCATCCGGTGCCTTTCTGGCCTCCTACGATTTCGGCTGGGACACGACACCGGCGGTCTGGGAGCACGGCGGCACGTACTCGATCGTAATGAAGGAGAATTTCTACGCCACTCCCGAGGCCTACTTCATCACGCAACTCGACCCGAATCTGAAGAAGGAGTGGCAGTTCAGGAACACGAACACCCAGTCCTGCGGCCGCGGACCGGACGGGAAAGTGACCTGCGTCAATGACCAGCCGGACGGTTTCGAGTGGTGCGTGAACGCGCCGGCCATCGATATCCGTGGAACGGTCTATGCGAACAGCGAAGACGGCAACCTCTACGCCATCGGACAGGGCGGGGTGGTTCAGGAGAAGATTTTTCTCCAGCTCTCCATCGGCGCGGGCTACACCCCCATCTCGATCGGCCCGGACGGAAGGCTCTACGCGCAGAACGCCGGACACCTCTTCGCCATCGGCGGCTCACGGCCTCGGGGGCGCGCCGTGCGAAAGTGAAGTGAGTCGGCCGAAGCCGTCGCGCGCCGTAGTTCATGCGAGGACGTCGAACAGGTGGAGTGGCCCGGAAAGGGTACCGCGGCGTTACCACCGCGGCGCTACCGGCGGCGAAGCCGCCGTAAGAACCGTAGCCCACGGCTTCAGCCGTGGGATCCAAGGGCGTTCCCCGGTGTCCCGAGCCCGCTTCAGCGGGCGACAGAACGATTTCCGCGCGATACATCGAAAGGCAGAAGACATATCACCCGAAGGTATCGTTTCAGGAGGAGATCGAGCGACTCCTGCGACGACATGGCGTCGTCATCGATGCAAGACACCGGTGGACGTGATCTTCCGCCCGCTGAAGCAGGCTCGCAAACTGGACGGCACCGTGGCCCCCGGCTGAAGCCGGGGGCTACGGTTCTTACGCCGGCTCTGCCGGCGGACGGCTCACTTGCGCCAGCCTCGGTGTCAGTTTTAGGTGACAGTCCTGACCCTGACCCCAACGGGTTGTGACCTTGAGGTGGGTCGATCCTGACCTTGACCCCATCGGGTTGTGACCTTGAGGTGGGTCGATCCTGACCTTGACCCCATCGGTTGTGATCTTGAGGTGGGTCGATCCTGACCTTGACCCCATCAGTTGTCATCTTAAGATGTCAGTCCCTGATATTGACCTCATCGGTTTTGAACTGAGCCTGCGCCTTTGTCAGAGGTGACGCACGCTGCCGAACTGCTCGGGACGCGCATCCGCGGGTCATGCTCGCAGAAACCAGCGGTATCCCGCAGAGCCACATGAGCTCGATCGAGCGCGGCGCGATGCTGCCCAACCTCCTGACCCTGTTCCGACTCGCGGCAGCGCTCAACTGCAAGGTCAGCGCGCTCGTGAGCGTCTTCGATAGGGAAGACCCGGCAACGCTGCTCCCGAAATGAGCGACGTGAGGCAGGAGTTCAGACGCCTTTCGGGCCTTTTAGGCTGACCTAATGGGAAGGTTCCCCGAGTAGTGGTAGGGAAATCCGGCCGCGCGGCCCTCCTTTCATGGGGAGACTAAGTATGACCGCCGAATCATCGAAGCCATCTAGTAAAGCTGCACAACCTAATAGGTCTGGCGAGGGGTTCCTTGGCAATCTGCGTGTTCTGCTGGAAATCATCCGAGACTATGGCATGCCAACCGTCGCATTTGGAGCTGGTATCTACGCCGCTCTTCTGGTGCTCCAGACTCAAGCAAGCGTGCAGCTGAAAGCAGGGATCGCGCTTTCCCTTACGCTCGTTGGCTTGGCCGCTCAGCTCTGGGTCTACGCCAGAGAGAACCCGCGAACACAGAGCACGGAAGTCAGCGACCAACTAGCGAGAATCACTGGTCTCGTCGAGCTGATCGTGCGCAGTAGTCATTGGACGTCTAGACGCCCGCACGAGAAGCTGGACGCAGGAAGCTGGACGCAGAATGAGTGAAGGGAAGAGTGCTGACTCGGACGGTCAGCATCGACGAACTGTTCGACGCCACCGACCCGTGACGGGGATGCGCCTCCGGGACGAAGCTGGGAGAAAGCTGGGGTCGGATCTGGAAATCAACTTAGCGAGCGGGAGTTAAGTTGATTTTCCAGACCCCACTCCCCCGCATCCCTCCGCAGCGCCCCCTCGATGGCGTCGATCGGCAAGACATGCACGGCCTGCTCCGCCAGGGCATGAATGTCGATCATCCCCCCGCCGCACCCCGACGTCGCCTAGATCTCGCCCTCCTCGATCGCCGCCGCGATCTTCCCTCCCGACCTCCCGAGCAGCTCGCAGCTTTGAGCCGTGACCGTTTGCGGCGAAGCAGGTGTGACCACGCCGGAAGCCTAGCGGACATTGCCCATGGCAAGCGCCGCCACCGGCTACCGACTCCTACGGTCACGCACGCGCACTGGGTGCCCGTCTCCCCGTAGGCCAACCCCGCCGCTCAGGAGCGTGATGACGACTTGCCCCGGTGGCGGCGCGGCCTCCCACACATCTGGGTGTTAGATGTCTTCCCTGAGACGAGTTCTTCTTGCCTTTTGCCGGCGACAGCCACTCGTTTGGACTACTATCCGCAAAGGTGTAAAGTAGCTTTGAGAGCCGCTTAATGAAACATCGATTTCGTCTTGACCCTACGCACTGGGTCTACCTGCTCACGCACGTTCTCGTGGTCGCATTTGGCGTCTTTCTGATTCGAGCAGAAAGTACAACGTGCGTAGCGATCGGCACATCTCTCATCGCCGCCGGCATCACTGGATGGACGGTCTTCCTGTACGTCTTTCTGTCCCGAGATGTCAGCGCGCGCCTGCGAATTCTCACCGATTTCGGCGTGTCAAATATCTTCGCCGCTCGGTCCATACGCATTCGTGAGGAGTACGATGATCGCCTGTCAGTAGCGCGCGAGCACATCGATATTTTAGGTTTTGGCCTACGTGCGCTTCGCGAAGACTACTTTGACAAATTCTCAGGATGGCGAGAGAAGGCGCATGTTCGAATCCTCCTTCTCGACCCGACCTTCCCTACCTGTGCACCCTACGCGTCACAACGTGACATCGAGGAGAAGCAGTCAGTGGGAACCATCGCGCAGGAGGTTCACGATTTTGTGGAAGCTGTTCTGCCCATCTTGAATTCCTCAGGACGTTACCCGTTCGAGGTCCGATTGTACCGATGCCTGCCAACAATGAATATCTTCCGCATCGATGACGAGGTGTTTTTCGGCCCTTACCTTTTGAAAGAGCCCAGTCGAAACTCCCCTACGATGCTCTTCAGTCGCGGCGGACTTCTCTTCGAGAGGGTTGTTGGGCAATTCGAAGCGATTTGGTCCGAAACCATCAGCAAACCAGTCTCGCTTATCGGTGAATGAAGATAATCTCGTTCCCGCGCATCCACGTGGCGCTCGCGGATCTGGCGGGTTGCACTGCACGTCGTTTTGGAGGAGCTGGGTTCGCCATCGACGCTCCCTACACCATCGTCGACTTTCAACATGACGTTGGCCATAGTATAGTCCTTCCGAAAACGACAGAGGCTGCAACGATTGTTCAGTTACGGACGCTTTGCGAACGTATTAGGCCGTTGGCAGACTGTGTTCGAATTACCGTCGAGAAGATGCCACCACCGCACAGCGGCCTTGGTTCTAAGACTGCGCTTCTTCTTGCGGTGATCACGGGCCTTCATCTGATCAAAGCGCGGGATACCAAGCGCGAGGACTTGCAGAGAATCAGCGGCCGCGGCGGCACGTCAGGAATCGGCATCAACACGTTCTTTGATGGAGGTTTCCTCGCGGATGGCGGCCATGCGAATGTGAATGGTGCTCACGAGTTTCTTCCATCGTCCGCTTCGGATGGTCATATACCGCCGCCTGTTATAGCAAGACACCCTATTCCTGCCGATTGGAAATTCACTCTGCTCATTCCGCCGGGCCGATACTACGCTGGTTCGGAAGAGATCCGGTTTTTCGATCTTAACACTCCGATTGCGAGGGAAGACGCCTTGGCTACGATTGCCCTGCTGTATCATGGTGTCGCTGCAGCCGTCGTCACGCGTGATCTTCCGTTGCTAGCGCAATCACTTGTCGACCTTCACACCGTAGGGTTTAAGCGTAAAGAGGTCGAAGGACAGCCCTCCGTTGTTCGCGATCTTCTTCGAACATTGCACGCTCATTCGCTTGCCGCGGGTATGAGCAGCATGGGCCCTCTGGTGTACGTCGTCACGCGAACGTGCGCGGAACGCGAGCTCACACTGTCTTTGGCTGAGGAACACAACAGCCCTGCGCTCGGTACGTTCTCGGGCCGCAATGCTGGCTTCGAGGTTGTAGATGGCTGAATCCCGCCCAAACCTTCGCGAGGTGTTCTTGCTAGGCGAACGCATGATCGACGTGCTGTTTCATACGTCGAATATCGACAAATATTTGCAAGCACGTGCAGTTTTCGAGCGTGTAGGCCTTCAGTTGCAGCATTTCAAGTCAAGCACCGACCCGTATACTGAGGACTACTCCCTAGGCAAGGAACGGTTACTAGCGCGAGCGTTGGAGGAGATTCAAGTCCGGATGGGGCGTTCGTCAGTGTTCTTCGTCGAAGACACATCGCTGCGAATCGAGGCCTTGAGCGGCAACGAGGACGTTCCAGGCCTCGCCGTCAAGGAGTGGTTTGCTCGAACGTCCTTCGACGAGCTCGACCAAGAATTGCTCCGGCGTGGACGTGGGCGGCGCGCCGCTGTCAAATCGGACATCGCGCTGCACATTCCTGGCCTTCGCCGCCCGGTGTTTTTCCATGGTGAAACGAACGGAATCGTAGCGAGTTCCGCTCCCTCGTTCGCTTCATCAATTCAGCATCCATGGCTAACGCCAGGCACTTTTAATGGCTGGTTTGTACCTGACAACGCTGTTAAGCGACTCGGCGAGATGTCATTTGAGGAATCTTGGAAGTATGACTTCAGGGTTCGGGCACTTCTCGCCCTAGTCGATCGACTTGAAGAATACGCGCTAGTGTTAAATTTATCGCCGACGGCATATTCACGGCGAGCGCGGGCCGCTCGGAGCGGACAAAGATCACTTTGGCAAAATGATAGAGATGTAATCGTGGTGTTGGGGAATACGTGTGCGGGGAAGACCACATTTGGTGAACGCGCCGCTGAAAAGCACGGTTATCGGTTTCTAGAGGCTAGCGCGGTGCTTCGAATGATGGCGGACGGCGTGGTCGAGCCGGATCTGACGCCGTTTCAAATTGCTAGCACGTTTCTGACGAAAAACGGTGCGGATGTGGTAGCCCGCAAGGTTCTTGAGCTTCTAGATTCGGAGGTGGAGCGTAATGTAGTGGTTGGTGGTTTCCGCACGGTAGAAGAACTGGATCTGCTCAAGCAGGTAGTTCCTGACGCGCGGATCGTGCTAATCGATTCAACGGAAAGGACGAGGTTCGAACGTCATTTGGCAAGAGGCCGACGCGATGGCATTGATAGTTTGGAGGCGTTTCGTGAGCTAGATACGGAACAGGGCATGTTTGGGCTCTTGCGTATAGCGGACGAATTTGCGGATCTTAAAGTCGCAAACGAGGGCTCACTGCAAGAATACTGGTCCCAAGTCGACGCTGTCATCAGTCGCGACACGAAGGTGCCGGGAGTTTCGTGGGATATTCAACCACGACTCGGTCGTGAGCGAAGTCAGTCTTACCATACGCTCAGAGCACTTGAGGCTGCAGGTCGCCCGCTTGACTGCAACGAAATCGAGGCTGCGACTACGGCGGCAGGGCATCCCATTCGATACAACAACGCAAACAAGGTTTTGAAGCGCATACCAGGATTGGTTACGCGCTTGGAGACAAGTGGAATGCGGGTCAGGTATGAAATCCTGAGCGCTGGTCGGGCTTACCTGCGATACATGGATCGTGTCGGCGAAGTTTCCGCTGAGGTCGATAGACAAAGAGATACTCCATCACCGAGCGGCGATGGTTAGGTGCTGGCGCGAGACAGCTCATTCGCGAGACCACGTGCTGCTCCGCGGTTCGATGTAGCTCGGCTATGTCTCGATGATGCGCGTTGCTCACTAGTACCAGCGCGCCAGCAGAGGCGGCCTTGGCTGCGCTTCGAGCGAGGCGTTCTTGGTCTAACCAACTAAAATTGCACTCGTTGTATCGAACGAAACCGTTGTTGTCGTGTGCCACCGTGTACGTAGGGTCGCAGTAAACTACATCCCCTTGCTTTGCGTGTCGCATTGCGGATTCGAAGTCGCACGCAACCAGTTCCGTACCCTGCAATGCATCAGACGCGGCGGCAAGGATGTTCTTCTCCCAGAGAGTGTTGGGTTTGCGGTGGCCGCCTCCGTATGGAACGTTGAACAGGCCCTTTCGGTTCAGACGGTAGATGCCAGCAAACGAAGTGCGATTAAGAAAGAGAAAGTGGGCGGCTCTAGTTACGAGTGAGCGGCTCTTGGTACGGCGCACGGTGTAGTACTCTTCGGCTGTCACAGGGATGCGTTTAAGAACTGATATGAGGCCCTCGTGACAATCTCGGACCTGCTTATAAGTATTGATTAGCTCGGCGTTGATGTCGGATAGAAATGCTCGCCGTGGTCGCAGCGCAAAGTACAGTGCAGCGCCGCCTAGAAATGGCTCGAAATAACGATTGATTTGCTCGGTTCGCAGAATCGGCAGGATGTAACGGGTTAGCCAACGTTTGCCACCGGGCCATTTCAAAAAGGGAAGACGAATGTCGTAGGTTGGCTCTGTCACGGGTGAATGATACCCGAAGGAAAATGCGTGGGGTCTAACATTCGGTGTCGCACCTAAGTCGCGACGATTCAGTAGCTTGCAGGGACGACACGGAGAAGCCTGAATCTGCCAAAGGTCAGTCGTTGCTCCGGAGTCGCAGGTAACCAAGAGCGCAGTCTTTCGGCCGCGTATCGTGAAAGGACTTATCCCCAGATGACGCAGATAGAACGCAGATGGAAGAGGTTTTAGCTGCGCACATCTGCGTCATTTGCGGATCGTCGTCTCCGGGTCGCAAACCATTTTTGGCGTGAAATCGGGTGTCGAGTGCGTTTCTCATATCGTGATCGAAGAGGACTTGCTCCACTCTGCGGATCGGGTGGCGCGGCGGCTCGAGGTCAGCCGTTTCGCCCTGATCGGCGATGCGCTCCGAGGACATCCGAAGGTGACCTAGAAAGCTGGGGTCGGATCTGGAAAATCAACTTAACTCCCGCTCGTTAAGTTGATTTTCCAGATACGACCCCCACTCCCCGCGAGCCGGTCTAGACTCCCGAAACCGACTGACTGAAAGGCATGGCGCCATGCGGAAACTGATCTACGGCATGAACCTGACCCTGGACGGCTACGTCGCCGCGCCCGGCGACGACCTCGGCTGGAGCGGGCCGAGCGACGTCGCGCAGCTCGTGCAACGTGCGCGGGTGGAGCGCCGGCGGCGGGCTTGCGAGGCGAACTTCTTCATTAGCGGCTTGTGCGTGCTGCAAGCGCGATGACGGTGCGAGGGCGGGTGTGTAACGATCTGCACATGGCCGAGAGGTCCGCAAATCGGACCGCGAGAGTGCCAGGTATTGATCGCCGATTGATCGCCGCGAATCGCCTCCTCACCTGGAAATGGCGTGGCGCATCGCTCGGCGCTGAAAATGCATTTCTCAGAGTGCTTGGGGTCATCGCCCCAGCCTACCTGACGGCCCGTGCCAGTCGGGCCGAGAACCTTCTACCGTGGGGTGGACGCCGAGGCATGATCGGTATAGATCACGGTGCGCGCTTTCAGCCGCTCACAGTCGAGAATGCGGCGCCGCGTCTCGGAATCGAGATTCGACATCGGCTCGTCCAGGATGAGCGTGCCGATCGACGATGCGGCAACGGCAGTAAGAGCAATGAGCTGCCGCTGCCCTCCGGAAATGTTATCGCCTCCGGGCAGAACCGGTGTGTCGTATTGCAACGGAAGGCGTGAGACCCAATGATCGAGTCCCGTCTCGACGGCCGCTTGATGGATGACGTCGTGCGGCGCGTTTCCAGAAAGCATCCCCAGATTGGACAGGATGCTGCCGCCGAGCAGGTCGACGAATTGCGGGAGGTAAAGCACGAGGTTGTGGGCATCGTACGGCGACCATGGTCCGATGCGCACCGTGCCTCGCGACGGGCTGTACATACCTGCGATCAGGCGAAGAATCGTCGTCTTGCCGGAGCCGGACGGCCCCGGCAGACGGTGTTTGGTGCCGGCAGGAACTGTGAGCGAGACACCGTTCATCACCCAGGCGCTCTTCTCGTCGTATCGAAACCAGACGTCGTTGAGAACGATGGCGTTCGGTGTTCGCGAGCTCAACGCGCGCCGGCGCGGTACGAGTGGCATCGACAGGACATCGCGCGTCGGCTCAGCGATCACGCTCGCCTGGAGGAGTACGCCATAAGCCCGGACAATGCGCGAGACGGCAGATCCGCTCATGGCCACGGCCTGCACGACGGCGAGAAAGGATCCGGCGCCCACCGCGCCCGACAAGGCCATCTTCCCGATCCAGGCCGTGCTCACCAGCAGCATGAGGTCAGACATGATCACGGTGACGACGTCGAACGCAATCGTCAGCCGCTGCTGCGACAACATCGTCGACTGCTCGCGACGAAACGCGTCGCCCCAACGACGGAGGATCTGCCGCTCGCCGGCGATTGCTTTGATCGTCCGCGCTCCGAGAACCGCGTTCAGGAAAATGTCGCCTGCCTCCGATCGTGCCGCGATGACGTTTCGCTGCACCGCGGCGCGGCGACGCAGGAGTAGTACCGCCACGGCCGTGCTCGCGCAAACCACGAAGGACAACACCAGGGCCAGCGCAGGTGCCGTCAACGCGATCATGAACACGAAGACGAGCAACAGTACGAGATCGAACACCGCCGGGAGCGTGCCTTGCGCGAGCATTTCGCGAGCGGTGGTGAGCCCGTAATACGCTTGAAACAGGTCGCCGGCAGAGCGGCGGCCGATCAGCGGGATGCGCAGGGAGATGGCGCGCCGAACGAATTGCCACGTGATCGACGCTTCCAGGCGGTATTGAAGGTAAAGCAGTGTACGGTCTCGCAGGATCCCGAGCGCCGCGGTGAGGCCCGCGGCGGTGATCAAGGCCACGCACAAAAGGCGCAGCAGGCTGGCGCTGTCGTCGGCGAGGGCGCTGTCCACCAGCAACTTCGTGATGAGCGGCGTCAGAGCGAGAAGCGCCTGCAGAACAACGGCGATGACGAAGACACTGCCGATGCGCACAAACTCGCGGCGCACCACCTCCGCCGCCAAACGGGTGATCGGATGCCGGACACCCGAGCCGATTTCCACCGCCATCGACGACTCGAACCGCGCCAGGCGCCTGTGCGACACGTACGCGGTCCCTCCGTCTTCCGCATCGACGACCGAGCCGAAGAAACCATGCCTGTGCACGAGGAACCACCGGTCCGCGCCGGCGTCGATGAAGGCGGGGGTGGGAATACCGGCGATGCGGCGTGGCGTGAAGAAGACAACGCGCGCGGCGACGCCTCGCTCCATCAGCGCCTTTGCCAGCTCCCGCGCGCCCGAGGCGGGCGCGGAATCACCAGCGACGTCAGCGTCGTCGAGGTCATGCGGGTGCTCGACCAGATCGAGCGCACGTCTTAACGAATCGCCAGCCGTGTAGGAACGCGGGCTCCCCATGCGGGCTCCGTTGTCACAAGGTCAATAAAGCGTTGATCGAATCGCAAACGCGATGGGCGGTCGTTGAAGAGCACACGACCGTTGTCGATTGCGATCACGCGATCGACGAACTCGAGTGCGAGCGGGTCATGAGAAACGATCACGCGCGTACAAGACAACGCGGCAACGTTTGAGAGCAGCCGGCGCGAAAGATCGGAATCGAGCGAGCTCACTGGCTCGTCCAGCAGAAGAATCGTGGGATTGGCGGCCAGCGCCCGGGCAATGCAAAGCCGTTGACGCTCGCCTCCCGACATCGTCCAGCCTTTCTCTCCAATCACGGTGTCGAAACCGTCGGGAAGGCGCATCACCACGTCGTCGAGACACACGATTCTTGCCGCTTTCAGTAACTCTTCGTCGGTAAGTCCCTCGCCCATGGCCAGGTTGTCGCGCAATGTGCCGCTGAAGAGATGCGCGTTTTGAAGCGCGGCGCCGAAGTACTTTCGGCGGGCGTCCGATGCCAGTGCCGCCGTCGGCACTCCGTCGATCAGACATTCTCCCTCGGTCGGACGATAGACACCGAGCATGAGGCTGAGCAGTGTCGATTTCCCGCTGCCGATCGGACCGATGATCGCGATCGATTCGCCGGGCTCGATGGCGAGGTTTACCTCGTGCAGAACCAGGGGCGAGTCGCCGGCGTGGCGGAACGAAACGCCACGTAAGCCGATGCTGCCCCGAGGATTCGCAGGCTCTAATGTACCCGGTGGCGCCAACTCCGCCTCCGTGACATCGCCGAGCCTGGCCAGGTAGTGACGGAGGTCGGAAAAATGTCGCACGGCAATGATCAGGCTCTCCGCCGACTGCACGGCCCCGGCGGCAATCACGGTCAGCGCAATGAAGCCGCCGATGGTTATTCTGCCGGCGATTGCTTCCAGGCCGGAAACCCAGATGATGGCGGTGGTGGCCGCCGCGGAGAGTGCCAGCGCGGTGTGCTGCAGGGTGGCATCCATCTGCCGCCGGCTGAGTCCCGCGTTGGTCCGCTCGACGAACCGGGCGCTCCATAGCTCCATGAGGCGCGATTCCGCGCCGCTTGCACGCGCCGTCTCCGACGCCCTGCATGCGTCGGCGATGATGGTCGCTTCTCCGCCGGTCGCGGTGAGCTCAGCCGCTACCGCCTGCGCGCGGAGGTCACGCGGCAGAATCTCCAAAACGGTTCGGACGATCAGAAATGCCAGGAGAATCACCGTCGATTTCAGCGACAGAACCGCGGCAACGAAGAGATAGCCGGACAGCGTTGATCCGTCAAGGATCCCAGTGACGGACCGTTCGGTGATGGTGGCGCGGACAACGGCATTGCTCTGTACACGCTGGAGCAGATCTCCCGGCCGCCTCTGCAGAAAAAACGCAAAGGGGAGGTTGAAAAGATGTTGCACAAAGTTCTCGAACAGCACGCCGTCGACCGCTACTTGCAGGCGCTGGGAAACGATGCCCCTGACGATCAACAGGACATGCCGCATCATCGCCAAGACGGCCAACGAGACAAGACCGGCCATGAACCAAGCCTCGGGGTGGATGTGAAGGATCGTGTCGAAAAGGATCTTCCCGATCAGCGGGCTGACGACGGTCAGTACTTGCAGCGTCACCGCCGAGGCCACCACTAATCGAAAGGCCGGCATGAACGAACGGGCCGCGCGAAGGTAGCGGCTGAACCGGTTCGTCCGCGCCCGGCGAGACGGTGTCGTCGCGGTGCGCTCGATCGTGATGGCCACACCCGTGAACGAGCGGTCGAGCTCTTCACGGCGAACGCGGAAGCGTCCAATCGCGGGGTCGACGATCATCGCGTCACCGCTGCTGAAGACACGTTCGAGAACGACGAAATGCGTGAATCCCCAATGGAGGATCGTGCCCGCCGGAAGGAACGCCAGGTCGGTCAGATCGGCCTGAACCGCCTCAGCCTTGAAGCCGTACTGCCTGGCGCCGCGGAGGATGGCCCACGCAGACGTGCCGTCCCGCGACACGTTTGTGGCGAGGCGAACCTCGGCCAGCGGAACCTCGATTCCTTGAACGGCCATCGACATGACCAGACAGGCCGCGCCGCACTCGGTCACCTCCATTTGGGGTGCGTACGGGACGCGTTTTCTGCGGCCCGATGTCATCGCCTCTGCTTTCCTGCTGCCGGCCCGCGAATGGTCGCCTCCAGAATGGTAAACAGCCGCTGGTGCGGCAGTTTGAAGCGGACGGTGGCCAGCATGCCGGAGTGCATGGTCATCGACGGCGGCGGCTGCAACAGCTCGAGCTCGACTCTGAAGCTGGGAGTGCCCGCGTCACTGGCGAGTGCGGAAGGAAGATCGGCCGCCGCGGCGATGTCGCCGGCGATGTGCGTTACGCGCGCGCTCAGAGTTCCATAAACCTGCGACGGGTACTCGTCGAGGGCGACGGCTGCGATTTCGCCTTCCTTCACCGATGAACGCTTTTCCTGAGGGAGCAGCGCAATCAGTCGAAACGGCGTGTGCTCGGGGATGACGCGAACGACCGGTGTGTGAGGAGGAATGAAATCTCCGGACCGGACCAGGACCTCATCGACCACGCCCGCGCTCGGCGCGCGGATGACGTTCCTGGAACCGACATAATCGAGCTCCCGGCGCCGGGCCGTCGCCATATCCACTTCGCGCCCGTGCTCGCGCAGCGCGTCGAGGTGCTGGTGCTCGAGTGCGCTCAATTCCTGCCGGAGCTGTTGCGCCGCCGAATCGCTGACGCTCAACTCCCGCTGAATCTCCTCGAGCGCGTCATGACTCTCCTGAACGGACAAAGAGCCGGCCAGACCGGCTGCAGCGAGGCGGTCGTTGGCGTCGACGCGCGCGCGTCGCGTTTCGAGCGACCGCATGAGGCTCGCCCGCCGGGTCTCCGTTTGCCGGATACGCTGCTCGATGGCGTTCCACTGCGCGTTGTACGAACGTTGCTCGATCGCGGTGAATTGGGATCGGTCGCGCTGCAGGATCGTGAGCTCGCTCTGGCGCTCCGAGACCGCCGCTTCAGACTCCGCTGAAGCGAGATAAATGAGAATCTCGCCGGACGTGACCGTTTTCCCCGGCTCCGTCGCCACCTCGGTGGCCACGGCCGGTACTTCCGATCTGACGGTGCGAACCCCGGTTCCCGGATAGAGAATGGCCCGCCCCTGCGTCGACAACTCCACGTCCGCAAACGCGACGAACAGGCCTGCAACAAAGAGAGATGCCGCGATTCCGATCGTGACCGCCCACGCCCACGGCGGCGCGACGTCGGACGGCCTCATGTCGACGCCGCCCAGGCGCCGATGCTCGAGGGCCGCTGCTCGATAAAGCACGGCCTGGTCGGTCGGCGAGGCCACGGCGGGGGGTGCTGAATCTGTCATGTGGCGCGGGTAACTAGGCCGTGATGCGATCGGGAAAGAACCGGGACGGCGCGGTCAGATGGGTGTTCATCGCCGCGTCCATGGCGGCCGTGACGTCCGTTCTCAATTCCTCGAGCGACACGGCGCCGGCATCGCCATCCCAAACAAAGTCGGCGCTCGCGCTCAGCAGGAAATCGGTAAACGCCGCCAGGAGCGGCAGTCGGGTGAGATCCTCGACGAAGAGGAATTGTCCCATTTGGTTCACCTCGAGGAAAACGTATTCATCATCGGGCCGGACGATGAAATCGAAGCAGCCGAAGACGAGGCCCAGCTCGCGGAGCACGTGCAGGCACCTCTCGATGACCGCTTCCGGCAATTCCACCCCTTCCATGACCAGGTGTCCGCCAGTGAGCCGCCAGTCCACCGCGCCACGCCCGGCGCTCGAGCGGGGAACCTTGGCCGCGAACGCCTGGCGGCCCATGATCGTGATCCGCAATTCGTATTGCTTCGGGACATATTCCTGATAAATGCCGGGCACAGCCTGCAGCAACCCGTCGGCGACAAGCCCGCTCTCGCCCATGACGGTGGAGTACGGCATGTAGACCTTCTCGTCATCGCTCCAGACATAGCCGGTAATGGGCTTGAAGATCACGCCGTCGTTTTTTGAGCGCATGAATGCGCGAACTTCCTTCGGATCATTCGTATAAAGAGTGTCGGGGGTCAGAAAACCGGCGTCAGCGGCGACCATTTGTTGTAAAGGTTTGCTGTTCGCGCGCGCGGCGGCGGAGGAATCATTTACCCAGAAAGCGCTACGGCCATAGAGCGACAACAGGCTTCGCCGCGCCATTCGGACCGACAGGTCGGCGAATGACAGGTCGGCGGGATCGAGGATGTCCCGGTCGAGCGTCATGGCAGGCCGCCGATGCCAGATCACGGCCGGATCGGCCGGCAGTTGATTCTCCGCGTCGTGAACGACGATCCTGCACTCGTTGTCGTGAAAGGCGATCGTTTCCGTCGCACCTTTCGGATAGTCGCTGGAGTGCCAGACCGTCACGGCGGCACCGTGCCGGCGCAGATTCAGCGCGACGGCATAAGAATGAAAGTCCCCGGTCGTCGTGATGATGACAATATCGTTGCCCATTTGCTGGCAATTCCTTTCGCCCGGGCGATGAGCTTCCGTGAAACGGTCAGCACCCGGTTTTGTGTTTGCTGCGCCTCGCTGCGACTGGACAAGGCCCTTTCTCCGTCCGGTTTTCTACATCTGTAGTGTTCCTCGCTCCGCCTGCTCAACCCTCAGGAAAACCATCAAAACCGCCGGGCTCTACCCAACCGTCGTCGTCACCGGCAGCATTCGTAACGTCACAACCACACTCCGTACTGGCGTTTGTAAAGTAGCCGCCTACGATCTTCTTCAGCGCCTCTTCCGCGACCACTCTGGCAAGCACTCTGCCCCCTGAACCGCTGTTGTCTTCATTCATTGTCAATTCCCTCCTATCTCAGTGTGAGTGAGACCGTTTCACGGCTTTGTCAAACGCATCGCGATAGGGGCCGATGGTTCCGACGAGGTTGACGTTCGGCGTGGTCGGCTCCCACGAAGCGACGCGGTCCTCGGATGTCTCCCTCACCTCTTCCTCGACCACTCCGTCGAATGCCTGTTCGAAGAGGGTATCGACCCGCTCGCGCGAGATGTAGCAGATGCAGGCCATCGGATCGTGCAGCCGCCATCTTACCGGTATCCGCGCGCCCGGTCGTAGATACCACCCCCACTCCCCCCCGAGCCGGTCTAGACTCCCGAAACCGACTGACAGAAAGGCGTGGCGCCATGCGGAAACTGATCTACGGCATGAACCTGACCCTGGACGGCTTCGTCGCCGCGCCCGGCGACGACCTCGGCTGGAGCGGGCCGAGCGACGAGCTGTTTCAGTGGTGGCTCGACCAGGAGCTGGCGATCGGCCTGTTGTTGTACGGGCGCAAGCTGTGGGAAACCATGAGCTCCTACTGGCCGACCGGCGACCAGCAGCCGGGTGCCACCCCGGCGCAGATCGAGTTTGCGCGGAACTGGCGGGATACGCCGAAGGTGGTGTTCTCCTCGACGGTCGACAAGGTCGACTGGAACACTCGCCTGGTCACCGGCGACGCGGTCGCGGAGATCAACCGGCTCAAGGCCGAGGATGGCGAGCCGATGAGGGTTGGTGGCGCAGCGCTCGCCGGGGCGGCCATGCGGGCCGGGCTGATCGACGAGTACGCGATCGTGACCCATCCGGTGCTGGTGGGGGGTGGCACACCGTTCTTCACCGCGCTGGATAGCTGGGTTAACCTGGACCTGGTGGAGACGCGCACGTTTTCTGGCGGCGTGCACCTGACCAGGTACGAGACGAGGCGTTGAGCGTGATTCGTTTGCTGCCTGCCGTTTTGGACCATGTTGCAGGAAGGGCGACTTTGACGGGCTCCGGGTCGATGGTCCTGAATCCATTCGTGTGACGCGTTGAGCCTGAAACAAAAACGCCCCGCGCTCCGATGACCGCCGCCACGCCGTCGCCGAGATTCCCGGCAGGGTGCAGGCGTTCGAGAGTGCGGTGAAAAGGCCAAGGTGCCGAAGCGCTGAGGGTTCCGAAAAGGCCATCCGCAGATGACGCAGATGGACGCAGAGGAGAGTCAGGTTTGATCTGCGTCACATCTGCGGATAAGCCCCACGGAGTTGCCTCGGGCTTGCGCCGCGGTCCAAATCCTCCCGTCCCTGGCGTCGCATGGAGGAGGGTTGCGCGCGGAGGCGCGCACGCACAAAGCAGCCCCGCGCTCGGCGTAGCGCGAGCGCGGGGATCCGTGGTGATAGGGACGTGCGGCCGCGGAGGCGGCCGCCACAGGAGCTGTGAGGTCGCGGCACAGGCCAGAGTGTCTCTGCCGAAAGTTCTCGAGTTCGCGGTGGCCGGACACTGGCGTCCTCGCCGGCCGGCTCGGCGGCAGCCTGCCCTGAGCGGAGGCGAAAGGGCTCGCCGCCGGGGCTGACCACCAATTCCGGCAAGTTCGGCGTACCCTTGGAGTCCACTAGTGGACTCGTGGAGTCGACTGAGTGGACTCGTGGAGTCCACTAGTGAGCTCGTAGAGGTCACTACTGGCCTCGTGGATGTCGCTTACTGGCCTCGTGAAGGTCACTACTGGCCTCGTGGAGGTCACTACTGGCCTCGTGGAGGTCACTTACTGGCCTCGTGAAGGTCACTACTGGCCTCGTAGAGGTCACTACTGACCTCGTGGAGGTGACTACTGGCCTCGTGGAGGTCACTACTGACCTCGTGGAGGCCACTACTGACCTCGTGGAGGCCACTACTGACCTCGTGGAGGCCACTACTGACCTCGTGGAGGTCACTTCACTACTGGACTTGCAAAGTCCGCCGATTTACCACTTTTGGCCGTTCCAGATCATCTCATCGCTGGATGCCGCAGCCCGTTGGTCGTTCGGAAGCGCGTGCCGGCCCAGCTACTCCCGGGGCCTCTCTTCCGGAAGCGGCCAGTTCACGGCCTCGGCGAACCCGGCGATCGACGCGCCGAGGCGCTCGCGGTGGGCATAGGCCAACCCGTGCAGCTCGCGCGTCTGGCAGAGAAGACTGGTATCCCGCAAAACCACATCAGCACGATCGAGCGAGGCGCCAAGCTACCGACGCTCGGAACGCTGATCCGCTTCGCCGCCGCGCTCGAGTGCAAAGTGAGCACGCTCGTACGCGTCTTCGATAAGGAAGACCTCGGAGCTCTGCTGCCGAAATGACCACCTCCTTCATGCGGCATGTGCGATTGAATCCACAGGCGGAAGGACGTCAATTGGTCGTCGCTGGCACACCGCCTGGGTGCTGAGAATGCATAAGTTATCTCGATTCAAAGGCTTCGGCGCTCGTTCCGAAATTCGAAGATCTGTCCTCCAACCTCTGTTCCCTCAGTTCAAAGCGGCGTTTTCCAACTCTCAGTTTCACGGACCTTGAAGAGCCGCCGCAACTCGTGGAACGCGCGATCCTCTTGCCGCCATCTTGGAATGGAGGATACACACCGGATGCTTCACATTCCGGGATGACTGACGAACTCTCTGACGGCCCATTTCAAACCGATGAGCAGAAAGTCGTGTTCACGACGGTGCTCGGTAAGATTGGCGCCGGACCAGCCGCGCTGTACACCGATGCGTGCATGCTCCGCGCGCGACCGAACATGTTCATCGCCACGGCACCGTTCGTCGCTCATGCGCTTCGTGAGGTCGAGCGCGCGATCGCTCAGCGGCTCGCCCCTGTCTCGTTTCAGAAGTGCGCGACGTGCGGCAGGGAGCGCCGCGATACCGCTGCTCAGATGGCTACGATCGCCTCGCTCGGCGTCCTTCCAGGCATCGAACTACTCAAGAACCTCCGGGGAGAAGGGAACGAGCTCGCGCATCGCGCCGGCCTCCAGCGGCCCCGGTCGTTCGATGCGGACTTCAAAGCAGCCGTCGCTCGATTCGACGGTGCATTGGCCGCGGTCCTCACAAGCCTTGCCGTACCGGCTTCAGCCGGGGCAACCTCCGAATTCCTGAACCGTGTGACGACGCGCACTGCGCCGCTCGATATCCGGCCAACCGACCGGGAGCGCAAAGTTCTGGAGTCACTGCTGAACAAAATGGCGCCGGGACCAGCGGCTTGGTACGCCGACGCGCTTGCGATCCAGGACGAGCGGTTTAGTTTTCTTTTCTCACGTGTGAATCTGCTTGCGCACGCGTTGCGCGAAGCCGAAAGCGCGCTGCGGGACGTTCTTCAGCCGCGCGGGTTCGACCCAATCAAGTGCAAGGAATGCCGTGAAACGATCAACGGGCACGAGCAGGAAATCACCGCCATCCTGAAGGCGTATCAGATCTCCGAGGATGATGAGGCCGCGCGGCTCTGGAGGCAGTTTGCAGGCGCCGCATCGACCGACGGTCTAGCAGGGCTCGCACATAAGGCGTCGCTCGATCTGCCGAAGCTTTTCGACGAGGGTACCGCAGAAGTCTTCTGGAACGTTACCAAGATCTTCGCCACGCTCTTCGCAAGGTTCGAGTACACCTTTGGCCGATACATCCACCTCCTCGATGAGCTACTCGCCGCTAAGCAACTGCGGAAGAAGCACGAAATTGCTGCATTCAAGGGGTCTATGCCACACACGGATCTGACCTATGACTACTTCTTCACGCGAGCCATTAGTCCGCAATGGCTCGTGGCGCTCCGCGACCACGACGCGTTCCAACTGACACCCGAGCCCTATCGGCGCCGGGGTGCAGTTGTGTTTCCAGCATGGCCTCAGGGCACGTACCTTTGCCGCCTCCTGGAAATGCCGTCCACAGACACTGAGGAGATCTTCGCTGTCTTTGAGCGCGCGACGGCTTCCGCGAATCCTCGGGTTCACGAGCGGATCTTGGAGGCCGCGCTGCTGATGGACAAGGAGCGGCGTCGAAAAATCGCCGAGTGTGAACGATCGTGGCTTGAAGAAAGGCGGCATATCCCCTTCCTACTTGGCGAATCATTTGGTGGGCTTGTGGTTGCACTCGCGGCAGATGGTGCAACGCAGCTTGCTGTCGGAATACTTGAGCGCCTGCTCCGACTGGAGGTCATCGAAACGGGTGATGAAAAAGATCTGCGGCTGAACGTCGACCGGCTCGCCTACGACCACCTTCTCGAAAAGGCAACACGCATTGCGCCTGCGTGCGGAACGGCAATTCTCTCCGTCCTAGCAGATGCTCTTGACACATCGCGCAAATTTGATAGGCCGACCTTGACCGCATCTCCGAGGGACTACTCCTATATGTGGCGACCGGCGATCGAGGCGCACGAGCGCAACCTGCGGGGAGGGCTTCGTGAGGCGATCATCGACTCGCTTCGTGATGCGTCCGAAGAGATTGTGCGCGCCGAACCAGACAAACTGCAAGAAGTCGTGACTTGGCTCGAAGCGAGGCAATGGAACATCTACAGACGCCTCGCCCTACATCTCGTGGCCACTTCTCCGGACTCCGATGTAGCGTCCGACTTAGCGTCGCGGTCCGATTACCTAAGCGAGTTCGATTTCCGGCACGAGATGTCACGGCTGCTTCGAGCGCATCCAGGTCGCCTTCGCGACGACATCCCTGAAGAGCTTCTTTTGATTCGCGCAACATTAGCCTCCGAGGAGGCGCCAGTCCGTGGCTTCGAAGCAGTGTGGGCACAGGAGCACTCACCGCTCGCCGCCGCCGCGGTTCAGACGATGCCTGTTGCAGCTCTTGTCGAATTCATCCGCTCGTGGACGCCCCCGCCGAGGGATCTCTTCAATGGCCAAACGCACGGTGCCCTTGCGGGCGTTATTAGGAACATGGTGCCGCAACGCTCTTCCGAGTTCTCAGCGTTGGCCATGCTATTTGTGGGCTTACATCCCACGTACATCCGAAATCTGCTCGAAGGGTTAGATGAAGTCATTCAGCGTGGCGAGAACATCAAGTGGCTACCGGTCATGGAACTCGGGTTGTGGCTTGCCGATCAAGAGCGAGCGGCGGGTGACCAACTCGTCGTCGATCCTCTCGCGGAAGAGGAGACGTGGCGTTACGGGCGCCGCGCTTTCCTCGATCTTCTCGAACACGCGATGTGGCGTGAGACACCGCTGCTCCCAGCCGAGCATTGGCGAACGACGTGGCATCTTCTGCAACGCCTCGCGCTCGATCCGGACATAGGGGACGACGACTTGACGGTGATCGATGCCGACACCACCGCGCGGTCGGTGTTCTTCGGGCTGCACTCAGTAGCTGGAAAGGCTCTGTCTCTGATGATCCGCTTTCCAGTGGTTCTGCGACTAATGAAGGTTGCCGCCACAGACGTGGAGAACACTCGGCGATACGTCTTCGACGTCGTCGAGTCGCACCTTCAGGCGACGAGCGCCAAGGAACCGACCTTCACGGTCATGGGTCACCATTTTGCGGATCTGATGGCGCTCGATGGCGAGAGAGCTCGTGGATTGGCTGGCGTTCTCTTTGTTCCTACCGGTCTCGGTCGCGCCGCGTGGTCTGCGTACCTGACGAATCGCGTTCACCTCGAATGCGGTTCTCTCCTTCACGAGCAATATTCGAACGCCATCGATGCACTCGATGGCGACTCGCGTGAGCCTTCGTTTCTCGATCTGCGTCTTGCCGGTCATGTCTTGACGCTGTACTTGAGTGGCGCGCTCACGCTTGCCGACAATGATCTCGTCACGCGCCTCTTCGCGCACGCGTCGCCGGCTCTGCGTGCGAAAGCTCTATGGGACGTTTCCCGTGGCGTTAGCGAGGCGCCACCATCGACGCTCCCCAGGCACGTCGCGCTGTGGGAATGGTGCGCAGGCGCGCTGCCAGCCGACGACCTGCGCGCGTTTCAGGGCTGGGCACGTTCAAGAAAATTCGACAATATCTGGGTACTCGATCAGCTTCTCTCGCTGACTCCGCGTGGCGTTCAACTGAGCTGCTATCTGTTGGTGGAGTACCTTGAGCTAATCTTCGATGCAGATCCGCAGCGCGTTACGCGAGCGCTCGCTTCGCTCGTGGAGCACCAGACGGAAGATCGCGGCCTTCAAGAAGTTCACGCTGCGCGCCTTGCCGTGCTCAGGATCGCGAAACGCGCGCATGAGGTCGGAGAACCAGCACGAGAGGAAGGCCGCCGCCTCGCAAACCTCATGACCGCGCGCGGCTTTTACGACTTCAAAGATCTCGCGTAGCGATGAATAAGAGCCCAAGGACCCGAAACGCGTGGCGTCATCTGCGGATCGTCTTCTCTGGGCCGCAAACCATCTTTGACGTGAATTCGGGTGCGGCTGCCATCGTGAGTTTGTAACTACGCACGGAGCTTTCCAGTTCGTACGAGCCGTTTTCTCATGGTCTCGTAGGGCAGACGCTTGTCGTTGGCGCGCTCCTCGGCCAGAAGTTGATCGTAGATGTCTTCCCTCTCACCGTGACGCTCGAGATCGATGAGCACGGCAACCTTCTCGCCCTTATCGTTCGTAACGAACTGGATGCCTTCCATTGCCTCTCCTTGTTCGCAGGTGGCAACGATGATTGCATGAGAGGACTTCCAGCGGCCCATGCACGAACGTCATGTTCACGACCCAGCGCGGCGCAGCCGCAAGCAAACCACGGATGCCCGGCAAGGTCCAGGCAAGCACCGCCCCCTCATCCGCCTTCGGCACCTTCTCCCCCAGCTGAAAAGCGCTGGGGGAGAAGGGCTCTCGAGGGTAAAGAGGCGCGAGCTCGTTTCGGGTCGACCGCACGTTTCGCGAAATCTTCGCGTCGCGCGCAGAAACCAATCGTTAGCCCAAAACAAAAACGCCCCGCGGTGTTGCCACCGCGGGGCGTTTCAATCAATAGACTGCCTACTGCACGTTCAGTGCGAAATCATCCACGACGAATGACGTCTGCAACGAGCTGTCCTCGGAGCCGACCAGGAAGACCTGGATGGTCTGGCCTTTGAACGCGCTGACGTCGAAGGACTTCTGCGCGTAGCCGGTGTTCTTGCTCAGGTTCGAATACGTTGCCAGCGTCGAGAGAACGGCGCCGCTGCTGTTGCGGATCTGCACCTGGAGCGTGTCGAAGGCGCTGGTGGTGGTCGTTTCCGCGGTGTCGATGTGCAGCCAGAAGGTGAGGGTGGCGGTGGTGGCGGTCGAGGGGATCGTCACCGTCTGCACGATGTTGTCGGAGTGGGTCGTACCGTAGCCGCACAGCCAGGCCTTCCACGTGCCGCTGTGCGCGGCCTCGCCGGTGGAGCTGTCGACAACGCCGGCGGTCGTCGTCCACGGCGCGGTGTTCGTCGAACCGTTCTCGAATCCGGGATTGCCGATGAGCTGCTGCGCGCCGCCGTTGGAGACGGTGACGTTGACCGTCGCCGATGTTCCCACGTTGTTCGCGGCGTCATACGCCTTCGACGTGATCGTGTGCGCGCCGTTGGCGGCCGTGGTGGTGTTCCAGGAGAACGCGAGCGATGTAAGGTTCACATTCGACGTCTTCAGCACGCCGTCGATGTAGATCTCCATCTTGGTCACGCCGACATTGTCGGAGGCCGTGGCGGTCACGTTGACCGTGCCGCTGACCGTGGCGCCGTTCGCCGGAGCGGTGATGGAGGTCGTCGGCGCGGTGGTGTCGCCGCCGGCGCCGGTGGTCACCTGCAGCGAGACGTCATCGATGCGGAAGAAGGTGGTCAGAGAGACGTCGGTCGTCGCTTTGAATTGCAGGGTGATGGTCAAGCCCTTGAAGCTGAGAAGATCGATCGCCGCCGGCTGGAAGTAGACGCCGTTGGTGTTGCTCGACGAGGTGGAGTTGAGGTTGCTCAGCGAGAGCTTGGTGGTGGTGGTCGCGCCGGAGACGATGTTGACGTTGAGGAAGTCGAAGGCTGTGCCGGGGCTCTCCTGGGTGACGATGTTGGTCCAGAAGGTCAGTGACGCCGCGGTGGCGTTTGCCGGAATGGTCAGCGTCTGCGTCAGGAGGTCGGTCTGATTCACGCCGCCGCCGAGCTCCGCGTAGGCGGTGCCGGCATGCGGGAAGGAACCGCCTTTGACGATGAGATTGCGGCCGGTGGGGCTGGGCGTGCCGGTCCAGCCGGGGGCGCTGTTGCCGCTGGCGGTGGCCTGCTCGAATCCGCCGTCGACGATCAGCTCCGATCCGCCGCCGCCCGAGGGCGTTACGGTCAGTGAGACCGTCGTGGTGTGCGTCGTTGTGCCGCCGGTTCCGGTCACGGTGATCGTGTAGGTGCCGGCAACCGTCGATGCGCCGACGGTCATGGTCATCGTCGATGTCCCGCTTCCCGGTGCGGCGATCGACGCCGGGCTGAAGCCGACGGTGGTACCGGTCGGCGCCCCGGTGGCGCTGAGAGAAACGGCGTTGTTGAAGCCGCCCGAAACGGTCGTCGTGATCGTCGATGTACCCGAGGTTCCCTGGACGACGGAAACGGAGGTCGGGGATGCGGCGATGGTGAAGTTCGGCGTCGGAGCGCCGTTGAAATTGTTGACGAAGGCGGTGGCGTCGACGGTGCCGACGCCGGTCACGGCGTCATATCCCGTTCCGCAACTGAAGCCGGTCACGCCCGGAACGCTGTTGTTGCCGCTGGTGATGTCATGGAACATCACCGTCCCGCCGCTCGCGTACTGCGCGTTGGCCAGCGGGTAGAACTTCGTGTTGGCGTTGCCCCAGCGCTGACCGGTCTTCTGAACGACGAGCGCCATCAGGCCGGCGAACGAGGGGGAGGAAGCGGAGGTGCCGCCGACGGAGCTGAGTCCTGACACGGTGGAGGTGTGGCCCTGAATGACGAGATAGCCGTCATGACCGGCAGCGGTCAGGGCGATGTCGGGGACGTAGCGAACGTTGTTCGCCGGAACGCCGACGCAGACCTGCCAAGACGGCTTGGCGTAGACGGTCGAGGCGCCGCCGCTCGAGGACCACAGTCCCGAACCGCCGGTGACGTTGCCGCTCTCATTCCACGCCATCTCCGGGATGTAGCTCTTTGCCGAGCTCTGATTCGCGGCGTTGGTGGCGTTCCACCAGGTCGAGGGAGATGCTGTGTCGTTGAACTGCGTGCCGCCGACGGCGACGTTGAACGGGGTCGAGGCCAGGCCCGAGACGGCCGCGCCGCTGCCGGTGGCGTCGCTGCCGCCGTTGCAGCCGGCCGCGCCGCTGTCGCCGGAGGAGACGAATGAGGTGATGCCCTGCGTGGCCGCCTGGGACCAGAGGTTGTTGTAGAACGTGTTTTCGGTCGTGCCCATCGACGATTCGCACTGGCCGAAGCTCGTGCTCATGACGTCGCCGACGTTGTTGTTGACGATGTACTGCGCGGAGAGGTCGACGCCGTCGGTGGTGGACGTCGACATGGAGATGACGAACTTCACGGTGGCATTCGGTGCCACGGCGCCTGACCACTCCACGTCGAGATCGGCTTCACCCTCTTCACCGCCGCCGAGGTTGCCCGGGTCGGTGCCGTTGTGGACGAAGACGGGGTCGTTGGCCACGAGGCCGAAGAAACTGCGGAAGAACTGCACGTCGGCCAGAGCGATGTCGGTGCGGCCGACGATGGCGATGGTCTTGCCGGTTCCATTGATGCCGGCGGTGTAGAGCGGGCCGACGTTGTAGATGGTGGCGAAATCGGCCGGAGAGACGAAATGGCTCGTGCCGCTGGTGTATTCAGTCACCGGCTTGAAGCCGTGATTCATGGCCTTCTTCGGGAAGTTGTGCAGCGTGACCACGCCGCTCACGACGTCTGCCAGCGCGCGCGGGATCTCAGGATCCTTGACGTTGGCGTGGAACTGCTTGCCGTCGATGTCGAAGTCGTGGATGGCCGTGTGGAAGGCCCGCTCCACCTGTCCGACATTGCCGGTGAAGTTGATCCAGCCGCGGCCCGGCGCGATCTCATCGATCGTGAAGCCGTGCAACTGCAGCCAGCCGGTGATGTCGCTCAGATCGTCATCGGTGATCCCGAAGCGCTTGCCGAATTGCTCCGGCGTGAGCCACTGGTGATAGCTCGGCGAGCTCGGGTCGTTCAACTGCGCGACCAGACGCTCGAGCGAGTCGCGTCCGCTCGTTCGCGGCGGAAGGAGAAGAATCATCTTCTCGTACTTGAGATTGCGGTCGGTTTGACCGCGATCCGCGATTGCTTCCGCCTGAGGCGGAGTGTTGCCGTGGAGGACGACGGTGTCGTTGTCGTCGATGTTTCGCTTGCTGTGGCCGGTATTGGCGGCAAGCATCGCGGTGCTGCATAAGAGAGAGAGGACCAGAATCAACGGGACATGACGGTAGCGCATTCAAATATCCTTTCGTCCGATTTCGGGCTGGGGCCGGCAGTAAGGCAATCGGGTTGCCAGAATGTCTGAATTGCTAAGTGACTGATAACAAAGGATGGATGACGATGAGTTGCTGTTACCGATGGGTCAACGACGCTACAGATGTCAAAAGATGACCCGTGTGTGGGAAGGGGGCGGGTCAATAAATGTCTGCGCGAACGAGTCAAAGATGATGAATTGATGCTTCCATGCTGATGTTATGATGTTTTGATGCGAACGACACTCACTCTTGATGATCAGGTGGCCAGGGAGCTCAAGGAGCTCGCGCATCGGGCCGGCAAACCATTCAGGGACGTCCTGAATGAGACGCTTCGCAACGGCCTGTGTGCGAAACACTCTCGGCCGCCGAAGCCGTACCGGCTGGCCACGGTCTCACTCGGCGGTGTCCGGTCAGGCATCAACCTCGACAAGGCATTGAGCATCGCCGATGCGATCGAAGATGAGGAAATCGCCCGGAAGCTGGAGCTGCGAAAGTGATCCTGGTCGATGTGAATCTGCTCATCTACGCCATCGATCGGGATTCCCCTCACCACAGGAAAGCGCACGACTGGCTTGAAGCGATTCTCTCGAGTACCACTCCGGTCGGTCTCGCCTGGATCGTGGCGCTGGCGTTTCTGAGGGTCACGACTCGATCGGGCATCCTGCACAACCCGTTGTCTCCTGAACGCGCCGTTGCCTACGTGGATTCGTGGCTGGCGCAGCCACACGTTTCTCTCGTACGTCCCGGAGAACAGCACTGGCCGATCCTTCGCAACCTCCTTCAAGTCAGTGGAACCAGCGGGAACCTGACCTCGGACGCTCACCTCGCGGCGCTGGCGATCGAACAGGGATACGCGATCTACTCGGCCGATAACGACTTCCGGCGTTTCGCCGGCCTCACCGTGGTCAATCCGCTGGCGTCTTGACGGCGCTCTCCGGCCGGAATGCTGACGCCGGGACCGGCTCGCCGAAGAGGAAGCCCTGCACGTCTTCGCATCCCTGTTCCCGCAGGAAGGCGAGCTGGCTTTCGGTTTCCACGCCTTCGGCGGTGACGCGCAGGCGCAGGCCGCGCGCCATGCCGATGACCGCCGAAACGATTGCGCGGTCGGCTTCGCTCCCTTCGATCTCCTGCACGAACTCCTGATCGATCTTCACGCTATCGATCGGGAAGCTGCGCAGATAGTTCAGCGATGAGTGCCCGGTTCCGAAGTCGTCGATGGCGATCTGCACACCCATCTCGCGCAGCCGCTGCAGAGTGGCGATCGTGCGCGTGGTGTTCTGCATGGCCAGGCTCTCGGTGATCTCGAGCTCGAGGTCATGCGGGGCGATGCCGGAGAGCTCCAGAGCCGCGGCGATGACATGGGGGAGATCGCTGTGCTGAAACTGGCGCGGGGAAAGATTCACGGCCATGCGGAAGCCGCTTGGGCGATCGCTCTGCCACTCCACGGCCTGGCGACAGGCCTCGCGCAGAACCCACTCGCCGATCGGCACGATCAGTTGCGTCTCCTCCGCGATGGGGATGAAGTCTTTCGGACCGACGAGACCGAAGCCGGGGCGGTTCCATCGCAGCAGCGCTTCCACTCCCGTCACCCGTCCCGAGGCGATATTGATCTGTGGCTGGTAATGGAGCACCAGCTCGCCGCGGTCGAGCGCGTGGCGCAGATCGTTCTCCAGCGACAGCCGCTCCAGCGCGCGGTTGTTCATCGCCGGAGTGAACATCTGATACGAGTTCCGCCCGGCGTCCTTGGCGCGGTACATGGCGTGGTCGGCGTTGGCGAGCAGGGCCTCGGCGGTGTCGCCGTCGCTGGGAAAGAGAGCAATGCCGATGCTCGTAGTGACGAAGAGCTCCGTCCCGTCGATTCTCAGCGGCTGCGCCACCGTGTCGAGGACCTTCTGCGCGATCTTGGCGGAATCGTCCGTGGTCTTGAGATCGGCCAAAAGGATGGTGAACTCGTCGCCGCCCATGCGGGCGATCGAGTCCTCTTCCCGTAACGATGACTGGAGCCGCGTACCGACGGTCTTGAGCAACTCATCGCCGGTCGAGTGACCCAGCGTGTCGTTGACGACTTTGAACCGGTCGAGATCGAGGAACATCACGGCAAGGGGATGTTTCATGCGCCGCGCGTGGGCCAGGGCAACGGTCAGCCGGTCGCGGAAGAGGCGCCGGTTCGGCAGTCCGGTCAGCGCGTCGTGATAAGCCTGATACTCGATCTGCTCCTCGACCCGCTTTCTCTCCGTGACGTCGCGCGAAACGCCGACGATCTCGCGAATCTTGCCGGTGAAGACGTCGCGCACGCTGCGGCTGGTCGTTTCGAACCAGATCAGCGAGCCGTCTTTCTTCTCGACGCGGTAGGCGAACGTCGTCGGTCCCGACTCGTGGATCAACGAGGAGAGATGGCGGACCTCGTCGCGGTCGGCGTCGAACACGAAGTCGTAGAAGGAGCGGCCGACGAGCTCGGACGGCTCGTATCCGAGGAGGCGCCGGCAGGCGTCGGAGGCATAGAGAAGGACGCCCCTGTTCGACGTCCGCGAGATCATGTCGGTGGAGTTCTCGGCCATGAGCCGATAGCGCGCCTCGCTCTCGCGCAGCGCCTCCTCGGCCATGCGCCGCTCGGTGACGTCGTTATGCACGCCGATGGAACCGACCACATTGCCGGCCGCGTCGACCACCGGCGCACCGCCGATTTCCAGCCAGATGATCGTGCCGTCCTTGCGCCGCACGCGCACCTCGTACTGATCGGCCACGTGGCGCATACGCAGCCGGATCTTTTCGCGCACCAGGGAGATGTCTTCCGAGTAGGCGAGGAGGAGGTCTCCCTGCATGCCGACGAGCTCTTCGCGCTCGTAGCCGACCATCTCGCAGAAGCGGTCGTTGACGAATTGGAGCACGCCGTCATTGCCGGCTTGTGCGAGCCCCTCGCGCATCCGTTCGACGAGGCGGCGGTATCGCTCCTCGCTCTCGCGAAGGGCGTTCTCGGCGAGCTTGCGGTCGGTGATGTCGATGACCGTCCCTTCCAGGATCTCGGGATCGCCTTCCAGCAGATGGACGCTCTCGATCAGCCAGCAGAAGCGGCCGTCTTTCCGGCGCAGCGAGATCTCGTTGCTGGTCATCATGCGGTCGCGGCGGAGAATGGCGATGTAGTCGTCGCGATGCGATGGATCCTGGTAGAGATCCCTCGCCGATTGCTCCATGAGCTCCTCGCGGGAGGAGTAGCCGAGGATCCGGGCCATGGCCTCGTTGCAATCGAGGATGCGCCCATCGATCGTGGTGCGATAGACGCCGGCCAGATTTCTCTCGAAGAGCAGGCGATGTCGTTGCTCGCTTGCGCGCAAGGCTGCCTCGGAGCGATGACGCTGCATGGCGTTGACGAAGATCTCGCCGCTGATGCGAAGCAGCGACACTGCCTCCTCGCTCCACGTGCGCGGAACGGCGGACGCTACGCCCAGCGCGCCGAGAAAGGCGCGGTTGTAGATCATCGGTACGACGACGATGGAGTGGTTTCCGGCCTGCTTGAACTGTTCGCGCTCGGTCTCCGCCTCGGGCGGGAGGTCATCGATCGAAACCATCACATGTTGCAGTTCGTTGAGCTGTCCGCTGATCCACGGGAACGACGCGATGGGAACGAGCGCGCCAGGGCCGCGTATGGCATTCGGATCGGCGTTCCACTCGTGCGCCAGCGCGGCGGCGCTCCCATCCTCGGTGAGCATGTAGATGTAGGCGCGGTCGGCACCGACGAAACGGCCGACGCTTTCGAGGGCGGCCGAGATCTCACAATCGACGTCGGCGGCGCCGACGTTGATGAAGTTCGTCGAGATCCCGGAAACGAGCGTCTCGAAGGCGAGGCGATGCTCCAGCAGTTCCTGAGTCTGCTTCGGGTCGGCACGCTCGTCGTTGGGATTTACATGTGTCAATCAAGTCCCCGCGCGGGGGATCATAGCGTCTCGGTCGGGTATTAGAATCGTCAGATGCGAAACCTCCTGGCTGCCGCCGCGATTGCTCTCGCCGCCTGCTCCTCCTCAACTCCGGCGCCGCCGAGTCAAAATGCACCGATCCCTCAGCCGGATTTCGAGATTCATCAGGTGGTCGGTCCGGCGCAGCTCAACTATCCCGAGGGGGACTTCGACATGAAGTTCCGGCTCGACATCGGCAATCGCGCCGACGTCCCGATCACGCTGAGCAAGGTGGAGCTGGTGACGGTGAATCCGCCGGGAGGCGCGTATTCGCTCTACCGGCGTCCCTACTACCTTCGCCATGTCATCGACCCGCACCAGATTGCCCCGATCGACATCTGGGTAAAGGCGTCCAGCGTTGGCCAGTCGAGACGCACCAACGAGCCGGTGACCATCCGCGGCACGCTCTATTTCGATTCCCCGAGCGGCAGCTTCCGGCACGTGTTCGTGAAGGAGCTGAGTCAGTACGGGGAGTAGCGGTTGCGCGGTCTCGGGGTTGCTGAGTCGTCGGTTGTCGGTTATCGGAGTCAACACGATTGGCTTGCTAACCTGCATTTCTCACATGCTCACTTGAATTGTTCCCTCGAGGGCCTTGCCACTCCCTTCGTCGAGAGCCCTTCTCCCCCCGCGGTTTCTTGCGGGGGGAGAAGGTGCCGAAGGCGGATGAGGGGGCGCTTAACGAGATATGCGCGATTTACCGACGCTGGTCCGAGAGCGCTCGAAGGCGCGCGAATGAGGTCCTCGTGAACGCCCCCTCATCCGGCTTCGCCACCTTCTCCCCCAGCTGAAAAGCGCTGGGGGAGAAGGACTCTCGATTGGAGGTACTGCCGAGAACGAAAGGCTCGCACAACTCCACATCGTCCCAAGTTTCGCCACCAACAGGGTGCCGGCAATTCCACTCAGCGTGTGAGAAATGCGGGCTAAACTCCGACTCCCGACACCCGACAACCGCGCCTCACCGCAACCTCTGCTCCAACATCCAGTGCACCAGTGTGGCATCGCCGTAGGCGGTGTCCCAGACGTCGTGGCCTCCATCGGGATATTCGGTGTAGCGGACGTTGCCGCCGGCCTGGCGGAGCGCGTTCACCATCGATCGTGATTCGGTGACCGGCACGATGTCATCCATCGCGCCGTGGAATGCCCAGACCGGCGTGGGGCCGATCTGGCCGGCCAGCGTCGTGTACGGATCGCGGGAGCCGACGATGCGGGCGATGTCCGGCGGGGGATCGCTCGGGAACGGATCGTCGGGATGCCGGACCACTTCGCCGCAGACCGGCACGAGCGCGGCCCATTTCTGATTGTGCCGGGCCAGGTACCAGGTGCCTGCGCCTCCCATCGAAACGCCGGTCAGGTAAATCCGGCGCTGGTCGCCGTGGAACTCGCGGACGGCTGCATCCAGCTCCGCCAGCGCCATCGTCTCCATCTCGCCGTACCACTCCTGTCCCGAATCAGCCTGAGGGAAAACGACGACGGCTTTGTACCGCTCGCCGTAGCGTTCCAGCGCGGGGCCGAGGCCGACGCTCAACTGGCTGGTGTTGTCCGAGCCTCGTTCGCTGCTGCCGTGAAGAAAGAGCACGACCGGCCATCGATGAAGCTTGGTGTAGTGGTGGGGCAGCCAGACCCGGTACTTGTAGGAGTGGCCGGCAACGTTGACCTCGCGCTCCAGAAACTGCGAGTGGCGGGTGCAGCCGGAGGATGCCAGCGCCGCGAGAAGAAGAACGAGAACGACCGGCCGCGTGCTCACTTACTCGAACAGATCGTACTCGGCGACCGGAAGCGGTTCCGGCTCGACGTCCGAGCGCCACATCTCGAAAACGTAGAGATCCCAATGCAGCAGGAACACCTCGCGGGTCATCTCCCAGCGCGCCGCCAGGCCCGGGCCGATCCCGCGCTTGTTCTCCTTGATCAGATGGCCGAGGTCGTGAATCACCGTCTGCCGCTGCGGATAGCCGGCGCGCGAACAGAAGAAATTGAGCGCTGCCTCGATCTTGAAGCGTTCCTGATAACGGAGTGGAACGGTCTCCCACACGGCCCGGCGCATCACCCGGATGCCCGACAGGACCGGGCCGACTTTCATCTGCAGATGAAAGAAGTTGCGGATCGGGCCGCGGCTGCGGACGCCGATATTCATGTCGCACTCATTGCGCAGAACCGGACGGACGAGCGACTCGATGTGCTGGTCGGTGAGGTTGAACATGTCGCCGTCGACGAAGAAGAGGACGTCGTGCCGCGCGTACTCGACGCCGAGCCGCATGGCGTAGCCCTTCCCGCGATTCTCGCGCAGGGCGATGGTGGTGACATCGAAGGAACGTGCGATCTCGACGGTGCGGTCGGTGGACCCATCGCTGACGACGATGATCTCGTCGATCAGGCCGCTTTTGGTCAGGACGCCGAGAACCTCAGCGAGCGTCTTTTCCTCGTTGTACGCCGCGATGATGGCCGAGATCAATCAACTCTCCTGAGCACGGTGGTGGGATTGCAACCGGCAGACCATACCACACCGAAAACGGGTGCCGGGGGTCGCGAGCCGGGGGTCGGAGAGGAGGCGGGAGCATTGCATAGAATGGCGGTTGTGATGAAACGGACGTTGTTTTCTGCAATGCTGCTTGCGGCCGCGGTCACGCTGACGCTTTCCGGATGCCGGTCGCTGCTCCCCGGCGAAATCGTCAATCCCAGCTATGCGCTGCGAGGCGTCGTGCCGCATGTCGCCATCGCGCTGCCGCTCTCAGCCTCGGCCATCGATCTCGATTTCACCATCGTCGTCGACAATCCGAACGCCATCGGCCTGCGCCTCGACTGGCTCGACTTCGACCTGGCCATCAACGATACCCCGATCCTCACCAGCGTCCGCGCCGAGCAGGGCGTCCAGATCCCCGCGCACGGAGTGGGCGACGTTCACCTCCGCACGCGCGTCGGCTACGGGAACCTCAAGGCTCTCTTTCGCCAGATCGCCGACATGGTCGAGGGCAACCGCGCCCACTACGCGATCCACGGCAATGCCTACTACCACACGCCGTTCGGACAGAAGCGGTTCCCGGTGACGCTGTACTCTCGGTGAATGAAACACCGCTTCTTCATCGACGCCGACCTCGTGTCCGGCGTTGCCGTCGCGCTGAGCCGCGATGAGCAGCATCACGCGCATGTCGTGCGCGTTCGCGAGGGAGAAGAGGTCGAGGTTTTCAACGGCCGCGGCATCTCGTTCGTGGCGAAGTACGCAGCGGACGGCCTGCTGCTGACCGAGCCGGCGCCGGACCGTGAGTCGCACGTGGCGCTGCATCTGGCCATGGCCATCATCAATCTCGACAAGTTCGACGTCGTCCTGCAGAAGGCGACAGAGCTCGGCGTCCGTTCCATCATCCCTCTCGTCACCGAGCGGGTGGAGATTCGCGCCGAGCGTTATCGGGGCAAAGCGGAGCGATGGCGGAAGATCGTCTTCGAGGCGGTCAAGCAATCGGGCCGGTCGGTCATCCCGGCGATCGAAGAGCCGGCCCCGTTCGAGGCTGTCGTCAGCCGTGCGGGGCAGAAGATCCTTTTCGATGCCGACTCTGACCCGGCAACACAGCAACCCGGCAACTCGGTAACCCTCTTCATCGGTCCCGAGGGTGGTTGGAGCGAGGATGAGTTGCGCCTTGCCCGTGAGAATGGTTGCGGCTTTGCGCGGCTCGGCGTCCGGCGCCTTCGCGCGGAGACCGCCGCGATCGTGGCCACGGCGCTTGTCACTGCGCGAAGTGGCGACATTTGATAGATTTGCGCGCTCGACTCGCACCGGAGGGAGTTTCTCTTGCCAACCAACAGCCTCACGATCACAGATAACCGCACCGGCAAAACGTACGACGTCCCCATCACCGATGAAACCATCCGCGCCACCGATCTGCGCAAGATCAAGGTCGACGACGATGACTTCGGCATGATGACGTACGACCCGGCGTTCATGAACACGGCCGCCTGCCGCAGTGCCATTACCTTCATCGACGGCGACAAAGGCATCCTCGAATACCGCGGATATCCCATCGAGCAGCTCGCGGAGAAGAGCACCTATCTCGAGACGGCGTGGCTGCTGCTCCGTGGTGAGCTTCCGACCGCGGACGAGCTGACGGCATGGAAACACACGATCACGTACCACACCTTCATCAACGAGAACCTCAAAGGCGTCCTCGACTCGTTCCGTTACAACGCCCACCCGATGGGCATGCTGATCGCCATGATCAGCGCCCTGGGCACGTTTTACCCCGAGGCCAAGAACATCTTCGATGAAGACGTGCGCAACCGGCAGATCGAGCGTCTCGTCGCCAAGATGATCACCATCGCCGGCTTCGGTTACCGGCACATGGTCGGCATGCCGTACGTCTATCCGGACAACGAGCTGTCGTATCCGGCCAACTTCCTGAACATGATGTACAGGACGACGGAATTGAAGTACGAGCCGGTTCCGGCCCTCGTCCATGCCCTCGACGTCCTCTTCATCCTCCACGCCGACCACGAGCAGAACTGTTCGACGAGCACGATGCGCGTCGTCGGCAGCTCGCACGTCGATCCATACTCCGCCGTCGCCGCCGCGTGCGCCGCGCTTTATGGTCCGCTGCACGGCGGGGCGAACGAGCAGGTCATCCGGATGCTGACCGAGATCGGCTCGACGCAGAACATCCCCGCCTTCATCGAAAAGGTGAAGAAGGGCGAGGGGGTGAAGCTGATGGGCTTCGGCCACCGCGTCTACAAGAATTTCGACCCGCGCGCCACGATCATCAAGAAGGCGGCCTACGGCGTCTTCGAGGTTACGGGCATGAACCCGCTGCTCGACATCGCCCTGGAACTGGAGCGGATCGCGCTCGCGGATGAATACTTCATCAAGCGCAAGCTGTATCCGAATGTCGACTTCTACTCGGGACTCATCTACCAGGCCATGAAGTTCCCGATGGATATGTTCCCGGTCCTCTTCGCCATCCCGCGCGTCTCCGGCTGGCTGGCGCAGTGGTGCGAGATGCTGAACGATCCCGACCAGAAGATTGCCCGCCCGAGACAGATTTTCACGGGATCGCAGAAGCGGGACTACAAGGAGATCGGGCAGCGGTAGACATAAGGCAGAAAGCAGAAGGCAGAAAGCAGAAGTGCTCCGCTACGCCGAGATGTGGGCATAGCGGAGCATTTCTGCCTTCTGCTTTCTGCCTTCTGCCTTCCTCAAGGAATGACAGCGCTCGCGCAGCGGTTCCATCCAACGCCGGTACCCGGAAAGGTTTCAACGTGAACACTTCCAGGTACATAGTTTTCGCCCTGCTTCTCGTCGTCGTTTCACTTCCTCTCGCCGCGCAGATCAATGACACGTATGTCATCCCAGCCTCGGCCAATACCGGCGGGAACTTCGGTACGCGGTGGCTGACGCAGTTCAGCGTCTTCAATCCGCAGCTCGATTACCCCCTCACCGTCAGCGTCACCTTCCTCCCGACCGGGGGCGGCACAGGGCTCGAGCGCACCTTCACCGTTCCCGCGAACGGCACCGTGCTGTCGGACAACGTCCTCGACGATCTGTTCAACATCAAGAATGGATCGGGGGCGCTCCTCGTGGCCACGTTCCCGGAGGACAATCCGAAGGCGCCGAATGACGTCATCTCCCGCTCGTTCCTGGTCACGTCCAACACGTACAACAACGTCAAGAGCGGGACGTACGGCCAGACCATCCCCGGCGTCTGGGCAGGTTTGCAGGATTTCAAACACGACGGCATCAGCGCGGTGGCGCACGGCGTGCGGAACGTTGCCAATCTCGGCTGGCGCACGAACGTCGGCGCGGTGAACCTCGGCCGGTCGAACGTCACACTCCGCATCAACGTCTATAACGCCGCCGGCGGCACGGTCATCAAGGATGCCACCCTCGACCTCCCGCCGCTCGGCCACCGCCAGGCCACTCTGCCGGTCGAGGTGGATGGAGGCTCGATCGAGTTCTTCGTCGATGATCCGGCCAACACGGCGGTGGTCTTCCCCTACTCATCGACGATCGACGATCTCTCCGGCGACCCGACCTATCAGGGCCCGACGCTCCTCGCCAGCGCGAAGGTGCTCTTCAAGATGGGATTGCCGCAGCCACTTACCCTCGGCCGCAAGATCGACTCCGATTTCGCCCGGGGTATTCGCGACACGGCCACGCACCTCGGGGAGGCAACGATCGTGAATAGCCGGGTTCGTTAGAACCCGGTCGGAGCGCTGGCGTCTCGCCGGCTGGCTCGGGGGCGTCTCGCCCCTGAGGTTACGAGCGAATGGATCGTATGCGGCGGACGGGCGGCGAGTCGCCGCCCGTCCAGCCGGCGAGACGCCAGCGCTCCGGCCACGCTCCGCGTCAGATAGACTTTCACCATGCCAGCGCTTCTCGAAACCAGCCTCCCTCTTCCACTGGCCCGACGCGGAAAGGTGCGCGATGTCTACGACCTCGGCGAATCCTTTCTCTTCGTCGCCACCGACCGCATCTCCGCCTTCGACGTCGTCCTCTCGCCGGGCATTCCTGACAAGGGGAAGATCCTGACGCAGATGTCGACGTTCTGGTTCCGCCACTTTGGCGATATCGAGAATCATCTGCTCGAGACGGAATGGGAGAATTTTCCGTCCGAGGTACGTGCGCATGATGAGCTGCGCGGGCGGAGCGTCATCGTGCGGAAGTGCCGCGTCGTACCGGTCGAATGTGTCGCCCGCGGCTACCTGGTCGGCTCGGGACTCAAGGAGTACAACGAGACAGGGAAGGTCTGCGGCATCGGGCTGGAAGCCGGCCTGACCACGGCCAGCAAACTGCGCGAAGCGATCTTCACGCCTGCGACGAAGGAAGAGAGCGGCCACGACGAGAACATTTCATTCGAGCGGATGTGCGCGCTCGTCGGCGACGACCTCGCCACCGAGCTGCGCGACCTGACGCTGCGCATCTACAAACGCGCCGCCGAGTACGCGGAGACGCGGGGCATCATCATCGCTGACACCAAGTTCGAGTTCGGCATCGACGAACATGCCACCCGCGGCAACATCGTCGTCTGGATCGACGAAGCGCTGACCCCCGACTCCTCCCGCTTCTGGCCCGCCGACCGTTACGCCGTCGGCCGGAACCCGCCGTCGTTCGACAAACAGTTCGTCCGAGACTGGCTGGAAACGACCGGCTGGGACAAGGCCTCGACCCCGCCGGAGCTGCCGGAGGATGTGGTGATGAAGACGCGCGAAAAGTACATCGAGGCGTTCCGGACGATCACGGGGGATGAACCTGTGCTGTGAGGCGGTTGCGGGGTTGCGGGGTCGCCGCGGTCTCGCGGTTTCGCGGTGTGGTTGCTTGTCAGCGGAGCCTTTCGTTCTCGGCAGCCCCTCCAATCGAGAGCCCTTCTCCCCCAGCGCTTTTCAGCTGGGGGAGAATGTGCCGAAGGCGGATGAGGGGGCGTTTCACGAGGACGTCATTCGCGCGCCATCGAGCGCTCTCGGACCAGCGTCGGTAAATCGCGCATATCTCGTAAAGCGCCCCCCTCATCCGGCTTCGCCACCTTCTCCCCCCGCAAGAAACCGCGGGGGGAGAAGGGCTCTCGACGAAGGGAGTGGCAATGCTCTCGAAGAGAACAATTTCAAGTGAGTTCCCTGGTGGCTGAATCACCATTTTTGGTTGTTTGGCGGCGATTCGGAGCTCATTTTGATCGATTTTTGACTGCGCATCAAAGATTCCTGACTCCGCATTCAGGATCGTTGAATGCGTATCCAGGGTTCTTGACTGCGCATTCAGGATCGTTGAGTGCGCATCCAGGGTTCTTGGATGCGCATTCAGGATCCTTGGATGCGCATTCAGGATTCTTGGATGCACATTCAGGATCTTTGGATACGCATCCAAGTTTCTTGAATGCGCATCCAGAGTTCGTGAATGCACATTCAGAATCCCTGGATACGCATCCAGGATCTCTGAATGCACATCATCGATTCCTGGATGCGGTGAGTCGAGATTGACATCCCGAAACCCCGAAACCGCGCACCTACCTCCGGTGCTCGACCTTCACCACGGTCTTGATCCCACCGCGGACGTAGAAGTCGCCTTCGACGTAGAGGTAGCGCGGATCGAGGGCGGTGATGAGGTCGTTGGCGATCTTGTTCGTGACCGCCTCGTGGAACGTTCCCTCGTCACGGTACGACCAGAGATAGAGCTTGAGCGACTTGAGCTCGACGCACTTCTGATCGGGGACGTAGCGGATGCGGATCGTGGCGAAGTCCGGTTGCGCCGTCATCGGACAGAGACAGGTGAACTCAGGCGCCTCGAAGGCGATCTCGTAATCGCGCTCGGGGTTGGGGTTGGGGAAGGTGGCCAGGGTTTGTGAGGGCGTGGAGGGCATGGTTGGTTGCGTACGGGGTTGCGCGGTCTCGGGGTTGCGCGGTCTCGCGGTGGCTGTTTTCAGATTACGCCGCGAGACCGCGTAACCGCGAGACCCCGCAACCGCGAAGCTACTTCTTCACCCCCGCTCCCGCCGCCATCAGCTTCTGATTCAGCTCCTTGATCCGCTCCTGGAGCTGGGTGATCTTGGCCTGGGCGTCGGCGCGGAGGCGCTCGTTCTCACCGCGCAGACGGACGACCTCCTCATCGTGCTGCGAGCGCGAGGCGGATGTCTGTTGCATCTGCTGCCGCAGGAACTCCAGGTCATGCTGGAGGTTGCCGACCTCCTCCTCTTTGACGGAGACGCGGTGGCGCCAATGCACTTCCTGCTCTTCGTAGAGCCGTTTGATGTCCATCAGCTCGGTGATCTGCGAATAATCGGAATCGCTTGGAGCCATCTCTCCCCCCTGGCGGACGCGCTCTTCGATCTGCGGGAAGAGCTTGCGCACTTTGAGCGACAGGTCGTCGGCGTCGCTGGAGAGTGCCATTGCATCCTGGTATGAAATCTTCTGGTGTACGAGCAGCGCGATGAGCGACTGATTCATCGACTGCATCTTGTAGAGCCCGACCGAGCTCTCCATCTCCTCGAGAATGTCTTTGGTCTGGCCGTCTTCGATGAGCCTGGCGATACGCGGCGAGTTTTTTAGAATCTCCACGGCGGCCGTCAAGGTCCCGTTCGTGGTCTTGATCAGCTTCAGCGAGATGATCCCGCGCAGGACCAGCGCCAGTTGCGAACGGATCTGCTTGTGCTGATCGGCGGGAAAGATGTCGATGATCCGGTCGATGGTCTGCGCGGCGTTGTTGGTGTGCAGCGTGGAGTAGACCAGGTGGCCGGTCTCGGCGGCGGTCAGCACGGTCTCCACCGTTTCGGTGTCGCGCATCTCGCCGACCATGATCACGTCGGGGTCCTGGCGCATGGCGTTGCGGAGCGCTTCCCGGAAGTTCGGCGTGTCGGTGCCGACTTCGCGCTGGGAGATGGCGGCCAGTTTGTCGACGAACAGGAACTCGATCGGATCTTCGATGGTGACGATGTGCAACGGCTCGGTTTCGGTGATGTGCGAGATCATGGCCGCCAGGGTGGTGGACTTGCCGGAACCGGTGGGACCGGTGACCAGGACCAGGCCGTCGGGAATCTGGGTGAGGTCGCGGATGGCGTCGGGCAGTTCGAGCGCTTCGATAGTCTGCAGGTTGATGGGGATGCGGCGAAAGACCGCGCCGATCGTGCCGCGCTGCCTGTAGATGTTGACGCGAAAGCGGGCCACGCCGGCGACGCCGTAACCGAGGTCGACCGACTGCATGGTTTCGAACTTTTGCTGCTGATGGTGGTTGAGCAGCGGCAGCAGCATCTTCTCGATATCGGCGGGCTTGAGCGGGTCGCTCTTGACCGGCACCAGCTTTCCGCGGATGCGCAGCAGCGGCGGCCGCATCGGCTTCAGATGAAGATCGGAAGCCTGCTGCTTGGCCATATAGACCAGCAGGTCGTTGAGCGTAAAGCTCGGGGCCTGCTCGACTGGGGGTGCCTGGACTGTCACGTTTGTAATTATATGCGGCGGCGGCTTCGCGCCGCGTTGTCTGCGCCTTCGGCGCGTTGTCGGTTGTCTGCGCTGCGGCGCGTGGTCAAATATCGAAAGGCTTGGGACGACCTTTCGACGAGTGACCACGCGCCCCGCAGGGCGTAGACAACCGACAACGCGGCGAAGCCGCAGACAACGCGCCGAAGGCGCTTTTCAACGCCTCATCACCGAATCGAGAATCATCAGGAAGGCCTCCTGCTGTCTGGCCTCGGTCTTGTTGATGACGGCGATGGTCTCGCCGATGCGGAAACGCTCGTGGAGCTCGTCGGCGGAGTGCGACGAGGTGACGACGATGCGGCGGGCCGGGAGGCCTTTGGCGCGCGCGTACTCGACGAACTTCTTGCCGTCCATCCCGGGCATCTCCAGGTCGACGATGAGGAGGTCGATCGAGTCGTCGATCTTCGGAAGGGCATCGTAGGGGTGCGCGTAGGTCTCGACGTGCGCAGTCTCGGCGTAGCGCTCGGTCATGAAGTTCGACCAGAGATCGCAGAACGCCGGGGAGTCGTCGACGATGACGACCCGCTTCGGTTTGAGCTCGCTCATCTCTTCGTTTTCCGCTTCGGCGCGCGGATGTCGTAGCGAATGGCGCCTCCGACGATCGTGGTCATGGCGCGGCCGCGCAGCGTTTCACCGACGAACGGTGAGTTCGAGGCCTTGGATTGGAATGCCGCGGCGACCTTGAAGGGCGCATCGAGATCGAGCAGCGTCACGTCGCCCGGTGCCCCGGGACGCAGCGTGCCGCCCGGGAGATTGAAGATTCGCGCCGGGCCGCAGGACATGAGGTCGATCAGGCGATCGATCCCGATCACCCTGGCGCGCACGAGGCGGTCGTAGCAGACCGGAAAGGCGGTCTCCAGACCGATCACGCCGAACGGGGCGATGTCGAACTCGACGTTCTTTTCGTCGAAATGGTGGGGTGCGTGATCGGTGGCGATGGCGTCCACCGTGCCGTCGGCGATGCCGGCCAGGAGCGCCTGGCGATGCGCTGCCGATCGAAGAGGGGGATTCATCTTCAGATTCGTCGAGAACGACTGGACGCTCTCATCGCCGAGGGCGATGTGGTGCGGGGTCACCTCGCAGGTCACGTGAACGCCCGCGGCGCGCGCCTGGCGCACCGAGTCGACGGCTCCGGCCGTGGAGAGATGTGCGATGTGGACGTGCGCGCCGGTCATGCGGGCCAGGATCACATCGCGCGCCACAAGCGTCTCCTCCGAGGCGGCCGGAATCCCGCCCATGCCCAGGAGTGTCGAAACATAGCCCTCGTGCATCACCCCGCCGTCAGAGAGGTTCGCATCCTCTTCGTGGGCGATCACGGGGATGCCGAGCATCGTGCAGTACTCGAGCGCGCGGCGCATCAGTTGCGCGTTCCAGACAGGTTTGCCGTCGTCGCTCACGCCGACGCAGCCGGCCGCGCGCAGGTCGGCCAGCTCCGCCAGCGCTTCGCCGCTGAGGCCTTTGCTGACCGCGCCGATCGGATAGACGCGGCAGGCGCCGTTTCGCCGCGACTCGGCGATGATCATCTCCGTCACGGCCCGCTCGTCATTCGGCGGCAGGGTGTTTGCCATGGCGCAGACGGCGGTGTATCCGCCGGCCACCGCCGCGCGCGTCCCGGTGGCGATCGTCTCCTTGTGCTCCTGCCCCGGCTCGCGAAGGTGCGTGTGGAGGTCGATGAGACCGGGAACGAGGATCAGGCCGCCGGCGTCGATGGTCTCGGCACTGGCCTTGATCCGCTTGTCGACACGCGCGATCAGCCCATCCTCGATGAGGAGGTCGAGCTTGGCGTCCAGCTCCTGGCTGGGATCGATGACGCGGGCGTTGGTGATGAGGAGGTTACTCAACATTGTGTGCCCCGCCGATCAGATACAGCACCGCCATCCGCACCGCCACCCCATTCGTGACCTGCTCGAGAATCACCGAGCGGCGAGGATCGTCGGCGACGTCGCTGGCGATCTCCACGCCGCGGTTCATCGGCCCGGGATGCATGATGATGGCCTCGCTGTTGGCGCGCCGCAGCCGTTCCGGCGTGAGGCCGAAGGTGTTGTAGTACTCGCGCAGCGACGGGAACGAAAGCTTCCCCTGCCGCTCGAGCTGGATGCGCAGCATCATGATCACGTCGGCACCTTCGACTGCCTCATCCAGCGAGTGGACGACGCGCACTCCCATCTTCTCCACTTCGGCCGGAATGAGCGTCGGCGGCGCGGCCACGGTGACGTTGGCCTTCATCTTCGTCAGCAGATGGATGTTCGAGCGGACGACGCGCGAATGGGCGATGTCGCCGATGATCGAGACATTGACGCCGGCCAGCCGCCCGAGACGCTCGCGGATGGTGAAGGCGTCGAGCAGGGCCTGTGTGGGGTGCTCGTGCGCGCCGTCGCCGGCGTTGATGATCGAGACGTTCGGAAGCCGGTCGGCCAGCATCTTCGGCGCGCCGGGATGTTTGGCGCGGATGACGATCATGTCGGGATGCATGGCCACGAGGTTCTCGGCCGTGTCGATGAGCGTCTCGCCCTTCTCGACGGAAGAGCCGGAGGCGGTGAAGTTGAGGGTATCGGCGGAGAGGCGCTTCTCGGCGATCTCGAACGAGACCCGCGTGCGTGTCGACGCCTCCATGAAGAGATTGATGACCAATTGTCCGCGCAACGCCGGCACCTTCTTGACCGGCCGCTCGCTCACTTCCTTGAAACCTTCCGCGGTATCGAGGATGAGATCGATCTCGTCCGGAAGAAGCGGCTCGATGCCGAGGAGGTCTTTGGATTTCAGCGCGGAGGTTGAGGTACGCATGTGCTGAGGTCGCGGGGTTACGCGGTCTCGCGGTCTCGCGGTCTCTCACTTCGCGACCGCGCAACCGCGAGACCTCGCAACCGCAATCACTTCTCCATGATCAAAACCTCATCCTCTCCATCGGTCTCCACCAGCTTCACCTTGATCACCTCGTCGGCGTCGGTGGGGACGGTCTTGCCGATCACGTCGGCGTGGATGGGGAGCTCGCGGTGGCCGCGATCGATGAGGACGGCCAGCATGACGGCCTTCGGGCGGCCGAAGTCGATCAGTGCGTCGAGCGCGGCGCGAACCGTGCGGCCGGTGTAGAGCACGTCGTCGACCAGCACCACGATCTTGTCGTCGATCGGCTCGGGAAGCTTGGTCGGCTTCACCACCGGCTGCGGGGCGATGGTGGTCAGGTCGTCACGATAGAGGGTGATGTCGAGGATGCCCGAGCTGACCGGATGACCCTCCATCTCTTCGATCTCCCTGGCCATCCGCTCGGCGATGGGAACTCCTCGGCTGCGGATGCCGACGATGATGAGGTCCTGGGTCCCTCGGTTTTTCTCGAGGATTTCAATGGCCATGCGCCGGATGGCGCGATTCATCCGGGGACCGTCGAGCAGCCTTTTTTTGACGTTCATACTGACCTTGAATAGCGTGGATTTGTCGTCGTTGGGAAGGGCGGCGGGAGGATAGCATGAGTGACGGTGCCGGGAGGTCGGAGCTTGCCAAGGTCGCGATTGCGAAACCGCCAGACCGCGAGACCGCCTAACCCCGCGACCCCTCCCTGGATTCGACTCCCGACCCCCTACCCCCGGCTCCCGAATAGTTATTCGCGTTATGCACGAGAAACCCTACCGCATGCTCATGGAATATGGCGTAACCACATAAAACGGGCCTGCAAGTGCTTGCTTTCACATAACTTACGGATCGATTTTGCGTTGACTCCGCACCTCCTTTCCATAGAATACGGCCCCACCAACGTCCAGTCGGTACATCGAGTTTAGGAGTAAGCATGGATCAACGATATTCAACAATCATCTTTGTCCCGCACGCGCGGGCAAAGTTCCGGAAGTTGAAGGTGTCGCATCGCCTGCTCTTCTCCCTGGTCTCGGTGGTCACGTCGTCGCTCTGCCTTTCGACGTTCTTCTCGGTCCAGTACTTCACCTCTCTCTCCCAGACCCACGAGCTGAGCCAACTCCGCCACGAGAACAAAGAGCTCCAGACAGCCAACGAACAATTCAGCAAGTCGGTCGAGTCGCTGCGCGGCCAGCTCCGTACCGTTGAAGACCGCACCCGCAAGCTGGCGATCTACGCCGGCATCAGCAGCCTCGATGACAGCGCCCAGGGCGGTGTCGGCGGCCTTCGACCGACCGACCTCGGCGACAACCCGTATCGTGATGACGTCGACAAGATGGCCTTCCGCTCGCGCCGCATCGAGAGCGACCTCTCCGTGCTTGAGCAGAAGCTCGTGGCACAGTCGCAGCTCCTGGCGTCGACGCCGTCGATCGCCCCGGTCCGCGGAATCCTGACGGACGGCTTCGGTGGCCGCTCCGATCCGTTTACCGGCGAGCAGGGCACGCACAATGCCATCGACATCTCTTCGGCGGTAGGACAGCCTGTCCGCGCGCCGGCCGACGGCATCGTGGTCAAGGCGGAGTGGGCGAACGGCTACGGCAACGTCATCTACCTGTCGCACGGCTACGGCTACTCGACGCGTTACGGCCATCTTTCGGCCTACGCGGTGAAGCCCGGCGCGCACGTCAAGCGCGGCGACATCATCGCCTACGTCGGCTCCACCGGCCGCTCCACCGGACCACACCTCCACTACGAGGTGCGTCTGAACAACAATCCGGTGAATCCGCTCGAGTTCATCCTCAACGCGTTCTAGCGCTTCGCGCGTTGTCTGCGGCTTCGCCGCGTTGTCGGTTGTCTGCGCGCTGCGGCGCGTGTGGACGATGATTGACGCTTGCGCGAGTCCGTTACCGCGAATCTGTCAGACTGATGGCGCCGCAGGCTCTTCGGCCACTGACCACGCGCCGCAGCGCAGACAACCGACAACGCGCCAAAGGCGCAGACAACGCGCGTAGCGCCGTTAGAACAGCCGCCGGCCGTAGATTCCCTGTTCGTCGGTCTCGTTGACGAAGAGCCAGCCGACGAAGTCGCCGGGCTCGAATGATTCGCCGGGGTAGCGCGTGGCGTCGAACGCGGCAGATCCGAAGCGCTCGATATCTCCGGGCTTTGCGTTCGTGAGGCGTTGGCGCCAGCGCTCAAAGTTGGAGAGGCGCAGGTCGACCCATCCCGAGGCCGCGTACTGGTCGATGCGTTGCGGGTTCAGGTCGACCAGACTGTGGCCGGTCGCGACGGCGGGGATACTGATGCGCGGTCCGCGGGTGAGGGTCAGTCCGCCGTCGCGCTCGCGCAGGATGGGTGTGCCAACGCGGACGATGGTGCTGGCCACCGCGGGATACTGAACGAGGTACTGCTCGACGCGCTGCTGCATGTCGGCGGCGTCGATGGCCGCGATCTCCGCGATCTTCTCCGTCCCCGCGGCCTGCCTGATCAAGTACCCCTCGGCGAGCAGTTTGGAAAGGCGCGGCGGCCCGAGGTGGCCGACGGCGATCGACGGGACCTCGCCGCGCTTCCGTTCCTCGAGCGTTTGCATCTGACGGATGGCGTGATCGCGAAGGACGCCGGCGCGGTAGCTGGGCTCCGTGATCGCTCCGTCGATCGCGGCGAGGACGTCGCGGCCGGTCGATGCTCCCATGATCTCCAGGACCACCGTGCGCGCCACTTCCTCCGGCGTGACGTACTCCATCTGCCGCGGGAAGGTGATGGCCTGAAACTCGCCGATGGAAAAGAAGCCGTTCTCGCCCGTGTCGGCGCCGATGACCTCCAGCGGTACGTCGCGGCCCTCGAAGCGCTCGTAGTCCGCGTCGTCGCGCAACTGCAACTGCGCTCTAAGCGTCTCCTCGTGCGGCTCGACGAGGTACGCCTTGCCGCTTTCCCCGCGCACGCCGATGTGCCGCTTCTCCACGCGCCGGAAGCCGATCATCGCTCCCGGCTTCACTTCCTTGACGATGGTGCTGTGCTCGTCCTCCGAGGCGCCCGGCGTCCGCGCCATCAGAAACAAGAGGCCCGTGTGCGCGAAGCCGATGGCCGACTTGGCCAGGAGCGTCAGCGAAGGCTTGTCCTCGCTGTGCGTGTAGGGGATGTTCAGCCCCATCCCGCCGGTACCGGTCGTTCCGACCTTCACGTAGATCTCGACGTTCGTGTTCGCCAGCGTCTCGTTGAGCAGCAGGATGTGCCGCGCGATCTGCGGGATGCCCTGGGCGATGAGCAGCTTGCGCACGGTCGCGAACAGCGGCTCCAGCTCCTCGCGCGGAATGGCGCCGGAGCGGTCGCGGAAACTGTCGATCCGCTCCTTGGTCTCGATGGCCAGCTCGAATTCGTTCTGATAGCTGATGGCGGTGGCGGTGTTGATCGCGTCGATCACGATCTCCGGCTGGTATTTGGCGACGAGATGGTAGAGCGCCGAGGTCTGGTAGCTGACGTCGCGGCGGAAGACGGCGTCGAAGAGCTTGTCGTAATACTCCCGGTTTTCGACGACGGCCACACGATCGACGTCCTTCAACTCCTCCGGGACGAAGATGTTGCCCCATTCGCCGACGATCTCGATACCGTCGCCGAGCTGCTCCCGGAGAAACGCCAGCGCGGAGTTGACCTCGTCTTCGCGCACGGCGGCGATGACGATGCGCTGCGGGCTCAGCTCACGCGCGACCTCGCGTGCCACCTGCACGCCCACCATGCCGCCGCCGCCGAGGATGAGGACTGTTCGCGCGGCGCGCGTCAAACGCGCTCCTCCTCCCCTTTCGGGAGGTCCCAGCGCTCGGTGATGCGCTCGTGTGTCAGCCACTTCTCGCAATCGAGAGCGGCCATGCAGCCGGTGCCGGCGGCGGTGACGGCCTGTCGATAGACGTGATCGACGGCATCACCGCAGGCGAAAACGCCCTGGATGTTCGTGGCGGTGGAGTGCGGATGACGAAGGCAGATGTAGCCGCGCTCATCGAGCTCGAGCTGCCCGGCATAGGCCTGCGTGTTGGGCGTATGACCGATGGCGACGAACAGCCCCTGCGTGGCGAAATCGGTCACGACGTTGGTCTTGAGGTTGCGAAGTTTGAGCGAGGTGATGCCGCCCTCTTTCGTACCGATGACTTCATCGACGGTGGAGTCGAGGATGAAATCGATCTTCGGATTGCCGCGTGCCCGATCCTGCATGATCTTCGAGGCGCGCAGCTCCGCGCGGCGGTGGACGACGGTGACCTTGCTGGCGAACTTCGTCAGGAAAGTGGCCTCCTCCATCGCCGAGTCGCCGCCGCCGACGACGACGATCTCCTTGTTCTTGAAGAAGAATCCATCGCAGGTGGCGCAGTACGAGACGCCGAAGCCCTGCAGCGCCTTTTCGCTCGACAGTCCGATCTGCATCGCCGAGGCGCCGGCGGCGATGATCAGCGCCTCGCATTCGTAGTTGTGCGAGTCGGTGGTGATGACGAACGGATGTCCGGCCAGTTGCACGCTGTCGACCTGCTCCATCTTGAAGATGGCGCCGAAACGTTCGGCCTGCTGGCGCATCAGGTCCATCAGCTTCGGCCCGAGGATCCCCTCGGGGAAGCCGGGATAGTTCTCGACGTCGGTGGTGATGGTGAGCTGTCCGCCGGGCTGCAGTCCTTCGAGGACCAGGGGAGCGAGGTTGGCGCGGGAGAGATAGATGGCCGCCGTGCATCCGGCCGGGCCGGAGCCGATGACGATCACTTTGTAGTCTTTGATTCGTTCCATGCGGGGGGCATTCTATCTTCTCAGAACAGCTTCGACTGCGGTGGCTTCGCCCCGCCGCGAAGCGCGTCGATCAGCGCCTGGCCCAGCAAGGCCTTCTGCCAGTTGCGCATCACCGGAACGCGGTCGAGGTCGGCCGGCTCCTGCGGTTGGGCCTGGGCGACGGTGAGGAGGATGTGGCGCGGCGCGAGGACCGACGCGTCGACCTTCAGGTCTTTGGCGATCTTGTCGCGCGCTTTCTTCATCCGGTCGATGCGCGCCTCGAGCTCGCGGTCGCGCAGCCATGTCTTCGACTCGCTCTTCTCCGGCAGCTCATCGTCGGGAATGGCCAGCGCTTCCTGCACCATGCGGGCGATGTCGCGGCCGTAGCGGCCGCGGTGATAGCCGGAGATCCCTTTGATGACGCCGAACTCCTGCAGCGTCACCGGCTTGACCTTCGCCACCTCGAAGATCAGATCGTTGCTGAAGATCTTGAATGGCGGCCGGTCGGCCTCGCGGGCCAGGCCATCGCGATAGTCATAGAGAGCGCGCACGACGGCCAGCGAACGGCGGTCGAGCGCGCCGAGGCCTTTCAGGCGGCGGAACGGCTCCTCGTCACTGTCCTTCTCGTTGAAACGGATCTGCTCCAGGCGCGCGAACTCCTCGACCGCCCACTCCCAGCGCCCGAGGGCGGTCAGCTCATCGCGCAGGCGGGTGGCCAGATCGATGAGGTGGCGGGTGTCGGTGGACGCGTAGTCGAGCATGTCGGGCGGCAGCGGACGCATGGCCCAGTCGGCGCGCTGATGCTTCTTGTCGACCTTGTAGCCGAAGTGGCGATCGAGCAGCGCCGCCAGGCCGAAGGCCTCGTAGCCGAGCAACTGCGAGCAGACCATCGTGTCGATCAGATTGGCGATCGTGTATCCGAAGTCGCGGTTGAGGATGCGCAGGTCGTAGTCCGCCCCGTGCAGGATCTTGGTGATGTCGCGGTTCGCCAGAATCTCTCCGAACTTCGACAGATCGAATTTGCACAGCGGATCGATGATCAGGTCCTCTCCCGGGAAGGACATCTGGATGAGGCAGACTTTGTCGAAGTACGAATGCAGCGAATCGGCCTCGGTGTCGAGGGCGATGACCGGCTGCGCGGCCACGCGGGCCATGGCGGCGTCGAAGTCCTTCTGTTTGTCGATGAAGATCACAGCACCAGCTCCCTCAATCCGATCGACACCAGTTTGTCGTTGAAGGCGCGGCGGTCGAACTGGCCGGACGCGGCAAGGATGCGTACGTCGTCGTGTTCCTCCGACATGCTGAGAAGGAGCGCGGTGTCCTCGGCGGAGGGGACACGAATCTCCAGGTTGTGGAGCTGGGCCATGCGTGCCGTGCCGAACATCCGCGCGTAGAGAGCATTGCTGGCGACGAGCACGTGCACGCGCACGTCGTCCTCATCGATCCAGGTCAGCGGGATGAGGTCGAGCTCCTCGGTTTGATCGAGCTCGTCACGATCGACGCGAAAGCCGCGGTTGCCGGCCATCATCGCAACCTGATTCTTCTGCTGCGGTTGCATCACGCCGAGGACGTCGATCGAGCCGCTCTCGATCAGACCGCCCAGCCACGCCGAACGGGCCACGCTGCCGACGAACATCGACTCGATCCGAAGCTTCGCGAGCAGATCCGCGACCGCCTCGATGGCACGTGTGTAACGAGGGGTCGCACGGAGCGGATGCATCAGGTTGGGGATTATATGGGGGTGGGGCGTGGGGTTGTCGGTTGTCGGTTGTCGGGGTTTCGCGGTCTCGCGGTTGCGCGGTCTCGGGGTAGTTCAGCGATTCGGCGCTGCCTTCGAACCAAACACCCCGAGACCGCGTAACCGCGAGACCCCGCAACCGCGAATCCCCGAGGTACCATCACCCCAGTGCTCGAACGCCTTCGCGACCTCGTCTCCCACCATTGGGGCTACGACTCCTTCCGCCCGTTGCAACAGGAAGCGATGCTGGCGGCCATCGAGGGGCGCGACTCGCTGGTGGTGATGCCGACGGGCGGTGGCAAGTCGCTCTGCTATCAGGCGCCGGCACTGTTGAGCGAGCACGTGACCGTCGTCGTCTCGCCGTTGATCTCGTTGATGAAAGACCAGGTCGATGGACTTCGCGAATGCGGCGTGGCGGCGGCGCAGCTCAACAGCTCGCAGCGCAGCGATCAGCAGCGAGCCATCGAGCGGGACGTCCTCGACGGGAAGATCAAGCTGCTCTTCGCATCCCCTGAGCGGCTGGCCATCGCCAGCTTTCGCGATCTGCTGCAGCGCGCCAACGTGCGCACGTTCGCCATCGACGAGGCGCATTGCATCAGCCATTGGGGGCACGACTTCCGGCCCGAGTACCGGCAACTTCGCGATCTCCGCAAGACCTTTCCGCACGCGTCGGTACATGCGTATACCGCCACGGCCACGCCGAGGGTGAGGGCTGACATCGCCGAACAACTGTCGCTCCGCGATCCGCTTGAGCTCGTCGGCGACTTCGACCGTCCGAATCTGACCTATCGCGTCCTGCCGCGTACCGACGAATGGAAGCAGGTGGTCGAGGTCGTCGAGCGGCACAAGGGGGAGGCGGGGATCATCTACTGTATCCGTCGGCGCGACGTCGACTCGCTGTCGGAAAAGCTGCGGCGCAAAGGGATCGACGCCGTCGCCTACCACGCCGGCCTCTCCCCCGAGGAGCGGCGCGGCGCGCAGGAGAAATTCGCCTCGGAGAAGTGCGATCTCGTCGTGGCCACGGTGGCCTTCGGCATGGGCATCGACCGGTCGAACGTCCGCTACGTGCTGCACACGGGGATGCCGAAGTCGATCGAGCACTATCAACAGGAAAGCGGGCGGGCCGGCCGCGACGGGCTGGAGGCGGAGTGCGTGCTGCTCTACTCCGCCGCGGATGCCATCGTGTGGCGGACGATGCTCGAGCGCGGCGGTGAGGGGGTCGAGCCCGACCCGGCCTGGCTGGAGTCGGCCATGCGCCACGTACGCGATCTCGATCGCTATTGTTCCTCGGCGGCCTGCCGGCACAGCGCGCTGGTGGAGTATTTCGGCCAGCAGTACACCGCCGATAACTGCCACGGCTGCGACATCTGCCTCGGCGAAACGGAGAGCGTGCCCGACGCGCTGGTCATCGCGCAGAAGATCCTCTCGTGCGTCTACCGCGTCCGGGAGTCGTTTGGCGTCGGTCACGTGGTGAGCGTGCTTCGGGGCGAAGACACGGAGAAGGTTCGCGACCGCGGCCACAGCCGGCTGTCGACCTTCGGATTGCTGAAGACGTCGACGAAGCATGAGCTGCGCGAATGGATCTATCAGCTCATCGCTCAGGATTTCCTGCGGCAGACGGAGGATGAGTATCCGATCCTCCGCCTCGGTGCGCGCGCCCGCGACGCCATGCGCGGCGTCGTCGAGGTCAAGCTTCGGCAGCCGGTGGTCCGGAAGCGCGACAAGAGCTCGTCACGGTCGCCGTCCGGCCCGGCACCGCTCGATCCGCTGCAGCCGCATGACCGCGAGCTTTTCGAGCGACTGCGGAAGTGGCGCCGCACGGAGGCCGAGCATCGCGGGGTACCGCCGTACGTGGTGTTCAACGACAAGACCCTCCGCGATTTGGCGCGCGTGCGTCCGACGACGCTGTACGAGCTACGCTCCATCTACGGCATCGGCGACGCCAAACTCGAAGCGTTCGGCGAGGCGCTGATCACGCAAATCCGCGAGCATTGCGCGACCGCGCCATCGTGACCAGCAGCCACACCGCGAACGCGCACGAGGCCACGCCGGCAAACAGTCCGGCCATGCGCAGCAGAAACGCGAAGAAGTGGTCCGCCGGCAGCATGTGCATCGCGCCAAGCAGATAGGCCCAGTCGTGCTCCAGATCCTCGGAGGAGGCGAACCCGACCAGCGGCAGATCCTTCGACCGCGCATCGCCGACGTACGCCGAGAGCTCGTACAAGCTGTACGAAAGCCAGAAACCGCCGACCGACATGCCGAAGTAGTCGGGCTGCCGCGCGAAATAGATGACGCAGATGATGGGGATGGCGATCTGAAAGACGCTCCCCATGATCGAGGTGATGAAGTGCGGCGTCCAGGCGAAGAGGAGATGTCCCATCTCGTGGAAGCCGAGCGTGATGCCATAGAAGATCGTCCACCGCGTCGGATCGCGGAACTTGACGGTGAAGATGTAGACGAGGAAGAGCAGCAGCAGCGCGCGTGGAATCCACATCCTGCCCCGGCACCAGTCGCGTGCGTCGTCGAGGAAGGTGTCGAGCGCGGTAGGGGCGGAAGGCTTTGGGGCGGCTTCGATGTGGCCCATAGCGGGAAGTGTAAACGCGGGGAGGAGGACGAGGCAGACGGGGCGTGTCGCCGACGGCAGTATCGGTGTCCAGCTTTCAGACACCGATGAGCTCGCGGAAGTCATCGGTGAAGTGCAGGGAAGTCATCGATGCGTCGAACGAAGTCATCGATGAGTCGAACGAAGTCATTGATGAGTCGAATGAAGTCATTAATGAGTCGAATGAAGTCATTGACGCATGGAACAAAGTCATCGATGAGTCGAACGAAGTCATCGATGAGTCGAACGAAGTCATCGATGAGTCGAATGGAGTCATCGATGAGGTTGGGGAAGTCATCGATAACTAGAACGAAGTCATCGATGTCCAGATTTTAGACGAGCACATCTGTATTGTGTCCAATGTTCGGACATCCGGTGGGCTGCAGCGGCCTCGATGTGGCCCATCCGCTACTCGATCAGTCCAACGGCCCGTGTCCCGCGTAACAATCCCGATACGCTCAGATCTTCATCCAGCACCGGCCAGTTGAAGTACTCGCCGTCTCCAATGATTCGAACGTTCGCGCGCTCTTCCGCGGAGGCGTGAAGAAGCCGTGGAAACCAGGCAAGCGGCACGCTCACGGTCCTGCCGTCGGCGAGGTGCACCACCAATTCGTCGTCTGTGACGGCGATTTCAACAGCGCGTGGGTTAGTTTCGACGGCGAAGGAAGTTCCAAGCCTCCATGATAGCGGCTCAAAGGTACTCCAGCACCCGCGCCACGTGCTCCCATTCCGTCGCCCCGTTCCCGATGGCGACGCGGATACCGTAGCGGCCTCGGAGACGGGTGTGGGAGACGAAGAGACGGCCGCTGGCGTTCATCCGTTCGAGGGCTTCGACGCTGGCGCGCTCGGAGGCTGCCTCATCGATCTCGTTATTCGACGAGCGGACGATCTTGCGGAAGACGACCACGCTCAGACTCTGCGGCGCGATCAGCTCGACGTCGTCGCGTTTCTGCAGCTCGGCCGCGAGCCGCGCCGCGTCGGCGATGTGCTGCCGGATCACCTTCTGAAGGCGCTCGATGCCGTAGTGCTCGAAGAGGTACCAGAGCTTGAGGGCGCGAAAGCGGTGGCCGAGCTGGAGGCCGTAGTCCATGAAGTTCACCTCGGCCGAATCGGTGGTCTTCAGATATTCGGGGACGAGCGAGAAGGTCTCGCGCAGCACATCGGGCTTGCGCGTGTAAAGCACGCTGCAGTCGATCGGCGTGAAAAGCCACTTGTGGGGATTGATGACGATGGAGTCGGCTGCTTCGATGCCTTCCCATAGCCAGCGAAACTCGGGACAGATGGTTGCGGGGCCGGCGTAGGCGGCATCGACGTGCAGCCAGACGTTCTCGCGCCGGGCGATCTCGGCGATGCGCTTGACCGGATCGATGGCGGCGGAAGAGGTGGTGCCGACGGTGGCGGAGATGGCGCAAGGGACCTTTCCTGCCGCGCGGTCGCGTGCGATTGCTTCCTCCAGCGCGTCGACGCTCATGGCGAAGCGATCGTCGCCGGCGATCTTGACGACGCCATCGATCCCGAAGCCGAGGGCAAGGGCCCCTTTCTCGATCGACGAATGCGCGTGCTCGGAACAGTAGACGCGGAGCGGCGGCGCTGCCGCGAATCCGCGTGTGCGAATCTCCGGCGCGACATACTCGCGCGCGGCGGCCAGGGCCAGGAACGAGTTGATCGAGGCGGTGTCGTTGATGATGCCGAAGAGGCCGGACGGAAGGCCGAGCGCGTCGCGGAGCCAGCGCAGCGTCACCGTCTCCAGCTCGGTCAGCGACGGCGAGGTGCGCCAGATCATCCCGTTCAGATTCAGCGCTGCCGTGAGCAACTCGGCCAGGATGCCGGCCTGTGAGCCGGTAATCGAGAAGTAGGCGAAGAATGCGGGGTGATTCCAGTGCGTGACTCCCGGGATGATCTTCGCGTCGACCTCGGCCAGCAGCGCGTCGTAGGGACGGCCGTCGACGCTTGGTGCGGCGGGGAACTGTTTCTCGATGTCGCCCGGCTGGACGCGGGAGAGAACGTCATAGCGATCGACGCCGTCGAGGTAGTCGCCGATCCAGTCGATCAGTTTGTGGCCGGCGGCGCGGAATTCATCACTGGTCGGATCCAACTTCGGCATGCGGCGCATCTTCTCCGCCCCGCAACGAATTCGCAAGCATCAGGAAGACGACGAAGGTGATGGGGACGGCGATCTGTGCGGTGAGCCGCGGCCACGACGTCAGGACGTGCCAGTGGATGTCGTGAGGCGTGGCGAAGTATGCGCCGGCGAAGAAGACGAGCTGGATCGCAGTCACGAGCAGGACGAACGCTTCGCGGCGGCGAGACGCGGCCGGTGCGATGAGAATCCCGGCCAGGATGGCAACCCAGAACCACGGCTTGTAAAGCTTCGCCGCGAGATAACCGAGGATCTGGTGCGCGTGGGGTAGCCGGGTCATGATTCGCACGAGGGCACCGCCGGCGATGTCGGTGGCCAGGACGTGCGTGGCCCGAAGAACCAGCCAGGGAGCGGCCAGGGCGTAGGCGGGGATGAGGCTCAGGAGTCGAGCGGTGGCGCGGTTGCGTGGTTGCGCGGCGACGTCGTCGTTCTCCCGCGAGACCGCGAGACCGCGAGACCACGAGACAAGGAGAACGGCGATGGTCACGGCTACCAGCAGCGCCATCCCTTCGTTCTTGCAGTTCGCGGCGAAACCAAGCAGCAGCGCGCCGTTGCGCCACGACCCGGCATCGTCGTCGAGCAGACCCGTGCGCACGAAGAGCACGCCGGCGCTGCCGAAGGCGATGAGAGCTCCTTCCGCCAGGCCGATGTTGGTGCTGAGGCCGATCCCCGCCAACCCGAACGTGAGAAGCGAGGCGTAGAACGGCGTCATTTCACGCGCCGCCATGGCGCGGATGATGAGCAGGAGTGCCATTCCCCAGGCAACGAAAAGGAGGCCGAACCAGCGGTCGTTCCACCCCGCGGCAAGTGCCACGAAGTCGAAGTTCAGCGGCACGAGCAGGGGATAGTCGGGATGGAGGAAGGTGTTCCAGGGGCTCTGCAGGAACCGCCAGTCGATGGCGCCGATCTCGAGAAATGCCTTCGCCTTCAGTCCCCAGATGGCCCAGAAGTCCCATTCCCACAGCGGCACGAGGGTGGCGAAAAGGGTGTAGCCGCTGATGGTCAGGATCGTGAGCACGTCGAAAACGTGTGGGCGCACTGGGCGTTGCCGGTTGTCGGTTGCCGGTTGTCGTCTTGCGATGACGGCAGCGGCGCAGAAGATTGCCAGCGCGGCGACGCTCACGCTGATCAATGTCCAGCGGATATGCACGATCGAGAGAGTGAGCAGCACCAGGAACATCGTTCCGCTGCCATACAGAAACGATGTACCGACGATCATCGGCCCTCGGCTGCTCCGATCGGTGTTGAGCGCGATCGGGATGCCGAGGACGGCCAGGCTGAGGATGGCCACGAGGGTGGGGATCATCGGCGGAGCCTCAACAACGCCCCCTGATCTCCCTGCCAGATCACATCCGCCGGCACGCGCAGCCTGACGCCGAAGACGGCGATGTACTTCGCCGCCAGGAAGTTCCGCTGAAGGCGTCGATTGTCCGGCGTCACCAGCGGCAGCACTTCGCGGCCGGTGAGAAAGTAGCTGGCGCGGTAGTAGGCGTACGAATAGCCGTCATCCCATCCCATTGCCGGCACGATGACGGCGATGGTGTCGCCCGGCTGCGTGTGCTCGCGAAGGTCGGAGAGGAAATGCGGATATTGCGGCCACTGGCGATCGTAGAACCCGTCCAGCGCGCGTGCGAGCGGCGCGCGATCGACGAACACGAGCTGCAGAAGGCGCGCCCCGATCGACAGCGCAACGATGGCTGCCAGGCAGAGGATGGTGAGCGCGCGGCGGAGAGTCACGCGCGCGATTGTCGCATCAGGAAGCGCCGCGGCCCGACAAAACCGCCGGAATCGTACGGAGCAGGATCTTCAGATCGAGCGACGGCGACCAGTTATCGATGTACTGCAGGTCGAGCTGCATCCAGCGGTCGAAGTCGACGTTGTTGCGGCCGCTGACCTGCCAGAGGCATGTCAGTCCGGGCTTCATCGACAGCCGGCGGCGGTGCCAGCGGTGATACGCCGCCACTTCCTCGGGGATGGGCGGGCGCGGCCCGACGAGACTCATGTCGCCCTTGAGCACGTTCCAGAGCTGTGGCAGCTCATCGAGTGAGAACTTCCGCAGCACGCGGCCGACGGCGGTGACGCGCGGATCGGATTTCGCCTTGAACACCGGTCCGGTCATTTCATTCAAATGAGTCACTTCTCCGCGCCGCTCGTGTGCATCCTCAAACATCGTCCGGAACTTGAAGAGCGTGAAGACCCGGCCATTGAGGCCCATCCGCTTTTGTTTGAAGAGGATCCCTCCGGGGGAGGAGAGCCTGATGGCGATGGCGGCGAGCGCGATGGCCGGAAGGGCCAGAAGGAGAAGGAGCATGGAAACGGCAACGTCCAACAGACGTTTGAGGGCGAGCTGCGATTCATTCGACGGCGTGGTGGTGAAGGTGAGGAACGGGATCCCTTCCAGCTCTTCGAGCTCGACGCGGGCCACGCGGTTCGGGAAGAAGTTCATGGCCACGCGGGCACGGATGCCGAGCTCTTCGCACATCAGGAAGATCTGCTTCATCTCGTCGAGCTTCTTGCGCGTCACGGCGAAGACGATCTCATCGACCGGCTCGGCGAACTGTCCGCCTTCGAGAAGCCGGCGAAGGTCGGGAACGCTGCCGTAGACGCGGAAACGCGCCCAACCGTTCGACAGCCGGTGCCCATCGGAGACAAATCCGAGGATCTTGTAGCCCCAGTACTTGTGGCCTTCGATCGTGCGGGCCACTTCGATGGCGCGGCGGCCGGTGCCGACGATCAATATGGTTCGATAGTTGAGACCCTTCGCGCGCACGTAGCGGGCGATGATCCGGACGACGACTTTCTCGAGTACGAGGAGCAGCGCCGCCAGAACGCCGAAGAGAATGAACCATGCCCGCGAAAGCTGCCGCAGCGGCATCAGGTAGGCCAGCGTGGCCAGGATGGCGTTTCCGACAAGGACCACGCGGATGGCCGTCAGCGCCTCGCGCAGGAGCGGGACCGTGCGGTGGCTGTGATAGCTGTGATAGCTGAAAAGGAGGACGGACCAGAGGATCAGGACGACGGGATAGAGCTTGACGTATTCGCGAAGAGGAAACAGGCCCGTCGGGAACTGGTCCGGCGCGATCCTCGGCAGCACGAGGTCGCGGATGAAGAAGGCGGCAAAGAAAGCAGCCGTGGTGAGCGCAAGGTCGGCAACATAGACGACCCTGGCGATCATGCGCGCCTTTTCTTTAAGCATTCAACCTCTTGACCGGTGAAACGACTCTCGAAACGATTTGCACCGAATGTACTACGGAAACGAACGGACCAGCGTCTAACGGCTGGGCCTTTTCACCGGGCGATGGCCGTGAAAAGCCGCTCGTACGCGTCGGTCACGGCCGTCCAGCCATACTTCTCACCGGCGCGTGCCCGGGCCGCAACCCTCATCAGCTCACGCATCTCCGGGGACGACAGGTATTCTGAAAGTGTGCCTGAAAGGGTCTGCGACGGCCGGAGAGTGAAGTAACCAGCGGCGTCCCCTCCCACTTCCCGGTTCTCCGGGGTGTCGTTGGCCAGAACGCACCCTCCCGAGGCCATCGCCTCGATCATGGCCGGATGCGTACCGCCGACTTCGGTGGCCTGGATATAGATGAGCGCGTTGCGCTGTAGCGTCCGGTAATCGTTCCCGTAGAGCGCGCCGGGAAAGATGATGGAATCCGAGGCATGGCCTCGAAGCTCGGACTCGAGGTCGAGCGCGTAGGAGGCGGAGCCGAGCATGATGAGAGTCGGGAGTCGACCCCCGATCGCCGCGATCTGTTCGTACGCCAACACCACCTCAAGCGGATTGTTCTCGGGCTCGAAACGGCTGACATAAAGAATGTAGTTGCCGCCCTCGACGCCGAGGCGCTGAAGGACGTCGCTGTCATCCTCGGCCGGGAACTCGGCGCCGTAGGGGATCATCACCGGCTCGATGCCATAGTGCTGGCGGTAATAATCGGCGATCACGACGGCATCGGCGACCACGCGATTGGCAAAGAGCGCCGAGAACGATTCGCCGATGGCGTAGACCGCTTTGCCGGCGACGTTCCATTTGCGCCGATGGCGCTCGATGCCGTCGACATTGATCGCTACCGGAATCCGGGCCGCGCGCAGCAGCGGCAGGACAAAGGCATTCGCGGCATTGCAGAGAAGAACGACGTCGAAATCGCGCCGCAGCGCATCGAGCGCGGAGAGCAGCGTATGGCTGACGGTTTCGAGGTACTTGTGGTGAAGCGCGGGGAGGACGATGCGTTGAACGCCATTCGAGGGTTGCGTTGTCGGTTGTCGGTTGTCGGTTGTCGGGCTGCCCTCACGGCAGTACACCGCCACCTCGTGTCCGCGCGCGGCCAGCCTCGCCGACAGCTCCGCGGCGAAGGTCTCGAAGCCGCCGTAGCGCGGGGGGATGCCGCGCGTGCCGGCGATGGCGATCTTCAACGAAACCATCCGGCGAGCTGGCGATCGGAGACGCGGCGGCGGCTCTGGATGGCGCGTCGTTTTTCCATGATCCGGCGCCGATTCTTCCACAGCCATGTGAGCGCCGGAAGGGAGCTGCGCTCGATCGTGAGCGTGGCCACGATGGCGATGAGATCGCGGGTCAGCTCGAACGGGGCGTTCCTGATTGCCAGGTAGATCCCCTCGTTCTTGAGCCGCAGCAGGAAACGGTTCTTGACGCCGTGCATGTTCGTTACCGCTGACAGACTGCGCCGCTTCTCCGGTGTGACGGTGCGGACGTGATGCGCGATGGCTTCCGGAACATGGACCGCGCGCCAGCCGAGGAGTTGGCCGCGCCAGGCGACGTCAGCATCTTCGCGAAAGGTGAAGAAATCCTCATCGAGAAACTCGCCGCCGATGGTGACGTCGTTGACGAAGTCCCTGCGATACATCGCGGCGGCGCCGGAGACGCCGAAGACTTCGCGGTTGCGCGGTTGCGCGGTTGCGGGGTCTCGCGGTGATGTAGCGCTAAGCAAAGCGCCGCGAGACTGCGCAACCCCGAGACCCCGAGACCCCTCGTCCCGCATCCCTTGATCGATGTCGAAATGCCTCCCGGACCGTGTCATTCGGATGCCTTTCGAATCGACGAGCTTTGTCTCCGCCTGCAGCAGTGTTCCGGTGGCCATTCCGATGTCACCGGTCAGAGCAGCCGCTAGCTTCGCCAGGTAATCCGGTTCCAGGAACGCATCGGGATTGAGCAGGAAAACGAGCTCGCCCCGTGCGACCCGCACTCCCTGATTCACCGCCGCGCTGAAGCCGCGGTTTGAATCGTTGACGAGCTGTCTCGCCCGCGGAAAGCACTGGCGAACCACGGCTACCGAATCATCATCAGAGGCATTGTCGATGTGAATCAGCTCGACCTCAGGCCAGGTTTGCGCGGTCAGAGCGGCGAGGCAGCGGCGGAGAAAAGGCGCGCTGTTCCAGGTGACGATGATGACGGAGACGATCCCGTTCGTCAGGCGCCGCTCCATCGCTTGAACGCCTTCCGCATAACGCCGGCATAGGCGCGCGCGGCGCTCCAGCGCCCGAGGTGAAGATGGGCAATGCCGAGAAGCGCCAGCGGCATGCGGAGAAACATCCCGAAGACGATCGCCCACCGCAGCGCCTCGGCCTGCCCGGGCGTAAGCCACTTGCGCGCGTAGAGCCACATGTTGCGATACCAGAGCGCAATGAACTCGGCGAAAGGAATGTGCTCGAGAGACGCCCCGCCGAAATGACGTGCCCGCGCCGCCGGGACGACGAAGATCGTATGTCCGGCCGCGGCCAGGCGCCGGCAGTAGTCGACGTCCTCAAACCATGCCGGCGCGAATCTCTCATCGAGCGGCCCGACCTCGGCGAAGACTTCCCGGCGCAGCAGCAACGCCGCCGCGGCAGGCTGTTCGACCGGCTGCGGATGCGTCAGTTCGAGCTCACGATAGCGGTAACGAGCGGTCATCCGGTTGGCCGGGAAAAGCTTGTCGATGCCGAATACCTCGCTGACCAGCGTGGCCAGCGTCGGCAGCCGGCGTAACTGAAACTCGCGCTGCGAGTCGCCTGCCTCGTCCGAGAGCAGCGGCGCCGCCGCGGCTACGACCGGATTGGCGTCGAGAAACTCCACCAGGATCTCCAGCGCACGCGGCGCCAGCTCACAGTCTGGATTGAGCAGGAAGAAGTACCGTCCGCTGGCCCGGGCGGCCACGCGGTTGACCCCGGCCGCGAAGCCGTCGTTTGCCGTTCCGCGGATGACGTCGACGCCGTTGCCGATCGCCGACAGCGTCGCATCCACCGAGGCGTTGTCGTAAACGATGACCTCGTACGCCAGGCCACCGCACGCCCCGGCGATCGATTGGAGGCAGCGATCGATCCATCGCTCACTGTTCCACGTCACGATCACGATCGAGAGATCGAGCGGCCGCGTGGCCAGGCCGCGGAGGATTCGGGGCGATTCACTCTCCGTCTTCAGTGTTCTGGTTGCCTCTGCCATTGCTTCACTGCCTCGATCAGCGGCCGCGTCACCACATCCCAGGCAAAACGCGGCTGGATACGGATCAGGTTAGATACGCATGCCGCGTAGAAACCGTCGTCACGGATCAGCCGTTCGATTCCGTTCGCGACGGCTGCCGCATCGGATGACGGTACAACGACCCCCAACCCTTCCGCCGCTACCAGCTCGGCGGCAAAGCCCTGCTCTGTGGTGATTACGGGAACTGCCGCCGCGATGGCGTCGAACAGCCGCGTGCGAATGGAGTACGCGGCCTCCGCCGTCGGACGGTGCAGCATGATAGCGACTTTGCTCCGGCGCAGCCACGTCAGCCGGTCTCGATACGGGGTCCATGAGTCGTTGGCGCTTACAAAGGGCGCGCCGCCTGCGATGAGGTCGTCGAGCCGGTCTTCGCGGCGCCTGTCGGCCGAGTGCCGGTTGGGCCGCGACCGTCCCAGAAAGAGAAGCCGGCAGTCGATCCCGCGCCGGTTGGCCGCGACGACCGCCTCGACGGCAGTGGCCGGATCGAGCCATTCCCACGTTCCGCCGCCCCATAGGATGATGTTCTCCCGCTTCGCGGGCGCGGCGACGCCGACATCTTCAATGCCGAAGGGGATCTCGATCACCGGTCCCTTAGCCTTCTCGTAAAGCGCGCGTTGTTTCGCCGTTGCGACGATGAGAAGGTCTCCCTCGTCCATCGCCTTTTCCACGCGCCAACGCTCCGCCCGGAGATGGACCCGCTGCCGCATCGATGGGTACCGGCCGTACATTTCCCTCAGTTCGAGAAGGACCGGATCGAAAAGGTCGTAGACGATGTGCTGCGCGCGCCGTTGCCGCCGGAAGCCGCGCGCCGGCTGGCCGATGAGGACATCTGCCGTTTTCATCGCCACGAGTGCCTCGGCACTTCCGCGTGCGGCGACGCGGAAGGTCGGCGCCGAGGGGAGCTCCCCTTCGCGCTTGCAGATCAGGATCGTCGGGAAATGCTTCGCCAGCTCGCTGGCAAAGTGCCAGGCCCGAATCCCCGGCCCTGCCATCCGCTCACCGACGACATCCGGCGTATGAACCGCGACCCCAAACATGGGCGCGCACTTTACCGCGTGAAGAGTCCCTGCAACATGCCGCGAATCGAGGTCCGGCCATGTAGCGCGAGCTTGATGTCTTCCAGCAGCAACGCCCCGATGCGGCCGACGCCGGGATGCCGCCGGGCCACGAGGTAGCGGTTGCGCGTGCGCAGCCGGAGCGCGTCGGCCCCGAGCAGCGGCGCCGATTGCGAGCCGAGATGCGTGGCTTTGATCACCGGGAGCACCGCCGTACGCCACCCGGATTCGTGGAGCCGGGCATTTAACTCAACGTCCTCGTAATAAGCGAAAAGGGTCTCATCGAAGATGGTTTCACCGAGCGCCTCGCGGCGGTAGAGCGCGGCGGTTGCGGAGACGCCCCAGGCGTCCCTGGGACCGCGGGCGGGACGCCCGCGGTCCCAGGAGCGTATCTGCCGAAAGGTGCCGTCGCTAATGTCGATCCCGGCGCCATCGATCGTCGTTTCATCTTTGCGCAGGATCGTCTGCACGGCGGCGAGCCTGGGATCGGAATCGAGCGCATCCGAGACGGTTGCCAGCCAATCGCGGTCGAGGACGACGTCGTTGTTGATGAGCGCGATATAGGTGCCGGTGGCGTGGCGATACGCCTCGTTGTTGCCGCCGGCGAAACCGAGGTTGATCCCGCTCCGGAAGACGTGCAGACCGTGGCGGAAGGCGATGCGCTCCGCGACCGGCGTGCGGGAACCATTATCGAACACGATCACCTCGCGCGGCGGCAGCGTCTGTGAGGCGATGGAGTCGAGACAGGCCAGCAGCATTTCGCCGCCATCGATGTCGAGAACGATCACGGAGACGTCAGTCATGGCGCATCCAGTCGAGGTTCGCGTTTCCGTCGAGGCAGCGCAAGTCCAGGCGGCCGGAGTCCGCGATGGTGATGTGGGTGTAGCCGTAGGTGGCGCCGGTGGGCGCCAGCACGAATGCGCGTCCTCCGAGCTCGATCGTCGCGCCCGTTCTCGATTGGTAGCGCAGCGTCGACAGGCCGGCTTTTGCCAGGAACGAGAGCGTGTCGCCGGCGTGCACGATCCAGCCGCCCTGGTAGAGAAAGCGCGAGACGGTCCACTCCGTCGGAAACAGTTCGCCGCCATTGTGGGTCACGTGCGCGTCCTCGAACTCGACGCGATCCGCGGGTCGGCGGCCATAGATGAATGCGGCGAAGAGCAGCGGCGCGAAGAGGAGCGGTGCCACAGATGTTGTGCGATCGAAAATACGATCAAGCTGTCGCACGCCAAACAGCACCAATACCAACACCAGCGCCACACTCCCCACCACCGCCGCAACATTCGGCCGGATGAAGCTTGGCATCAGCCGCGAAAAGTCGCTGTGCCACGTCGTGCTCAGCGTCTCGCCGATGAAGTTCTCGCCTGTGGCGAGGTGAAAGAGGCGCCACGGGAAGGCGGCGCCGTGGATCACCAGCATCAGCGTCCACGCCGTGATGACGGCGCGCAAGCCTCCGATGCGATCCCACAGAGTTGACGCGCCGAGCGCCAGGATCGGCATCAGCACGACGATGTAACGGAGTGGGGGAGACCAGCCGCCGTGCCACTCCGAGCGGGGGATCAGGTAGACGATGTACAGCAGCGACGCGCTCATGCCGAGGCGAAAACCTTCCGGCAGGGTGCGCCAGCGCGGCAGTGCCAGGATCGCCAGCGCATAGAGCGGTGCCTGGAACAGCAGTCCGGCCGCGCCGTCGAGCACGAGACCGAAGAGGCCGAGCCAGTAGAAAATCGGGCCGCTCGGCATCAGCTCCGTCAAGCGGTGCGTGTTCATGGCATGGCCGGAGATCAGCCAGGCCACAACAAGAGGAATCGTCACGAGCGCCGCGGCGATGGCGGCTTGCTTTCGCGTGCGCAGCACTCTCGCCAGCAGAACGACGGCGAGCAGCCCGAAGCGGATTTTGAGCAGCACCAGCGCCAGCGTCGCGGTGATCCAGCGCGGAGGTCTGCGCTGGCGGACGCCGCGCACAGCCTCGAGGTAGAAAAACGCTGCCGGTATCTCAGGCCAGATCCGTGTCGCATAGAAAATGATCGGCGGCCCAAACGCGATCAGCGGGAAGAGGGCGCGCGTGGTTGTGTCGCTGATCCCCTCATCCTCCAGGAATCGGATCGTCGAGCGCGCCAGCAGCGCACCGAACAAGGCGATGATGGCGATCGCTCCCGGCACGCCGCCGAGCGCGTAGCCGGGCATCATCAGAATCGGCAGGAACGGCTCGAGCCGCGAGTACTGCTCGCCGTGAGGCCCGCGTGGATCGCCCTGCTGCGGAACGAGATCGGGCCGGCCGATATCGGAGTGCGCCAGCTCGCGGTACTGATTCGTCAGATCGAGATCGTGATCCCGCACCAGCGACTCGGTCATCAGCAGGTAATAGGGCTCGTCGCCGTCGATCGGCGTCCGAAGCTGCAGCGGGATCATCACGGCGTATCCGATCGCGGCGATGACGAAGGCGCGGTTTGAGCTCCAGCGGACCTCGCCGGATACGGCGATGAATCCCAGCGGGATGGCCAGGATCGCCGTGCCGGCGGCGACGAAGATCAGATAGGGATCGACGTCGACGTGCAACACGCGGCCGAACGCGCTCAGGCCGGCGAACACCAGAAGGGCGCCCAGTTCAAACCCCAGACAACGGCGGAGCTGCCTGGCGCGCAGGGCGACCAGCGAAATGGCCAGGGCGGCGGCGATTGCAAGAGGCAGATTCATCGCGCCGGAAAGTCCACCGCATCAATCTGGAGGTGCGTCTGCCGAGGGAGGTCGGGGGCGGCCAGCACGCGCAGCGATGCGATGTCGGCCGTGCAGGTGAGGGCCGTGCGGCCGGAGCCCCAGACCCATGCGCTCGCGCCGTAGCCGCGGATCTCGGCCGGCGAAAAACGCGGCAATGGATTGCGCGATCCGAAGAACTGCTCGCGGCGCGTGAATCCGAAGTCGGCGATGTCGCCGATGCGGATCTGCCGCGTGGTCACGCGTCCGCGTATGTCGGTCGCCTCGATCGTTCCGACGACGCGCCCGGGCTTGAAGCGCGCCATCTGTCCTCCGCTCGCCGTCACGATCACGCTTCGAACGTGCGGCGGCACCCCGATGGGCAACGCCTCGGAACCGGCCAGAGCCGACACGACCGCCTGCCGGTTGGCGCACGACGGCCGGTAGTTGCGCACCACCGGCAGCGCGCGCGCGATGATCCCGCTCCACGGCCAGAGGGCGAAGATGACCAGCGCCACCGCGTACGTCAACGGTCGGAATCGATCGAGCAGCGGAACCAGGAAGACGATCGCCGCCGCGATGTAGATCGTGGCTAATGAATAGCGGGCGAAGAATGCAGCGGTCAGGAGGGCCGCGGCGATGACGTAGGTTGCGCGGTTGCCGAGAGCACGAACCGCGATGACCAACAGCGCCACCGCAAATGGAAAGAACGCCATCTTTCCCGGAGAGAGGGGCGTGACGACCGCGACGGCAAGTACGGCCACGAGCGCTGACGCCAGGCGCGGCGTCGCCCGGAGCGCTGGCGTCTCGCCGGCTGGCCCGGCGGCGTCTCGCCGCCGGCCGATGGCGAAGAGTAAGGTAAGGCTACCGGCCAGAACGATAAGTTCCTTGGTAACGTGAACGTCATGTAGCGGGATCCAGCGCAGAAGAATGATCCCAATCACCGTTAGCGTCACACCCTGCGGCGAGACCCTTCGGCTTCGCTCAGGGCAGGCTCTGCCGGGCCAGCCGGCGAGACGCCAGCGCTCCGTTTTGATCACCGCGATCCCGAACGCCGCGGCGACGATGACACCGTACGCGAAGAGCCTCGTCCGTTCATCCGTGAGCGTCATCATCGCCACTACGAGCAGCGGCACGGCGCATTGCTCAACGACAGACCAGCGCGTTCCGCGCACGAGCCAGGCGCACACGAGCACGAGCGCGATCACCAGCGGGAGATGCGCGTCGATCGTCGTCGTCAACACACCACGTTCTCGGCCGGATTGCGGACCCAGTCCGGATCGAAGCCTTCGATCGTTTCGGGAGTCATCGTGGCGCGGTAGACCACGCGCGCGTCGCCACGAAGCTGCACGTCGCGCGCAACGTCTCCATCGAGCGCAAAAGAGACTTCGAGCGTGATCCCGCTCCGCGTCAAGACGTTCACCGGCGACGTCGTCTTTCCGAAGAGCGCGCTCGTCACCGACGACGCCACGACACCCGAGCCGCAGGAGAGTGTCTCCGCTTCCACGCCGCGCTCGTATGTTCGAACCTCGATGGAGTGCGGATCGCGCACGACCACAAAGTTGATGTTGGCGCCAGCCGGCTGCAGATCCGGATGCGACCGCAGCGCGCGGCCGAGGGGGACGATGTCCTGAGACCAGAGCTCGTCGCGCAGGAAGACGACGTAGTGGGGAACGCCGACGATGATCGAGCTCCCCTGAATTACCGTTTGGCCGAGGCGGAGCGGGCGGCTGGCAAGGAACGAATGCGGCGGCTGCAGCGAAAGCGTGACGTGGCCGCCGTCGCTGACCTCGGCGCCGACGATCCCCGCGCCGGTCTCGATCGTCATCCGCTTTGGAGCGATGACATTGACATACGCGAAGCGCGCCGCGCAGCGAGTGCCATTCGCACAGAAGTCGGCCGGCGATCCGTCGGCGTTGAGGTAACGCATCCGGAAGGTGGCCCGCGCGGTGTTCTCGATGAGGATGAGGCCGTCGGCGCCGACGGAGAGGTGCGGTGTACAGATCCGCCGCGTCAGCGCCGCGGCGTCCTCGATCCGCCCGGAGCGATTGTCGATGATGACGAAGTCGTTCCCGCCCCCGGCCATCTTCGAGAACGTCAGCGGATCTTGTTTAGATGCCTGGCTTTGCATAGGTTTCGCGCGAGTCTCGCCTGCCGGAAGTTTTCGCGCCGGGCGCGGGTTCAGACCGGCGGCCTATTCTCGCATGTAACGGCGCGCTCCCCCGATTCGTCTAGTAGGTCAGGACGGGCCGACGCGCGAGTGAGGCCATCTCGATCGGCACCGTCCGACATCTCACAATCATCGGAGATCCCGTGAAACGACTTCGCCTCAGCCGCGTTACCTCGGTGGTCCTCATCGTCGCGCTCACCGCCGGCCCCCTGGCCGCACAGCAGAAGAGCCAGCAACCTCCGGCCGACGTACCAAAGCTCACCGAGAACATCGACGTCCGCGTCATCGGCATCGACGTCGTCGTGACCGACAAGAAGGGCAAGACCATCACGGGTCTTACCAAAGACGACTTCCAGATCTTCGAGAACGGCATCGAGAAGCCGATCTCGAACTTCTCCGAGATCGAAGGGAAGGCCGTAACCCAGGCCGTCACGGTTCCCGTCCCCGGCGCCGCGGTGACGCCTGTGCCCTCGAAGGAAGAAGTCAACGAACAGTTGCGCCGCCGCATCATTTTCTACATCGACAACCTCTCGCTGGCGCCCTTCAACCGCAACCGCGTCTTCAAGCAGATGAAGGATTTCGCCAAGGAAGCCATGCGCCCCGGCGACGAAGCCATGGTGGCGACCTACAACCGCAGCCTCAAGGTGCGGACGCCGTTCACGCGCGACGTGGTGCAGATCCAGCAGACGCTCGATGCCATCGCCGGCGAGTCCGCGCAGGGTCTTGCCGGCCGCAGCGAGGCCAAGGATGTGATGGGCCGCATCCGCGATGCGACGTCGTACGACGAAGCGCTCGCCAATGCCCGTTCCTACGCGGAGTCGGTCGATCACGATCTCCGGCAAAGCGTGGAGTCGATCAATGGCCTGCTCACGACGCTGGCCGGCGTCGATGGCAAGAAGGTCCTCGTGCTGACCACGGAAGGATTTCAGATCCAGCCCGGCCGCGAAGTCTTCACCATGATCGATGAAGTGGCGCGCGAAAAGGGCTGGCAATCGAGCTCGATGCTCGAGGCCATGGGCTTTAACGGCAGCTCGCTCATCGAATCGATCGCCAAGACGGCCAACGCGAACGGCATCACGCTCTACGCCATCCATGCCGGCGGCCTTGCGGCCGGCAGCGAAGGGACGACCGCCGACAATCAGCAGGCCATCTCCTACAACGTCACCTCGGCGGCGCTTTCGAACTCCACCGAATCGCTGCAGATGCTGGCGGAGCTGACGGGCGGCCTGGCCACGTCACGGACCAACAACTTTGCCGGCGCGTTCAAGGACATCGTGCGCGACCTCGATTCCTACTACTCGCTCGGCTACCGCGCCGGCACCGAGCGCGTCGACCGCCAGCGCGCGCTGGAAGTGCGCGTGAGGAACAAGGCCCTGCGCGTTCGCAACCGCCAGACCTTCGTCGAGAAGTCGACGTTCCAGGAGATGAGCGACCGCGTCATCGCCAACCTTCTCTACAAGACCAAGGCGAACGACCTCGGCGTGCGGGTGAAGGTCAACACGCCCGTCCCCGCCGACGAACTGTACAAGGTTCCCGTCGAGGTCCAGATCCCGATCGACAACCTCACCCTTCTGCAGCAGGGCGAAGCCTACATGGGCGGCTTCTCGATCTACGTCGTCGTCGGCAACAAAGATGGAGACATGTCCGACGTCGCCCGCAAGTCGCACCAGATTACCGTTCCGGTCGGCGACTTCGTCAAAGCCAAGGGGAAGTACTACACGTATACGCTCGACCTGATGTGCGAGCGCGGTCTGAACAAGATCTCCATCGGCGTGGTGGACGACGTCTCGAACACCACCGGTTTCGACCGGCAGCAGGTGATCGCGCAGGACCTGCGGTAGAGGGAAGACTCCAAGAGGTTCCACAATAGGTAGAGGTTTGCACGGTTGGGCGTTTTCCGAGGTAGCCTCGGTGTGTGAGGAAACTCAGCGACGAAAGCCAAGATCTCGTCATGGAACGCATAGCCGAGGGGGCGCGCGAGGCCGCGTTGCTTTGGTTTGTCTTTTCCGCGCTCGACGCGCTGATCAGCGGGCGCTTGACGGTATTCTGGGCAGCGACGAATACCTTTGGCGCGCTTGGCGTTTGGCTGTTCGGGATTTACGTTGAAATCCGCACAAAGGAGCACAGATGAATCCGATGTACTACGGCACACTGGCGTTCCTGGCATTCATGACGCCGTTTTTCCTGGTGGCGGCGTGGATCCTTCGCGGCTGGCGGCGCGACGAGATGCGAAAACGCGCAGCAGGCTTCGTTGGCTCAACGCCGGAATCCCGCTCGCGATCGGAGCAGTGATGGTCGCGATAAACCCGATGTACTACGGAACCTTGGCGTTTCTGATGTTCTCCGGCATGCTCCTCAGCATCGGCTTCTGGGCCGTTCACAACGTGAAGAAGGAGAGGAAACGCGAGATCGGCTTTACGACTTCGCGACCGGAATCACGATCCGCAGAATGAGCCTTTCATGAATGCTCACTATTGGATGCTGCCGTTCGTGGCATTCGCGGCTTTCCTGTTCATCCTTGGATTTTGGTCAACTCGCGAAATCCGTAAGGAGCAGGCCAAAAAGCGCCCCATCGGCTTCATCACCTCGGCACCGGAATCTCGCTCACGATCCTCTGAATAAACCGGTGCTCCGGCGTCATGTCTCCGCGGAGCAGGCGGCGGTCCTTCATCACGATGCGGTGCGAGAGGACAGGGCCGGCCAGCCGCTTCACATCCTCCGGGATCACGAAATCGCGGCCGTTCACCATCGCCAAAGCCTGACAGGCCTTGAAGTACGTCAGCGCGCCGCGCGTCGAGACGCCCAATGCTGCCTCCTGGTGCGTGCGCGTCGTATGGACGATCGCCATCAGGTAGTCGACCAGCGACTCATTCACGTGAATCGTCGCCACCTGCTCCTGCAGGTCGCGCACTTCCTGTGCTTCCAGCACCGGCTCGAGGTGCTCCAGCGCATCGTGCGCGCCGCCGGAGCGGAGCAGCTTCTTCTCGTCGATCGTATTCGGATAACCGATGGTCAGCTTCATCAGGAAACGATCGAGCTGCGACTCCGGCAGCGGGTAGGTCCCCACGTGCTCGATCGGATTCTGCGTGGCCAGCACCAGGAACGGATCGGGGAGGGGAAGGCGCTTCTTCTCGATCGAGATCATCCCCTCGCTCATCGCTTCCAGCAGCGCCGACTGCGACTTCGGCGTGGCGCGGTTGATCTCGTCCGCCAGCAGGATGTTCGTGAAGACAGGGCCGGAGATGAACTCGAACTCCTGCGCGTCCTGGTTGTAGATCGTCACGCCGACGATGTCCGCCGGCAAAAGGTCGCTCGTGAACTGGATGCGTTGAAACGACAGCGACAGCGATCTCGCCAGCGCGTGCGCCAGTGTGGTCTTGCCGACGCCCGGAACATCCTCGAGCAGGATGTGACCCTTGGCCAGGAGCGCGGCGATGCAGAACTGCACCACCTCGCTCTTCCCGCGGATGACGCGCTCGACATTCGCCTGGAGTGCGGCGACCTTCTCGAACGTCGGGTGGCGCGGAACGGGGTGCGTCGTCATTTCAGAGTAGCTCGCTGCAACAGGCATGATGGTCACGTCATTTCGACGCGGCCGTCGTGCCCCAGGTCACAGCTTCTTGTAATTCGGTCCGCCGCCCGCCTCCGGCGGTACCCACGTGATCACCTGATAGGGATCCATGATGTCGCACGTCTTGCAGTGGAAGCAGTTCGTGAAGTTGAGGAACGGCACCTTCCCGCGCCCGTCGGCGGTCAGTTGCGGCTCGTAGACCTGCGCGGGACAGAAGTGGAAGCAGGGGTTGCCGTACTCCTCGGTGCACCTGGTGATGCAGACCTCCGTGTCCGCGATCAGCAGGTGGGCCGGCTGATTCTCCTCGTGCAGCACGCCGCCGTTGTAGACGTCGGTCACCTTGTCGAACGTCAGCGTGTTGTCGAATTTCATCGTCTCCGGCGGATGCGGATGATCGGCACCGAAGTAGCGCTGGATACGCTCCATCCGCTCGTGACCGGCGTGCCCTTCGAGCCGGTTCATGACGCCGTAGCCGCGGCCGCCCGTGACGATGCCGAGGCCGGCGTTGATGAGTCCCGCCAACTGGCCGTATTCGAATGCCTGATGGAAATTGCGCTGCTTCCACAGCTCCTCGCGCGCCCACGAGGCCTCGAACATCGCCTCATATTCGCCGAGTTGCGAGGCCGAATAGTCCTCATTCAGCAGCGCGTGGAACGCCGTCTCCGCCGCCATCGATCCTGACTTGATGCCGAGGTGAATGCCTTTGAGGCGGGCGCCATTCAGGTAGCCCGCGGAATCACCAGTGATGAGGAAGCCCTCGCCGTACATCCGCGGCATCGAGTAGTAGCCACCCTCGGGGATCGCCTTCGCGCCGGCGCTGATCATCTTCCCGCCTTCGAGCAGCGGCCGGATCGAGGGATGCGTCTTGTACATCTGGAACTGCTCATGCGGATCGAGCGTCGGGTTCCGGTAATCGAGACCGACCACGAGGCCGATGTCGACGATGCGGTCCTTCATGCCGTAGATGAAGCCGCCGCCGAAGGTGTCGCCATCGAGCGGCCAGCCGAGCGTATGGACCACGCGGCCCGCCGCGAAACGATCGTCTGGAACCTGCCACAGTTCCTTCACGCCCACCGAATAGACCTGCGGATTCTTTCCCGCGTACAGGTCGAAGGTACTGGCCAACTGTTTCGTCAGCGTGCCGCGCGGTCCCTCGGCGAGGATGGTGATTTTCGCGCGGACGTCGACGCCCGGCTCGAAGTTCGCCTTCGCCTGTCCGTTCTTGTCGATCCCCTTATCGCCCGTGCGGACGCCGACGACGCGCCCGTCTTCCACCAGCACCCGCGAGGCCGCGAACTCCGCGAAGAGGTCGACGCCCATGTCGCCGACGATCGGCGCCATCCATCGGACGAATTCTCCGAGCGAAATGACGTAGTTGCCGTGGTTCTGCAGCGGCGGAGGCATGATCGGCGCCGCGATCTTCAGCTTCTCGAAGAGGTACCAGAAACCGTCGTCGGTGACCGGCGACTCGATCGGACAGCCGCGCTCCAGCCAGTCGGGCATCAATTCGGCGATACCGCGCGGATCCATGACCGCGCCCGAGATGCCGTGTGACCCGATCTCCTTCCCCTTTTCGAGGACCGCGATCGAGATCTCCAGCTTTTTCTCGTTGGAGTCGTTGTGTGCCTTGACCAGTTCCGCCAGCCGGTACGCCGTGGCGAGACCGGCCGGGCCGGCGCCGACGATCACGACATCGACGTCGAGGGTCTCGCGGTCGATGCCGGGAAGTTCAGCCATGCAAGCTCCTTGAAGTACCCAAAGTCGGAGCATTCTATACGGGGGTCGAAAACCAGAAACCAGAAACCAGAAACCAGAAACTAGAAACCAGGAGAGCCCGTTCTGGTTTCTGGTTTCTAGTTTCGGTCCTGCTATTCTTACCACCCGCGTCCGATGCTCCAATACGCCGCCCCACTCCTCGTTCTCTTCCTCGCCAGCGCGATCACGTCATTCATCACGACTGCGGCGGTGAAGAGGATTGCCGAAGAAGCCGGTGCCATCGACCATCCCAACGAGCGGAAGATGCACGTCGAGGCCACGCCGCGGATGGGCGGGCTGGCCATCATCTTCGGCTTCGGTTTTCCGCTCATGCTCCTCGCGGCGAACGCGCACGCCGCGGAGCTGGTCTCGAAGAACCTCAGCTACCTCTTCGCCGTCCTGGCCAGCGGCTCCCTCATCGTCGGCCTCGGCGTGTATGACGATCTCCTCGGATCGGACGCCCCGAAGAAGTTTCTCGTGCAGACCGCCGCGGCCATCATCCTGGTGAGTTTCGGCTATCACTTCTCCTCCGTTTCGATCGGTGTTTACACGGTCCAGCTCGGGATTTTCGGATGGGTGGTCTCGGTGATCTGGATCGTCGGCGTGATCAACGCCGTCAACTTCATCGACGGCATCGATTCGCTGGCGACCGTGGTGGCCATCACCATCGCCGTGGCGTTCGGTGTGATCGCCTGGATCCGCGCCGACGTCTTCTCCATCGTCATCATGACGGCGTTGGCGGGAAGCCTCATCGGCTTCTACCGCTGGAACCGGCCGCCGGCGAAAATCTTCATGGGAGACAGCGGCAGTCTCTTCATCGGACTTCTTCTGGCGGCCTGCTCGATCGCGCGGCCGATCAAGTCACCCACGGCGTTGATCGTCGGCGGTCCGATGCTGGCGCTGGCGCTGCCGGTGCTCGACACCTTCATCGTCATGAAACAGCGCTTCGGCGCGGAGTCGGGACTCGGCGCGCGCGTGATGCGGATGTTCAACGCCGACCGGCGCCACTTCCATCACGTGCTCGTGGAGAAGTACGGCAGCATCAACAAGGCCATCCTCTCGATCTGGATCATCACCGTCCTGTTTGCGATCTCCGCCGTCCTGACGGTGATCGACGAAACGAAGCTCGCCGGCTACGCGGTCGGTGCCGCCGGTTTCGCGGGGATGGTGTTTCTTCGCTACTGGTTCCGGCGCGGTGGATTGCATGCGCCGGTCGAACGGCAGGCCTGACCGGCGATGTGCGGGATCGCCGCCATCGTTTCCTATGGCTCCGCGGCGCCAGCCGTCGATCGGGACGAGATCGAGGCCATCACCGAGCGGATGTGGCCGCGCGGCCCGGACGCCGGCGGCACATGGATCTCGCCTGATTCACGCGTTGCCCTTGGCGCGCGCCGTCTGGCCATCATCGATCTGACGGACGAAGGAACGCAGCCGATGGAGGACGTCGACGGCGAGCTTCGCATCGTCTTCAACGGCGAGATCTACAACCACCGCGAGCTGCGCACGCGGCTGGAGCGGCTCGGTGCGCGTTTTCACTCCACCACCGATACCGAGGTCCTGCTGCAGCTCTATCGGCACGACGGCGCGAACATGGTCGAGCTCCTGCGCGGCATGTTCGCCTTCGCCATCTGGGACACGCGGACGCGCCGGATGTTCGTTGCCCGCGACCCGTACGGCATCAAGCCGCTCTACGTCGCTGATGATGGACAGACCTTTCGCGCCGCCTCGACCGTCAAGGCCCTCCTGGCGGGCGGGCATGTGGCGCGCGGGCGTGACCTCGCCGGCGTGGCCGGCTTCTGGCTGATGGGGAGCGTTCCTGAGCCGCACACGATGTTCGAATCGATTAGGGCCGTCGAAGCGGGGACGTCTCTGTTCGTCGATGCGCGCGGAATTCACGACGTGCGGCGCTATTACTCCATCGCCGCGAAGTTGCTGCGCGGCGCGCACGACGTTGCCGCGGCCCGGCTCGTCCATCCTCCCACCTTGTTGCGCGAGCTCGTCACCGATTCCCTTCGGCACCATCTCATCTCCGATGTTCCTGTCGGTGCCTTTCTCTCCTCGGGTATCGATTCGTCGGCGCTGGTGACGCTGGCCACTGAGGCCAACGGCCATCCGTTGCGGACGGTAACGCTGCGTTTCGAGGAGTTTCTCGGCCGCGAAGCCGATGAGGCGCCGCTGGCCGAGCGCTTCGCGCGGGAGATCGGCTCCGATCACCTCACCCGGCTGGTCACACGCGATGAATTCACCGATGACCTGCCCCGACTCTTTGATGCCATGGATCAGCCGACCATCGACGGCACGAACACATGGTTCGTCAGCAAGGCAGCCGCGGAGCGCGGGCTGAAAGTCGCCATATCCGGCCTCGGCGGCGATGAGCTCTTCGGCAGTTATCCCTCCTTCCGCGACCTGCCGCGGATCGTCAACGCCTCGCGCCTGCCGCTCGCCGCCGCCGCCGTGAGCCGCCTGGCGCGAAGTCCGAAAGCGGGGGCGATGGGGCGCTACGGAAGCACATGGGCCGGCGCGTATCTGCTCAAACGGGGGCTGTTCCTGCCGGACGATCTGCCGTCGCTGATGGGCGTCCGCGAGGCGCGCGAAGGGATGGAACGCCTGGCGATGCTCGAGCACATCGGCAAGACAATCGATCCCGATCCCGGAACGCCCTTCGGCCGCGTCGCCGCTCTCGAGGCGTCGCTCTACATGCGCAATCAACTTCTGCGCGACACCGACTGGGCCAGCATGGCTCATTCCCTCGAGGTGCGCACGCCGCTCGTCGACGCCACGCTCCTCCGGCAGATCGTGCCGCTGCTCATGGTCGAAAAGCAGCGCTGCAAACAGCACTTCGCGGCAAGCCCGCGCCATCCGTTGCCTGCCTGGCTCGCCAGGCGGAAGAAATCGGGCTTCAGCGTTCCGCTGGCCGAGTGGATGCAACTTCGGCCCGACGGAACCTCGACGCGCATGCGAAGCTGGGCGCGGATGGTCATGGAGCGTTGGGCGTGAGGATCCTTCACGTCGGGACCGATTCGTTCGGCGGCTATGGCGGCATCGCCCTCTACAACCGCGATCTCATCGCCGCGATGGCCTCCCATCCCTCGGTCGATGAAGTGGTGGTCGTGCCCCGCATCATCGTCGGCCCGTGCGAGCCTCTTCCGGAAAAAGTAACGTTCGTTGCCTCGGCCGCGCGCGGCCGGCTGGCTTATTTGAACGCTCTGCGCAAAACGCGCGGCCCCTTCGATCTCGTCCTCTGTGCGCACGTGAACCTGCTGCCGCTCGCGAACTTGATCGCCAAGCATCCGCTGCTGATGCTCTACGGCATCGAAGCGTGGAAGCCGTTGCGCGACCCGCTGTCGAACCGCCTGCTGCGCGACGTCCGCGGCGTCGTCTCCATCAGCGACGTCACCCGCGAGCGCTTCGCGGGCTGGTCGCATTACGCCGGTCCCTCGCTTCTCCTGCCCAACTCCATCCGCGCGGAGTGGTACGGCATCCGTCCCCGGAACCGTGGTCTGGTCTCGCGATACGGCCTCGATGGCAAGCGTGTGCTGATGACCCTCGGCCGCGTCGTTGCCGCGGAGCGCTACAAGGGATTCGACGAGGTGCTCGAGGTGCTGCCGGATCTCGATGACGACATCGTCTATCTCGTCGCCGGCGGCGGCAACGACGTGCCGCGCCTGAAGCAAAAGGCATCCTCTCTCGGGATCGCCGATCGCGTCATCTTCACCGGCCTCTTCCCCGAGGAGGAAAAGACGGATCTCTACAACCTGGCCGACGTCTATGTGATGCCGAGCCGGGGCGAAGGATTCGGCTTCGTCTTCCTCGAGGCGCTGGCGTGCGGCGTCCCCGTCATCGCCAGCAGCATCGACGGTGGGCGCGAAGCGGTTCGCGATGGCCGCCTTGGCCAGCTCGTCGATCCAACCAATCCCGCGGAGATCCGTGTCGCCATTCGCGATGCGCTCGCCGCCGGTCCGAAGCGAATCGCCGAGGGGCTCGAATACTTCAGTTACGCAAACTTCGAGCGACGGACGCACGGAATCATTGAAAGTTCATCCTGACGGCGAGCGCAGCGAACCTGTCAGGATCTCCGGTGGAATCGCGAGAGCCCTGCTGGAACCGACTGCCGCGCGGTCTCACCGGAGATCCTGACCAGGCTCGCTGCGCTCACCGTCAGGATTGGACTTTCGGCTCGCGATTGAATGCATGACAATGTCCCCGTGAAGCGTGCGTTGATCTTCGGGGTGTCGGGGCAGGATGGCGCCTATCTCTCGCGTCTCCTCCTGGAGCGCGGGTACGAAGTACACGGCGTTTCGCGCGATGCGGAGTCGCAGTCGTTCCGCCGCCTGATCACCCTCGGCATTCACGACCGCGTGATCACCCACTCCGCCGCGGCGCGCGATTTCCGCGAGCTGCTGCAACTGATCGGCGGCATCCGTCCGGACGAGATCTACAACCTGGCCGGCCAGAGCTCGGTGGCGCTCTCCTTCTCCCAGCCGGTCGAGACCATGGACAGCATTGCTCAGGCCACGCTGGTCATGCTCGAGGTCATCCGCTACCTCAAGCTGCCCGTGCGCCTCTACAACTCCGCCTCGAGCGAATGCTTCGGCGACGTGACGCCCGGCGACGCCAGCGACGAATCGACGCCCTTCTTTCCGCGCAGCCCGTATGCCACCGCCAAGGCCGCCGCGCACTGGACCACCGCCAATTACCGCGAGGCCTACGGCATCTACGCCTGTTCCGGCATCCTCTTCAATCACGAGTCGCCGCTGCGCTCCGAACGCTTCGTGACCAAAAAGATCTTCGCCGCCGCCGCCGACATTGCCGCCGGCAAGCGCGCCCGCCTGACCCTCGGCCGCCTCGACGTCTCCCGCGACTGGGGCTACGCCCCCGAATACGTCGAAGCCATGTGGCGCATGCTGCAACAGGACGAGCCCCAGGATTTCGTCATCGCCACCGGCGAGAGCCACACATTGGAAGAGCTCACCGCCGCCGCCTTCTCCTGCTTCAACCTCGACTGGCACGACCACGTCGACATCGACCCCTCCCTCTTCCGCGCCTCCGAGATCGCTTACAGCCGCGGCAACCCGGAGAAAAGCCGCCGACTGCTCGGCTGGGAGGCGGAGACGAAGTTCGCGAAGCTGGTGCCGATGCTCGTCGAAAAGCGTTCATTCACACGAAGAAAAGATGACCCGAAGCCATGAAGTCTCCGTCTCCGCGCCTCCGCGTGAAACCGTTTCCCCCGGGATAAACTGAAACACGTTGCACACCATCATCAAACCTCGCCGCGGACTGGCGCGCCTCAACCTCGCCGAGGTCTGGCAGGCGCGTGAGCTGTTAGGGTTTCTGGCCTGGCGCGACATCACCGTCCGGTACAAGCAGACATCCATCGGCGTGCTCTGGGCCTTCATCCGGCCGTTCCTGACGATGGTCATCTTTTCCGTCGTCTTCGGGCGGATTGCCAAGCTGCCGTCCGATCATGTGCCGTACGCGGTTCTCACCTTCACGGCCCTGCTGCCGTGGCAGTTCTTCGCCACCGCGTTCGCCGAGGCCGCCAATGCCGTCGTCGGGAACGGCTACATGATCACGAAGATCTACTTCCCGCGGCTGATCCTGCCGATGGCGTCGATCGCGGTCGGCATCGTCGACTTCCTGGTGTCGTTCGTCATCCTCATCTTCATGATGATCGGCTACCGGATGCTGCCGACGTGGCGCGTCCTGGCGTTGCCGCTTTTCTTCGCCCTCTGCCTCGTCTTCACGATCGGCCTCGGGTTGTGGACCTCCTCGCTGTACGTAAAGTATCGCGACATGCGCCACCTCATCCCGTTCATCACGCAGTTCGGCATGTACGTTTCGCCGGTGGCGTTCAGCAGCAGCATCGTGCCGGCGAAGTGGCGTTTCCTCTATTCGCTGAACCCGATGGTGGTGGTGATCGACGGCTTTCGCTGGTCGCTGCTCGGCACGACACAGCTCTACGTCCCCGGAGTCGTGGCTGGAACGGTGACGTCGATCGTGTTGCTGGTCACCGGTGTGTACTACTTCAAGCAGACGGAGCGCGTCTTCGCGGACGTGATGTGATGAGCGACGTCATCATTGCCGAGGGAGTGAGCAAGTCGTATCGCCTGGGTGAGCAGACCACGGCGTACAACCTCCTGCGCGAGCGCATCGTGCAGGCTTTCAAGACGCCGTTCGCGCGGCAACAGCCTGTGAACCAGTTCTGGGCGTTGAAGGATGTCTCCTTCACCGTCAGCTCGGCCGAGGTGGTCGGATTGATCGGGAAGAACGGCGCTGGCAAATCGACGCTGCTGAAGATCCTCAGCCGCATCACCGAGCCGGCGGAAGGGCGCATCGATCTGCACGGCAAAGTGTCGAGCCTCCTCGAGGTCGGCATCGGCTTCCATCCCGAGCTGAGCGGACGGGAGAACGTCTATCTGAACGGCGCCATCCTCGGCATGTCGCGCCGCGAGATCCGCCGCAAGTTCGACGAGATCGTCGACTTTGCCGAGATCAGCAAGTTCCTCGATACACCCGTCAAACGCTACTCCTCCGGCATGTACGTGCGGCTGGCCTTCGCCGTGGCCGCGCATCTGGAGCCGGACATTCTCATCGTCGATGAAGTGCTCGCCGTCGGCGACTCCGCGTTCCAGCAGAAGTGCCTCGGCAAGATGCGCGATATCCGTTCCGAGGGACGGACGGTCATCGTCGTCAGCCACAACATGGCCACCGTGTCGTCGCTCTGCCAGCGCGTGATCTGGCTGGCCGACGGCAAGGTCAAAGCGGCGGGCGACGCGCAGGCGATCATCCGCCAGTACCTCTCCGAGGGTGTGAAAAACGACTTCGTCTGGACGCCGCGGCACGGCGTCCTGAGCGCATTCGAATACCACTCCGTCTCTATAGAATCAGGCAGCGCGTCCGGCGGAGGCGAAGGCTTTCCGGCGAACGCGCCGATCGACGTCGTCTTCGACATCTCCATTCACGACAAGTTCCCCGCCGGGAGAATCGAGATGCGCCTGCAGACCGACTCTGGAGATCTCCTGCTGACGTCGACGAGCGCCGATGCCACCACCCAGGCCAATCACGAGTGGAAGCGCGGCCGCCAGCAGTTCCGCTGCCGGATACCTGCCGATTTCCTGATGCCCGGCCGCTACTTCATCACCATCACCGAGCCGTACGGCAGCTACGACATCGTCCGTGAGAACGTGCTCACGTTTTCCGTGACGGAAGAAGGCAGCCTCTCCGCGCGCGACCAACGCGGCGGGAAGATCGCGCCCCGTTTGCAGTGGACGTTGACAGGGACGTAAATTCTCTCCTCCGCGTCTCCGCGTCTCCGCGTGAGCTCAAGCCGTTCGTTCTCGTGCCTCAAGACAGGAATTCGCGTCGCCGGTAGCGAAAAATCGTCATCGCCGGATGCCAAATCGTCATCGTCGCATTCGAAATCGTCGTCGCGGATGACAAATCGTCATCATCGGATGCCAAATCGTCATCGTCGCATTCGAAATCGTCGTCGCGGATGACAAATCGTCATCATCGGATGCCAAATCGTCATCGTCGCATGCGAAATCGTCATCGCGGATGACAAATCGTCATCGTCGCATGACAAATCGTCATCGTTGGATTCGAAATCGTCATCGCCGGGAGTGAAATTGACGCTTTTGGTTGTCACCCCGACAACCGACAACCCGCTCCCCACCCTCACCGTCCCCGCCGCAACCGCGCCACCACCCATCCCGGCAGAATCCGCCGCGCCGCCCGGCGCAGCTTCCCTTCGACATACCCCCGCGTTCGCCACCACCTCAAAACCATCCGCGCTCCGACGAAATGCGCCTTGAACGCCGGATTCCGCATCGAGCGCTCCTCGCGCCAGGCCCTTTCGATCCACAGCCGCGCGCCTCCCCACGACTCGCGCGACATGGCATTGCCGGCCACCAGCCAGTACGTCGTCGCGCGCTGATGCGGCGTCGTCGCCGCCGGATCGAAGTACGTCGCGTCGTATCGCTCCGCGAGCCGCGCGAAAAGCTCGTCTTTGTCCCGTTGATAGCGCGACTCGGTCCGGCTGCCTGCTTCCGCGTGTTGGCGCAATTGCGCCAGTACGTCAGACAGCAGATAGATGGGATCATGCTCGAGGAGCCGGAACCACATCTCCAGATCCTGGGTGGTGCGGTTCGCTTCGTTGAACAGCCCCGCCTCCTCGAGCGCCGTGCGGTGGATCATCAGGCCGCAGCCGTACACCCATGTCGAAATCAATTCACGTCCCGTGCGGACGATGCTCAACGGTTCGCGGTGCTCCCCCGTGACCTTGCCCTGCTCGTCGATCAGTTGGAAGTTGCAGCCGACGATCCTCGCCTCGGGGTTTCGCTCGAGAAAGGCCAGCTCGGCCGCGCACTTCTCCGGCAGATAGCGGTCGTCGTGACTCAGCCAGCAGAACCACTGGCCCTGCATCGCCGCGATGCCGCAATTGAGCGCCGACGAGACGCCGCCATTCTCCTTCTCGATATAGCGGATCCGATCGCCATACGACCGCGCGATCTCCGCGGTCGCACCGCCGTCGCGCGACCCGTCGTTGACGACGATGACCTCGACGTCGCTACTCGTCTGCGCCAGCGCGCTGTCGATCGCCTCGCGCACGTAATTCGCGCCGTTGTAGACCGGGATGATGATGGAGACACGCGGCATCGGCAACACGCTAGCCCACTCTTCTCACAGGTGGCCTCAATGGCATACCACTCCCTTTCATCGAGAGTCCTTCTCCCACCGCGGTTTCTTGCGGGGGGAGAAGGTGCCGAAGGCGGATGAGGGGGGCGCTAGCAGCATGTTTTGTTACTCATCGTGTGCTAACGACACATCCCGTGAAGCGCCCCCTCATCCGCCTTCGGCACCTTCTCCCCCGCAAGAAACCGCGGGGGAGAAGGACTCTCGAGGTTAAAGTGTGTGGGGCCATTCGCGCTCAAATCCCGTAGCTCATCACGATCTTCGCCACCGTCTGCGACACATTCGGCACCAGGTACTCCGCCGGCGGCGTCCAGGGCGATTTCATCAGCGCCATGGCCACGGCGCTCTCGATGGACGCGCCGTCGCCGCCGGTCAGGATGTTGCTGCCGCACTCGATCGTCTCCGCGCGCTCGGTGACGTCGCGCAGCGTGACGTTGGGGACGCCGAAGATGCAGCACTCCTCCTGGACGGTGCCACTGTCGCTCAACACGCAGGCCGCTTCGATCTCCAGGCGGACGAAGTCGAAGAATCCCAGCGGTTTCATGACCCGGATGTGCGCGCCGAGGTCGATGCCGAAATGTTGCAGGCGGTCGAGCGTCCGCGGATGAAGGCTGATCAGCATCGGCAGTCCATGAACCTCGGCGACGCGGTCGAGCGCGGTCACGAATCCCCGAAGGCGTTCCTCGCCGTCGACGTTCTCCGCGCGGTGCAGCGTAGCCAGAAAGAAACTCTGTGGCGCAACCGACAGCCTCGCCATTACGTCCGAGGCGTCGATAAGCGGGCGATAGAACTGCAGCACCTCGAAGATCGGATTGCCGGTGACGGCGATCCGTTTCCTCTCGAACCCCTCGGCCAGCAGGTTCTCCTTGCTGCGATGCGTGTACGGCATCAGCACGTCGCTGCAGTTGTCGATGATGCGCCGGTTGATCTCCTCGGGGACGCGGTCGTCGAAGCAGCGGTTGCCCGCTTCCATGTGAAAGACCGGAATCCCCAGCCGGGCCGCGCTGACGGCGGCCAGACCGCTGTTCGTATCGCCGAGGATCACCACCCGGTCGGGACGCTCGCGCGTGAAGAAGTCGAACGACTTCTCGATCACCTGCGCCGCCTGTGCGCCGAACGAGCTCGCCTCGATGCCGAGGTGAACGTCCGGCTGGCGGACCTCCATCTCGCGGAAGAAAACGTCGCTCAGATTCTCGTCGTAGTTCTGCCCCGTGTGGACCACCACGTGCTCGGCGCTGCGGTCGAGAAGGGGGATGACGCGGCTCAGCCGGATGATCTCGGGACGCGTGCCGAGCCAGGTCACGACCTTCATCGACGCTCCATGAACGGAGCAAGCATCTCGCGGAGCGCGGCCCCTTCGAGATTCACCTCGGACGACGAATACTCGCCCGTCAGCGCCGGCGTGAACGGCTCCGGATCGCGAAGCTCCGGCAGCATCGGAAGGATGACGTAATACTCGCCCCGCGCGATGGTGCGGTGGCATTCCTCTTCCGACACCATGATCTCGTGCGTCTTCTCGCCCGGCCGGACGCCGGTGATGGTGATGTCAATGCCGTGGCCGTCGATCAGCGTCGACGCCACATCGACGATGCGCGCCGCGGAAACGCGCGGCACGTAGGTCTCGCCCGCGCGCGCCCCCTCGATCGCCGCGAAGACGGTTTCGACGGCGCGGTCGAGCGACAGCAGAAAGCGCGTCATCTCCTCGGTGGTGATCGTGACCGGACCTCCACGCGCGATCTGGTCGAGAAAGAGCGGCACGACCGAGCCGCGCGATGCGATGACGTTGCCATAGCGCACGCAGACGAACCGCGTGGCCGGACATTCGAGATTGGCCTCGGAGAAGATCCGCTCCATCAGCGCCTTGGTCATCCCCATCACGTTCACCGGCTTGCACGCTTTGTCGGTGGAGATGCCGGCCACCACGTCCACATGCGCGCCGCTCTCGCGGATGGCCCGCACGATGTTGCCCGCGCCGAGGACGTTCGTCTGCACCGCCTCGATCGGGAAGTACTCGCACGACGGCACCTGCTTGAGTGCCGCCGCGTTGATGACCACCTCCGCCTGCTCGACGGCGGCGCGGATGGCGGGGTAGTCGCGAACGTCACCGATGCGAAAGTGCAGAACCTGCTGCAGGTTCGCGTAGATCACTTCATCCGTCGCCGCGGGGCGGTTGAGAAACGAGAGGCGCATCTCGTTCTGCTTGGCCTCGTCGCGCGAGAAAACCGTGATGCGTGCCGGCCGTCCGGCGTCGCCGCGCAGAAGAGCGCGCACCACCGTCGCGCCGAGCGACCCGGTGCCGCCCGTGACCAGCACCCGTTTACCGTCGAGGATCATTCTGTCGTTCTCCAGCGCTCATACTGCGGCGATTCTGCCGCCAGCGCGGCGATCATCTCCGGCCATGCCGGCGGGACCATACCCGTTGCCTCCCGAAAGCGCGCGGCATCGAGCGTCCGATCGATGACGACACTCTCGTCAGGCGTGATCGTCACTCCGGCGCCGAACGCGTCGTTCAGCATGACAAGCAGATCGTACTTGGTGATCGCCGCCCCTGCCACGTGATAGAGCCCGTTCAGACCGGGATGATGCTCGATCACGTCTGCCAGCGTCTGCGCCAGCGTCGTCGTCGTGACCCCGGAAAAGACCGCCTTCGTGAAGCCGCGCACCGAGCCGCCGCGGTTCAACAGGAACCACTCGACGACACCATTTGCCGTGCGCAGCTCGCGGCCGATGATCGACGTCCGGATGGTCAAATGTGGCACAGACACTCCTGTCTGTACAGCGAGCTCGCGCTTCCCTAACATCGAGAGCCCTTCTCCCCCAGCGCTTTTCAGCTGGGGGAGAAGGTGCCGAAGGCGGATGAGGGGGCCGTGCTTGTCGTGCCCTTGCCGGTATCCACCATTGGTTTCGACGCGCTGTGCCTCCGTGACTACTTCGCCGAGAAGTTTCGATCTTCCATAAAGATCGGCCGCATCGGGGAGATCCGATTCGCGGTAATTCCCCCTTGTCCCCGCAAACACGCAATCCGTCGAGATGTGAATCATCCGGGCCCCAATCTCCCCACACGCCCGCGCCACGACATGCGGAAAGAGCGAGTTCAACGTGATCGACGTGATCGGATCATGCGCCGCAGCCAGTTGCTTCACGACCCCGACGCAGTTGATCACCGCCTCCGGCCTGATCTTCTCGATCAGCCGCGTCACCCGCTCGAAATCGGCGGCGTCGATGCCCGCCATGACCCGGTCATCATCGAACAACGCCAACGGCAAACGGGTGCGCACCGCCGCCCGGCAATCGAAACGATCGCGGAAGATCTGCCACACCTTGTGGCCGAGCATCCCCCCCGCGCCAAGGATCAGAACACGCATCGGCCCACAGGATACGTGCTCGGCACTTCACGTGCACCTCACAAATACTCTCCCCAAAGTCTCCCTGAGCAACTCGGCTTTCTCTGGTCAATAACTGCACACTTCACGGGTCAAGGAATGCTCGCGTGGTCAATACCAGACCACCAAGCTGAATGAATGAATGGAGGAATGATGAAACAACGCAGTCTCCCGGTTTTCCTGATTACCCTTCTGATCCTCGTCGCAACGAGTGTCGCCGCGCAGCAGAAGACCATCCTCTTCGACGCCGCCCACGCCCAGACCGCGGGCAACGCCGACTGGACCCTCGATGAAGATTCGTGCGGCATTGCGCAGCGCTTCCCCACGCCCGATCAGTCGGGAATCACCTCCGCGACCGCCGAGACCTACTGGAACGGCGCCCACTCCGCCATGGGCGTCGATCTGGTCAAGAAAGGCTTCCACGTCGAGTCGCTTCCGGTCGGCGCGCGCATCAGCTACGGCGACGGAACGAACGCCCAGGACCTCAGCCACTACAACATCTTCGTCATGCCCGAGCCGAACATCGCCCTGACGTCGACCGAGATCACCGCCATCCGCAATTTCGTGCAGAACGGCGGCGGCCTCTTCATGATCGCCGACCACGCCGGCGCAGACCGCAACAACGACGGCATCGACGCCGCCGGCGTCTTCAACGCCCTCATGGGCAGCCCGAGTCTCTTCGGCATCACCTACAACGACAACTCCGCCGATACCACCTTCGGCTGGTTCGACGATCATCCGGACGGCAACTTCACCACCGATACCACCTCGCCGATCATCTGGGCCGGCGCCTTCGGTGTTCCGTCATCGACGCGCGGCCTCGGCCTCTTCGGCTCCTCGTCGATGACGCTCAGCGGCGCGGCCAAGGGGCATGTCTGGAAGACGACGTCGACGCACGACACCTCGACCGGCGTCACCTTCGCCACCTCGACCTACGGTACCGGGCGCATCGCTGCGATCGCCGACTCCTCCGTCACCGAGGACGCTACGAACGGTTGCGGCCACTCCACGTTCCTCGGGTACAACGATCCGAGCTACGACAACGGCCTGATGGTCGCCAACGGCATCGCCTGGCTGGCCAACGGTTCCGGCGGTGGCGGTGACACGCAGGCCCCAACCGTCTCCATCACCGCCCCGCTGAACGGCGCGACGGTCAGCGGAACGGTCTCGGTTACAGCCACCGCCTCGGATAACGTCGGCGTGACCAAGGTCGAGTTCTATCTCGATGGCGTGCTGCAATCGACCGATACCACCTCGCCGTACTCCTGGAGCTGGGATACGACCAGCGCCACCAACGCCTCGCACACGCTCACCGCCAAAGCGTATGACGCGGCGCTGAACGTCGGCACCTCGACCGCCGTCTCCGTCACCGTCAACAACGTTGCCACCGGCACCGACATCTCCGGCTGGACGGTCACCCAGGCCAACGCCACCGTCGTCTACACCATCCCGGCCGGCACGGTCATCCCCGCGAACGGCTACGTCGTCATCGGCCGCGACGCCACCAAGGCCGCCTTCCAGACCTTCTGGGGCGTCACCCTCGGCACGAACGTCGTCTATCTAACCACCGCCGGCGCCTTCCCGCAGATCAACGGCAGCGAGAATTACACCCTCAAGAACGCCAGCGGCACCGTCATCGACGGCCCCACCATCTCCGAGGCCTCGGGCGCGAACCAGGACCTGCAGCGGATCGACCCCTGCACCGCCGCCAACATCGCCTCCAACTGGCGAGTCGGCGTCACCACCCTCGCCAACCCCGGCAGCGGCGCCGGCGCCGGCTGCGCCAAAGGCGTCGTCATCAACGAGTTCTCCGACGCCGCCGGCACAGGCAACTTCATCTACGAATTCGTCGAGCTCCACAACGACAAGTAGCGCCGTCGCCTGAAGAGAGCTCGCGACTCTCCAATATCGAGAGCCCTTCTCCCCCAGCGCTTTTCAGCTGGGGGAGAAGAGCCTGCCCTGAGCGAGCGAAGCGAGTCGAAGGGTGCCGAAGGCGGATGAGGGGGCGGTGCTTGCCATGCTCCTGCCGGCATCCCTGTTGGTTGCGGTCGCGCTGTGCCTCTGTGGTTGAATGCCTTTTGATGCCCCCACCCGTCCTCCTATCCTGCGAGCGCCTCACCAAGTCCTACACCTCGCGCCCCCTCTTCAACGACCTTTCCTTCTCCCTCTTCGAGGGCGACCACGTCGGCCTCGTCGGTCCCAACGGCTCCGGCAAATCGACGCTCATGAAAATCGTCGCCGGCGTCGAAGAGGCCGACTCCGGCAACCGCGCCGTCCGCAAAGGCGTCCGCATCGGCTACGTCCCCCAGGATCCCATCTTCGCCCCCGGCTTGACCATCGAGGACGTCCTCCTCGAAGGCCTCGAGAACGACCACATCCTCGACGACTACGATAAACAATCCCGCGTCGCCATCGCCCTCGGCAAGTCCGGCTTCATGGACCGCACCCAGGACAGCGCCACCCTCTCCGGCGGCTGGCGAAAACGCCTCGCTATCGCCCGCGAGCTGGCCCGCCAGCCCGACGTCATGCTGCTCGACGAGCCGACCAATCACCTCGACGTCGAAGCCATCCTCTGGCTCGAAGCGTTATTGAAAAGCGAACCGAAGGCCTTCGTCGTCGTCAGTCACGACCGCTACTTCCTCGAGAACACCGCCCGCCGGATGCTGGAGCTGAACCGCATCTATCCTGACGGCTTGCTCCAGGTCAACGGCCACTACTCGGACTTTCTCGAACGCCGCGACGAGCTCCTGCGCAACGAAGCCGCCTACCAGGAGACGCTGGCCAACCTCGTCCGCCGCGAAGTCGAATGGCTCCGCCGCGGCCCCAAGGCGCGCACGACCAAAGCCAAAGCGCGCATCCAGAACGCCGAGGGGCTGATCGGCGAGCTGGCGGAATCGCGCTCGCGCAGCACCACCAGCACCGCCAAAATCGATTTCACCGCCTCCGAGCGCAGGACCAAGCGTCTCTGGCTCGTCCGCGGCCTCCGCAAACAACTGGGCGACAAGCTCCTCGTCGACGATCTCGACATCCTCCTCACCCCCGGCACCCGCCTCGGAATCCTCGGCCCCAACGGCTCCGGCAAGACCACGCTGCTCCGTACCATCACCGGCGAGCTCGCTCCCGACAAAGGCACCATCGAAAGAGCCGACAAACTCCGCGTCGTCTACTTCGAACAGAACCGCGAGAGCCTCGACCCCACCCTGACGTTGAAACGCGCGTTGGCCCCGGAAGGCGACCAGGTCGTCTACCGCGACCGCACCCTCCACGTAGCCTCCTGGGCCAAGCGCTTCCTCTTCCGCCCCGAACAACTCGAAACCTCCGTCTCCCGCCTCTCTGGCGGCGAAAAAGCCCGCATCGTCCTGGCCCGCCTCATGCTCCAACCCGCAGATCTTCTCGTCCTCGACGAGCCCACAAACGATCTCGACATCTCCACCCTGGAAGTCCTCGAAGACTCCCTCCTCGACTTCCCCGGCGCCTTAGTCCTGGTAACCCACGACCGCTACCTCATCGACCGCGTCTCCACCTCCATCCTCGCCCTCGACGGTCTCGGCGGAGCCGAATACTTCGCCGACTACGCCCAATGGGAATCCAACCGCCCCCGCGCAACCACCCGCGACGCCGCCCCGCCCCCTCCCAAACCCCGCCCCAAACGCCTCTCCTACAAAGAGCAACGCGAATGGGATTCGATGGAGTCAACGGTTCACGCCGCCGAGGAACGTCTGGCCGCCGCCACCACCGCCGCCCACGACCCCTCCATCGCCGCCGACGCCGCAACCCTCCAACACCGCTTCGCCGAGGTGACCGCCGCGCAAGCGGAGGTCGATCGTCTGTACGCGAGGTGGGCGGAGTTGGAAGGGAAGCTGGCCGGATAAAGAGAGACTCATACCCCTCCCTCTCCGCGTCTCCGCGCCTCCGCGTGAGAGAATCGTCTACCGAGGAGACCAACCATGCGACAGGTCGTGATCTACCCGGGTGAAGATGGGCAGTGGGTCGCGGAATGTCCGAGCCTTCCGGGCTGCGTGACACAAGGTCACACGCGGGAAGAGGCGGTTGCGAATGCACGCGAGGCGATCAGCGGATACATCGCCGCGCTGGAGGAGGACAACCTTCCGGTGCCCAGCGAGACGTTCGATACGCTCGTGGTTGCCGTGTGACGAAACTCCCGCGCGTTTCCGGGCGTGACTGCGTGGACGCGCCGCTGCGAGCAGGCTTTCGCATCCGTCGTCAGCACGCTAGCCACATCATCCTGAAGGCGGGATGAACCCTTTGCCCAGATCGTTGTGCCCGATCACTCTGCACCTCGCATCGTGGGTAAACAGAGCCCTCCTCCTCCTCGAAACTTGACTGCTAAGCGAACGACGCCTGCATCTTTTCGACGATCTGGTAGCGGCCGGACTTCGCATCCAGCCTTAGCCGAGCTGGTCTCTCGAGACGGTTGATGACGAATCGGCTCGGAGGGAAGTTGGCGATCAGACCGGAATAGCTTGCGAAGGAGACCGGCTCGTAGGCGCCGGGGGGAGCGAAAATCAGTACATTGTCTGGAGCAGCACGAGTCTTCACAGCCACAAAAAGCTGAATCCACAACCCTTCCTGAAGCCCACCTAGACGCGCGTTCGGGAGCGCGCCTGCCGGCGGTGACAATGGCAGTAGACGCAAATCATACAAAGGTGGCGAGCCAGTCCCTCCGACCATGTGAGCGAGCGTGATTTCTAGGTCAGAGGATCGGGACTCGTTTCGAAGGATCTCCTCCATTCCCAGGAGACTCTCCAGATGCAGCTTTGGCACAAACTTAGCTTCTGGTGCGACTTCCGGAAACGCCGTGGCAAGGGCGTTGATCCATGCGTTCAACTGTTCGCGGTCAGGCCAGAAAGAAAATCCTGCGTCGGGCGTGGTCGGCGCCACCAGCACAGTTGCGCCGGAGGGGGTGGCGGAGCCGGATGTCGACCTTTCGAGAGCCCCTACGCTGTTCGATCGCTCCTGCGACGCGGATGACGTCGCGCCTAAAAGCGATGGCGCGTCGCTCGGAGTTCCTGCAGTAGGGGGAAGTTCGGCGGCAGGCTCATGCTGTGCAGCGATCCGAGGCGCTTTTGTGCGGTGACCAAGAGCTTCGCGTAATCCGTCAAGCTTCGCCTCTAACTGTGCCTCGCGTTCCTGGAGTACACGGGCGTCTCTATCGAGCCGCTCCTCGCGTTCCTTGAGAGCCCTATCGTCCCGATCGAGCTGCTGTTGGCTTTCCTTGAGTTCCTTAAGGCCTCGATCGAGCTGTTGCTGGCTTTCCTCTAGTGCCTTAAGGCCTCGATCGATTTCCGCCTTGGATGCGACTCGTGACGAGTCCAAGATTCTACGGTCTTGGTCGAGTGCTTCTCTCCCCTTCCTCAGTAATTCCCGCTCTTGACGAACTGCCTGAACGTCGGCGACCACTCGTTTCTCAGCATGAAGCTGTTCGATCTGTCTCTTCAGACGCGCGTTCTCATCACTGGATGTCTTCAGCGCTTCCCGCTGTCTATCGATCGTGGTTTCTAGGTGTTCCCTCGTTTCATCCCAAGACACCTGTTTCGCGCGCATGGCGACTGCTATCCGGTCCTGCTCCGTTCGCTCGTCATGGTGTTTAGATGTGAAGGTCTGAGGGTTCGGCGGAGCGACATCATTTCTCGCGGTGGTATCGCCTGATCGGATGCGAAGCGATCCGACATTCGCGACGACGTACTCTCCCTCGCTCTCGGTGCGAACCCGACAGGCACGCAGGATCTCCGCGAACTCGACCCGGCTTCGATTTAGTGGCACACCGTCGTAAAGGGAAGCCAAAAGCGTTACGACGTCCAGCGTAACGAATGACGTGTCGTCGGCAGGCACTGCGAGAAAGTCCACGCCGGAATCGAGCGGCTGCCAGAGCCAGGCACCGTTCGATTGATCCTCTCGAAAGCGATATCGCCCACGCGGGTCAGTGACCGTCCGGCCTATGTCTGCCATCGAATAGAAGGTCGCACTTAAGCCGCGACTCCTTACCGCTCGCATCAGATCCGATCGGGACATGCCTTCGTCGCGAAGCCACCCATTGACCGCCTCAAGCAGGTTTCGTTCAGCGTCCGATTGCGGTGGGCTCAGCAGTCGAGTCTCTACGGGTGGCGGAATGTCGACCTTGACGGTGCTCACACTAGCGGCGGCAATCGTCGGAGTCTGCTCAAGCTTGCCGATGAGTATGGATGGGTCGGGTGGCGACGGCTCCGTTCCGGGTGGCTCCATTGCCTGCTGTGATACCGGAGTAAACTCCAAATCGCATGAATCGTGCACTGAGTATCGTCGCAACCTCTGGAACACGCGCGCGACGACCTTGATCTGCGCCTTGCCTGGGGTCGCGGAGTGCAGCGTGATCTTAAGATCGGTATACGTGCGGCGAAAGAAAGAGTTCGATGCGGCTACATCAAACGTAACTGACCGCATCTCGATGAGCGGATGCTCTGTACCATCGACCAGCAAAATGTCATCCGGATGCATTGGGAGACCATGTATCTCCAGGATGACGCGAGACGGTCCGAACGCCGAATACCGCCATGAGACTTCCTGGACCGGGCCAGGCACACGCTTCTCGCCGCCCTGTTTGAGTTTTGGCCAGGTGAGACGGATGAGGATTGCCACAAGAACGAGCGCTAGGATTAACGCACTGCCCTGCGAGCGAGACAACATTTGTTTTCGTGGCGGCGACAGGCCATACAGATGCTGCCGCAGGAATAGCGGAGGAGCGCCGGGAGGCACTCCATTCACAAGCAGCGTCACATCGACTTCGACGTCGCCGCTTTCCAGACGCCTAACCGGAAGATCGAATTGGAAGGGCTCGCTACCTCTTACTACGAGACGATCGGTCCTCACGACATCGCCACTCGTCTGTCTGACGATCACATTAACAGCTCGCGCGGCGGGCGCGGAGGCCTCCTTAGGACGTATGGAGCCCACCAGCCTGAAGGCGGATGGAGTGATCGCTACTATTTGGATATGGGCCTCGGACGAGTGCGTCGGCGGCGTAACGGGCGGTGCAGGTTCGAGGACATCCTTTCCTGCCGCGAGGCTGTCACTACCCTTAAAGCGCATCAGTGCGCCGGCCGCGTCTGTCGCTATTCCGACGACTGAAAATTTGATCAGCCTGCGGCTTCTGTGAAATGGGATCGTGAAGGTTAGTTGACCGTGCTGCACTTTGTATGTCACTTCCCTTGGTTGCGGAAGCTCATTCCCTGGAGGTTTAGCGCTGACGGTCGTTTTCATCATGCCCTGTTGTGGCATGGCGGTCGAACCGATGTTCGCCGTTACCGTGATTTTTCCGGTTAGGCTGTCGAAAGGACCAAACGTCAGGTGAATGGAAGGATCGGCGCGCAGGCCATTGGCAAGCGTCACGACGATCGCGGCAGCAACCGCGAGTCGTCCTGCGGTTGCTGATAGGGTGACTCTCTCACGCCCGGTAGGTTTTGACATAGGCGTCGAGCAACCCCCGTAACTCAAACGCGAATACAGGCTGAAGAACCCGGTCCTCGGCGGCGATTCCGATGTTGTGCTGCAGCCAAGAACTCTGAATTGAAACGTGATCGAGAAGTGGGTCAAGGTTCAGCTCTTCGATCGCAGGCGAAATGACACGTGCGAGAAGATATGCCAGATAGCCGCTATTGTGATTCGGAGGTGGACGTAGATCGCCTAGCTGTTCGACGGTGACGACGTCGTCCCACTGCTTCACGACACCATCATGGTTCGTCCAAAGCATCTCACCGACGATTGTCGTATCCTTGTCGGACACCGCGATCGACAGACTCGACTCGCTAGGCTCGAGCAGTCCTCGCGCGACCTCTTCCTTCAGGGACAACGATCCGGCAACGGGGCTAAATGCCGGTCCATAGAAGGAAACGGACGGGATGGTGTCGCCTTCCTGAAGCCCGGCTCCGATTCCCTGCTGAAACGCTCTGGTGAATGAGTCGCGAAGCGCTCGCTCCGGTGCGATCCATGTGAGGATCGAGGAACCTCGGCCACCGAAATAGATGGCGATGTCCTTGACAGGAGTCGCGTATTTGCGCGCGTGAAGGCCGACGTAATACGTGATTCCGGCGAAAACGAGGAAGGCAGCGCTACGGCAGTGAATCCACTGCGCATTTCCGGACTGGGTTCCCATGGCCACGAGGAACGGATGCTTTTGTGGCTCCCTTGGATTGTAGCCTTGGCTGTTTTCCTCTGCCTGACGCAGCATCATGTTCCACGCGAGCTCCGGTCGCGTCACGAAAGTCTGTGCAGTAACGCGGTCGATCGGAACGCCGTTAGCCGCTCGATAGGCAAAGTCGGCCAAGTTTGGATCGGCCAGCCTGACGATGTCATTGCCCGCGATACGGATCGAGACGCGGTCGAGTAGTGTCATCCGGCTCCAGAACCCAATGTCTGTGGAGCCACCTCCAATGTCGATTGCAATCGAGAGCGACTCCGCTCTGACGGGCAGAATGTCGCTCGAGTTTGCCATGCATCGCGCAAGAGCCTCTGACTCCGAAAGGCCGTCGCTAGCCGTCACCTCCATGCCCGAGAGAGAGAGAGAGCTTCGCACGGAAGACCAGAAATTACCCATCGCGGCCCTGGCACGGCGCGGGAGCGATAGTGGATACGACCAGCGGAATTCGAGATTCCCTGCACCCGCCGCACGAGCTTCGCACGCGATCAATTGCGCGAGCGCCTGCAGGTAAGCCCTCAATGGAGCATCTTCGTCGTTTCCGCGACCCCATTTAACATCTGTAACGAATCGGTCCGGTGCAGCGGCAATCGTCGCCAAGAATGGTTCGAAATCGGCTTTGTAGCGTAGCGACAAGTCGTCGGCAAGTTCGTTGACTACGACATACGCCTCAGCGCCCGATATGTCGGCGCTCGGGTCGCCAGAGAAAGCCTGTGAAGCATATTTAAGCACGGTAGGGATAGGTGGACGGACGGTATGCTCAGGACTGGTTACGTTACGCAGAAGTGGAAGCGTCGCCTCGGAGGCCTGTGTCAGCAGTCTCGAGCGGTTTCGGAGCGAGAGTGGCTTCGGCTTCTGGTCCCGTTCCCCCGCTTTCAACATGATTTCCGTGTTTGACGTTCCGAAGTCAACCGCCACCTGCCATCGGAGGTTGCTTCGGATCTGGGGAGGTGCGTCGGTATCGGAGCGAACGATGACTCCCGCGGAGAGCCGTCGACGTGTCTGAGGATCGACCGTTTGGAAGCTGAAGCCAAGCGGAGGCCGCCTCAGGCTCCATACCAGGATTGGTTTCGTAGTTGTGGATCGCTCAGACTGCGCAGCGCTGCCATCGGAAAAGAACGGAGCGACCTGGATCTCTCGATCTGTCCTACCCCGACGGGATGGGACGATGGATGCATAGATCGCGATGTTTCGTGACCAGTCAGGATCGGTGAACCCCGGCCAAACGGTTAATGCCGGTACGCCGGCACCCTCCGGCGGTAACACGATCTCTGTGTCGCGATAGGTTCGCTCTACGTCAAGTGTTCCGCCGCTCTGAAGAGGCAGCCGAAGGGAGACGGTGACTGCAAGCGGCGCTTCCTGGACGGACACAAGTGGCGTACCAACCTCGTCGACCGAGAAGTACTGAAAGAAAGCGGGAGTCAAGGGCAGCGCGTACTTTCCGTCACCCAGACTCTTCGCGTCGCTCGACGGAGGAATCGCAAACAAGACATCCGAGAGGAATGTCTCCTCCGCAAGAATCCAGTTGGCCGAAATCCTGGCGCCGGTCTTGGTCCGGAGCTCTGTGCCGCTCGTGCTTGAAAGTCCGGCCGGGGAAAGATCGAGATCCGCGACTGTCGTGGAGCCGATCACGCGTGCCCTCCTCCACAGCTCCCCGGCCAGCGCCTTCCGCGAGAGGACGATCACGTCACGGCCGAGCAATTTGAGCTGCGACGGGGTAGCCGCGATTACGCCCTTGGCTGGCAGGGTCGCAAAAAACGGTCCGAATGGCGCGCCGTCCGCACCTGGAATCGGGTCGAGACGGTCGATCGTGGAAACTTCTGCTGAGGGCGGCCCCAACTCTTCACGCCAAATTTCCAGTAGTCGTCTCACTAGGCCGATCGCTCGCACGTTGAGCGCCGGTTTTTGCCATGGATGTTTCTGCAGCAAGAGCTCTAGCCAGCGGCCCAGAGCAGAGCGCTCACTACTTCCGGCTGGGAAAACGGTAGCCGGATCAGTCAAGCGGCCGTCAGCGTGCCACCTGATTTCCGGCGCAACGCTATAGGCGGCAGGCGTGTACGCGACACTCCAGGGGGAGCTAGCTCCGACGAGGCGGTCGCCGCAGTAGATCATTGTCCATGAAGACCACTCGTCCGCAGGTAGCGGCAATTGGCTCCGCAAAACAGTGGCAAACTTGAAATCGAGCGGATCTTTGGCCGACCGCGGGTATTGGGGGATCTCGTACGGAACAAGACGCACGGGAAGCGAGAGTGCGTCGCGCAGAGCTAGAACCCCCAGGAGTCCTCGCCATTGGTTCATCACTGAGCGATGCAGTGGACTCTTTTCGTCGGCGAGCGCCTGATAGAACTGGATCGGTCGGGCAAACACCGAAGGAACGCTGGTTACATGGCCATCGTCCAGGTCGCCGGTAATGTGTATGTCGCTGGCAAATTTGGAGAGGAAGTTCGCGTCTGTCTTCCATTTGCCAACCTCGGGCTCGGCCAGCGTCCTTTGCAAGGCATTTAATTCGTTCAAGAAAATCCGGTTTGGCATGATCCGCTCCCTGCGTTCGATGGTTACATGTGATAAACGCTGTCGACATAACCGTCAGCGGCATGCAGAAGGAGCGACAGCAGTGCTCCGGCGCCGGATTTGCCACTCTTGCGGCTTGGGACGTGCTCCATCTCGGTCAGGAACTCATCGACGCCATCAAGCGTCCGCTCGCCAGGGCGATCTGGTCCGACGAGGTTCCGCAGCCTGTCGAGTCTTACCGCGACGTTCCCACCGTCGGGAGACGCATCAAACGTTGTGCGGTTGAAGAGCAGTACATTGTCGGGCTCATTGATCTGCGACCACCAGTGCAGATGGTGGTAGGACAAGAACGTGCTCAACAGTTCGACGTCGTCACGGTTGACCTTACGCGAGAAATGATCGCCTTTACGCGCAAAACGCTGCAAATACCAGGGGACGCAGAACGGCATAGCAGCGAGACGAGGGTCGTGTATCAGAGGATCGATAAACCCGACGTGCATCGCTGCGGCAAGCATGAACGAGAGACATTGGCGGCGTACCTGAACCGCGCCCATCCGCCGGTACGGGATATCCGCCCAATCAACGACGTTTACGTCGTGCAATTCGGGGTGTTCCCTTTGACGTGGACCGCCATAGTGATTGCCCTGCGCTGAAGGATCGGCGAAAAACTCGAGACATGCGAGCGCCGCAAGCAAATCGACGAAATGGGCGGGGTTCTGCTGGCCCGGGCCTCCCTCGGCATACCGGACGTCGATTGGACTCTTGTCGCCGATCCAGAACATCGAGTCGAATGTCACCTCGCCGTTCTGCTCCAGGTGCTCATAAAACTGCACGGCGGCCTTCGTCCGCAGTGAGAACCACTGGCTTTGAGCGGCCATTTTCGATGGCCCGGCGCCGCGCGGCCCGCTGCTGTCGTTGAAGCTGAAGTATGGGACGAGAGCGGCCGCACCGATCCGCAGACGCTCGCGGTTCGCATCCGGAATCGTTCTCAGAAATCGGCAAAGCGGATGGAGCGCCGACGCGCCTGTGCCGCCGAAGACGGATCCTGCGATGAAGACGTTCGAACCGTTTTGCTGCGTCACGTCCTGCCGGATTTTTTCGGCGAGTTGACGCCAGGGCTGGCGATCGACCTGAAGAGACACGAGTGACATCACGGCCGCTCCGACCGACGTGTGGCCCATGAACCCCTTATCCAGATCCATCCGCAACTCGTCTTCGGTAAAGAAGAGGCGGGCTACGTCGGGTGAGGTCTTGCTGGCGCTTAGATTGTCATAGTTGATGACGTCAGCAAGTTTCTCCTTCGCATCGAGAACCGACCAGACCTTCAATCCCTGCTTTGTGTCGTTGGACTCGAGGAGATCGAACGCGGTTCCGAACGCGGAGAGGTCTGCGGCGAGACTGTCTTTCAGCCGCTCCCGGCAGCGCATGTAGAGCTCCATAGCCTGCCGCACTTCTGCGCCGTTTCCGCTTGAGCCGTCAGGGTCGACAACGAGCACGCGAATCTCCTTCGGGCCAAGGCCGATGGCGCAGAGGTTGACGATAGCTTTAAGGACGCGGAGGGATGAGCCGCCCGCACAGATCAGTGTGTTCATTCTCTATGACTCCTGCGCGCGGGCAGCTGGGCGCCCCGCGTGTCGCATCACGAACCAGAGGGGACGATACCGATAACGTGAGGGGGTGATGCCCGGTAGCATGACGATGAGATGGCTCAGAACGAATGTCAGTAGACATGTCCATGCCGCAACCTCGAGAGCAGTCAAGGTCGGGCGAAAGGCCGTTAGCGGGAACGTCGTCTCGAACAGAGAGTAGTAGCGGTAACCGAGAACGATTGCGGGAATGACGCTCAGGAAGAGCCAGTTCAGCGGCACGAAAGAAGCAAATAAATCCTGTGGCGCGTGAATGCGCCGGCTCCTTGCGTGAATGGCATACGCCATAACGATCGTGGCCGTCCCGAGGAGCACCGCAGCTAGCAGCCAGCCTGACATTGAGTCGATGAAGGCTTTCCACGCCGAGTACGACATCCGGCTCCCATCGGGATCGGGCTGCTCAGTCAGCCAGAAAAGGAGGATCTCGGCAAGACTCATGACTTCCCTCCATGCAGTTCGATGACATGATCAAAGAAAACGACGTTCTCTGAAGACGAGCGAACCATCGCTTCGATAATTGTTGCAAGGTTGAGTGTACGCTTCTGGTCGGCGTGGTCATCGGAGGTCGACCAATCGCGCACCCAGGCCGGAAGACCGAGGTTGCCGGCTCCAGCGCGGATTCGGACGCGATAGATATCCCACTGATGCCCGACCGTCGGAGCGAAGCGGTAGATCACCGTGCAGGAAGCTTCGCCGAGCTTGCCGGCGACTTCGACTGTCGCTACACGCGCTGGAGCGACGGAAGCACTCTTCGGTCCGATGTCGGCCTTTTCGATCTCCACGCGGTACCGGTTAGGTAAGATCACCGGTTGTTTCGCTACCGCCTGAATAGAAAAAACCAACTCAGACCTGCCAGCCGGCTGATCGCGTTGCCGGAACGTATCTACTCGAACGGAATCGCCTCCGCCACACTTCCAAGTCAGCGGGTTTTCCCCGAGCCATCCGGACTTGACTGGCGGAGCGGGCGGTACGAAGTTGACCGCGCCGATCTCTATCGGACTCTCCGACGGATAAAATGTCTGGAACTGAACGACGTTGTAGTCGGAGCCGGATGTCAGAGGTCCGATGCCGGCATACCTTTCGAATTGCTGGAGCGACTCGGCCGACGGGGCCAGGATGAGCATGTAGAACGGCTTTCCCCCATCGTCACCGACGTTGATCAGATACTTTCCCTTGGGTTCTGATTCGACGAAATAGGTCCCACGAAACGCGGAGCGGAAGCCGTAAAGAGCTATCGCGGGAGCCGCCCCGATCATGCTGCGGAATGCGCCCGTCAAGGCCAGGCTGTCTCTACCAGTCTCGGACTGAACCATGTCACTCACCACGATGTAGATTTTCTGGCCCTTTGGCGAGGCGATACGGGTGAAGAGCGCCGCCAGGGGCGTGTCAGCTCGCCTGTAAAAAGACCTGGACAGCACTGTAGAAAGCGGAGTCTCAAGCGGCTCGCTCTGGCGAAGATCTGCGAACCCGCCGATTCGCACAGTGTAGCCCGAGGCAATGGACTTCTGCAGCAACTTCGTGACGAGCCGTCGATAGGCACTGTTCGGTGCCTCGACGTAGCCACGCATCGACTCCGAGTCATCGATGACGATCTCCACCGGCGGGACCTGCGGCGAGCTTGCGACCGGATGCTGCGAACATGCGGCGAACGCCTGCAGAACGCGCTCGAGATTGGGAGGATCGCTCCGACGCGTCTGACAGCCCAGCTGCCATAAACATGAGAGCAGCAAAGGAAAGATCCTGCGAAGCCCCGTGCGAGCCCACTTCGTGCAATCCATCATGGACAAGGTTTCACTCATGACCGACGTTTTCACTTTCAGCTCTTGCCAAACGTTGCCACGGCTACGGCAAAGAATATCGCTGTAAAGAGAATCTCCCAAATGTTCTCGACCATCGACCAGAAGCGTACCACGTCGGAAACCGGTTTGATATCACCGTAGCCGGTCGTAGTGAAGGTGGCGAACGAAAAGTAAAGCATGTCGGCTAGGCTCGACTTCTCCGCGAGTTGCAGGGATACTTTCGACGCTGCATTCTCATCAGGAGTGCCCTTCAGGATTCTCAAGCGAGCCACCCGCCAATCCTTTCCATCTATGCACGCTGTATCGGCCGGGCACCCCGCGTCGTCCGTCTCGTGCTCGGGCTGAATCGCTACACGCGGCTTAGGCGCGGCCAGGAGAGAGTCATCCAGGTAATGTAAAACGCCGGTCTTCGAAGGGTGAGACTCGGCGATGCAAACATCGACTTCATGGCGGAGCGCGTACAGCAGATTGTTAGCCCGTCGGTCCGCGTATTCCATATTTGACCTCACCTCGCTGCGACTATCCCGCACGGAAATACGGTCTGCCCCACCAAACAACTCCACCTGGTACTGCAAACGCCCCGCGGGGTAATTGAGACCGCTGAGCCCGATCAGGTATTCACGCAACTCTTTCAGGGAGCGCTTGTTTTCATCTCCGACCGCCACGCAAGGTTTGTTTCGGCCGCACCTCACGGCCTCATATTCACCGGATCGAAACCAGACGTAGCAAGTATGCTCGCATTCGAATCGGAGACTGTGTACCGGATCGACTCCATACAATGGAAGGTCCTCTGCAAATACCGACGCCGACCAATAGTGCGCGCGTGCCAATGCAAGCGTGGGTTTGACGAGCGCAATTGCCACATGAAGTTTCTGCGCCTCGCGTTTCTCGACCTCCAGTTTCTGCATATCAGGCTTCTGCGTATTAATCTCTTGACCGGCTCCCTGTGCGTCGCGCCGAGAATTGTCAGTTTTTTGCCTAGTGCCTGTATCAGCTTCAGGAAGGCGTGCAGTGCCGGGAATGTCGTGAGCGCTACCCGCCGCTATCTGAGCTTGAAGGCGCTGGTTTCGCTCGTAGAATGTCCTTATGACAGCCGGCTGCACAGAGGCCACCAGATTTTGCTTAGTGATATCCTTAACGTAATAGTCATAGTATAAGACACCGAATATGCAACCCACGACAATATATTGCAGGAATACAAACCCTATTGCTGGCCATCCGCTACGAAGCATCGGTTGATTGAGCCACCAAAGAAGGGTCAGGAAAAGAAAAAACAGAGTGAATTCAGCAGCGACGATATTCACCTGTATTGGTCCTGAGTCGTCTAGATAGGCACTGATAGTGGGTACCGAGAGGAGCTCGAATACGTCCGGAGGCCGTGGCTCACGGTCCAGCAGGGTCGTAATGTCTTTGGCTAGCCCCCGAACTTGCGTCTCGCCTTTGGCAGGCTCGTCTTTCTGCTTGATCTTCGGTGGTAGTGGTGGTAGTAACAACCCGGATATCTTGAAAAGGTTAGGTCTAAACGCATCGTCTGTCGGCAATGGGTAGTTGTTTTCCGCAACGTCATAGAGGCGGACAGTATGAAGAGAGAAGCAGATCGTGAGCGTGCAGGCCACTAACGGTATGACCACGCCGATCGCGAATGACTTCTGTGATGGAGACTTTTCTTCCGGAGGCGCCTGACGGAGCCAGAGCCAAACCAAGCGGACGCAGGCTGCCACCAGGATAAGCAGCGATGTGCAAATGGCTAGCCACATGCTGGGTTCAAGCGCGGCAACAAACGAAAACCCGAGCAATAGAACAGGCCAAATCCATTTGAGGAGTCGCGCCCCATTAAGGCATCGGACAGTCATACAGCTGACGAGGAACACAAGTGTGATTGGGATGGTCGGCAGAAGTGAAAAAAGGAAAGTTCTAAGGCCGTGCAAGTCCCGAATGTCGTCGAATATGATGAACTTCTTGAATAGCAACAACTCGGTAGCGCGCGGTACAGTTGAGTCGCTTGGGATGGCTTTCTCTGGCCAGAACCAGGATCCTCCATTTGGAAGGGCAGAGTGATAGTTCAAAACAAGTGCGCAGCAGAACACGAAACAAACCACTTGAATGAACAATACGAAGAGCGCGTGAGGTCTGTAGGCTTGTGCGGCAGCGATGATCGCCTTCAATGCAACCGCCTCTGTTTCTCGAGTAACAGGGACGACAGCGTGCTTGGCAGCGAGACCTTTGCGCTTGATCGGAAGTAGCGCGATGCTCGAAACGCAGCACGCTGCTGCTGGCGGGCGGTTCGCTCGGCGAAGTTCGTCGTCTGACAAAGACATCGGCTCGACGCTAGGCTCGACGTGGGCGTCCCTGAGTCACCTTGGCTAACGTTGATCAAGTCGTCTCTCCTGCGGACGTTAGGCGATACTGGCGTTCTGTCGTCGAATGGGGTGGTGGGAAATTGCTGGCCGATGATATGGAGTGACAGCGGTAGACATTTCCCTACCCCTCGCTAAGCTGAATCCATTAGTTTTTGCCGACGATGTGACAAAATTAGTTGGTTTGAAGCTGAGGAGAAGCGCTTCTCGATGGGTTTGGCTGTTCGGAGAGACCAGAATCACGCACTTTGGATGGGAGCAAGGAGGCATCGCGTCCTTCCCTCACCCTCCTCCACTGCACCACCCCGCATCCGCGTCGAGGGCGGCGCGGGCCCCAATTGGCAGGACGAGCTTCTGCTCGATGTAGCCGAACGAGAGACCCGAGATGACGGGTATCGATAAGCCACCAAACCGGTCCCGCAGGATTTCTTCCAGGCTGAAGCTGGGCCCTTCACGCCGCGGTCGGTGCAGCGGCCGAAGAGGATGCCGGCTACTTTGTCGAACATGCCTTCGACGGAGAGCGTGGTGTGCATGCGGTCGATGCGGTAGGGCTCTTCGTGGACATGCTCGAGGGAGAGGATTGCGCCGGTGGTGTCGGGGTGGGGTGCCCATCAGAGAGGCGATCATGGTCAGGTTGCCGCCGATGAGGGGGGCCGCATCGAACGAGGCACGGGCATGCAGGATCGCGCTGGTCCTAATACCAATCTTCTGTCTTCAGTCCGGCGACTCGGGTGAACTCCCCAAGGTTGTGAGTGACGACCGTCAGGTCACGCGCCAGCGCGACCGACGCGATCAGCAGGTCCCGCTCGCCGATGGGGCGCCCAATCTGCTCGAGATCGAAGCGGACTTGCGCATACGTATCGGCCACCACGCGATCGAAAGGAAGCACGTCAAACGGATCGATCTCGCTCGGCAGATGTTCCCGCATCCGCTCCACGACCCAGGCCTGAAGCTTGCGCGCGTAAATGCAGGTGTTCGAGTCGAGGAAGTACCTCATGACTCGTCGAAGTCGACAGGCTTGCCGCCTGGGGGCAGATGGTCGACAAAGTCGAGGTCCCTGGAGGCCTTGCCCCATCGTTGCCAGTAGCCCTTTGGCCAGGCATGGGAGCTGAGCGGTTCGAGGATGACCGCCTCTCCCTCGCGGCGGATCGACAGCTTCTCCCCTTCGAACCGGAACTCCTTAGGGAGTCGCACAGCCTGGCTCCTTCCGTTTCGGAACAGTTTTGCAGTAGCCATCTCCACCTCCACGGTCTATACCAGTCTAGACCAACGGTCGAATTGGCACGAGTTGGGGTCAGCTCTAACTCAGCCTCACCCCACCCCTCCCTCCTCCACCCGCACCACACCCGCATCCGCGTCGAGGGTGGCACGGGCGCCGATGGGTAACACGAGCTTCTGCTCGATGTGGCCGAAGGAGAGGCCCGAGAGGACGGGGACAGATAACCCACCGAAGCGGTCGCGGAGGATCTCCTCCAAACTGAAGCTCGGCCCCTTAACCCCGCAGTCGCTGCAGTGGCCGAAGAGGATGCCGGCGACGTTGTCGAACAGGCCGCCGAGGGAGAGGGTGGTGAGCATGCGGTCGATGCGGTAGGGCTCTTCGTGGACGTCCTCCAGGAAGAAGATGGCGTTTGTCGGGTCGGGTTGGTAGGGGGTGCCCATTAACGAGGCGATCATGGTCAGGTTGCCGCCGATGAGGGGGCCGGTGGCGGTGCCTTTGGTCAGTTTCAGGATGCGGTTGGTGCGGTCGACCAGCTCGTTCGGCTTCTTTGACGGTGTCGGGAGCACGCCGGCGGGGTCGGGGGTCATTACCACGCGGCGGAAGTTTTCTAAGGTGAAGGGGTCGAAGGTCGAGCCGCCGACGGGGCCGTGGAAGGTGATCAGGCCGGTCTTTTTGTGCACGGCGTTCAGGAGGGCGGTGATGTCGCTGTAGCCGATCAGGACCTTCGGCTTGCGTTTGATGAGGTCGTAGTCGAGGTAGGGGAGGACGCGGGGGGAGCCCCAGCCGCCGGTGTAGCAGACCACGCCGGAGACGGTGTCGTCGGCGAACATGCGGTTGATGTCGTCGGCGCGGTCGCGGTCGCGGCCGGCGAAGTAGCCCCATTTGTCGAAGGCATGCGGGCCGATGATCACTTTGAAGCCGATGGCTTCCATCTGTTCCTTGGCGAACTGGATCTCGTCAGCCTCGAAGGCGGCGCTGGCTGGGAGGACCAGGCCGACGGTGTCGCCTGGGGCGAGGCGCTTCGGTTTGATGGTGGTCGGGCGCGGCGCGGCGGCGGCGATGCCGGGGGAGGTGGCGGCCACGGCGGCGGCGGTGACGGAGAGTCGGGCGAAATCGCGGCGGTTCAGCATGGGGGCGATTGTAGGTCGGCAGGCAGGAAGAACCCATCCGCAGATGGCGCAGATGTACGCAGATAGGATGGTTTTGATCTTCCTGCGTCCATCTGCGTCATCTGCGGATGGGCTTTTTGACGGCGGCGGTGACGGAGAGGCGGGCGAAATCGCGTCGATTCAGCATGTTAACTGCCTCGGGGGGAGTGTATTCACGGACTCCGGGAGTGTATTCACGGACTCCGGGAGTGTATTCACACACTCCGGGAGTGTATTCACAGACTCTGGGAGTGTATTCACAGACTCTGGGAGTGTATTCACAGACTCCGGGAGTGTATTCACAGACTCCGGGAGTGTATTCATAGACTCCGGGAGTGTATTCATAGACTCCGGGAGTGTATTCATAGACTCCGGGAGTCTGTTAACGGCCTCCTGGAGTCCGTGAAGCAGTCGCCGGACCCCGCATACGGGCTTCTCCGTTCCGCGCCCCTCGTAACCATCAGTACCATATAGGTGTCGAAGTAAAGAGGGGTGGTAGGGATATACCTCGGTCGCCACACTCCTCTTCAGATAGGAGATCTCTATCTCATGGAAGGACCGCCGACTCGGCTGCAGAAGTTCATCGGGGAACTCGGGCTCAGGACGCTGGACATCGTCCGCGAAGCCGAGCGGATTGCTTCTGAAGAAGGCGTCGAATCGATCAGCAGAAGGCAACTCCAAAGGTTGCGACAGGGGAGCGCATCTGCCACGGCCGAAAAGATTTACATCATCGTCGCCGCGGTCCGATCGGTGACCGGCATGCTCGTGAACGCCACCGACCTCTTCGTTCTGCAGCCGGCCACCCCTCGGGCCGTTGCGTTTCCGTGGGAACCCTCCTGGCCGCGGCCGGAGCCTGTTCCGGTATCCTCTCCCCGAGGGATTTCCGGTAGCCTCTGGAGCACTGTGAGAAGCGTGGTCGATCCATCCTCCCCGACCAACGCCAAGGAATTCGAGACGCTCTACGCCGAGTACGGTGTGCTCCTGCGCGGGATCGCCATCCACCGTTACAACATTCCCCCCGACGACGCCGAGGCGCTGGTCCACGACATCTTCACCGTCTACCTGCAGCGCCGCGAGTATGTGCGCGAGCTCAAGGGATGGCTGATCGGTGCCATCGGCAACGCCTCGAAAGACTATCTGCGCCGCCGGAAGCGGGAAGAACCGCTGTTGCCGGAGCACGACCAAAGGCCCGATCAGGCCGCCGAGGAGAAGGCCGAGCGCTGGATGACGACCATGACAATGGCCACGGTGATTGCCCGCCTCGGCGAGAAGTGCCGCGAGACGATCCGCCGCTACTACTTCCACGAGGAGTCGAAGGAGGCCATCGCCGAGCAACTGGCCACTTCTCCCGGTTACGTGCTCCAGCTCCTGGTCTCCTGCCGCCGCCGCGTTCGCGAGCTGCATGACGCCATGAGTTCTTCCAAATGAACGAATTGGGCGGTTTTGTCCAGGACGCCTCCGCGTCCGGCCGAATCGCGGAGACCCTCGTACCCCGCGCTCGCGCTACGATGAGCGCGGGGCTGGATTGCGGAGCGCGCCTTCGCGCTCATCGCGGCGAGGCTGGCGTCCAATCGCGTTGGGTTGCGGGCGAAGCCCACGCTGTGATCTTTCGGCCGCGTTCCGGCGGCTCTTGCACCAGTTACAAACTTTTTTTTGACCCCCGCCCTCGCTCTGTTTGACCTTAAAGGCACCATTTTCGGCGCCTCGCCACGCCCGCGTAGAGAGCGAAATGCCCCGTAAGGGACTTATAAGTCCCACTTTTTTTCCGGGTAGGGATTTTCCCTCCTCACGCCTCTCCTCCTGCGTGACGGACGCAACCAGCCTCAGACGCCGTACGCCGCGGAACGGCTTCGAGCCCGTGCGGCTCCTGTGTGGAACGCGTCTCTGCAAGGCTGCGCGCTCCCGTCACACCCGACCGGCACGCGTACGAGTGCCATATGCCTGGAGGCTCCTGATCAGTGCCGTCCAGGTAATCCGGCCGTGCGTCCGCGCGTGTGGCGCGCCACGCGGCCTTCAACAGGAGGACAGATGTCCAAGACAAAAGCAGCGGGAGATGTGCCCCAGGTACCGGCCGATCCGGTGCCGCCGACACAGACCCCAACCATCACCCATTACCAGCAGATTGCCGAGAACCTGGCCAAGGCCATCGACGACATGCTGGTGCTCATCCCCAGTCTGGTGGAGCCCCACCCTTCGACGACGGGATTCGTCCGGACGCACCAGAACGTGCCGCTCGAGTTCATCGCCACGGCCATCGCTGCCGTCGAGGCAAACCCCGAGCTGCAGGGACCGGGCAGTTTCAATGTCACGGAAGCGCGCGACGCGCTGCAATTCATCGACGCCTTCCGCCCCATGAAGGACCGGCTGAACGCGGCGGCCAGGAACCTCTCGTTCAGTATCGACACACGCCGGGCAAACGCCACAACCGGCGCGCTGCAGGTCTACGCCGTGGCCAAAGGGATCGCCCGTGCTCCCCAAAGCACGACCGTGGCCTCGCACGTCAGCAACCTGAGACGCGACCTCGGAAAGGCCAAAGGCGGACGGAAGAAGCCCCCGGCACCGGGCACGCCCGCTCCGGTACCGGTCCCGACCTCACCCATCCCGGCAGTCATCGGAGGGCTCACCGCAGACGAGCAGGCATGACCGCGTTGGCGCGCGGTCATGCCCTGACACTCACCCCATCCTGAGAGAAAGGAGCTCCATGTCGATAACAAAAGTACAACATCCGGCATGCTCTGTCATCCCGCTGCACCTGTAGCGGCACCTGGCCGACGAGCATGGGGACGACGACGTCCGCGAGCGCATCGCCTCGACGTGGTTCACAGCCGGCTGATCACCGCCGGCTGTGCCAACGCGCTATGACGAAACGCCGATGCGTGGTCGGCCGAAAGGCTGCCTGACTGAGTAGTTGACCTGTAAACCGACGCGCGGGCGTTCCGATCACGCCCGCGCAAATGTTTCTGAAAGGACGGAAACCATGAGCACTGGACAGCAACACGAATCCAAAACCCTCGATCTCTCCTTCGAGAGCATCGACGACCAGATCAACGACTACGTGAACGACTTCATCGACCAGTTCGAGTTTTGAACCACAGCGGCACAGAGGACACAGAGAAAACAACTCTGTGGCCTCTGTGTCTCTGTGGTGAAAGCCTTTCGACCGTCCGCAAGGGAGCGCCGCCGGGTTCGGCGACGCTCCCTCTTTGTGGTTAATCCCTCTCGAACCGATCCATCCTCTCTTCCCTCGGCGCCGAGGCGCCGGGGGTGCCGCCGTTGGCGGCGTCCCATTTCGCACGGGTCAGCGGCTCGATCGGGTCGAGCTTCTTGTTGGCCAGGGCGGCGTTGATCGACGGGAGCTCCTTCGCTGACCAGCCGTCGAAGTCGTGGACGACGTCGGCGAGCTCGTGGCTGAGGGCGTCGGTGCGCTCCACTTCCGTCTGCGACGGGGGGCCTTCGTAGAAGTTCACGTTGCCGTAGAGGTCGGTCAGGTTCTCGCGGAGGCGTTCCTCGCCGGTGATCATGCCGCCTTCCTTCGTGGCCACGATCTTGCGGCGGAGCGTGTCGACGTCGGAGGAGGCGGTGTGCAGGCGTTTGGCCAGCGGGTCTGCGGCCGGCAGCCTGGAGGCGCGGTCGTCGAGGGCGGTGCGGACGCCGTTGATGCGGTCGACGGCGAAGGTCATCTCGCCGAGCTGGGCGTACAGCTTGTTCGCCAGATCCCACTGCGCCTGGCGGTCGGCGGCGGTGTACTTCGAGCGCGGATCGGGGACGATCTCGACCGGCGTGGTGTAGACGTTCTTGTCCTTCGTCATCTTGATGGTGTACGTGCCGGGGAGGACGCGCGGGCCGGTCGAGGCGCTGAAGGCGGCCACCGCGGCGGTCGGCACCTTCGGCGCGGGGAGGCGCATCGACCAGGTGACGCGATTGAGGCCGCGGCGTTTGCTGCTGGGGATGGTGCCGATCTTCTTGCCGGAGGCGTCGGTCACGTCGATCGAAAGATCGCCGAAGATGTGCCGCACGCGCTGGTAGTAGGTGATGACCGCGCCGTCGGGAGGATTGGGTCCTTCAAAGGCGGCGTCGCCGTTGGCCCAGCCGCCCTGGGCGGGGATGCGCTGCACGACCGGCAGCGACTGCAGGAAGACCACGTCCTTGGCCAGCACGTCCGGCGTCAGGGCGCGCAGCGGCGTGATGTTGTCGACGATCCAGATGCCACGGCCGTGCGTGGCGATGACGAGATCGTGATCGCGCGGATGGATGGCCAGGTCGTCGACGGCCACGTTGGGCATGTCGCCGCCTTTGTACTGCGCCCACTGCTTCCCGCCGTCGAGCGTGACCCAGAGGCCCTGCTCCGTGCCGAGGAAGAGGAGAGAGGGGTTGACGAGATCTTCTTTGATCACGTGGGCGAAACCGTGGATCTGGGCGTCGGCGGCGATCACCGGCGTCCACGTCTTGCCGAAGTCGGAGGTCTTGTATGCGTACGGCTTCATGTCGCCGAAGGTGTGCAGGTCGAAGGTGGCGTAGGCCGTCCCTTCATCGAAATGTCCGGGGTCGACCGACGTCACCCAGGCGTTCTTCGGAAGGCCGGCGATGTTGGCGGTGACGTTCGTCCACGACTTGCCGCCGTCGCGCGTGACCTGAACGTTTCCGTCGTCGGTGCCGACCCAGATCACGTCGCTGTTCTTCGGCGACTCGGCGATGGCGAAGATGGTGGTGTGCATCTCGGCATACGAGTTGTCGACGGTCACGCCGCCGGACAGCTCCTGCTTCTGTTTCTCCGGATCGTTCGTGGTCAGGTCGGGGGAGATGCGCTCCCACGTCTGGCCGTGATCCTTCGAGCGGAAGAGGAACTGCGCGCCGATGTAGAGCGTGCCGGCGGGGGAGACGTGGATGGGGGTGTTCCAGTTGAAGCGAAGCTTCCCTTCCTTGTACCGCGGCAACGGCTTGATCGGCTTGACTTCGTGCGTTTTCCGGTTGATGCGTCCAGCCTCGCCCCCCTGAGCCTCGGCGTAGATGTAGTCGGGATCGCTCGGATCGGCGAACATCCAGAAGCCGTCGCCGCCGTAGAAGTTCTCCCATTGGGCGCTGGTGATGCCGCCTGGATAGGACGAGGCTCCGACCCAGGAGCTGTTGTCCTGCAGGCCGCCGTAGACGTGGTACGGGCGGTCCATGTCGACGCTGACGTGGTAGAACTGCGAGACCGGCAGGTTGTCGGCCTTCCACCAGCGGTTGCCACCGTCGTAGGAGTACCAGAGTCCGCCGTCGTCGCCGGCGATGAGGTGGTCGGTGGCGGCGGGATCGATCCAGACGTCGTGCCAGTCGCCGTGACCGCCGCCGCCGATGCCGCTGAAGCTCTTGCCGCCGTCGTTGGATGCAATGAGGCCGCCGCCGGCTTTGTAGACCTTGTTCGGGTCCTTCGGATCGACGATGAGGTTGGCGAAGTAGAACGGACGCCAGATCATCATCTGGCTGCGGTCGCGGGCCTGCCAGGTTTTGCCGCCGTCACTGGAGTAATAGAGCCCGTTTTTCGGCGGCTCGGCTTCGATGAGGGCGTAGACGATGTTTGAATTCGACGGTGCCACGTTCACCGCGATGCGTCCCCACGGTTTGGTCGGCAGGCCGGCCGCCGACTTGTCGTCGAGCGACTGCCAGGTCGTGCCGCCGTCGGTCGACTTGAACAGGCCGCTGCCGCTCGGCGCGCCGGGTCCTTCGCCGCCGGAGCGGAAGGTCCACCCTTTGCGGCGGAAATCCCACATGCCGGCGTAGAGCGTCTTCGGGTTGGCTCGGTCCAATGAGAGCATGGAACAGCCGGTCGAGGCGTTCGGTCCCTTGAGGACCTTGGTCCACGACTTGCCGCCGTCGGCGGTCTTGTAGACTCCGCGGTCGTCGCTGTCGCTCCACAGTTTTCCGGGGACGCAGACATAGACGGTGTTGGTGTCGCTGGGATCGATGGCGATCTTGGCGATGCGCTCGGAGTTGGGCAGGCCGAGGTTGGTCCAGTTATCGCCGCCGTCGGTCGATTTGTAGACGCCGTCGCCGTACGAGACGGAGTTGCGTGTCCACGCCTCGCCGCTGCCGACCCAGACTGTTTTCGGATTCTTCGGGTCGATGGCGATGGCGCCGATCGACTGCACCGGCTGTTTGTCGAAGACTGGCTTGAAGGTCGTGCCGCCGTTGACCGACTTCCAGACGCCGCCGCTGGCCGCGCCGACGTAGACAGTCAGGCGATCTTTTTCCTGCACGGCGTCGATGGCCGCGATCCGTCCGCTCATCGCCGCCGAGCCGATGTTGCGCGCGCCGAGGCCGGAGATGGTTTCGGAGTCGACCTTGACGGGGGTCGTGGGGGCGGATGGTGGTGGAGTGCTTGGAGCAGGAGTTGGCGGCGTTGCCTGTGCTACGGGCGTCGATGCCGGAGGGGGCGCACTCACTGCCGACCCCCCACTCCCCGGCTTGGCGAACAGCGAGCTCGCCATCGGGACGTTCGCTTCGATCTTCGAGAACGTCACCTTCTGCCTGTTCGGGTTTCCCTTCACCCCGTTCTCGATGGAGAAGGGGAGGTACCAGCCGTTGACGTCTTTGTAATCGCCGAGAATGGTCTCGTAGACGCGCTCGGAGCCGCGGATCATGCGGTGGGTCTCGATCTTGATCGGCACGTTCGAGCTGGTGTCGATGAAGTACGTCCGCACGTCGCCGGCCGGGTTGGTCACCTTGATCTTGTAGGCCTCGGAGCCTTCCACAGGCTCGGTGCCGGTGTACTCGACCTTGTTGCCCTTCTGGGCGTAGTTGACCAGCGGGCCGTCGAGATCGGAATCCTCGATGATCGATTTCAGCTCTTCCTCGCTGAGGGCCTCGGGGTCCTTCTTCCCTTCGAACGGGTCGATCTTCCAGCCGGTGGTGCCGTCGTAGGCATTGACGGCGGTCATCCCCTGAATGGCGAACTCCTGCCGGACGCTGTTCGGCCGCTGGTTCTCTTCGAGCACCTGGGCCTCGAATCCGCCGCCGCCGGTGAATTTGCCGGTGCGCCGGAGCGATTTGACCGCGGCGATGCGGTCCTTGCCGCCGACCGTTGCGATGTACCTGGCGATGATCTCGTCCGCGCTCTGCGCGAACCCGTTCACCGCCACCAGAAGGATGATTCCAATTCCGAGCAGTCCTCGACGCATGCAGCTCTCCTTTTCGATTTCAGGGACGAATCGTCGGGGGATGATACGCCGGAGGCGGCGGGGGGTTGCATGGGAGGTTGCTCCCGGAGCGCTGGCGTCTCGCCGGCTGGCCCAGCGGCGTCTCGCCGCTGTGGCGGTTACACGCAACTGTGCGTGTCTTGCCCAGACCTGGGGCGAGACGCCCCCGGGCCAGCCGGCGAGACGCCAGCGCTCCGGTGGCGCCTTCGGGCCCCCTACGGCATCCTGTACACGAACGCGTTGATGTGCATCCCCGCGCCGACGGAGGCGAACAGGAGGATCTCGCCGGGATGGAAGGCGAAGCCGTTCATCTGGCCTTTCGCGATTAAGTCGAAGAGCGTCGGCACCGTGGCCACGGAGCTGTTGCCGAGCCAGGAGATCGTCATCGGCATCACGTCAGGGGGCGGGGTCATCTTCTCGGCGTCGTAAAGCGCCGAGACGATGGCCTCATCCATCTTGCCGTTGGCCTGATGGATGAGGATCCTGGAGACATCGCGGAGCGGGATGCCGGCTTTATCGAGACACTCCTTCATCGATCCGGCCACTCTCTGCAGCGCGTATTTGTAGAGCTTGCGTCCTTCCATCTTCAGAAAGAGAGCCTCGAGGCGGACCTCGTCTTTGAACGCCGACGGACCCATGGTCAGCATCGTGGAGTGATCGAGCGTGTCGGAGCGCGTGGCGTGGGCGAGGATGCCGGCGTTGCCGTTGTCGCGTGCTTCCAGGATCATGGCCCCGGCGCCATCCGCGTAGATCATGCTGTCGCGGTCGTGCGGATCGGCGATGCGGGACAGCGTGTCGGCGCCGACGATCAGGGCCCGGCGGATGTCGCCGGCGCGGATCATGGCGTCGGCGGTGATGACTCCCTGGATCCATCCCGGGCAGCCGAAGATGAGATCGAACGCCGCGGCGTTCGGCTTGGCGATGCGCAGCCGTGCCTTGACGCGCGCCGCCAGCGAGGGAACGAGATCAGGCTGCCCCCCTTCGCGCTGCACATCGCCGAAGTTGTGGGCGACGATGATGAGGTCGAGCGACTCGCGGTCGATGCCGGATGAGGTCAGTGCCTCGTCCGCGGCGGCGTAGGCGATATCGGACGTGACCGTCCCTTCCGCCACATACCGCCGCTCTTTGATCCCGGTGATGGCCTCGAACTGCTTGACGATCTCCTCGTTCGTCTTGTGGATGCGCGAGCCGTCGGCGGCGCGGAAGTCGTGATGCAGAAACTCCGCGTTCGGAACGCGGATCGGCGGGATATAGCTCCCGGTGGCGGCGATGACGGAACGAAGCATGCGAAGGATGATTTTAGCCTGAGGTGCGCGCGTATTTCACGTGGTCAAAGCAATAGCACGCTTTATCGCATTTCTCACAGTCTTCTTGAACCGCTTGCGACTCCCTTAATCGAGAGTCCTTCTCCCCCCGCGGTTTCTTGCGGGGGGAGAAGGTGCCGAAGGCGGATGAGGGGGCGGTTCTCGCGCTGAAGATGCGTGTTTTCATGAGTTTCCACCGCCCGTCCATGAAAATAGTCCACTGCTCGGCAAGAGCCAACGCCCCCTCATCCGCCTTCGGCACCTTCTCCCCCAGCTGAAAAGCGCTGGGGGAGAAGGCTCTCGACGAGTACAGCGTGGCGATGATTCCAGTGGGAGGGTGAGAAATGCGGGTATCCAGGGGCTGGCCGCTGCGCCGCCGACGGCGTATCGTTGTCCCATCCAAGACGAAAACGCAGAAGGAGGAGCAACATGTCCCTGTCCTTTCCGCATGTGAACTACCTGGCCATCCTGACCAGCGCCGTGGCTATCTTCATCCTCGGCGGGCTCTGGTACTCGGTCATCTTCAAGAAGCCGTGGGTCCGCCTGATGGGAATCCCGGAAGAGAAGATGAAGGAAGGCTCCGGCGGGGCGATGCCGATCCTTCTCTTTATGTCGTTCCTCTGCGGCCTTTTGATCTCCTACATCCTGGCCATCATCGTCAACCATTTTGCGCCGCCGACGCTCGCCCGAGGCGTGTTCGTCGGGACGCTGGTGTGGGTCGGTTTCGCCGCTCCGACGAGCTTCGCCACCGCCATCTTCTCGATGACCCCGAAGCCGCTCTGGTTCATCAATTCGGCATACAACTGGGTGTCGTTCGTGGTGGCGGCGATGATTTTGTCGGTGTGGCGGTAGGGGAGTCTTTCTGGCCCGATTATCGCTACCTTCCAGGCATGATCCGGAAACTGAAATCAGGCGAATACCGGCTCTATTCGCGCAAGAAGAATCCCAGCACCGGCAAGCGGCGCAACCTCGGCACGTTCAAGTCGCGCGAGGCGGCGCAGGCGCATGAACGGGCTGTTCAATTCTTCAAGCATCACTGAGATGGGGTTGCGGCGGGGTCGCGAGGTTGCGCGGTCTCGCGGGGGAACACGGGCGATAGAACCTGCAACCGCGAGACCCCGTAACCGCGAGACCGCTCCTCACGCATCCAGATCATTCAACTCCCTCCTCGGCATCGCCACGCGTAGCGCGTTCAGCACGGCAAGAACGTCGATCACTTCCTGCGCGATCGCGCCGGGCACGGGGGCCAGCCAGCCGGCGGCGGCGGCGATCATACCGATCAGGCTCAGGCTCATCCCGCCGACGGCGCTTTGCAGGGCGATCGAGCGCATGCGGCGGCCGATGTGGATCAGCTCATCGACCACGGCCAGCGACGGCTCGAGTACCACGGCGTCGGCGGCCTCGGCGGTGATGTCGTTGGCGTGCCCGAAGGCGATGCTGACGCTGGCGGCCTCCATCGCCGGGGCATCGTTGATGCCGTCGCCGAGGAACATGGTGGGGGCCTTGGCGGTCTCCTCGCGAACGATTGCCAGCTTCTCCTCGGGACTGGTTCCGGAACGTACGTTGCGAATGCCGACCAGCTCTGCAAGATGCTGTACCTCGGCGTCGCGATCGCCCGACACCAGCATCACCCGGCTGACCTGGTGCCGCGGCACGAGGTGATCGACGAACGAACGGCTCTCCTCGCGCGGAACGTCCTGAAACCGCAGTGTGGCCGCGTATTCGCCGTTGCGGAGAACGATGCATTCCATCCCGGGAGCGACCGGCGGCAATGCCGAGGCGATGCTGCTCGCCGCAATCCGTTTGCGTCCGGTGATCTCGACGACGTCGCCGTCAAACCGGCCCCGCAATCCGTCGCCGGGCTTCTCGCTGATCTCGGTGACCTCCAGCGGCGCGATCCCCTCGGCGCGCGCGGCGTCGAGGATGCTCGTGGCCAGAGGATGCCGCGAGTACTGCTCCAGGCTCGAGGCAAGGCGCAGCACGATCTCGCGGGTCAACCCGGGCGCGCAAAGGACGTCCGTCAACGACGGCTTGCCGTACGTCAGCGTTCCGGTCTTATCGAAAATGATCGTCCGGCAGCGATCGATGCGCTCCAGCATGGCCGGATTCTTGATGATGATGCCGCGCGTCGCTGCCAGCGAGATGGCGCCGATGATGGCCACCGGAATGGCCAGCAGCAGCGGACACGGCGTGGCGATGACGAGCACGGCAAGAAACCGCCGCGGTTCGCCGCCGATGATCCAGGCCGCGGCGGCGACCACCAGCGCCAGCAGCGTGTACCAGCCGCCCAGCCGGTCGGCCATCCTCCGGAACCGCGGCCGCTGGGCCTCGGCCTGTTCCATCACCTGCACGATCTTCGCGTAGCGTGAATCGACCGGCAGCTTCGTGACCACGATCGTCATCGCCGCGGGGCCGTTGATCGCGCCTGACAGGACCTCGGAGCCGGGCGCTTTGGCGATCTGAAACGGCTCGCCGGTCAGGTACGACTCGTCCATCGCGCCGTGACCTTCGACCACCGTTCCGTCCGCGGGGCAGATCTCATGCGGCAGCACCACCAGGCGGTCGGCGATCTGAACGTCTGCCGTGAGCACGTCGACGATTCCCGAAGCGGTCAGCCGGTGCGCCTCGCTCGGGAGGCGTTTCGCGAGCGCGGAGAGGACGGCGGAGGCGCGGTGCGTCGCGTAGAGCTCCAGCGCCGTGCCGCCCGCCAGCATCAATACGATGATCGCGCCGGCCAGATATTCGCCGAGGATTGCGGAGGTGATGATGGAGATCCCGGCGAGCGCATCGGATCCGACCTCTAGGGCGATGAGCTTCTTCAGCAGATCGAAGAGCAGGGGAGTGCCGGCCACGAGCACCGCGATGAGAGACCAGTCGCTGATCCCGGGCGGCAGGTGAAACAGGAAACGCGCAACGAGGTAGACCGCGATGCCGAGGATCGCCGCGAGCGCGATCCAGGTCTCCTTGGAGAAGTGCCAGCGCCGCTGCGCCTCGCCGTCACGCGATGGCACGGCGGCTCCAGACATCACCGAGCGCGATGGCCAGCGCGATGATGGCCGGCCCGAGGATCAGACCGGCCGCTCCGAAGGCGATCACGCCTCCGATGAAGGCGATGAGAAGAACGACCGGATGCAAACCGAGTCGTGGGCCGACCAGCACCGGGTAGAGGACGTTGTCGACCGTATGAAGGATGCCGATGCCGCAGGCGGTGACGATGAGTGCCCGGACCCAGTGGCCGGTCACGAGCAGGACTCCCGCGGCAGGTACCCAGACCACGAACGCGCCGAGCACCGGCAGGATCGACAACACCGCCATGATCAGCGCCCAGAACAGCGGAGCGGGGAGGCCGACCGCCCAGAAGATCGCGCCGCCGATGAGGCCCTGAATCGCGCCGATGAGCAGGCGCCCATACACGGAAGCGCGGATTGCCGACGAGACCCGTTCCCACACCGCGTCGATCTCGTTCGCCGTCAGCGGAAGCATTCCCCGCAGCGCGTCGGCCAGCGCTTTTTCGTCGCGCACGAAGAAGAAAAGAACGAAGAGCGACAGCGCCGCCTCGGAGACGATTACCGCCGATCGGCCGACACCGGCCGCCAGGAAGGGGGCAACAGCCGCCGATCCCTGCTGGGCAAGTTGCTCCAGGTCGATGCGCGGCGCGCTCCAGTGCCAGATGCGCGCAAGCCATGGTTGCGACTCGATGGCGTGCTGCCACGCCGCCGGCTGCAACGCGGCGCGCAGAGCCTGCTGTCCTCGCACGATCTCGTTGATCAAACCGCGCGAGACGACCGTCGCCAGGAGAGCCACGACGACCACCACCAGCGAGACCACGAGCAAGGCGGCGACGGTGTTCGAAAACCGGCGGCGCAGCCAGCGTGAGACAGGGTTGGTCATGATGGCCAGCGCAATCGACCAGGTCAGTACCGATACGAACGGCGCCACCATCGCCCAGCAGAGATAGAGCACGACCGCGGTAATGGCCAGGAGGATCCACGTTCCGATCGGAGTCACGAAACGACAGTAGCGCTCTCGATTCGAAGACTGGAGGGATGCTGCTACAGGCTCCGGTGACGGTGCGCACAAAGGGCTGTGCGACGAACGCCGCGAAGCGGCGTTAAACGGAGCGCTGGCGTCTCGCCCCGACCGTGGGTGCACCGAACTCTTGCTGCTAACCACCGATCGCAGACGTCTCGCCGCTGGGTTATCAATGAACGTTTTGGGAGCTCGTTTGACCGGAGGCGAGACGCCTCCGGGCCAGCCGGCGAGACGCCAGCGCTCCGGCGCTACGCGCTGCGCGCGTCAGCCCTTCTTCTTCGTCTTCGTAGCCGGCTTCGGTTTGAGCGAGCCCACGTAGGCGTAGCTCTGATCGAAGTACTTCTTCAGTTCCCGCGTCTTTGCCAGCAATGCATCGGGCACTTCGACGTATTCACGCATCACCGCGCCGTATTGCACCGGATTCCTGCTCGCATATTTCCTGATGAAGGCATCCCGATCTTCTTCCGCGAGCCGGAGAATCAGCGTCGCCTCCTTCGTGAAAAGGCTGAACATGTGGCCGTTCAGCGAGGTGTAGGGCATGGTGTCGCCCTTCCGCGTCACCTCGGGATTGGTGGCTACGAGTTTTTCGTACAGGGCCAGCTTCTCCGCGTATCCCGCGCTGGCTGGTTTCGCGCTCTTCGGGCGGGTCGTGCTCATGACTCCTCCGTTTGCGGAAGGATACTGAAACTCCTGCCCGCCGTCCGTCACTATCAACTGTGAGAGGAAAGGCGCAGGCGCGTCACTCTCTCCGATCGGAGGAACAAAGAACATGGCCACCCGGAAAACCACGCGCACTCGCATGACAAAGACCGCCGCCGCGGCGGATGACAGCAGCAGCCGCACCTCGTCATCGGTCGACGAGATGTTACTGGCTGCGCTCGAGCGCGGGGATGACAGCTTCCAGACCGGCCGTTACCTGGCCACGTTCAAGGAAGGGGCGATGGATGCCGGCGCGAAGCCGTTCGCCGCCGCCCAGGGGATGCGCGTTGCCGACGCACGCGATTTCGACAACCAGGCGGTGGCGATGGAGGACGTTGCCGGCGCCGACGCCGTCGTCTTTCCCGCGATCGGCGTGGCCCTCATCGGTGGCGATGCGGCGCGCTCCCGAGGCATGACCGCGGCCGCGGAGGTCGCCCCTGACAGCAACATCGCCTCGATCGATCCCGAATACTTCGTCTTCTCCAACAGTGTGTCGGATCAGTATTTCCGAACGCTCGACATCGGTACCGGCAGCCCGAACCCCGGCGAGTATCTTCGCGGTTTCCTCCGCGCGGCGGAGACGATCGCCCGCGACCTCGGCGGCCTGGCACCCGCGCCGGCATCGCAGAGTGAAGAGCAGGCTCTCGCTCTCGGCGCCACGTGGGGAATGATCGCCTGCAAGGTCCCGCCGAGCAGCCTGAGTGGCTCCGGCATCAAAGTGGCCGTTCTCGACACCGGCCTCGACCTCGGCCATCCCGACTTCGCGGGCCGTACGATCGTCAGCGCCACCTTCGTCGGTCAGCCGGTGCAGGATCTTCACAGTCACGGAACCCACTGCATCGGAACCTCGTGCGGTACGAAGTCACCGGCCGGCTCGACGCCGCGCTACGGCATTGCCTACCGCGCCGCGATTTATGCCGGCAAGGTTCTGAGCAACAGCGGAAGCAGCGTGGGAGGGAGCGTTCTGGCCGGGATGAACTGGGCCATCGCCAACAAGTGCGACGTCATCTCCATGTCCCTCGGCTCACAGTCTCCGGTGCAGCCTTACTACACCGCGGCCGGCCAGTCGGCGCTCAACAACGGGCTGCTGATGATCGCCGCGTCGGGCAACGCCGGGGCCGCGACCGGCGCCCCCGCGAACTCACCCACGATCATGTCGGTGGCCGCTGTCGATACCAATCTCATCCCGGCAACGTTTTCCAACTTCGGGAAGGTCGAGATCTCCGGTCCGGGCGTGAACATCTACTCCTCCGTTCCCAGGCCCACGCGCTATGGGTTCAAGAGCGGCACGAGCATGGCCACCCCGCATGTGGCCGGCTGCGCGGCATTGTGGGCGGAGACGGCGGCGACGCTGCGCGGCATGGCTCTCTGGAACAAGCTGCGCCAGACGGCGAAACCGTTGTCGTCCCCGGCATCCCGCGTCGGCTCCGGACTGGTGCAGGCACCGTAACTGCTCACGGGTACAATCGGGGCGCATACACATGGCCACGAAGAAAAAGGATTGGGTAGTGACGACTTCCGGCGACCGTCCACTCGAAGAGGTGGCGAACGAGCTGAGAAAGAGCGGCTTCAAAGTCGGCGAGGTCCTCCATCAGATCGGCATGATCACCGGTGAGGGGGAAGACGACGTCGCCGAGAAGCTGCGCAAGGTCAAAGGTGTGACCGATGTCTCCGCCAACGTGGGAGCGGACGTCGGTCCGCCGGGGTCGACGGATACGTGGTAGGGGTCGTTGCCTGGATGGTTGTCGGTTGCGGATGACGCAGATGAAACGCAGATCAAAGACCGTCCTATCTGCGTTCATCTGCGACATCTGCGGATGGCTTTTCAATCGACCGGCGACGTTCCGCGTGGTCTCGCCGGGATCAGCGTTTTCAGCGCGTGCGCGACGTAGGCGTCGATCTCCTGTTTCTTCGAGAGGCGGAGATGCAGTGCGCCGATGTAGGCCGCGTAGGCGAGCAGCGCCCGGGCGCGGGCATCGGTCGGTTTCAGGCCGGCCTCGGCGTACGACTCGATCAGGAATCTCAGCCGGCGGCTGGAGATGCGCTTGATGATGCGTGCCGCCTGCGGGACGGCCGATGAGGCGAGGGCGATGTAAAGGCCGTGTGCTTCCCGTTGTTCCATGGCCTGCTCGAAGAGCGCCGCCAGGCGCCGCCGCGGGTCGGCGATCTCGCGCAACTCGTCGAGAGTGGACTGGTCCCTCTCCTCCCAACGGCGAAGAGACTTTTCGATGAGCTCCTGGAGGCTGGCGAAGTGCCAGTAGAAGCTTCCCTTGGTCACGTTCAGGAAGCGGGCCAGCTTCGGGATGGCGAGCGAGGCCAGCCCTTCCTTCGCGATCGCGGAGAGCGCGGCGTCCTCCCAATCCTGAACAGTCCGGTTCACCATACCGGCCGGTATTGACACCCGCTCACGGCCGGAATTATAGTCCATACCGATCGGTATGGCGCGTCAAACGAGATGCCGGCTGGCGATGGACGACGACAGGCCCGCCATCTACGCCCTTCGCCATCAGGTGTACGCGCGCGAGCTGGAGCAGCATCCGGAGAACGCGGAAGGGCGGCTCTCCGATCCGCTGGATCGGGACAACGTCTACATCGTGGTCACGATCGACGGCGGGATGGCCGGATTCGTCAGCATCACGCCGCCGCGGAACGGCCGTTACTCCGTCGACAAATATCTGCGGCGTGAGGAGATCCCGTTCGCCCTCGATGCGCGCACATACGAGATCCGCATTCTCACGGTGGTGCCGGAACATCGCGGAGGCATCGCCGCCACTCTGCTGATGTACGGCGCCCTTCGCTGGGTCGAGGCTCATGGCGGCACGCGCATCATCGCCATCGGGCGGCGCGAGGTTCGCGAGATCTACGCCAAGGCCGGCCTGCAGCCGTTCGGCGCCGAGTTTCGCTCCGGCGCGGTCCACTTCGTGCTCATGAGCGGACTGGCGTCTGCGATTCGCGAGCGCATCGATCCCGGATTGCTGGCGCGCCTGGAGCAGGAGGCGGCGTGGGATCTGGCCATCCCGTTTCACAAACCGGCGGAGTGCTTTCACGGCGGAGCCTTCTTCGAGGCCATCGGCGACGGCTTCGAGCATCTCGACCGCAGCGCCTCGGTCATCAACGCCGACGTGCTCGATGCCTGGTTCCCGCCCTCGCCGCGCGTGATCAGCGCGCTGCGCGAGCACCTTCCATGGCTCCTCCGCACGTCGCCGCCGGTCGGATGCGAGGGAATGATCCGCACCATTGCCCGCACCCGCGGCGTCGATTCCGATTGCATCCTCCCCGGCGCCGGATCGTCGAATCTCATCTATCTCGCCCTTCGCGAGTGGCTCACGCCTCGATCGCGGGTCCTGCTTCCTGACCCGGCCTACGGCGAGTACGCGCATGTGCTCGAGAAGGTCATCCGATGCCGCGTCGACCGCGTCGCGCTCTCGCGCGATGATCGATACCGGCTCGATCCGCGGCGGCTGCTGCGGCCAGGCTATGACCTCATCATTCTTGTGAATCCGAACAGTCCGACCGGCGCCCATGTGCCGCGCCAGAAGCTCGAGGAGTTCCTCCGGCGTGTACCGGCGGCGACGCTGGTCTGGATCGACGAGACCTACGTCGACTACGCCGGCGCCGATCAGTCGCTCGAGCAGTTCGCCGTCACGCGCGAGAACGTGGTCGTCTGCAAGTCGATGTCGAAGGTGTACGCGCTGAGCGGCGCCCGTTGCGCCTACCTTTGCGCGGCCCCGCACCTGCTCGAGAAATTGCGCTCGATTACGCCGCCGTGGGCGGTCAGCCTGATTGGGCAGGTGGCGTCGGTTGCCGCGCTGGACGATCCAGACTATTACGCGGAGCGATACAGGCAGACACACGAGTTGCGCACACGGTTGCGTGACGGCCTCGCGGCGCTCGGGCTCGACGTCATGCCATCGACGGCGAATTTTCTTCTGTGTCATCTGCCGGCGGACGGACTGTCCGCCGCGGATGTCGTCGCCAAATGCCGCGAACACGGGCTTTTCATACGCGACACCTCCACAATGGGCGTGTGCAATGCGGTGCGGATTGCCGTGAAGGACCGGTCGGTGAACGAACAGATGATCGGCCTCCTGAGTAGAACGCTGGCCATGCAGTTCGTCTGAGCGGCATCGATTACGGATGAGTGCGGCGCGTTTTATGCAGAGTAACGTGTAGCGAGCCCGCCCGACATGGCCGCCTGCGCCGGTGCTTCCGATTCCGCCTCCGCAGCCGCACGCAGGATCAGGATTGACAGGAGTTCCCGATGAGGAGCACACCCAGAACCATCGTTTCCGCGCTTGGACTGTCCGCCGCGCTGCTGCTGGCCCCGGTAGTACAGGCGTACGCACAGGACGCGACACAAACCGAGGAGCAGAAGAAAAAGGACGAAAAAGACAAGAAGAAGGATCAGAAGCAGGACCAGAAAGATCAGAAGAAGGATGAGAAGGATCAGCAGCACCAGGGGAGGGGAAGATCGAGGGCCGTGCAGCCTCCGACCGTGCAGACGCAAACCGCGCCGCCGCAGCCTCAACCTCAACCAGTGCCGCAGCCCCAACCAGTGCGGCAACCTCGGCCCGTGCCGCAGCCTCAGCCCGTGCCGCAACCTCAGCCCGTGCTGCAGCCCCAGCCAGCGCCGCAGCCTCAACCTGTGAGGCAACCTCGTCACGTGCCGCAACCGCAGCCCGTTCCGCAACCGCAGCCGGTACCGCAGCCCCAACCTGTGCCGGTATACCAGCAACCTCCGTCGCAGTGGCAAAACAGGCCGCAGCCGCCTGCCGTCTATCAACCTCCTCCGCAGCCGACGCCGCAGCCGTCGTTTGAGCAGCGTCGCCTCCCGCCGCAGCGTCAGCGCGACCTCATCGAACAGGAGCGACTGCGCAGGTCGCAGTACAACCAACGTCTTCAGGCACAACAGGCCGCTCGCCAGCAGCGCTCACTGCTTCTCCAGCGGGAGAGGCGTATGGCGCAGTACCGCTTTCACCAGCAATATCTCCAGCACCTGCGTCAGCAGCAGCTCGCCCTTCAGAATGCGTACGATTACAACCGCGACCCGTATTTCTACACGGCTCCGAGCTTTCGTTATGGGCGTGGCGGGCGCTATTACGAAGTCAATCGTTACGCCGCCCAGCTTCTACAGGATGCCGTGAATTACGGCTACGAGCAGGGTTTCGAGGCCGGCCGGGCCGACCGCGAAGACCGCTGGCGCTTCGATTATCGGAATTCATTTGCCTACCAGGATGCCGACTACGGCTACAACGGTCTCTATGTCGATCGTGACGAGTACGCGTATTACTTCCGCGAAGGATTCCGCCGCGGATACGAGGACGGCTATTACAGCCGCTACCGATACGGCGTCCGCGTGAGCGGCCACCCGCGAGTACTGGGCGACATCCTGCGGGTGATCATCGACCTGCGGCCGCTGCGCTGACAGGAACGAAAACGGCCACCCGCGAGGGTGGCCGTTCGGGTTGAATCGTTTGCTCTTACTTACCAGATCCGGACGCGGTCCTCCGGCTTGACGTACTCCGCGTCGCCCTCTTTCACGCCGAACGCCTCGTACCAGGCGTCGACGTTGCGGAGGGGGGCGAAGGCGCGCACCTGGCCGGGGGAGTGGGGGTTGGTGGTGATGAGCTGGCGGAGGGCATCGTCGCGCGTCAGCGTGCGCCACACCTGGGCCCAGCCAAGGAACACGCGCTGATCGCCGGTGAAGCCGTCGATCACCGGCGCAGGCTGGCCGTGCAGCGAGAGATGGTAGGCGTCGAGGGCCATCAGGATGCCGCCCAGGTCGCCGATGTTCTCTCCCATGGTCAGTTTGCCGATGATGTGGATGCCGGGAAGCTGCGGGAAGTTGATCGCCTCATACTGCGCGCCGTACCTCGCGGCCTGCACCTCGAACTTCGCGGCATCTTCCGGAGACCACCAGTCGCGCAGCATGCCGGTGCCGTCCGACTTGCGGCCCTGGTCGTCGAAGCCGTGCGTGATCTCGTGACCGATCACGGCGCCGATGCCGCCGTAGTTCACGGCCATGTCCGCTTTCGGATCGAAGAACGGCGGCTGCAGAATCGCCGCGGGGAAGACGACCTCGTTCTTGGTGGCCTGGTAGTAGGCATTGACCGTCTGCGGGGTCATCCCCCACTCTTTCTTGTCGACCGGCTTGTTGAGGAGGGCCACGTCACGGGCCCATTCGAACTTCGCGGCGCGCTCGGAGTTGCCGACCAGATCGCCCTCGCGGATCTCGAGCTTCGAATAGTCACGCCACTCGGATGGATAGCCGATCTTCACGGTGAAGTGGGCCAGCTTGTCGAGAGCGCGGGCCTTGGTCTCCGGCCCCATCCACTGCAGATTCTCGATGCGGCCCTTCATCGCGGCGCGAAGGCCGGCCACGAGCTGTTCCATCTTGGCCTTCGACTCCGGCGGGAAGTATTCGGCGACGTAGGTCCGGCCGATCGCTTCGCCCATCGTGCCCTCGGCGGCGCCGACGGCGCGCTTCCAGCGGGGACGCTGCTCGGTGGTGCCGTTGAGGAACTTCGAGCGGAACTCCCAGTGTGCATCGACGAAGCGCTTCGAAAGGAGCGGCGCCGCGTCATCGACAATGTGAAATGCCTGCCAGGCCTGGAGCGTCGCCACCGGCGTGTCGGCGAAGATCCTGGCGATCTTCGGAAGCGCCGTGCTCTGGCGCACCACGGCGTGGTCGACCTTGTCGAGGCCGGCTTCCTTGAATGCGATCAGCCAAGGGAATCCCGGAGAGTTTTTCTCCAGATCGGCGAGGGTGGTCAGATTGTAGGTCTTGTCGCGATTGCGGCTCTCGGCGCGCGTCCAGTGTGCCTCGGCGAGACTCGTCTCCAGAGCGACGATGTCGGCTGCGCTCTTCTCCGGCTCGTTCCAGCCGATGAGCGTGAGCATGTCGGCGACGTACTTCTGGTAGCGCTCCTTCTGCGGTTTGAAGTTGTCGCGCAGGTAGAACTCGCGGTCGGCCAACCCGAGGCCGCCCTGCGAGATATAGAGAACGTTCTTGTCGGGATTCTTGGCGTCGTCGCCGACGCTGGCCCCGAAGAACGAGCTGCCGAAGCCGCGTTCGGCGCCACCCATCGAGCGAGCCATGTCCTCGTGCGTCTTTGCCTTCTTCACGGCGTCGAGATACGGCTGGATCGGCTTGGCGTCGAGCTTCTCCACGGTGGCCTCATCGAGGTAGGTGCGGTAGACCATCGCCACCTTTGCCTCGTCGGAGCCGGCCTTCAGGCTCTTGTCGGCTGCCCAGCGGTCGAGCAGCGCATGAACGCGCGTCTCGGAGAGATCGCCGAGGACGGCGAAGGCGCCGTAGCCGGTCTTGTCGGCCGGGATCTGCGTCGTGGCGGCCCACTTGCCGTTGACGTACTTGAAGAAATCGTCGCCCGGTTTGACCGAACGATCCATTCCTTCCAGGTCGACGCCCCACGTGCCGTAGCGCTGTGCCGTAGTGGAAGGAGCAGGTGTGGTCGCCTTCGCGTCTTCGGCGCGTGCGACGTTGGTAAACAGAAAGAGAACGATCACGGAGATCGCGGAGCCAAAACGTTTCAATCGCATAGATTGGATTCCTCTCGGTTGTTTGGACCCCCCAGGACGGGGGAGGGAGACGGGAGAGGATAGCAAAACCGCGGCGCGGCGGCGGTCGCATCTTGGTGACAGCGTTCTCGGCGGTTCCGAGAAGGGGGGCGGCTGTGGGAGAGGCCTCGTCGAGAGTTCTTCTCTCCCAAGCTGAAGGGTGCGGTGGCGCGAAGGGCAGTCAAGCGTGGCAGGAGGTTCAATTGCTTGTGGCGAACTGCCCGGTCGATCGACCGAAAGTCAACTTTTGGACAATTTCACTTGACGCCAGCCGTACTTCCGCCTAAGCTAATTGTCCACTTCTACGTCAGGTTCGTCCGGTCAGGGGGTTGGCCTAACTCGACGCGTGAATGTCGACGTGTTGTTCTGGCGACCATGGAATCGCATCCCGTGCGGTAAGAGCAAACCGCACGGATTTCCCGGACCCCTGACCCCTTTCGGAGGCTCGAATGTATGCCTTCCGTTCTCCAACCGCGATTCAGGATGGGCGTCTCCGCAAGCTCTTGCAGATGATGGAAGACGACCCGAGAAGCACCATCGATGACTGGGCCAGGGCTTTTCATCTCAGCTATTCCTATCTTAGTCACCTGTTCAAACAGGCCACGGGCCTTTCCCTTGGTCATATGCTCCATGAGCAAAGAATGCAAAGGGCGGCGTACTTGCTTGCAACCAGCGATATGAGCGTCAAGGAAATCGCCAATGCTGTCGGATACGAGCACACGTCGAGCTTCACGCGCGCCTTTGAACGCCGGTTTGAACGTGGACCTCGCAGCTACCGGCGGACGAATGAGGGTGACTGAATCGAGGGCGGCGTCGAGAACCTCGATCACGCCTTCGTAAGTCGCTGCCCGACACTCCCGGGACCTCCGTGGCAGGACAGCCTCCGGTATGGCTATGATGCCCCGTCTGTCCGCACACATGTGTTTTCAAACTCGGAGGATGCGAAATCACTCCGCGAGTCTTTGAATACACTCAGGGAGTGTGTTTTCAAACTCGGTGAATGCAAAATTACACTTCGCCCGCCCGCAGCTTTAAATGCTAACAAATAGCCGTTTCGGCTAACACTTGACCCTTGGCACCCGATAAACCTCGGCGTAAGTTTGCGTGCAATCGATATCACACCAAGATGTGATGCTTCTTATGCCCACGCGTGATGGTGAGCGACAGAAGCGACGAAACGCTGAACGACCTGGTTCCACATCAGTCATTTTGGGGGGCGCTGTTCCGCCCAACGCACGAGGAGGCGCGGAAATGTACTTCAACGTATTCGGTGAAAAGGTCTCCAGAGCGCGCTACCGCGAGATGCTCAATGCAGCGAAGAACCGTCGCGAATTGATCGCGGCCGGCCTGACGAGCCGGCGTACCCTCTTCAAGATGGGGTTGCTGACTGCGGGGGGGATGCTGATCACGCAGGGAGGGCTGAGCGCCCGCGCCCAGACGAACCCTCCCAGCTCCGGAGCCAATAGCAGCCCGGGGACGAACCAGCTATGCCTCCCCAGCAATCAGACCGCAAGCCCGCCAACCAGGGCGTTTGTCGAGCCTCTCGTGGTCATGCCGCTTGCCAGTACCGTGACGCACCTGACTCCCAAGCCGACCGAAAATCCGAACACCGGGGCAGGCGAGGTGCGCGCGGCCCCGTTCCAGGCCCCACTCATCGATCCCAAGAGATTTCCGGTGGTTCCAGGGACGCTCTACCAGTTCAACCAGAGGCAGTTCACGACGAGCCAGTCGCCCGATCTGCCTCAACAAACGATTTGGGGCTATGACGACGGCACCGGCCCGCGCAGCCCGGGACCTACGTATCGCGCTTTCTATGGCAGTCCTCAGCTCACGCGCAACATCAATTCACTGCCCACGGTGACCCAGGTGAACAATACCGGTTTCGGACTATCGTCCGTCACGACGCACCTGCACAACGGTCACACCCCTTCCGAGAGCGACGGCAATCCTTGCGACTTCTACGGTCCCGGACACTTTTGCGATCAGTATTATCCCAACGTACTGGCGGGATTCAATTCTGATCATGCTCCAACGGGCGATATCAACGAATCGCTGAGTACCCTCTGGTATCACGACCACCGCGTGGACTTCACTTCGCAGAATACCTACAAAGGACTGATCGGCTTCTATTGCCTGTTCAACCAGTTCGATACCGGCGACGAAGGGACCGGATTCCATCTTCCCAGTTTCCCGCAGTTTGACATTCCGCTTGCTTTCAACGACAAGGTCTACGACCCGGAAAGCGGCGACCTGGTCTTCGATCTGTTCAACCTGGACGGCATCCTCGGCGACAAATTCCTGGTCAACGGCAAGATCCAGCCCTTCTTCCAGGTTCAGCCGCGCCGGTACCGCTTCCGCCTGCTCGATACCGGGCCGTCGCGTTTCTACGAGTTCTTCCTGACAGACCTGAACAACCTGAGCAATACCAATCCGTACTGGCTGATCGGCACGGACGGCAATCTCATTCCGAATCCCGTCCAGGTCACGAGTGTGCGCATCGGCCCTGCCGAGCGCGTGGAAGTGATCATCGACTTCAGGCCCTTCGCCGGCAAGACCATCTATCTGGAGAACCGGCTGAATCAGCTCAATGGGCAGGGCCCGGTCGACAGCTTCGGCCCCGGCGGCACCTCGCAGGAGTGCAGCGCCAATCTGGGCATGACCGTTCCTCAGATTCTTCCCGCGGGCATGGGCAACCTGCTGTTGCAATTCCGAGTGAGCGGAACCGCGGTCGCCGACAACAGCGTGGATCCGGCGACGAATCCCACCTTCTATCAATTGCCCAGCACCAACGTGGATCCGCGGATCGTACGGACCTTCAAGTTCGATCGTTTGAATGGTCAATGGTCCATCAACGGTCAGTTCATGGATTGCAATCAATTCCGTTTTGCCGTGCAGCAGAACTCGGTGGAGCAGTGGCTGCTGATGAATCTCAGCGGGGACTGGACTCATCCGATTCACATCCATCTGGAAGAGCACCAGATCCTGAGCCGCAACCGGGTGGCGCCAACGTTGCCGGCGGACAAAGGACGCAAAGACGTGACGCAACTGCACCCCAACGAGCGCGTTCAGCTCTTCTTCCGCTTCCGCGACTGGCTGGGCAAATATCCCATCCATTGCCACAACGTGGTGCACGAGGACCACGCCATGATGGCGCTCTGGCATGTCGTGGCCCAGGGCGACGACGTTCGGGTGCCATAGAAGAAAGGAGAGCAGGCCATGGACATCTCGAGAAGAAAAATATTGGGCTGGACGGCAATGGCCCCCCTTGCCGCGGCGGCAACGACTGTCGCCGGCATCACAGAAAAAGCGGCCGGTATGGGCCGCGGGGCGACGGCGTCCGACCTGGCCCGCCGACGCATTCAGCGCATGCATTTCCCCAATGTTCCTCTGTACACGCACGAGGGCAAGCGAGTGATGTTCTATGACGACCTGGTCAAAAACAAGATCGTCACCATGAACTTCTTCTTCGCCAGGTGCGATGAAGTCTGCCCGATGGTGATGGCCAATCTTTCCAGAGTGCAAGAGCGGGTTGCCGCGGACCTCAACAAGCGGCTCTTCATGTACTCATTGACGCTGAAGCCGGAAGAGGACACGGTCGATGCCATCCGTGAGTTCCGGGAAATGCACCATGCCCGACCAGGGTGGACGTTTCTTACCGGCAAGCCCCAGGATCTGGAAAAAGTCCGCAAAGGCATCGGGTTCAGTTATCCCAATCCAGTCGTTGACAAGGACAAAACCCAGCATATCGGAAACGTCCGCTATGGCAACGAGCCACTGATGTTGTGGGCAGCGTGTCCAGGGATGGCCCACGCTGACTTCATTGCCGAGTCTGTCTCCTGGATGATCCATCCGGAGCAGAATCGAATTCAGCCGTCCTGACCGGAGGAAGGTGATGAAGAGCTTACGAACACATGCTTCTCTTTTTCTGACGCTGGCAGCGGTCGCGCTCCTGGCTGCTCCCGAGGTGATGGCCCAGCAAAACATCAATCCGCCGCCCTTCGATTTCAGCGACGCTTTCTACGGGGCCAACGGCATTGACGTGACGCAGTTGGACCAGGCCGCGGCGGGCCGCTTCGGTCTTTTCCGGCAGTTTGGCCCTCCGGCGCGAACTTCCAGCCAGGCCAACTGGGTCGTGGACAACTCCAATAGCGATCCCACTCGCAAGAATATTCGTATCCTGGCCACCACGGGCGGTTACCCGGACGATGGTAGCGGTACGGCGAACGAGTTCATTTCCATCATCGCCTTTGTGCTGAACCAGAATTTCTTCAATTCCGCGAACCAGTCCGGAGGCGTGGGCAACGCCCGAGGCATCGCCATGGAGGACATCGTCGGCAACTTCGAAGGCTACGCCGCGCTCAAACAGACGGGTCACGATGGACACCTCGCCCCTACACCTTGCGGCACGATGCGGGATACCACGTTGCCCAACGGAACGCCGTGCTTCCCGGTGACCAGCGTGGCCACCCCAAGCCTGAGGCAGGACTGGCGTTTCGCCACGAACCGTAACGCCATTGACGGCAGTGATGGTAACGATCCGCTGGGTATCGTCTCGGGAACGCCGAACGATAGTCCGTTCGGTTATTTCTGTGACGATCTGTTAGGGATGTGGGTGCTTACCTACTTCTGGTACAACCAGAATTCGGTGGGTGATCCGGCGGGGAATATTCAGCCGACCGCGCAGTGCACGGCCATGTTGCACCAGTTGGCACTCATGCATGGCACCGGCCTGGATGGGACCCCGAACGTTCTTACTGCCGATGAGCTCAACTTCCTGGAAGGCACGGATGTTGGCGCACAGCCGCTCGGCCCAGGATTTCCCAATCCGCCCAACCCTGGGTGCATGAACGAAGGCCAGCTCGATACCGGCGGAGCGGACAACGGCTCGATCTGGTTGATCTGTCCCGCGATTCCTGACCCCAGAGCTGGAGCGATCGCATCCGATGCGTTCCTGGATACGGTTCGCGGGCCCAATGGCCCGCTCGATACGCGGTTCAATCAGAACTTTGCCTGTCTGCAGCTATTCGGGGGTTTCTGCAGCGAGCTCACGTTGACCCCGGCGCAGCAGGCCCAGGTGAACGCGGCTGCGGCCAGCAACTGACGACGGCTGACGCCGCCCCTACAGGAGGAAGTCAAACCAGACCGCCCCTGGCAAGCGAGCTCTCCTTGCCCGGGGCCGGTCCTGTTATCTGGGAACGTCATCGAAAGAATGTCCAAGGTGAAGGGCAGCGGGTTCTCTCGCCGGGAGTTTCTCAAATTCGCGGCAGTATCAGCAGCCGCGGGGCCTTTCTTTGCCTTTCCTCCCCGTGCGCTGGCCAGTCAAAGAACACTCAGAATCGCCAAGTGGGCGCATTTCCTCCCGGAGTTCGACCTCTGGTTCGAACGGATGGCAAAAGAGTGGGGCCGGCAGCATGACATCCACGTGATCGTGGATCGAATCCCAGCCGAGCAGATTCACCGGCGCGCGGCAGAGGAGGTCAAACAAGGCAAGGGCCACGACGTGATGATGTTTCCATGGCCGCCTGCCGAGTTCTGCCGGTCCGTCATTGACCACGGTGAGATTTATCAGGCGCTGCGGCTCAAAGTCGGCGTCATCGACAAGCTTGCGCACCGCTCAACCTATTATGTGAAGGAACGCAAGTACTTTGCATTCTGCGATTCCTGGATTCCGGCCCCTTTCCATTATTTCGCCGACTACTGGGCTGAGGCTGGCATGCCCCTGGGCCCCCTGCACTACGGTAGCTTGCGCAGCGGAGGGAAAAGGATCCGCGAAAAACTCGGCGTCTCATGCGGTCTGGCGCTCACGCCCACTCTTGAAGGCAATATCACGTTGCAGACCATCCTGGTGGCTTTCGGTGGAGCGGTTTTGGATGTTCACGGCAGAGTCAAGCTTGACGGTGCTCGCACGACCGAGGCCCTCAAGTACGTCAAGCTACTCTACGAGGAAACGGGAACGCCGGATCAGCTCAGATGGGGCCCGTCAGACAATGTCAAAGCCATGCTGGCGCGCAAGACCAGCTGCAGCGTCAATGCCATCAGTCTGTTGCGCGCCGCGGAGCAACACGATCCCGAGGTGGCCAGGAAGATCATGATCCAGCCGCCACTGTTAGGGTCGGCCGGGGCCGGGATTGTGGCCACTCCTCACATCACCAATTGTTCGGCTGTTTGGAAGTTCGCGCGGAATCAGGAGGACGCGAAGCAGTTCCTGATCGATCTCGTGGACAGCGCGAAGACCGGTTACGAGCAAAGCAAGGGCTGCAATCTGCCCATCTTCCAGAAGACCCTCCCCGATTTCATCGTCAGGCTGGAACATGACCCCAGGAGCGATCCCCCGGACAAGAACAGGGAACTGAAAGATGCGCTGCATTGGACGCACAATCTCGGCGTACCTGGATACGCCACGCCTGCTTTCATGGAGACGTTCAACAAGTTTGTCATTCCCAGGATGTTCTTGAGCGTCGTGAAACGTGAAAAGAGCCCTGAGGACGCCAGTCGCGAGGCAGCGGCCGAGGTGCAGCGCATCGCTGAGAAATGGAAGGATGTTTAACCTTTATGTCTTCACGGATTCACGTTATGCGAATGCTAATCTGCCTCATCGTGGCCCTCACGGTGGCCGGTTTGGCCATGGCGGCGCCGCCGCCCGGTGTTCCGCGCCAATCGCCCGAGCTCAACATCGCTGAGCCTTCGGGAAAAACAATCCCTCTCTCCAGCCTCAGGGGGAAGGTAGTGGTCATCGAGTTTCTCTTCATTCAGTCCAATCATTGCCTCCGCGTCGCCAGCACCCTGAACAAGCTCAACAGCGAGCTGGGTGCGCTCGGTTTCCAACCGTTAGGGATCGTTTTCGATCCGCCCAATGGTGGCGGCGCCAGCGGGCGGCTGATCCCTGCCCTGGTGAACGATCTCAAGCTCACGTATCCGGTAGGTTATGCGACCAGGTCCGAGGTGGACCGCTATCTGGGTCGCACGGGGAAAGAGATCTTGAACATTCCACAAGTGATCGTGATCGATCGAGCAGGCGTGATTCGTGCCGCCAGCGGCGGTGCGGGCGGAAACCCTGGATTGGAGGACGCTGACTCGCTGCGCGCGATGATTGACCGGCTGCTCAAGGACGAAGCCGTAGGCGGCAAAAGTCACGAGACCATGTGACACAGAGACATCCCGTGACAGAGTTCTCTGCGGTTCCGGGGACTTTCACGCGGAGGCGCGGAGGAGATGACGAGGAATCTCTTCTCCGCGCACTCCGCGCCTCCGCGTGAGCCCTCGAGTCAGAAGCACACGCTGCGGTATGGGTTCAGCCACTACTTGTGCCCGCAGCAGTTGTCGGCGAATGCCGGGATTGCTGACGTTCTCGTCGCTTCCTCGGTCTCGATCGCGTGCGGGAAGAGGATGTTGTTTTCGAGATGGATGTGGCGGTGGAGGTCGGTCTCGATCTCCTGCAGGTTTGCGTAGAGGGCATGGAAGCTCGTGCAGGCCTCGGGCGGTAGCGTGTAGCTCGCCGTCAGTGCGCGGAGCTGTACCAGGATCTCGCCGGCAGCCTCGTGCTCCATCATCATGGCCCGGATGGGATTGCGCGCCGTTCCGAAGAACGGCATCGGCGGCTCTTTGGCCAGCATCGCCGCCTCTTCCACGTTGGCGATGTAGGGGAACAGCACTTGTTCCTCTTTCAACATGTGCGGCAGCAGGTCCGCCGCGAGCTGATGGACGAGCCTCTCAACCTCAGACAGTTCGCTGTGATTCGGCCCGTGACGCTCGCGCACCTTCGTCGCCAGGTGCTGCAGCGTTGCCAGCGTCGTGCGCGTGTATTCGTGGTGGGTGTGAACGATGAACTTGATCAGGGCGGACATCGGCTCGGCCGTCCAGTCGACCTCCGTGGAGGTCCCGACCGCCGGGATCATCGCCAGCAGCTCCTCGGCGGTGATTCCGGCGTGATTGCACGCCTCGGCGATGCTCCGGGCGCCGTTGCAGCAGTAGTCGATTCCGAGCTTGTCCAGTGTTCCGATGGCGCGCGGCATGGCCACGGCGAGCTCGGCGATCGTGTTCGGTTGTGTTTGCATTTCGGTCTCCTTTACTGATGACCAGTGTAGGAACCGGCATCGGCGAAGGGGATGACTTCCGTCATACGAAAAGGCGGGTTTTCAGGCGCGGCTGATGGTCCGCAACGACTCGACGTCAGGAATGGTGAAGCCGTCCTTCTCGGTGCGCACGAGATCCTCTTTCTGCCAGCGGCTCATGAGACGGATGGCCGTCTCGAGCGTGATCCCGAGCAGATCGGCGACTTCCTGCCGCGCCAGCGCGAGCGGAATGAATGCGCTCTCTCCGTTGCGCTCGCCGAGGCGCTCCGCGAGTGTGAGGAAAAGCCGCGCCGCTTTCGATTCGGCGGTTCCGGTCATGTCGGCCAAACGCTTGTTCACCATCATCAGGCGCATCGTCAGCCCGTACAGCACGCTGCGGATCATCGCCGGGCGGCGTTCGAGGAGAGCGAAGAAGTCCCGTTCCGGAATCGAGACGATGCCGGCCGGCTCGAGGGCGATGGCCGTGGCAGGGAAGGGACGCCGTTCGAAGGCTGCCGCGGCGCCGGCCGGCTCGCCGGGACCGAGGATCTCGATGATGACGTCGCGCGTACCGGCGGCCTTCACGATCTTCACGCGGCCCGCGTAGATGAAGTGAATGCGTTCCGCCGGATCGCCTTCGCGGAAGATCACCTCGCCTTTTTCGTATCCCTGCATCCTGCACAGCGGTTCGATGGCGGCGCGGTCGTCCGGTTTCAGCGTCGCCAGGAGCGGGATCAGATCGAACGGAACGCGCGGCTGGATGGTCATGAGCGCGAATGAAGTCCCCGGCCGAGCTCCCTGCCGAGACCGATCGCCGTGACCGCCCATGCCGCCAAGGCCAGGAAGACAAAGAGGCGCGGGATCATCATCAGGAAATCGAGTCCGGCAACCTTCGCCAGCCGGTACGTGCAGACCGTATACATGCCGAGCGGAAAGACGGCGCCCCAGTAGAGCGGGCTGTACGAGAGCGGAAAGCGTTTGTACACGTGACGCCAGAACCCGAGGATCAGCAGCATCGGGATCCACCAGGTGGCCGTCGACCAGAAGAACAGCGTGAAGCCGAAGAGGAACGCGCCGAGTTTCTGCAACAGCGGCGAGCCAGCCTGATTGGCGATGAGCAGCGTGCCCGCCAGTGTGGAGATCGCCATCGCCCCCATGTTGATCCAGTACGGCGGCATCAGGTCCGACGGTGCGAATCGAAAGAAGGTGTAGCGGTAGAAGATGAGCGAGATCAGCCAGATGTAGAGCATCCCGCCCGACAGCCAGAACGAAAGGCTGATGAAGAGCAGCGCCTCCGCGTGTGCCGGGAACGCCGGTGCGATCAGCGATGCCAGCGTCGACACCGACTCCGTGGCCACGACCGCGACCAGCCAGCCCCCGCTGATCCCCTGATCGAGCGGCGGCTTGATCTCTTTCACCGTGAACGCGGCGAAGACGGCGTAGATGAGGAACAGCCAGAGCGCGAGCGTCACGAACCAGAGCGCCAGCGCGATCCGGTAGTCCTGCAAGAGGATGACGATCTGCGAGCCGAGCACGCTGGTGGCCGCGACCATCGTGAAGAAACCGACGCCGCGCTGGTGATCGATGAGGTCGGCGAACACGTCCCGCGGGAAGCGCGCGATGCGGATGATCGTCAGCAGCACCAGCGACACGAAGGCGATGACGTTGATGATCAGCAGTGCCTGCGCGATCACGCTCATCTCCATCAGCTTCGCGGCGATGGAGACGATGCCGGTGGCCATGACCAGAGCGAAGTACGCCGGATGGAGCGTCCGGATGGCTTCCATCCGCGGTCCGTTCACGGGCGCTCCATCTGATACACGTACCAGAGCAGGCCGGCGTTGAGGAAAAGGCAGACCATGCTGGCCACGGCGGCCGGAATGATCACCGCCTCTTCTCCGCCGAGGAAGGCGTTCATCGTGGCCGTGAGAAGCCAGAGCTGCAGCACGACGATGATGAGGACGATGCAGAGGATGCCGAAGACGATGGTCATCTTCTGCTGGCGGGAGAACGCGCGCCTCATGCACGTACCTCGACGCCGGTTGCGTAGATGGCGCCTTCGCGGATCTCCAGGCTGATGCGCGGCAATGGGCGCCGCGGCGGCCCTCCGGTTGGCTCGCCGGTGGCCAGATCGAAAAATCCGTGATGGCACGGACAGTAGAGACAATTCTTATCGAGTTGCGGCGTCACCGCGCAGCTCAGGTGCGTGCACTTCTGGCTGTAGGCGACGAAACGATCGGTGGCCGTACGAATCAGTACGCAGTCATCGTGGGCATCGGGATAGGCGAAGGTGACCGAGCCACCGACGGGAACGGCGGCCAGCTTGGCGATCATCCGGATCGGCGGCCGTCCGCGCCGCTTGCGCGCGAAGTTCTCGAAGGCGATCCATACCTGTCCGACGGCGAAGGCGAAGCTGGTCAGCACCAGGAACTTGGTGAAGTCGCGGCGCGCCACCAGCTCGTCCTGCGGCCAGTCGATCGGGAAGTCGTTTCTCCACTGCGGCTGCTCGTGATACGGCTTGCCATCCGGCGGAACGGAGAGCTGATCGGGATTCGTGCGGGTCATCATCCAATCTCGTCGAAGACGTTCTCCAGCATGCCGGCCGGGTTCACGGCTTCCTCGTGCATGGCCGCGGTGACGTCGATGTGCTGCAGGGCGGAGTCGCGGGGAACCATCATGTTGACCTTGGTGGTGATGAGCTGGTTGCCGAAGCGGAATTGGTTGACCGGCTCGGAGCGGGGACGGGCCCGCTCGATCTCCTGGCGCGTGCCGTAGTAGAGCGCGCCGCTCGGACAGACCGAGGCACACATCGGTTTCGAGCCGACCGAAGTGCGGTCGTAGCACAGGTCGCACTTCATCATCAGCGAGTACTCGACCTCCATCTTCGGGACGCCGAAGGGGCAGGCCAGCACGCAGTTGTTGCAGGCGATGCAGCGCGGCTTGCGGGCCGTCTGCACGACGCCGTCATCTGTCCGTTTGATGGCGTCCGCCGGACAGACCTCGGCGCACGTCGGCGAGTCGCAGTGCATGCAGACCACCGGCACGGTCTGCACCGAGATCGGCCGCTGGACGTACTGCAGGTGAATCATCGAGTGCCCTTTGTGCGTGTCGCATTCGCTGCACGCGGCCACGCACGACTGGCATCCGATACAGCGGTTCGGATCGACGAAGAACTCGAATTGCGCGGGAACGCTCATGCCTTTCGGATCCTCACCGCGCAGACCTTGTATTCGGGAATCTTCGACACCGGATCCTGCGCCGCGATCGTGAGCTGATTCGCCGACTTGCGGCCCGGCCAGTGATAGGGGATGAAGATCGTGTCGGGACGGATAGTCGTCACCACCTGGGCCTTGAGCGTGACGTCGCCGCGCCGCGACTCCGCCGTCACCAGGTCGCCGTCGGCGATCCCGTACTTCGCGGCCAGCTTCGGATGGATCTCGATCCGCGGCTCGGGATATTGATCGACCAGCGGCCCGATGCGCCGCGTCTGCGTTCCGGAGAGGAACTGGCTCACCACCCGCCCGGTGGTGAGGATGACGGGATACTCCTCGTCGACATCCTCGGCGGGTGGCCGATAGGCGGCGACGTTGAAACGCGCCTTGCCGTCGGGGAAGTAAAACGGCCCGGCGCCGTTCGCAATCGGGTTCCATGAGCCCGGCTCGAATAGTCTCGGTGTGCCTGGATGATCCTCGGATGGGCAAGGCCAGCAGATGCCGTTGTTCGCCTCGATCTTTTCGTAGGTGATACCGAAGTAGTCGGCGACTCCGCCCTTCGAGGCCACGCGAAGCTCGTCGAAGATCTCGCGCGGAGTGTTGAAGGTCATCCCGTGCGTGCGCCCGAGGGCGTGCGCGATGTCCTGGATCACGCGCCAGTCCTCTTTGGCGTCGCCGGGTGGATCGACGGCCTTGTTGATCTTGATGACCCGCCCCTCGACCTGCGCCACCACCCCTTCATCTTCCTCATGAAGCGATCCGGGGAGGACGATGTCGGCATGCTGCGCGGTCTCGCTGAGGAAGAAGTCGATCACGGTGAAGAACTCGAGCTTGCCGAGCGCACGGGTGACGAAGGCGTTGTCAGGCAGAGAGACCTTGGGGTTGAAGCAGATGTTGAGAAGCCCCTTGATCTCGCCGGCGTCGATCTTGCGCATCATCTCGTAGCAGTCGACGCCCGCCTCCGGGATCTCCTCGGGCTTCACGCCCCAGACGCCTGCGATGTACTCGCGGTGCGCCGGGTTGCTGATGTCCCGCCAGCCGGGGAGCTGATCGCACTTCTGTCCGTGCTCGCGGCCGCCCTGTCCGTTGCCCTGGCCGACGACGGTTCCGTAGGCGCAGAACTCGCGCCCGATGCGTCCCGAGGCCAGCACGATGTTGATCGTGCTGAGGCAGTTCTCCACGCCGTGCGAGTGGTGCTCGATGCCGCGGGCGTGCATCAGGAAGCTCGTCTTCGCTTGCCCCCAGAGCTCGGCGGCCTGACGGATCGACTTCTCGGCCACGCCGGTCACCTCCGCCGTCCGTTTCGGCGTCCATTGCTTCACGTGCTCGGCCACCGCCTCGAAACCTGTGGTGTGGTTTTCGATGAACTCATGATCGAGCCAGTCGTTCTCGATCATCAGTTGCAGGATGCCGTTGAAGAGCGCGACGTCGCGGCCCGGCTTGACCGGCAGAAAGACGTCCGCCGTCCGCGCGATCGGGGTGATGCGCGGATCGACGACGATGACTTTCCCGCCGTTCTCGCGCGCCTGCCAGACGTAGTTGGTCGTGATCGGCGCGCACTCGGCGGTATTCGAGCCGGCGATGACGACCACCTCCGCGTTCAGGATGTCGGACCACGGATTGGCGGCGCGGTCGATGCCGAACGCCTTCTTGTTCGCCGCGCCGGCGCTGACCATGCAGAGCCGTCCGTTGTAATCGATGTACTTCGTCTTCAGGCAGACGCGGGCGAACTTGCCCATCAGGTAGGCCTTCTCCGTAGTCAGGCTGGCGCCGGACAGGACGCCGAAGGCATTCGGACCATACGTCGACTGAATGCGCTCGATCGCGGCGGCCACTTTCCTGATGGCCTCGTCGTAGGCGATCGGCCGGAATCCCGTGTCCGACGACGGATCGCGCTCCAGCGCCGTGATCAGCCGGTCGGGATGGCTTCCCTGAAGATAGCGCTTGACCCCTTTCGGGCAGAGCATCCCCTTGTTGAACGGGAAGGCGTACCACGGCTCGAAACCGATGACGGCATTGTCTTTGACCTTGAGCTGGATGCCGCACTGCTGCCCGCAGAAGCAGCAGTGCGTGTTGACCACCTTGTCCGGTTGCACGCCGGTATCGAGCTGCAATCCCTCCATGCGGTTGAGATGAGGTCCGTACGCGTCGATGAGGACGTCCTGTTCCTTGGGGAGTGTGGCCATTTCGAATTAGGTCCTTGTCGTTGCCTGCCAGAGATCGCCCTGCGCGAGCGCGAGCATCGATCGCCGGCAGGCCGGGCAGATGCGCTGGTAGTGCTCGATTTCGGGGGCGTCCATCTCGTAGCGGTATCCGAGTTTTCGCTCCACGGCGATGAGGTCATCAATCTGGATCAGCGGGGCGTACTCGGCGTCGCAGCGGCGGCACCGGGCCATTCCTTCCAGCGCGCCGACGTCCTTGTAGAAGCTGACTCCGAGCTGCGCCGGCCGCTGGAAGATGTGAAAGAACTTCCCGAACGGGAGCCAGAGCAGCGTGAAGATCACCGTCACCGCGTGCAGAAGGGCCAGGAAGTCGTATCCGTATCCCTTCATCCAGGTGTTGCTGGCCGTGAGCAGCAGGCCGGTCACGCTGATGGCGAAGAGGAGGACCAGCGGCAGGATGTCTTCTCCAAAGCGCTGTACCGCCGCCGCCCCGTGATCGCGCATGCGCCGGCGCATGGCCAGCATCACCCCGCCGATGACCAGGAAGGCCGACCAGACCAGGCCGTGAAAGATCAGGAATGCGACCGTCGAATGGATCGGGAACGAATTCGTGCCGAAGCCGAAGACGTACGTGCGATAGGTGGTCAGGTCGCCGGGGACGGTCTCGAAATGGATCCAGCCGAAGACGAGCGGGAAGGTGATGGCGAAGGCGAGGATGCAGCCCCACATGATGAGGGCGTGCGCCAGGCCGCGCTTGCGGTCGCGCCGGAAGATGAAGCGGTTCATGGCGAAGTCGCTGATCACCCAGGCGAACCAGTTGCGGATGTTGCGGGCCAGGTACTTCCGGCTGAAGAAGAGCTGCCACCCGCGGACCCAGTACGTGCGGGTGGGCGGGCGTTGCAGCCACATGGAGTAGCGATAGGTGATGGCGAAGGTGGCGAAGAGCACGGCGAAGGTGTAGCCGACCAGCGCCGCATCGAAGTGCGCCAGGGTCCTCGATCCGAAGACGATGAGGACGGCCAGGATCGCCGTGAAGAGCACGCCCCACAACAGCGCCACGATCCGTTCTTCGCCGACGCGTCCGAAAGTCATCGACGGCAAGCCTACTACCGACACTTGGGACGCCACATGATTTTTGTCATACGTTGCCGTGAGCGTGGGAATCGCCGATAGCGTGTCACGACCGACAACCGATAACCGACAACCGCTCTCCCGTTCAGCATCACCTGCCCGGGTGACGATCGTCACTCGCTTGATTTCTCACGCCGCGCTGTGATGGTGACGCTATGGATATGTTTGTGGCTGCGTCATCCTGTGCTGCCACTCCCGCACGTATGAACCAGCACACCGAAACCGGGTTGCAACGCAACGTGGCTGACGAGCTTCGGTGGGATCCGCGCCTCGATGCCAGCAAGGTCGCCGTTTCGGTGGACGATGCGGAGGTCACGCTCTCTGGCAGTGTGCCCAGCTACTGCGAGAAGCGCTGCGCGGAAGCTCTTGCCCGCCGTGTCCGCGGCGTGGCGGCGGTGAAGAATGCACTGGCAGTGCGGCTGACGATCGGAAACTATCGCACCGACGCCACCCTGCACCGACTGGCCACGGACATCCTCGAGTCGTTGCCGGCGCTGCTTTCGGAACGTCCACGGGTCACGGTGTCCGAGGGATGGCTCACACTCGAGGGCATCGTCGAGTCGGCGGCGCAGAAACAGAACGTCGAAGACGCATTCCTCCACATCGCCGGCATTCGCGGCGTCAGCAATCGAATCCGTGTCGTACCGCGGTCGAAGAATGCGGAGGCGAAGCGCGCGTTCGAGGAGGCGGTGCGCCGCTGCGCCGCCCTCACGGTCGCGGACCTTGGCGCGGAGATCTCGGGCCGGACCATCGTCGTCCGCGGCACGGTCGGCTCGTGCGTCGAGCACGACGTGCTGCTCGAGATCGCTTCCTGCGCCCCCGGAATCACCAGTGTCGAAGACCACATCGTCGTCCAACCTCGGACGGACAAGCCAGGAGACGTGAAATGAAATCGCGCGATCTCGGCGTCTACGTCGCTGCCGGCCTGTTGGCCGGAGCGGTCATCGCATGGAGTGCGACGCGCGTGGCGAAGACGGCCACACCACCTGCCTCGGTGCCGGCCGAAACAGCGGCCACGAGCGCACCGGCCGCACCGGCGGAGTCGCTGGAATCCGTTCCCCGGATTTCGCAGGCTGACTTCAGCAAGCGGATGGAGCGCGGCGAGATCGTGGTGATCGACGTGCGGGATGCCGCCGATTACACCGCCGCGCATATCCCCGGCGCCATGCACATTCCGCTCTCCTTCATTCAGGGCGAGCTTCCATACCTTCCGCGAGGAAAGCCGATCGTCACGTACTGCACGTGACCGGCCGAAGAGTCGAGCGCCCGTGCGGCGCTCATCATCCGAGGCGCCGGAATGGACGCCTCAGCACTACTCGGCGGATTTTCTTCCTGGCAAGGTGCAGGACAGCCGGTCCACGAAGGACGCGAACCGTAAATCGGATACGATGAAAGAGAGATAGGAGACATTGATGAAGAAGACACTGTTGTTGGTACTGGTCGTGGTGATTGCTCTCCCGGTAGCCGTATTTGCCGATGGCGCGGCCATCTACAAAACGAAATGCCAGGCCTGCCACGGCCCCGATGGAAGCGGACAGACCCCGGTCGGCAAGAGCCTCAAGCTGAAGGATCTCCGTTCCCCCGAGGTCCAGAAGCTCACCGACGCGGAGATCACCAAATCGCTCACCGACGGCAAGGGAAAAATGCCGGCCAGCAAGCTCTCCGCCGACGACATCAAAACCGTCATCGGCTACGTGCGGAGTCTGAAGAAGTAACCTGGTCCAGAAAAGGCGCGGCGAACTTCACCGCGTCATTTTGAAGCCATCGTGTCCGCGCTCGGCCGCAGAGGCGAGGAGGAGCTCGCGTGACGGCCGGAGCGCGGGGACGGTGAGCGTCGAGTTGATCGCGTTGGCGGCCGCGCGTCGAGGCGCCATCGATCCGCGACCCGCGTGGCCAGGGGGACACGTAGAATCGGGACGGCAGCCGGCAGGAGCGGGCGAATGCATCGGACCGGCGAAATTGCCTGCGATCACGAACAGGGGGAACAGGCGACGGCTCACGGACGTGAGAGTAAAGCGCCGGCCTCGGAAGGGATCGTGATGGTGCGCACTCGTGCGTGTGATGGGAAGGCACAAACAAGAGCGTCTGTGCCCTTCGGTGCCCACCTATTCTTCGTCTCACCCTACATCGAGAGCCCTTCTCCCCCCGCGGTTTCTTGCGGGGGGAGAAGGGTGCCGAAGGCGGATGAGGGGGGCGTTTCACGCAGCCGCCTCAAACTTGCGACGGCGCTAACCAGCTTGTTGTCATCCGCTTACGCTTTTCATGTGCTGGCTATACCTACGCGTGAAGCCGCCCCCTCATCCGCCTTCGGCACCTTCTCCCCCAGCTGAAAAGCGCTGGGGGAGAAGGGATCTCGATTAAGAGTGTGCCGAGAACCGTTTACCGTTTACCCCTCCAGGTGCCGCACCCGCACGTAGATCTCTCTCCCGATCTCGTCCTCCAACGCGATCGACGTCGCACCGGCGGCGATGACGCAGCTCGGCTTCCGGGCCACGAGGCGGATCTCGCTTCCCGGCACGATCCCGAGGGCGGCCAGCTTCTCCAGGCGCGCCAGCGTCTTCGGGGCGATGAATGCGATCGACGCTACCGCGCCGACCGGGAGGTCGATCACCCGCATCACCAGCGGCTCGATCTGTTTCGAATAGAGGCGGCAGCAGTCGCCGCTCGGAATGCGCTTGCCGTGCGGGCAGACGGGGGGATGCCCGAGGAATGTGCAGACGCGGTCGACGACGGCGTCCGACAGCATGTGCTCCATCTCGCAGGCGGAGGCCTCCGCGTCACCCAGCCCCGTTCCCATCGCTTCGAAGAACAACACCTCGGCCAGGCGATGCCGGCGCACGATGCGTTTGGCGCGCTGCGTTCCCATGTCCGATAGATGCAGATCGGAGTCGACGGCATTGTCGGCAACGAGCTCGTAGACCGCGGAGCGGAACGATGCATCGTCGATATCGGCGCCGAGGTCGCCGAGTGATTGCACGTGGCGGTTTTCCTCGACGGCATACCAGAGATGTTCGAGCACTTCATCCGTTGCTGCGTGAATCATGAGACCTCCCTTGGAAAAGTCGTTGCAGGATTGAGGCGACGCGGCCGCCGGCGACGAATTCGTAGCCGCATCGCGGGCAGCGCGACATGCCGCAGCCGGAAGAGAACGGACAAGAACCGTGACACGACTCCGCCTCGAAGTCGGTGCTGCACATCGGGCATTCGACCGCGGCGGGCGGCTTGGCGATCACAGCACCACTCCGAACAGATGGAACATGGCGTTCATCAGAGCGCCGATGCCGAACGAATAGACCAGGATGAATGCCGCCATCGTCCATCCGGCGCGGGCGCCCCGCTCCTTCAGCATCACCAGCAGGTTGGCGATGCAGGGGATGAAGAGCGTGATCACCGTCAGCGCCACCACCACCTGGTTCGGCGTGAGATGCCCGGCCCGCTGCATGGTGAAGAGGCCGGCCGCGCCGTAGTCGCGCCGCAGGAATCCGATGACGAAGGCGTTCGTCGCTTCGGCCGGCAGGCCGAGGCCGTGAACGATCAGCGGGGAGAGCGCGCGCTGGATCAGGCCGAGCGCGTGGATCCAATCGAGGAGGAAGAGCAGGACCGTACCGATGATGAACAGCGGCACCGCTTCCTTCAGATACCACTCCGCACGCGCGGCAACCTTGATCAGGATGTTGGTGATGCCGGGCATGCGCATCGGCGGAATCTCCAGCACGAAGTCGGCCGGATCGCCGGGCACCACGCGCGCCGCCGCCCATCCCACCAGCCCGATCGTGCCCAGCGTGATCCCGATCCAGATCAGCGCCGCCGGCGCGCCGAGCGGCGCCAGCATCCCCATGATCACCCCGAGCTGCGCGGAACAGGGGACGCCGAGGGCCAGGAGAAGCGTGACGATGGTCGACTCCTTTTTCGAGTCGAGGATGCGCGTGGTCAGCGTGGCCATCGTGTCGCAGCCCAGCCCGAGCACCATCGGCAGCACCGCCTTGCCATTGAGACCGATGCGGCGGAAGGCGCGATGGAGCAGCACCGCCAGCCGCGGCAGATAGCCGGTGTCTTCGAGAATGCTGAAGAAGGCGAAGAAGGTGATGACCACCGGCAGCACGATGGCGATGGCGTAGGTGAGGGCCATCGTCAGGATGCCGTATTGGCCTACGAGCAACTCATAGATGAATCGCGGCGGATGCATGGCCTTGAGGAGATGGATGGCGTTCGGATTGATCCACTTGCCGAAGAGGGTGGCCTGCATCCAGTCGACCATCACTCCCGCGCCGATCTTGCCGACGAAATACCAGGCGAAGGCGAGGACGAGCGCCAGGATGGGCATCCCCCAGACGCTGTGCATGCAGAGAGCGCCGATGCGCTCGCGGACGTTGCCGCTGCGGCGCGTCGAGGCCGCGCCGGCGCGGGCGATGAGCGCCTCCGCGGCGGCCACCCGCGCGTGCACGATGGTCATGCTGGCCGGCTGCGGCACCGATTCGCGCGCCTCGTCGCACGCGGCCAGGATCTCGGACGGAAGCAGCGGACGGAGCGAGGCGTCGCCGGCCAGGATGGCCAGGGCCACACCGCGGCAGCGCAGGTTCGGAGGCAGGATCGGCAGGAGATTCTCGACCGCATGCTCGATCGCGGCGGGGTAGGTGACCATCGCCTTCGGCTTGACCGCGCAATGGATGGCATCGCGCAGCCGCCCGATGTTCCAGCGCCGCAGCGCGGAGATGGCCACCACCGCCGAGCCGAGCTCGCCGGCCAGCGCGCTGGCGTTCACGGTGCCGTCGCCGTCGCCGCTATGAAGCTCGTCGGCCATGTTCAGGCAGACCACCAGCGGCACATCCATCTCCGCCAACTGCAGCGTGAGGAGTATGGTCCGGCGAAGGTTGGCGATGTCGCCGACCTGCACCACCACCGCGTTCTCCTTCCGCTCCAGCAGCAGGTCGCGGGCCACGATCTCGTCGCTCGACTGCGGCAGCAGCGAGTTCACCCCCGGCGTGTCGATGATCAGTCCGATGTCCGACGAGGCGCTGATCACCTCCACCGTGGTGCCGGGATAGTTCGAGACGGTGGCGTGGCGTTTGGTGAGCCGCGAGAAGAGCAGCGACTTGCCGACGTTGGCGTTTCCGATGAGGACGATTTCAGATTGAGACATGGTCTCAGCCAATGTGGACCTCTCCTGAACGGTTTCGGGTGATGATCATCACCCCCCTTGGTGACGCCAATCGTGGCGCGGGTCGTCCCCCGTCGGCGAAGCTTGCCGCCGGGAGGAAACCCCATGAATGAGCTCACATTTGCCTTCGTCGGAGCAGGCGGCGACGGTGCGGTAGCGGCGGGCGACATCATCGCCGGAGCGTGTGCCCGCGAAGGGCTCCACGTCATTAAAACCGAGGCCTACGGACCGCAGATACGAGGAGGCGAATCCTCCGCCGTCGTGCGCGTCAGCAGCGCCCCGATCCATGCCCAGGCCGATTGCGTCGACGTATTGGTGGTATTCAGTTGGTCCGATTTCGCCCGCTTCCAGAATGAGCTCGTCGTCGCTCCCGATGCCGTGATTTTCTGTGAGGCCGACGATGAAGCGCCGTCCGATCTGGCCGGGCGCCACATCTATCCGATCGCATTCAAGGGGGCGGCAAAGAACGTCACCGCCATCGCGATGATGGCCTCGCTCTTCGGCCTGCCGCTGGAGGCGACGCGCGCCGCCGTCGAGCAGCGTTTCGCAAAGAAGAAGCAAGCGGTGATCGACGCCAACCTGGCCGCCTTCGACCTCGGGATTGCAGAGGCCGAGAAGATCGTGGTCGAGAAGCGGCTGACCTACGAGCGCAGCGCCCCGCACCTCATCATGTCGGGCAACGAAGCCTCCGCCTTCGGCGCCATCCACGCCGGCTGTCGATTCTTCGCCGGCTATCCCATCACCCCGTCCACCGAGATCCTGCAGTTCCTGGCCGTTTGGCTGCCGAAGATGCGCGGTACCACGCTTCAGACGGAAGACGAGCTGGCCGCGATCGGCGCCGTGATCGGTGCGTCGTTCACAGGCGTGAAGTCGATGACGGCCACCTCGGGGCCGGGCCTTTCGCTGATGGCGGAGATGCTCGGCCTGGCCTCGATCGCCGAGATCCCCGCGGTGATCGTCAACGTGCAGCGCGGCGGACCGTCGACCGGCATCCCGACCAAGAGCGAACAGTCCGACCTGCTCCACTCCCTCTTCGCCAGCCACGGCGACACACCGCGCGTGGTCATCGCCTGCTCCGACGTGGAGGAGTCGTTCCACGCCACCGTCGATGCCTTCAACATCAGCGAGGAGTTCCAGATCCCGGTGATCGTGCTGACCGATCAGTCGATCGCCCAGCGCCGCGAGACGATCGACGCCAGCGCGCTCGAGCACGAGGTTCGCGACCGCGACACGGCCACGCCGCCGGCGCTGACCGATTACCACCGCTACCTCGATACTCCCAGCGGCGTGTCGCCGATGGCCCTCCCCTCGACGCCGGGCGGGATGTACCAGACCAACGGCCTGGAGCACGATTCGCAGGGCCGGCCGAGCGCGACGTTCGTCGTACACGAACAGATGAACGCCAAGCGCTACCGCAAGCTGGAGGGCATCGCCGCCCGTTACCCTCTCTTCCGCCGTTTCGGCTCCGCCCGCCCGCGCCTCGGCGTGATCTGCTGGGGCTCGACCGTCGGTCCGCTGCGCGAGGCACTCGATCGTATCGGCGAGGATGCCGGCATCGGCGTCTTCGCCCCGCAGCTCCTGATGCCGCTCCCGGCGGAACCGCTGCAGGAGTTCATCGATGCCTGCGATGAGGTGCTGATCGTCGAGCTGAGCTACTCCGCGCAGTTCGAGCGCTACCTGCGCGGCTTCGTCGATTTCCCACGCAAACGGACCAGCGTCTACAAACGCTCGGGAGGGAAGTCGCTGACCGCCGCCGAGATCGAGATGGAGCTGCGGCGCTTGTTGGTACGCAATGAGACTCTGGAAGAGGTGAACGTATGACTACCGCACACGCCCCGTATACCGCGCAGGACTACAAGACCGATCTGAAGCCGGTGTGGTGTCCCGGCTGCGGCGACTTCGCCGTCCTCAACTCCGTCTACCGGGCCCTGGCCGACCTGAAGTGCGAGCCGCACGACACGGTGATCGTCTCCGGCATCGGCTGCTCGTCGCGCCTCCCTGGCTATGTCGAGACCTACGGCTTCAATTCTCTGCACGGCCGAGCCCTGCCGATCGCCACCGGCGCGAAGCTGGCCGCCCCGAACCTGCATGTGATCGCCGTCGGCGGCGACGGCGACGGCCTTGCCATCGGCGGCAATCACTTCATGCACGCCGCGAGACGCAACGTCGACATCGCCTACTTCATCATGGACAACGAGATCTACGGCCTGACCAAAGGCCAGGCCGCCCCGACCACGCCGCACGGCGACAAGACCAAATCGACCACCTACGGCAACCCCGAGATCAGCATCGACCCCTGCGCCCTCGCCATCTCCCTCGGCGCCACCTGGGTCGCCCGCGCCTTCGCCGGCGACGTCAAGGGAACGACGGAACTGATGAAGGAAGCGATCACCCACCACGGCTTCGCCTTCCTCAACATCATTTCCCCCTGCGTAACGTGGCGCGGCGACGACCAGATGAAACTCCTCCGCCCTCTGGTCCGTCCCGTTGCCGCTGACCACGACCGCACCGATGCCGCCGCGGCGATGCAGTTCGTCAACGAGCCTTCCGACCGCCTGACCGTCGGCGTCCTCTACGCCTCCCCTCGTGCTTCGCTGCTCGACGAGATGATCGATATCCGGGAGAGGGCGGCAGGGGTGGCGATGCCACCGGGGATGGGGGAGATATTGGGGGCGTTTGCGTAGAGGGGGTGCGTCAGAGACTGCTGCGAGGGCATAGCGGTGCGCGCTTGAAGGAAACTTTGGTGCTATGTGTTGAGGAGGCGTCGTATGACATACCTTCCAAAGGATGACGCTTCAGCTAAAAGAGTTGCCGCTCGGAGAATGTCGGCCCTTTGAGTTCCAGTTGTGGACTTAGGGGATATCCTGTCTCGCATGGGAACAGGCAGTTGGTGGGCAAAGCTAGAGCGCGCTCGTGAACACATCGTGCAGTTTGCCGAAGCAGCCGCGGAGTGCGTTCAGGTGCGGCCGGACGACATGACGATGGAGGGCGACACGAACGTCGGCGACGGCGTTTTCGTCACTCAGTCAGTTACGATCACCACTCGTCCGATTCCAGACAGATTGAGCGCGATAGCCGGTGACGCGTTTCATAACCTGCGAGCGGCACTTGATCATATCGCGGTTGCGCTTACACATAACGATCGAGCAGCTTTCGTAATTGTCTCGTCGCAGAGTGACGGGCGACTGCGCGAACTCGAACGATTCTTAGAAGCTGTTCCTAGAGAAGCGCGCGCACTGATTAGCCGGGTTCAGCCGTATCGGGCTGAGGATCCAGAGACTCAACCGCCAGCCATTCTTCAGCAACTTGACAACCTCGACAAGCATAGATCACTGGTACTGGTGGCGGCGTATTTCCGCACAGAGTCGGCAGAGCCGCTTGAGTCGCCGGAAGCGCGCGTGCACGCCGTCCGCTTGGGTTCTGGAATCGGCGGAGCAGGGCTGCAAGAGTTGTTCTCGCTGGACCTCACTATTCCGCAGGGAGCGAGCCTAAGCGTGGCCTTTACGATTCGTGGCGAGCTGACATTCGGTGCTGAGGGCCCGCTACGTGGGAAGAGTGTCGTCGACACTTTCCAGGGCTTGTATCGCTTCACTTCTAGCCTGCTCTCAGATCTTGAGAAGTCCGTGGCGTGAGATCGCGTCCTACTCAGCGCTGTGCCGGACCGTGCACGTCGATGCCTCAGCTATCTTGTGTATTTCGGGCGACGCGGCTCGACGTCGACGATCGAAGGTCCGGCAACGTTCGTTGCTCCGCCTAAAATTCGGTGTAAGCAGTAAAAATAAGCGGTTCGGCTCCGCTTCCTGAGTCTCCTGCCGTCGGTGCTCCGCGCAGCGATTCCGCAGTCCAAGACCGCCGCTGCAACGGAAGCAGGCGTTGCAATCTGCCGAGTCGCTGAGTGTTGAGGTGCCTCATCGGGTCTCACGTAAGTTGGGCATCCGGGAATCGAGTGTGAAAAGAATGGAAACTACCGCCTTTCCCACGGAAAAGTCAGGAGGGTCACACCTTCGTTTTTTGCTTCTTCGTAATCATCTGACTGGAAGCGACTTCTCCATCACCGAAGCGACGTACATGTCGATGGCTCAGTTATCTTGTGTATCTCGCGGCCCAGGCAGCCCGGATCGACATCGACGATCGCAAGCCTGGCACAGGCTCGGACGTTACGACTCTGCAAAGTCGCGGAAGAGGAAGCGAGTGTTCAGCCGGCCGCTGATCGATACAGATTCGTCCCTCTCGATACGAACACCCCGCGTCAACGTGTGTTTACTGCCAGACCCGATCATCCGCAGATGGACGCAGATGAGCGCAGATGGAGAACCGTTGACTGCTTTTATCTGCGTACATCTGCGTCATCTGCGGATTCGTCCCTCGGTACGAACACGTCGCGTCAACGTTCGCTCAGTGCGAGACCCGATCATCCGCAGATGGACGGATGTCTGTCGCCGCGTGAGCGATCATCCCCGATCGGAGACTCTCCTGCAGATTGTTCGGGGAAAGTCAGGAGGGTCACACCTTCGTTTTTTGCATCTTCGTAAACATCTGACTGGATGCGACTTCTCGATCGTCAACAGAGCGGGCACGTCGGTGGCTCAGTTATCTTGTGTATCTGGGGCGATCCGGTTCCAAGGCGGAAGGCCTAACCCGCTCGGAAACGTTATGTCCTCACGCAGGAAGATCCTTCGAATTCTGGAACAACGACATGTCGAAATTGAAGAGCGCTGGCGCCAGCATCGGCGAGGTTGAGGTCACCAGTATCTCCAGGCACGGCTTCTGGCTGTATCTGGGAGGGCGAGAGCTTTTCGTCGACTTTCGAGAGTTCCCCTGGTTTGCCGAGGCACCGGTCAGCAAGGTCCTGAACGTTCGCTGGCCGGCTCCCGATCACCTGAACTGGCCTGATCTCGACGTCGATCTCTCGGTCGAGTCGATCGAGAGCCCTGAGCGGTTTCCGCTGCACTTCGATCCCGTCGAGCGAAGCGCCGGCTGATGGTTGCTACGCCAATGAAGAAAGAACTGTTCAACGATCTCGTGGCAAGCATCAAAGAAGCCGGCAAGATCCACCGAGGCGAAATGTGCGTATCACCCGAGCTCGCCTTCGATCCTGAGGACATCCGGCGGGGAAGCGAGAGGCCAGCGAATCGTGCGGCACGAGCGAAGGGTACGTCCAAACGCCGCTCATGCATCCGAGTCAGGGGGTAACTCCGGGAGCCTCTTCAGCATTCTCGCGTAGCGTGCCGGATCGTAATCGCTCTTCTGCGAGAGCATGAAAAAGATCTCGGCGGCGACAACCGCGGCGATCAACTCCACAGCCCCCTTGTCGGAAAACCCTTCGTGCTTCAGCCGGCGGTAGGTCTGTTCCGTTTCGGGCGGCTCTTTGGTCCGAATCTGGGTCCTTACCGCTCTGCGCATCGCTTCTCCCGCCAGGTGTCCGTCGGGAAGGTCGTCGTCGCGGCGTCTTTTCATCGCGGTCATTCTCTCATCCCACCCACCCGAAGACATCTGGGACTTCATGTCGAAAGGGATCGACCTTCGAGGTGGCTCGCGTCCGCATTGATGTTGAATGGGATCGACTTCAAGGTCACTCGCGGCCGCATGGATGTCGAACGTGTTCGATATGCAAGGTGGCTCGCGTCCGCATGGATGTCGAACGGGATCGACCTTCAAGGTCATTCGCGTCCGCATTCATGTCGAACGGGTTCGATATGCAAGGTCACTCGCGTCCGCATGGATGTCGAACGGGATCGACCTTCAAGGTCACTCGCGACCGCATTCATTTCGAACGGGTTCGATATGCAAGGTCACTCGCTGCCGCATGGATGTCGAACGGGTTGACCTTCAAGGTCACTCGCGACCGTATTGAAGGCGAAAGGGATCCACCTTCAAGGTGACTCGCGGCCGTATTGAAGCGATCGGGATCCACCTGCAAGGTCACTCGCGGACGTTTGAAAACCAAACGACGTCGTTCAAAGTGTCCGGAATTCATACGCTAGGGAAGGTCGCCGGCCGCTCGGTAACTCGTTGATTCAGCAGAGAGTTCGCCACAGTTGACCGGTATCTGGCGTTCGTCGCGAACGATCGTGATCTCGATTCGATCTCTGTGCCGGACGCCGAGCTGCTGCCATCGAAAGTCAATCGCCACCGCCTGTAGCCGCAAACACCCATTCGAGGGAGTTCACGATCCGAAGTTGTGATCGCCGGCATGCGGGTGAAAACGAGGAGGGTCACACCTTCGTTTTTCGCTCCTTCGTAAACATCTGACTGGAAGCGACTTCTCCATCACTGTCGTAGCGTGCAGGTTTATGACTGAGTTATCTTGTGTATCTCGAGTCGACGCGGCTCCGCCTGATATCGACGACCGAAGGGTCTGGGCACCGGATGGCTCGGGTGCCGGCCCAACTAGCGCTCGCAGAGGACGTGGGATCCGCGTGTTGCCGTGTGTAGCAAGTGCGTTACCATTTTGTCTTGCGGACCACGCCCGTTAGGCGCCAGGGACTCCACGCCATGTCGACTGATCACGAGGCTACAGAGAGCACGCCCTTCGTGGAGCTCTGCCCACCGGAGACACTTCAATCTGGCGTGCTTACGTCGCCGGCCGATGCCATGCTCAGCGGCGCGATCTCTGACGCGCTCATGGCTCCTCCGGCCGACCGCGGACGCCTCTTTTCGCAGCTCGTTCGTGGTATCGAAGAATACATGGCGCAACATCCGGCGGAGCGGCCCTGGACCTGCACGCGCTATGTCGGTACCGACGGCTCCTCGATCTTCCGTGGCGGCATCGGGCATTCGCTCGTGATCGACCCTGAGGGCCGGCTCTGGCGCGCTCGCAGCTACGAAGACTTCGAGACGACCTACGCCTTCGCCGGCACGTCGTGTGAGATCGACACACTGACTCCGCTCTATGACGGGATGCGCGAATACCGTCGGCTTTGAGACTGACCTACTCCGCGTCTCCGCGCCTCCGCGTGAACATCTCGTCAGCGATCACTGAGCACCTGAATCTCCGGGTAACGCGGAGAAGCAATCGTGAGCCGCGAACCGCCCGCCCCCTTGAGATATGCGTCGAAAAAGGTGTGCACGCAGTAGGCGGTCACTTCGAGCTGACGAGGTCCGTCGATGCGGAGCATGCCGAAAAGCCGGAGCACACCCCGCACGAGGTGGCTCTTCAATATGGCTCCGTCGTCGCTGAAGGTGAAATGGTTCGCTCCACGGATCACGATCAGTAGCCTTCCATCCGCGGGCAGACGATCGTAAATCGATTGAATGTTGGCCATGACCTGGGAACTTTCGGGACCGGACTCATGGCTGTGATCGCTCAGAAGGAACATGAACGGCCGAGCGATCCCCGCCTGAATGACGCTGCCGAGTGGAGCACCATCGATGTCGATGCCTGCTTTGCACCTGGAATCGTCGTGGCAGAACTGGGCGGCCTGCGCGCCACCAAAGGAGTGGCCAAAGGCTCCCACACGCGACATGTCCAGCCGGCCCGTGAACCTGCCCGAGGTATCCGAGGCGTTCAACTGCGCCAGACGATCTAGGGCGAAGGCCATATCGCCGGTCCACGCGGACAGCAGCTTCTTTGTGCGAAGCTCGAACTGCAGGCCCGTAACGAGCTCGGGGTTATTCTCCGGCGTCCTCCTCATCACACGCCCATCAGGGAAAACGACGCGCCCCGTGCGATAGGGGGCATCGAGGCCGACGACGACGTACCCATGACTGGCGAGATCCTCGGCGAGCGTGGAGTAGTTCACCACCTCGGCGGAAGCCCCCGCTCTCATGATCACCACGGGATAGGAGCGCTGCAGCGGTGACACCGCGGAGTCACGATGACTGTGCGAATGGACCTTCGACGGATCTCGCGTCAGCAGTGTGAAAACCGACGAGCTCCCGGGCGCTCCGGCGGCTGCCCGCATGGGAGCGGGACTGTACTCATCCATCGCGGTTTGTTGCCCGGCCACGCAGGGATACCAGATCCAAACAAGGAGCTCGCGCCTGGTTCCGGCCACGGGTGCCAGCGTGTCGAGAGTCGTATCGTCGGTCCAATCGTACAGAGAGCGGCCGACCGCGAATGGTCCCGTCGGTGCAGGCAGCGTGACCTCGGTCCGGCGCTCCAGCCAGAGTGATCCCAATAACGCGGCGATGCCGATGACGCCGGCAATCGTCAATACCGCGCATCCTTTGAATATCCGTCCGAAACGCCGCGGATGCTTCGCCGGTGAGATGTTCATCGCTGATTTCATGTACGGTAAGTACTTGGCATCGTAAAGTCGTGAAGCTTTCATGTCAAGCCGCGTTCAACTCCGCACGTTCGTCGACGTGATCGCATGTAGACTTCGAGGTCAGATTTCGATGAGGTCACGACAACACTCCGCAGGCATCTCGGCGCTGATCCTCGTGTCAGCCGGCATTCTTGTGACCGCCGCCTGCCACCAACCGGACAACCGTGAACGGTTTCGGCAAGTAGCCAGGGAGCGGCTGATGGCGAAGATCAAAGAAGAACAAGCCATCGAGGCACGCTTGAGACAGGTGGGCGCCGGCACGCCGTCAAGCGAGGTGTTGAAACAGTTCGGAAATCCAGGTTCGACCGCTCCATGCGTCAACGCGAAAAAGTGCTGGTACTACGACATCTCCGGGCAGAAGTATTTCGTCTGTTTCGACGAACAAGACAACGTTGCGTGCCAGGGCAGGGCATACCTGCTGTCGCAGTATCCACGGATGCGGCCGCCCAATTAGCGCTGCGCCTGTACGACGAGGAAAAGGCGAGTCACTGAATCTGCGGCGTCATGGACACAGGTTTCGAGGAGCAATTTCGAGACCCGTATCGGATCTCGCACCGGGCCGCGTGCGCCGTGTCACTGCCTGGCAGGTTGCACGCCCTCGCCAACCGGCGCGGGGCGGCTGATCCTTCAATCGACGGAGGATCACATGAGATCACGAGGCTCGCGGCTTCTTACGTTTACTGGAGCAATCGCGGCCGGTGCGGCAGCGATGACGTATACCGCGTATCAGAACGACATCAAGGCCGCCAGACGACGGGTTGAGACGGACATGCGCCTCATCGACGGTGCCGACGGTCCGATCGAGCTCGCGGAGTCGGGAGACGGACCGGCGGTTCTTCTCGTCCACGGCGCGGGAGGAGGGTTCGATCAGGGACTGGATCTCGGACGGACGTTTCTCGGCGACGGCTATCGCGTCATCGCGCCGTCCCGTTTCGGCTACCTCGGCACGCCGCTGCCCGCCGATGCTTCGCCGGAGGCGCAGGCCGATGCTCATCTGCGGCTGCTCGACGCGCTGCAGCTCGACAGCGTGCCGGTCATCGGCGTTTCCGCCGGCGCCCCTTCGGCGATGCAATTCTGTCTGAGACACCCGCAGCGCTGTTCGGCGCTCGTGCTGATCGTGCCGCTGGCGTACATGCCGCAGCGCGTCACAGCCGCCGCTCCCTCAGTGTTCTTCGAGATGGTGTTGAATACGATCGCGGCCTCCGACTTCCTCTTCTGGACGGCGACGAAGATCGCCCGCCTGACCCTTCTGAAGACCATCCTGGGGACTCCGGTGCAGAACTACTGGCGCGCAAGTATCGATGAGCGCCGGAATGTCGATGAGATGCTGCGCAGCATTCTCCCGATCAGCCGACGTGCCGCTGGAATTCGGAATGACAGCGTCGTTTCATCCACGCTCACGCGTTACCAGCTCGAAGACATTCGGGTTCCGGCGCTGGTGATCAGCGCGGCAGACGATCTGTACGGCACCTACGAACCTGGCCGCTACACGGCGGAGCAGATTCCTGACGGAAGGTTCGTCGGCTTTCCCAGGGGCGGTCATCTTCTCCTCGGCCATGAGGAAGAGGTGCGGTCGCAGATCACGAGCTTTCTGAAGGAGTGTCCGGAGGCCGGAAAGAGAACGGCGATGGCCGGCTGACGCGACGTGAACATCGAGGCGAATCGTGCCGCCCTTGTGCAGACCCGGATCGGAACCGATACTGTATTCATGCCCGATTCGAAACGAAGCCTGAGGTACAAATGGCTACGCGCGTACAGACCACCGGCTGCGACGGGAAAAGAAGGCGGCGTAACGGGACGCGATTTTTTTCAGAGCTATCTGGACGCTGCCACGGACGCTTCCGCGCTGGTGATCAAGGTCGTGGCGACGCTGCTGTTGCTGTCCGGATTCGCATTGTTGTCGGTGATCAACTCGCTGCAGGGCAATTGGTTGAGGGATCGGCTGGACTTGGCCGCGACTCCGAGCTCGGACTATGTGAAGCGGCACGTCGGCGCCATTCCGCCGGTAAACACTGCTGATTGGGAGCTCTACAAGATACGATACGCGAGCTTCTACACGATGCTGGCGAAGGCCGAATCCGACTCTTTCTATGCGCAGCATCTCCCGATCCCCGGCGCACCCTCGATCGATATCAACGACGTCGGGCCGATTTTCGGCGTTGGCTTTGCCTTGTTAATGAGTCTGTTGGTGATTGCCCTGCGCGGCTGCCGGCACAGCCTGGCCGCGGCGTTCGAATACGCATCGGCATCCCATCAGCTTCCTCATATGCAACGGCTTCTCGAGATCCGGCTACGACTCGGTGTCTCTCCCGGAAAGAAGCACGCCTTCGCGGCGCTTGGCAGAGCTCTGGTGGGTTTGGCTCTGGTGGCGCCATGCATGATCTATTCGACAATCGTGATTCGCGATCTCCGGGCGGCGTCATTGAATTTCGAGAGCGCCTACTTTGCGGTACGGCTGGTCGTTGAAGGATCCGCCATGATCGTGGTGGTCCTGTTGACCGTACTGTCGATTCGTTGTGCCTTCGAAGTGAAACGGACCTGGTTACGGTTCCACCTTCAAACCCAGGATCACTGAGGACACAGAGGATACCGATCCGCAGATGACGCAGATGGACGCAGATGAAGGCGGGTTCTATCTGCGTTCCATCTGCGCCATCTGCGGATAACGTTTCTCCCCGTCACGCCAGCAACTCGAGCACCCGGTCCGCCCGCTCGAAGAGCAGGCCGTGGCCGGTGCCGTCGACGATTTCGAGCGTCGCGCCGGGGATCAGGTCGGCGATGGCGCGGGAGTGCTCGGGCGGGAACATGCGGTCTTCCGCGCCGCCGATGACGAGCGTGGGCGCGGTGATGCGGCCGAGGATCGGGGTGAGGTCGAGGTCTTCGAGGATGGCCAGGATGGCAGCAGAGCCGGCGAAGAATTCCGGTGGAAGCGCGGCGACCTGCCGGATGCGCGACTCCAGGAAGTCCGCTGGCTGGCGTGCCAGCCATCGATCGCTCCACGTCTGCGTGAAAATCTGCCGGAAGAGCTTCGCGCCCCCTTCCCCTCCCGCCGCTGCTCGTTCCGCCAGCGCACGCCCCTCGGCGGCATCCCGGCGCATGCGGGCGTCGGTTCGCTCCGTCGCGGTAATCACGGTCAGTCGCCGCACGCGATGGCCATGGAGCGCCGCGGCGACCATGGCCACCTCCGCACCGAACGAGACGCCCAGCCAATGCGCGGTCTCGATGCCGAGGAGGTCCATGAGATCGATGACGTCGCGCGCGTGCTCGTCGAGGGATCGCGGAAACGGGCCGCCGGTGCGCAACTGCCCGCGGAAATCGCATCGGACGACGCGCCATCGCCGGGAGAGCTCAGGGATGAGCGCATCCCATGCGGCGATGGACATCAACCCGCCGTTGAGAAGGATCAATGGCGGACCGTCGCCGTCAACGCGATGAGTGAGGGTCAAGGATGGGCATTCTCTTCGATTCGGAGGAGCCCTGTCACCGTCGGAGCGCTGGCGTCTCGCCGGCTGGCTCGGCGGCGTCTCGCCGCTGAGGGTTACAGCAAATGTTTGGGGTCTTGCCTAGTACGGGGGCGAGACGCCCCCGTGCCAGTCGGCGAGACGCCAGCGCTCCGGATCGCGAGCGTGGCTTCCTCCACCGCCGACAGCGCCTGCGCGAGGTCGGCGCGGATGTCGTCGAGGTCTTCGCAGCCGACGGAGAGCCGGACCAGGCCGGGAGTGATGCCTTCCTCCCGCTGCTCCTGCGCGGTCACCGAGGCATGCGTCATCGAGGCGGGATGCTCGATCAGCGACTCCACGCCGCCGAGGGAGACGGCCAGGGTGATCAGCCGGACGTTGTTCATCAGGATCCGGCCGGCGTCGACGCCGCCGGGGAGCTCGAAGGCGATCATCGAGCCGGGGCCGGACATCTGGCGTTTGGCCAGGTCGTGTTGAGGATGGGAAGGGAGGCCGGGGTAGCGGACCCAGGCCACCGAGGGGAGGTCTTCGAGCCATTGCGCAAGCTTGATGGCATTCTCCTGGGCGCGCTCGACGCGCATGCCGAGGGTGCGGATGCCGCGAAGGACGAGCCAGGCCTGGTGAGGATCCATGGTCGTGCCGAAGCTGATTGCGGTGTGACGGACGGCTTCCAGCATCGATGTCTGGCGTGCCACGATCATGCCGGCAATGACGTCGCTGTGTCCGTTGAGCGATTTGGTCATCGAGTGAACGACCAGGTCGGCTCCCATCGCCAGCGGACGCTGGAGGTGCGGGCCGGCGAAGGTGTTGTCGACGACGAGCGGAATGCCGGCGAAGCGGGCCACTTCGACGGCGGCTTCGAGATCGACGAGGTCGAGCGTCGGATTGGCCGGCGTTTCGACGTAGATCAGGCGCGTTTCCGGGCGCAAGGCGGATCGGATGACAGCGGTGTCGGCAGCGCGGACGAAGGTCGAGGTGATACCGAAGCGGGCGAACGTCTTCTGCATCAGCGCTCGCGACGCGCCGTAGATCGGTTGCGTGGCGATGATGTGATCGCCCTGGCGGAGGAGCGCCAGGAGCGCGGTGCTGACGGCGGCCATTCCGGTGGCGGTGGCCACGGCGCCGGCGCCTTCCTCGAGCGCGGCGACGCACTCTTCGAGCGCCTGAATAGTCGGGTTGCCGAGGCGAGAGTAAATCAGCCCGTCGGAAGTGCCGCCGAAGCGGGCGGCCCCTTCTTCGGCCGAGGGAAAGGCGAAGGTCGAGGTCTGATAGATGGGGACGGAGACGGCGCCGCGATGTTCGGCGGGATCCAATCCTCCGTGGATGGCGGCGGTGTGAGGGCCTTGTTGTGTCATCGATCGCAATCATCAGCGTTGTTCCGAACCTGGGGGCATGTCGCCGGTCACGGGCCGAGGTGATGCGCCGCACATGGCGGTCATCGTTTACGCTATCGGCGTCAGGAGGTCCGCTATGTCGCGTCTTTTTCGAGTCCTCGTTCTGGTCGCCGTCGTCGCGTACTCGTTCATCGCAAGTGGTGAGGAGACCTTTACCGTCGGTACGGCGACGGCGGCGCGTGGTCAGAAAGCATCGGGGACCATCGAGGTGCCGGCGGGCGTCGATGCGGCGCTGAGCATTCCGGTCGTTGTCGTGAATGGCGCGCGGACGGGCCCGGTGCTGGCGCTCGTCTCCGGCGCGCATGGGACGGAGTACGCCTCGATCATCTCTCTGGAGAAGGTGATCGAAAGGCTCGATCCGGCGGCGCTGGCCGGAACGGTCATCATCATCCCGCTGGTCAACGTCCGCTCGTTCGAGCAGAAGATCGCGCACGTCAATCCGGTCGACAACAAGAGCATGAACCGCTACTACCCCGGCAGGATGGACGGCACGCAGACGGAGCGGGCGTCGTTCCTGATCACGAAGCAGGTGGTGGAGCGGTGCGACCACCTCATCGATCTGCACGGCGGCGACATCGACGAGAGTCTCCGCCCGTACGGTTACTGGACCGTGACCGGCAACGCGCAGCAGGACGCGCTGTCGAAGCAGATGGTCCTGGCCTTCGGCCTCGATCACATCATCATCTCCGCCGACCGTCCGAAGGATCCCGCTGCATCGCGCTACCTCGAGAACACCGCCTCGACGCGGGGGAAGGCGTCGATCACCGTCGAGGCGGGACACGCCGGAACCGTCGAGACCGACGACGTCGAGTCGCTGACTGAGGGATGCTTCAACGTGATGCGCTTCCTGAAGATGCTGCCGGGCACGGCGGCACCTGTCGAGAACCCAGTCTGGATCGAGAAGGTCGAGAGCGTGAACAGCGATCAGACGGGCATCTTCTATCCGCTCGTCAAACGCGGGACCTACGTCTCGCAGGGAATGCGCCTCGGGTACGTGACCGATTACGTCGGAAAAACAATTCTCGATGCGCGCGCTCCCGCGGCCGGCGTGGTGACGTTCATCCGCGCGGTTCCGTCGATGACGAAAGGGGAGACGATCGCCAGCATTGGGGTGGTGGCCGCGAGGCCACCGCAATAGGGAAGACGCAATGCCTATTGTTCTGGCTCGCTCGTTTCCGTGTCTGGTGTTTCGAGCTTGACAGGCTTAACCGGAACCAGTCGCACAGCGTGACGTATAATCTCGTGGTACCTACTGGTAGGTACTACCTAGGGTGGGTGACGTTTTGCATCATCCTCCGCCGGATGTGATGAAGTCGGCTGGCGCGCCAGTCGAGAGGCGAATATGTCTGAAGAGACGAAGATCGTCGAGCCCCTGCCAGCGGTAGACGCGCGGCTAAACGACTATGCGGGCTGCCCTATAACAATCGACATGCAAATTGCGTCTTTGGCCAAATTAGATAACGGTTGGTACGACGAGGAATCACGTAAGTACGAACCCGAGGAACTGCGTTGGGCCGCTAACTTGCTAGGCTCGGTTTTGGACACCTTTGCACTGCCCACTCCTTATATTTATCCAACGCCAGATGGCTTAGTACGAGCCGAATGGTCATTGGGCGACGCCGAAGTAATTGTGAATATCAACCTATCCAACCAATCGGCTGAAGCGATAGCGGCGCTTGCTGGGTCGGATGATGTTGATGAATTGCCAGTCGCGTTCGCGGATCACAACGCGGAACGCGTTTTGGGCTTGTTTCTCTCTCGTTACCTGGGTAGGACATGAACTGAGCAGTGATGTCAACGGATGATCCGCTGCCTGCTGACTCGGATGAGTTATTGTATCGTCAGGTGCATCCGAACTTCGCACCCTTTGGGCGACCAAGCAGTCAAGCCTTTAATCCTACCAAGAAGGACAACTACCAATTGTCGGTAGACCGGTCATCCCTCACTACCCCTAAAGACGCATTCGTGCTGCACACGGAAGGCAGAGGCTGGAAGTCCATAGGGACGTGGGCGGTAACGATAGTAGAATGCGAGGAGCAGCATCTGAGTTGTTTTGGCGACCCGTTGTTTTGCCCTCCAGAGAAAGTCGCAGACCCAGCACACTGTCGGATCGATTTCTCATCTCTTAAATCCAACAGCAAAAGAGAGATTGCCGGGCAATTCTTGGCGAAGGCAGCTCATGCACGGGGGTGTCTTTTTCATGCGCCAGAGACTGCGTAACCATATTGGATTCCGGTAGGCTCTCCTCGCTGAGCGCCGATTTGATCGTGGACGAGATCTATCGCAACAGCGCGGTGCGGTGAGCGTATTCAACGATCCTCCGGTACTGCGATTCCCCATCCAGGCCCGCCTCGGCGATGACCGCTGGTCCCGGGCCGCTGCCGGGGTAGCGGGCGTTCATGAAGGGGTGCATGGTCATGGCGCGGCCTTGCTCGGAGACGATCCAGCGGTACATCGTGGGGAGGGTGAAGCCGGTGATGCCGATGGCGTCGGCGGGGATCTTCGGGCGATCGCTGTCCGGCAGGAGATCGTAGAGCTCGGCGCTGGCGATGTACCACGCTTCGACGTCGATGCCGTCGCGCAGGAGTCTGGGCAGCGCGTGCGTGACGAACTCGTACGTGACGCCCGATTCCTGAAGCACGACGGCGACGTCGGGCGTACCGCGGGCTTTGCGCAGACGATAGATGCCGCGCGCGGCGTCGTCCGCGGGGGCGAGTCCGAGCGCTTCGCGGTCGGGGACGATCTCGGTCGGGCGGGTGACGAATGGGGCGATGAGCGAGGGGCGTTTCGAGAGCGCCGCGGCGAACAGCGGCCAGATCTCGTTCGGCTCCCACGGGGTCAGCGTGATGGCGGCGCCGCGAGGGAAGTTCTGCTGCAGGAGCTGGAGCGGCTGCGGATCGGCGTGGGTCGGGCCGTCTTCACCGGTGCCGAGGCCGGCGTGTCCGCAGATGAGAACGAACGGGCGGCCCGGTTCGCCGGTGCGTTCGTGGCGGGCCTGATTGCCGATGGCGTGCAGGCGCGCGGCGATGTGGCCGAGCGGCGCGATGAAGGCGCCATACGACGCCCCGGCACCGATGTGCTTCCCGAATGCCGATACGCCGGAGAGCACGGCGGCGATGGCGTCTTCGCAGATGCCGCCGACGGCGAGCTGCCGGGAGTCGGGGTTATCGATGACGGCGTGAAACCCCGGCGCGAAGTCTTTTGCCCCTTCGGCGACGCTCGTCGATCCGAGGAGATCGGCGGCGGCGATGAAGATCGCGCCGCCGCTCAGGCGATTGAGAAAGCCGAGGGTTGCGCCGAGTTGCCCGCGCAAGGTTGCCTTCGTGTCCGGTTTGAGCACGAGATCCGAGGGAGTGGTCTCGATCGCGGCGAGCGCGTAGACGTCGTCGATCACCGGCGCGTTCGGGCGCGTCGTGCGCGACGCGGCATCGAGCCGCCGTTGCGCGGCAACGACCCGCGCGGCGAGACGGCGTGTCACGTCGTACTCGAACTCGAGCCAGGCGCGAAGCGCTGTCAGGCCGTCCCAGAAGCAGCGCTCGACGATGGCCGGCTCGCGGCCGTCGTTGCAGAGGCGATCGGCATCGCAGCGCGGGATGGCCTCGAGCACGGCGTCAGGAAGAGGAAGCGCTTCGAAGAAGGCGCGCGAGCAGAGCTTGTGGCCGGCTCCGTGCGAGCCGCGCCCTTCGATTCCGTAGCGCCACCCTTTCGTCGTGCGATAGACGATGGCGGTCGGTTGTCCGTTGCCGATGCCGGCCGCGCGATGCTGCGCGGCGACGATGGTCTGGAAATCGGTCCCGTCGGGGACGTAGATGACGTTCCAGTCGTTGGCGTAGGCGAGCTCCATCGGATCCCACTGCACGTAGTCGCCGCGCGCATCGCCTTCGCGCGTGACCCGGTCGGAATCGATCGATGACTGGTTCCAGTCGACGTGCAGCACGGCATTGCCCAGCGATGCCGTTCCGGCGAAAGCCAGCGCCTCGGCTACCCGTCCGGGGGTGAGGCCGCCTTCGCCTTCGACGATGTGGACGTAGGGGGCGCTCGCGCCGAACCAGTCGGCGGCCGCCAGCGCGTAGCCGAGGGCCGCGCCGTCGCCGACGCCGGAGGCGCCGGTGGCGAATTTCACGAACGGGGTTGCCGGCGTCGGATGGCCGTCGAGTGCTTTCGATCCGAAGCGCCTGGAGATGGGCATCGGTCTGGCGGGATTGCGGCGAAATCCGAGCAGGTCTTCCAGGCGGAGCTGATCGGCGACGGGCGGAAACAACGCCGGTGCGGCGATGCGCATGATCTCGTTGCGCAGCGCCGACATGGCGTAGAGGCCGAGTGCCTTGTGGCCCGCGGCGAAGACGATGGCGTCGGCGTCGTCGCGGTCGGGCCGCGCGAAGTCGTAGCTCATCGCGTCGAAGAGAAGCGCGGCAACGAAACGCCCCGACGAGATCGAGCCGCCGGGGTGTCCGGAGAGCGGCGCGTAGTTGTAGAGCATGGCGCAGAGCGCGCGGTAGGCGTAGTCGAGCGTCTCGAAGGCGCGCCCGTCATCGATGTCGAGACTCGTCGATGGTTGCCCGGTCAGATCGATCCAGACTCCGCGGCGCGGGCCGAAGGCAACGCTCATACAGGTACTCCTTGCCGGATGAACTCCTCGAAACCGCGTCGATCGGCAGCCGCTTCGCCGAGGCGCCGCATGGCTTCGACGAGATCGTCGGTGCCGGTGGCGATGGAGAGGCGAAGATAGTGCGCTCCGGCGTTGCCGATCGTGCCGAACGACCGGCGGTCGAGCGTGGCCACGCCATGATGGAAGAGCACGAAGAGCTGGACCAGCGTGGCCGGCGACGTCGTCAGGCGTTGCATGGCCGGCAGCGACTCGTAGGCATCGACCGCGCAAAGCTCGTGACAGACGCCGGCGATGTTGGGGAAGACATAGAAGGCGCCCCTCGGCTTGTGACAGGTGATGCCGGGAATGGCGTTGAGCCCGTCGACGACCAGCGCGCGCCGCCTTTGGAAGGTCTGCACCATCTGTGCGATCGATGCCTTGCTCTCCGGAGCTTCGATCGCGTACGCCGCGGCGAGTTGGTTGTAGCCGCAGACGCAGGAGAAGTAATTGATGTTGAAGTTGCGGAAGACGGCTGCCTCCTCGGCTGTGGGGAAGACCGCCCATCCGATGCGGCCGCCCGTCCACGCGTACGATTTGGAGACGCCGGAGACGATGATCGTGCGCTGTTCCATTCCTGGCACGGAGGCGATCGATTCGTGGTGCGCGCCGTCGTAGAGGATGTCTTCGTACACCTCGTCCGAATAGACGCGGGCCTCGGCGGGAGCCTTGTCGAGGAAGAGGCGTCCGATTTCTTCGAGCTGTGCGCGCGACGCGACGGCGCCCGTTGGGTTTGACGGGAAATTCAGATAGACCAGCCGGGTCCTGCTGCTGAGGAGAGGCTCGAGCTGGCGCGCGCCGCAGGCGAAGCCGTTCTCTTCGCTCAGATGCATCGGCACCGGTTCGAGGTAGAGGAAGCGGGTGAACGATTCGTAGATGGGAAAGCCGGGGGAGGGATAGATCACCTCGTCGCCGGGATCGCAGTAGACCTGCTGTGCGAATCCGATCGGCGGCTTGGCGCCGGCGAAGATGACCACGCGGTCGGGAGTGATGTGCAGTCCGCGCCGCTCGCCGACGCTTTTGGCCACGGCGCGGCGCAGCGGCTCGACGCCCTGCGGATCGACGTAGTGGGTCTCCCCGCGATCGATCTGGCGCTTCAATTCCGCGGCGATGTGCGGTGCCAGCGGAAAATCGGGCTCACCGACGTTGCAGCGAATGACCCGCCGCCCGCTCTCTTCAACCCGGCGGATATGCGGCGCGATCCTGAACGCGTTCTCGCTGCCGAAGCGCGCCACCCGTGCCGCGAAGCGCGGCTTCGCGCCGATCGTTTCTTCGAGTTGTATTGCCATTGCGCCAATGTGCGCCGGACCCGCCACAGACGGCGGTGCGGCACCGCACATGGGCATGTGATGGGGGCAACCGGAGCGCTGGCGTCTCGCCGGCTGGCTCGGCGGCGTCTCGCCGCTGAGGGTTACCAGGGCAATGTATCGAGTCTTGCAAGACCGGGGGCGAGACGCCCCCGGGCCAGCCGGCGAGACGCCAGCGCTCCGGCGCTGACGCGCATTCAGGCGTTCGCGAACTTGCGTACCGTCTGCTGCAGCTCGTCGACCTTGTCGATGACCTGCTCGGTGACGCCGGCAACCTTTTTCTGCATCTTCTTTCCGGTGATCGGCGCGTACAGCAGGCCGAAGATCGCTCCGGTGATGAGGCCGCCGGTGAAGGTGAAGAAGTACTTCCTGAACGTGCTCTTTTTCTCAAACATGGGGTGGGCTCCTTTCCAGCAGGATCATGGGGCCGCTGTGGCGGCGCGGCTAGTCCAGCGGTCACGCAGGGTGTGTGTGTCGCGTCACGCCGGAATGTTGGCGTCCGCGGCGCAGGTTTCCCGCCCCGATGCTGAGCTCTCAGGCGCGGATCGACGAGACGTCCCCCACGGAACTGATGCAACTCGATGCCGATCATCCCGGCTTTCACGATGCGGTCTACCGGCGCCGGCGCAACGAGATCGCGCGCGCGGCGCTCGACTATCGCGAGGGTCCGGTGCCCGAGATCGTCTACACGGAACAGGAGCACGACGTGTGGGCCGAGGTGTGGCGGCATCTCGATCCGCTGCACGAGCGGTACGCCTGCCGCAGCTATCGGGAAGCGGGACATCGGATCTCTCTTTCGCGCGAACGGATTCCGCAGCTCGCCGACGTGAATGCCACGATTCACCCTCTCCTCGGGTTTTCGATGGTGCCGGTGGCCGGACTGGTTGCGGCGAAGGCGTTTCTCTCGCAGCTCGGCCGCGATGTGTTCCTCTCGACGCAGTACATGCGCCATCACAGTGTGCCGCTCTACACGCCCGAGCCCGACGTCGTTCACGAGCTGATCGGCCATGCCGCTACCTTCGCCGATCCGACATTCGTCGCCCTCAATCGTGCATTTGGGGAGGCAGCTCTGCGGGCCGGCGAGAGTCCGGAGATGATCGAGCGCATCGGCCGCCTCTACTGGTACACGCTCGAATTCGGCGTCGTCCGCGAGGCCGGCGGTCTGCGCGTCTACGGGGCCGGCCTCCTGTCATCGTTCGGCGAGCTTGGCCGCTTCGAAGGCGAGGAGGAGTTGCACGGCTGGAGCGTCGACGAGATCGCCGATACCCCGTACGACCCGACGATGTACCAGAAGAAGTTGTTCGTCGCCCCGAGCTTCGACGCGATGGCCAACGATGTGCTGGGGTGGCTGGAACGCTCGGCTCCGCGGTGAGTCGTTGTCGATTGCAGCCTACACGAGCTTATGTTTCAACACCTCGTCGCGATTGCGCGAGAAGATCACCAGCAGCACCGCGCCGACGAGAAGCCCCAGCTTCCATGCGTTCAGATCGGGAAGGTCCTTCATTAGATAGATCTCTGCTCCCGCGGCCAATGGGATTGCAAAGAGAATCGCCCAGCCAATCCAGAAGAATGTTTTGCGCATGACTTCCTTCTCCTTTCCATGAAAACGTACATCCACGATGTCTCCGCGTGGCGTGATCCATGACATCGGAGGGGGTGATGCGGCTCACGGGGTTCGTCATCGCGAGCTTCGGCAGCACAGACAAGAGTGTCTGTGCCACATCGGCCGTCGGTAATTGCCGAAGAGTGGGCACTGGCGGAAGCAATGTGGCACAGACACTCTTGTCTGTGCTCAATTCACGACGACCGTGCGTCCCGTCAGCTCGAGGCAGAAACGGGAGAGGTCTTCGTTCGAGAAATCGTCCCAGCCGCGGCAGCCGTCGTGTTCGCGCTGCTGCACGTCGCAGGCGGTCGGCAGGTTGTCGACTTCCTGGCGGGCCAGTTGCCAGCGGTCGACCACAGCTTCCATCTCGGCGCGGGGCATTCGGGGGTTCTTGGCGTTGATCCAGTCGAACCGGTGCCGCAGCTCGACGTCGCTGAAACGATGCAGGCCGCGGCAGAAGATGTTCTTCTCGGCGGCGACCTTGCAGATCGAGGCCTCGTCGCCGGCGAGTTTGATGAGCTCGTCGCGGAGAATGTCGATCGCTCCACTGCGGGATAAGGTTTCCGGTTTCTGCGCGGTCTGCGGCATGGTGACCTCCGATTACTGATCCCATTCTTGAGCCGTGCACGACCTGAAGTCGTACCCATCATCACACCTCGATGTGATGACTGTCATAGAGCCGTGAAGCACCCCCGCCGTTCACTGGTCGCATGCTGAAAGCGGTCGAGCTCGAGATCGAATTGTTCTGCCGTGGAATGGTGATCGGCGACTCCTGCCGCACCAGTGACGGACGCCGGATCAGCCGGACGCGCGCCGGCCTCGGATCGGGACTGGAGATCGTCATTCCGGCCCGGCCGAAGGACATCTGGGTCAACGTGCCGGTCGTCGAGCCGTTCGCGCAACAATCGTTTTTCACATTGCAGAAAGACGACGACGGCTATTTCGTCGCCGACGGCCGGAACGCCACGCGCTATCCGGTGCGCATTCCGGAGGAGCCGGCGTGGTACTCGGCGCGGACGACGTCCGGCGTGGAGATGAGCCGGGTCGGCGTTCTGCAGGGCAACTACCTGGCCGTCTATGTCTCCAACCGCTGCCTCTACTGGACGTGGTCGCCGTCGGTGGCCTGCAAGTTCTGCACGACCGGCAAGAACGTCGGCACCGCCGAGGAGTCGCGGAAAAACTGGCGCGACGTCGTCGAAGTGGCGCGTGCCGCGCGCGATGAATCGGGAACCATCTTCACGCACTTCAACACCGGCTATCACTACGAAGACCGGCCCGACCGCGAGGTCATTCACGGCCTCCGGCAATGTGAGCCGTTCGTTCGCGCCGTGCGCGAGAACGTGGGCGGCTTCATCGGAATCCAGGCCGTGCCGGTGCCGCGCGAACAGTACAGCGAATACGACGAATTGATCGCCGCCGGCACCGACCACTTTTCGTTCTGCTACGAGTTCGAAGATCCGGAAGTCTTTGCCCGCCTCTGTCCCGGGAAAGCACAGACGGTCGGCCAGCACGCCTTTTTCGAGGCGATGGAATACACGGCGAAAAAGCTCGGGCGCGGGCGCGTCTCCGGCGAGATCATCGCCGGCGTCGAATCGATCGAAGCGACCAAACGCGGCATCGATCGCATCGTTTCCGCGGGAGCGTTCCCCACCGTCTGCATCTTCCGCCCGACGATCGGCAGCGAGATGGAGAACGTTCCTCCGCCCGATCCGGAAGCGATGAAGGAAGTCTTCGCGTACGTGCACGAGAGTTGCCGCCGGGCCGGTCTGCCGGTGGGCATCCTGCCGATCGAAGTGTCGCTGGTGGTTCAGCCCGAGGAGGCCGCCGCACTGGTCCAGCCGACGCTGCAGGACCACATCTATGCGGCGAGAAACTGGAGCCTCCGGCAACTGGCTCGCCCCTACATCGCCTACAAAAAACGGCCGGCCGCGTGAGATGGCTCACGCGAATCGGTGACGTCCGCGACCGACGTCCGGCGTTCCGGTCGTTACGCTAATGGCAGCGAGGTGCGTATGAACACATTCCAGCCGAAGGTCATCCTTGTCGCCACCGATTTCAGCAAGACGGCCGCGCACGCCCTCCGTTACGCCTCGTCACTGGCCGAGCGCACCAGCGCGCGGCTCGTCGTCATTTACGCCGACGAGTTCATTCCGCCGCTTGGAGAAACGGCGGTGGAGGCCTCGATGGCCACGCGCATGATCGGCGAGCTCATCGCCGAGGCTCAGGAGAAACTCATCGCGCACGTGGAGGCGAATGTTTCGCCCTACGTTCCCTTCGACGCCCGCGTGATCGTCGACTCCACCGTCTCCTCCATCGTCCATGAGGCGAAGGAGTCGGATGCGGACCTCGTGGTGATGGGGACGCACGGCCGCACGGGTGTCCGCCGATTGCTCATCGGATCGGTGTGCGAGAGCGTCATGCGCGCGGTGTCGATTCCGGTCATGGCCGTCAGCGCGGCCGCCGCCGATCACGAATCGCTGGAGATCAACAAGGTCGTCTGCATCGTCGACCAGTCGCCGCAATGCGCCGATGCGCTGCGGATCGCCGCGGCGATGGCGCCGGATGCGCGTCTCATCCTCCTCAAGCCGCGTGACGACGACCGTCCCCAGCAGGCCGCGGAGAGCCTGATGCGTCTGCGGCGGTGGTTGCCGGCGGAGCTCGTCGATCGTTGCGAGCTGCGCCTGGTCGACGCCGATTGGTCGGCCGAACATCTGGCCAACTTCGCCGCCAGCGTCGGCGCCGACCTGATCGCCGCGGGCGGACATCGCGGCCACGGTGTATCGGACAGGATTCGCGGAACGACCACCGACCGGATCGTGCAGCGGAGCGAGTGTCCGGTGCTGGTGGTGTGAGGCGGTTGCGGTGTAACGGGGTTGCGCGGTCTCGAGGTTGGGCGGTCTCGCGGTGTTTGATTTCAAATGCCGCGCGTTAGCCGGCATTTCTCACACTCACCCTGGAATCGTCGGCACGCTGTACCTCGTCGAGAGCCTTCTCCCCCCGCAAGAAACCGCGGTGGGAGAAGGGCTCTCGACGAAGGGAGTGGCAAGGATCTCGAGGGAAGAATTCAACCTCAATGGCTACGCGATAACACCCCGAGACCGCGCAACCGCGAGACCCCGCAACCGCGCTACGTACTGATCATCCCCTCCAGCGCCTTCTTCTCCGTGAGGAAGATGTTCGAGCCTTTGACTTCGATGATGTGGCGTTTCTTGAAGTCGCTGAGGATGCGGGTCACGGTCTCGCGGGTGGTGCCGATCATCTGAGCGATCTCTTCGTGGGTGAGGAGAACGACCAGGCGGGTTCCTTTGGGGGTCTCTTCGCCGCTGGTGGCGCTCCAGTCGAGGAGGAGGCGGGCCAGTTTTTCCGACGTCGTCTGCGACAGGCCGAGGGAACGGATCTCGCGTTGGGCGGACTGATATTTCTTGCTGAGCTGCTGCGCCGTGTGCATGCAGGCGTCGACGTGCGTATTGAGGAACTTCAGGAAGTCATCGCGCTTGATGAAGTTCATCTGCGACGGCTCGAGCGTTTCCGCGGAGACCTCGTACGGCTTGCCGAGGATGGTCGCGCTGGCGCCGAGAACCTCGCCCACTTCGGCCACCTTCACGATGAGCGTCTTCCCTTCCGTCGAGGACGTGGTCAGCTTCACGCGGCCGTTGCAGAGGATGAAGACGCCGCGCGGCTCTTCGCCCTCCACGAACAGAAGTGATCCTTTCGGGTAAATGCCCGTGAACTTGATGGTGTCGAGCGAGGCCACCGCTTCCCGCGACATGTCGCAGAAGATCCGTTCCGAGCGGACGTCGCATTCGACACAGTTGTTATGGACATCGAGGTTGTAAGGCGTCGGCATCAGAGCCTCCGGGTTGGCTGGCGGAATTGCACCTGTCCAATGTAGGCGTCCGCCTCACAATTCACCGGTAGCGCGGTCACGACCGTGAGTGATGGCCGTCACAAGCACGGCCTTCGAGGAAACGGCAAACAGCAGAAGCATGTCCGTGCCGCTGCAGAGTGCCGCCCCGAGAGTGATCATTCGCCCCCTGGCCTTGCCCGTGGAGCATGGCGGATGGGGATTCGTGATCGAGCCGGCCGTTCTGGCGCTGCTGGTGGTGCCGTCGTGGGCGGGATTGATGATCGGAATCGCGGCGGTGGCGGCATTTCTGGCGCGACATCCTCTGCGGCTGGCGGCCGGCGACTGGACTCGGCGGCGGCGCTTTCCTCGGACGATCGTCTGTGAGCGGCTGGCTCTCGGCTACGGAACGCTGGCCATCGCGGCCGTGGCCGTCGCCGTGACGATCACCGATGCGAGGATTCTGTGGCCGTTCGCCATCGCCGCGCCGCTCGCTCTGGCTCAATTCGCCTTCGATGTGCGCAACCGCGGGCACGCCGTCGCGCCGGAGATCGCCGGCGCCGTTGCCGCCGGCGCAACCGCGGCCGCCATCGTGCTTGCCGGTGGACGGCCGGGGACCCTGGCCGCGACGCTCTGGCTCCTGACGGTACTGCGGTCGGTTCCCGCCATCGTCTTCGTGCGCGCCGTGCTCGGGAGAGAGAGCCGCGCCGTGGCCGTCATTCTTCATATCGCCGCCGTCGTCATCGCACTCCTCCTCTGGGATCAACGGCTCGCCCCCGTCGCGGCGATCGTGGCCATGTCCCTCCTTCTGGCCCGCGCGCTGATCCGCCCAAAACACCCTGAGCCGCCGCGGCGCATCGGCATGCGCGAGCTGGCGTTCGGAGCGGTGACAGTGATTCTGATCGGCACCGCGATGTAAAGGCAGAAGGCAGAAAGCAGAAAGCAGAAAGCAGAAAGCAGAAGTAAAACCGCACCCTGCTGTCAGCTTTCACTTCTGCCTTCTGCCCTCTGCCTTCTGCCTTCATGTGTCGTCCATCACATCCCCTCGTACACCGCATCACGACTTCGTGTTTGAGGCGACGCGATCATGGTCTCCACGAACGGGAGAAAAAACATGATCAGCGTGACAAGACTTCTCGGCGGTGCTTCGTTTTCGGGCGATCGACTCCGGTATCACGACCAATCAGCCGGCCAGAAAACGGGCGCGCGTCCCGACACCGGGCCGGTCGTCGTATGGAATGCGACGAAGACCTGCAACCTCGAATGTGTTCACTGCTACGCCGACGCGCGCAGCCGCCGGTTCGACGGCGAGCTGACGACGGACGAAGCGAAGGCGATGATCGACGACCTGGCCGCCTTCAAGGTGCCGGCGCTGCTCATCTCCGGCGGCGAGCCGTTCGTCCGGCCGGACATCCTCGATCTGGCCGAGTACGCCACCACGCACGGCGTGCGCGTCACCTTCTCGACGAACGGGACATTGATCGACGAAAAACGTGCCCGCCGCATCGCGGACCTCGGCGTCGCCTACGTCGGGATCAGCGTCGACGGCAATGAAGAGCGCCACGATCGGATGCGGGTCCGCCAGGGCGCGTTCCGCGATGCCCTGCGCGGGATTCGCAACTGCCGCGATGCCGGCATCCGCGTCGGCGTCCGCTTCACCGTGACGCAGGACAACGTCGCGGAAATCGACAGCGTCTTCCAGCTCGTCGAAGACGAAGGCATCGGCCGGCTCTGCCTCTACCACCTCGTCTACTCCGGTCGCGGCTCCTATCTCTCCGGAATCGATCTCGAAGCCCCGCAGAAGCGGACGCTGATGAACAAGATGATCGCCAAGGTCGAGCAGTGGAACGGCGAAGGCCGCAACATCGAAGTGATGACGGTCGACAATCACGCCGACGCTCCCTACATCTATCTGCAGTTGCTCCAGAGCGATCCCGCCCGCGCCGCGGAAGCGCTTGCCCTGATCAGCAACAACGGAGGCAATCGCTCCGGCATCGCCATCGGTTGCATCGACAGCTTCGGCGTTGTTCACCCCGATCAGTTCACCACGAACCACGCCCTCGGATCGATCCGGGAGAGGCCGTTCTCCGAGATCTGGAGCGACTCACGCGTCGAGCTACTGGACGGACTGCGCAAGCGGAAGTCGCTGCTCAAGGGCCGCTGCGCCACCTGCCGCTGGCTGTCGATGTGTAACGGCAACTTCCGGGCGCGCGCCGAAGCGGCCACGGGCGACTATTGGGAATCGGATCCGGGGTGCTACCTGCTGGACTCGGAGATCGCCGCCGAGGTGAGCGCGTGAGCGCGGCCGTCGAATACGCGGTGCCGGTCTCGCCGCACGACGCCATCAACCGCAGCATTCTGGAAGTCTCGGAGGATCGCATTCGCGGCTTCGTCCGCGAGCCCATCCGCGAGATCGCGCGGTTGGCCGGCATCCATCCGCTCGTGGTCATCGAGCGCATCCGGGCCATGCTCGACGCGGGGACGATCCGCCGGGTGCGGCAGACGCTCCTGGCCACCAACCTCGCTCAGGGTGCGCTGATCGCCTGGAAGATCGACGACGCGCTCATCGACGCCGCCTTCGACTTCATCGCCAAGCGCGATCCGTTCTCCGGCCACGTGGTGATCCGCAACTGCGAGAACGGCCGAACCGATTGGCGCCTCTGGACGACGCTGAAAGTACCGACCGGCTTCTCCGTCGAAGCGCACTGCGACTATCTGCGCCGTCAGATCGGCGCGGAGCGCTATCGGGTCATGCCCGCCTTACGCGCCTTCGTTCTCGGCGTCGGCCACATGCGGCGCAAGGGAATGCAGCCCGGCGAGAAGTCGCCCGCGCTCGCCGAGGCCATGGAGCCGTCGATCGTCGAGCTCTCCGCGCGCGACTGGGACGTGCTGATCGTGCTCAAGCAGGACTTCGCGCCGGACGAGATCGGCGAAGGGATGTGGGAGCGCCGCGCGCGAGCCGCCGGCATCGACGTCGAAACGTTCTTTGCCGTCGCCGAGGATCTCGATCGCCGCGGCGTCATCGGGCGCTTCTCCACGTTTCTGGAGCACACCAAGCCGGTGGCAGGGGAGGAGCGCCTATCGAGTTTCAACGGCCTTTTCCATTGGGCCGTGCCGGCGGGGCGCGAGATCGAGGCGGGACGCGAGATCGGCCGCTTCGCCATCCTCACGCACGCCTACTGGCGCAACGCCGGTCCGGAGTTGAACGACGTCAACATCATGGCCGTCGCTCACGGCGAGACGAAGGATCAGGTGATGGCCCACAAGGCCGCCATCGATGAACACCTGAACGCCACCGGCATCGGCTTCACCTTCACCAACGTCTATTGGGGCGGCCGCGCGGAGATCAAGCCGTCGGAGATCTCGCCGGTCGCCTACCGGGAGTGGGCCCGAAAGGCAGGTGTCTTATGAGTGCAAGCGTCGACTTCGATCAGAATCCGTTCGTGGTGATCTGGGAGAGCACGCGTGCGTGCGACCTCTCGTGCGTCCATTGCCGGGCCGCCGCGCAGCCGCGCCGCAGCCAGTTCGAGCTCACCACCGAGGAAGGGTACCGGCTGATCGACGACATCGCGCTGCTCAAGCCGCGCGTCTTCGTGATCACCGGCGGCGATCCGCTCAAACGCGAAGACACCTACGACTTCATCGAATATGCGAAGTCGAAGGGGCTGGAGCCGTCGCTCACGCCGAGCGCGACGCCGCTGCTCACCGACGGCGCGATCTCGCGCATGAAGCGCCGCGGCCTGGCCCGCCTGGCCATCAGCCTCGACGCCTCGCGCGCCGATCTCCATGACGAGTTTCGCCGCGTTCCGGGCTCGTTCGACCTCACGCTCAACGCCATCCGCGCCGCGCGCAAGGAAGGCATCCCCGTGCAGATCAACACCACGGTCACGCGCCGCACCATCGATGATCTCCCGCAGATCGTCGACCTTCTCCAGGACCTCGGCATCGTGATGTGGTCCGTCTTCTTCCTCGTTCCCACCGGCCGCGGAAAGCAGGCCGACCTGGTTACGCCCGAGGCGGTCGAACAGCTCTTCGGTTTTCTCTACGACACCAGCAAGAAGGTGCCGTTCGCGATCCGCACGACGGAAGCGATGCACTACCGCCGCTACATGCTTCAACGGATGGCGGCGGAGAGGCATGAGTCGATTGACAAGCTTCTCGATCCGGCCACCGGCCTGATCGATGCGTCGACGCTTTTCCTGCAGCACGGTCCGCGCACGATCCCCCTCGGCGTGCAGGCGCAGAGCGGTGCCATCTCCCGTGCTCCGCGCGGCGTCAACGAAGGGAAGGGCTTCGTCTTCATCTCCCACATCGGCGACGTCTTTCCAAGCGGTTTCCTCCCTCTGAAAGCCGGCAACGTGAAGCATGAATCGCTCGGCGACATCTATCGCTCCAGCGATCTCTTCACCAGCCTGCGCAACAGCAGCAACCTGAAGGGAAAATGCGGCCTCTGCGAATTCCGCGACCTCTGCGGCGGCTCGCGCGCCAGGGCCTGGTCGATGACCGGGGATGTATTCGCCTCCGATCCGCTCTGCACGTACATGCCCGCGGGCGCGAGGTACGCGGTGGCGTAGGTCTGTCGGTTTTAATCAAGAGGGATGCCGGTGAGAGCGCGGCAAGTACGGCCCCCTCATCCGCCTTCGGCACCTTCTCCCCCATCTGAAAAGCGCTGGGGGAGAAGGACTCTCGACGTTAGGGAAGCGCAAGCTCGGGTTCTCTCAAGGCGCAGCACAGTATTGGAAGAATCTGGGCGCGACGCGACGACTTCGCAAACGTGACGTCGCGCCGAAAAGAGCTCGCGCCTTCCTAACGCGAAGATTTCGCAAACGTGACGTCGCCCCGAAAAGAGCTCGCCGCTTCCTAACATCGAGAGCCCTTCTCCCCCCGCGGTTTCTTGCTGGGGGAGAAGGTGCCGAAGGCGGATGAGGGGGCGGTGCTTGCGATGCTCTTGCCTGTAGTCAATCTGTCTTTTCGCTTCACACCAGCAGAGCCTTCCGTCCCGCCACATCGGCGACGATCGAGACCAGGTCGTCCGGCTCGACCGGTTTCTTCAGATACTCGTCAAACCCCTCGGCCAGGGCGATCTCGCGCTCGGAGGGGCGGCCGTAGGCGGTCAAGGCCACCGCGGGGATGTGCGACTTTTCATCGGCAAGCGATCGGATGCGCCGGATGAGCGAATAGCCGTCCTGCTCCGGCATGGCGATGTCACACAACAGCACATCGAAGGACTGGCGCGCCGAGAGCGTCAGCCCTTCTTTTGCGCTCGTCGCGGCGGTGACGACCGCTCCGTACTGTTCGAGGATCGCGGCAATGGTCCTGCGCGAGTCCGGCTCGTCGTCGACGACCAGCACGTGCAGCCCGGCGATCGAAGGAGTCGTGCGCGACGCCGTTTTCGCCCGTCCTCCGACAGGGAAGACTTCCACCGGCACCGACACCTGAACGGGAATGGTGACCGTGAACGTGGTGCCGAGCCCCTTCCCCTTGCTGGCGACGGTGATGGTCCCTCCATGAAGCTCCACCAACTGCTTGGCGATGGAAAGGCCGATGCCCATGCCGCCGTGGTGCCGCATCGTGCCGCTTTCCTGCTGCGCGAAGCGGTCAAAGGCATACGGAAGAAACTCGGGACGGATTCCAGCGCCCGTGTCCTGCACTTCCACGACGGCGTTCGAATCTCTCAGGAAGAGCCGTACGTCGATGCGGCCACCGGCCGGCGTGAACTTGACCGCGTTGGAGAGGAGGTTCCAGAACACCTGCTGCAGGCGCGCCGGATCGCCGCCGAGTTGGAGGAGATCGGGCTGAAAATCCATCCTGAGGCGCAGCTCTTTCGCCTCGGCGGCAGGAACGAAGGCAGTGATCGCCGACCTCAATACGTTCTCCATGTCCACCGGTTCGATGGTCAGCCGCAACTTGCCGGTGATCATCCGGGAGACGTCGAGAACGTCGTCGATGAGCTGCGCCTGCGCGATGGCGCTGCGATGGATGGTGGCGATTCCTTCCTTGCGCGTCTTCTCATCGAGGGTGGCGGCGGCGAGCAATGCGGTCCAGCCGAGGATCGACGTCATCGGCGTGCGCAACTCGTGGGAGAGAGTGGCCAGGAACTCGTCCTTGGCACGGTTGAGCGATTCCGCCTCTTTGTAGAGGTGGTTGAGTGCTCCCTCGGTGCTCTTCTGGTCGTCGATGTCGGTGTTGGAGCTGATCCACATCGTGATCTTCCCGCCGGGGTCGTACATCGCGCAGGCGCGGCTGAGATGCCAGCGATAGACGCCGTCGGCGCGCCGGAAACGGTGCTGCGCTTCGAACGGCTCACCGCATTCGATGGCGTGCCGCCAGTTGCGGGCGGTCTCCTTCACGTCATCCGGGTGAATGAACCTCGTCCATCGCCAATCCTTGATCTCATCCAGGGAAAGGCCGGTGAACACGCTCCACTGCTGATTGAAGTAATCGACTTCGCCGTTTGGCCTGGCGGTGAAAACCATCAGCGGCATCGACTCAGCGAGGAAACGGAAGCGCTCCGCCCCCTCATGCGCTGCACTCTCGGCCGTCTTGCGCTCCGTGATGTCGCGGATGTTGCACTGAATGATGTTCTGCCCGTCGACGTCGTAGGCGTTGCTGACGAACTCCACCTCCGCGCGCTTGCCATCCTTCGTTTCGAGCGGCAGATCCTCGTAGCGGATGTATCCGTCTCTCTGCAGCCGGTCGAACGCCGCCTTGCTCTCCTCGATGTCGTGGAACAGCCCGATCTCCCAAAGCTCTTTGCCGATCAGTTCCTCGAGCGCATAGCCGAGCAGGGCGATCACGAAGGGATTGGCGTCGATGATCTTCCGGCTGACGGCATCAACGATGAGGATGGCGTCCTGTGCCGTCTCGAAGAGCCGGCGGTAGCGAACCTCGGATGCTTGCAACGCGCGGGTTGCTTCCACCCGTTCGGTGATGTCGCGGATGTTGCACTGAATGACCTTCTGGCCGTCCACCTCGTAGGAGTTGCTGACGAACTCCACGTCCACGCGCTTGCCGTCCTTCGTTTCGAGCGGCAGGTCCTCGTAGCGGATGTAGCCGTCCCGGTGCAAACGCGCGAACGCCTCTTTACTGGCCTCGATGTCCGGGAACAGACCGATCTCCCAAAGCTCCTTGCCGGCCAGCTCGTCGAGGGGGTAGCCGATCAGGGCGATCACGAAGGGGTTGGCGTCGATGATCTTCCCGCTGTTGCCGTCAAGGATGAGAATGGCGTCCTGCGCCGTCTCGAAGAGCCGGCGGTAGCGGACCTCGGATGCGGCCAGGGCAGGAGCCGCGTTTCTGTCTTTAAGGATCGCCATTTGCATTCTCAGAAGCGAGGCTTGGACCGCCCCGAACGGGCGATGCTATTGACAACCGTTTCGAAAATCTGTTCAATTCGAGACACAGGCAAATCCGACTCGTAAGATCGCGACGTCGTGCTATAAATTTGTCCCGATGAGCCCCTCGGCAAAGACGAGAACCGCGAGAACGACAGCCGCCCTGATCCCCCCGCCCCCGGCGTTTGACGTCGAGGGCTTCCTCGAGAGGACGGGTGTAGGAAGAACTCTGGTCGATCTGAAGAAGAATCAGGTTCTCTTCTCCCAGGGCGACGGCGCCGACGCCGTCTTCTACATCCAGAAGGGCAGCATCAAACTGACTGTCGTCTCGCAGCGTGGCAAGGAGGCCACGGTGGCCTTGCTGAACGCGGGAAGCTTCGTCGGCGAGTCGTGCGTCGCAGCGGCGGAGCTCATCCGCATGGTCACCGCGACCGGTCTGACCCGCTGCACGCTGATGCGGATCGAGCGGCAGGAGATGGTTCGCGTGCTGCACGAGGAGCACGCCCTGGCCGATCTCTTCGTCAACTTCCTGCTGGCCCGGAACGTCCGCATCCAGGAGGATCTCGTCGATCAGCTTTTCAATTCCAGCGAAAAGCGGTTGGCGCGCGTGCTGTTGCTCCTCGCCCAATTCGGCAAGGAGGGCAAGCCGGAGACCGTGGTCCCGAAGATCAGCCAGGAAGTGCTCGCGGAGATGATCGGCACCACGCGCTCACGGGTGAACTTCTTCATGAACCGCTTCCGCAAGCTCGGCTTCATCAAATACAACGGCGGCCTCGAGGTCCACAGCTCGTTGCTCAACGTGATCCTTCACGATTAGTGCGGCGGCGCTCCGGCACACCTGCTTTCGCCGGCTGGCCCGAGTTCCGCAAGAGTGTCTCCTTTTGAACAGTCTTGCTGTTCAAAGCACCGATATTGTCACCATGGCGATCTAGCGATCGTGCGCCGTTGAATCCTGTCGCTGACGATGAAAGAGACCTCCCTATGAAGAGAACGTGCATCAGCCTTCTGTCGATCATCGGGTTCGCTGCGTTTCTCGCGCCCTCAACAGCATTTGCCCAGATCTCCCTCGGCACCGCGCAGAACTTCGGCGTCCTGGGCGGATCCACCGTCACCAATACGGGCGCCACGACCGTCAACGGAAACGTCGGCGTCAGCCCTGGCAGCTCCGTGACCGGCTTCCCTCCCGGCGTCGTCGTCGGCGGAGCGATCCACAGCAACGATGCCGTGGCCATGCAGGCCCAGAACGACCTCACCACCGCGTACAACAACATCGCCAGCACTCCGTGCACGGTCGATCTGACCGGTCAGAACCTGGGAGGTCTGACGCTGACACCAGGCGTCTACTGCTTCACATCCTCCGCGCAACTCACCGGCGCCCTGACTCTCGACGCCCTCGGCAATCCGAACGCGCTGTTCCTGTTCAACATCGGGAGCACCCTCACCACGGCCAGCAACTCGTCGGTCACGGTCATCAATAACGGTGGCAGCAGTTGCAACAAGGTCTTCTGGCGGGTGGGCAGCTCTGCCACCCTCGGAACAGGCACCTCGTTCACGGGAGACATCCTGGCCTTGTCGAGCATCACCCTCACCACCGGGGCGAACACGAACGGCCGGACGCTGGCGCGCAACGGCGCGGTGACGCTCGATACCAACAACGTCAATACCTGCGGCGTGTCGCTCTGTCCGATCATCACCGTCAACCCGGCCTCGCTGCCGAACGGCTCGGTAGGTACCCCGTACAGCCAGACCGTCTCCGCCTCCGGCGGGACTGCGCCGTTCACGTTTTCCATATCGAGCGGAGCGTTGCCCACTGGCCTGATTCTCAACGGCGCAACCGGAGCGATCACCGGTACGCCAACCACGGTCGGAACGTTCACGTTCACCATCACGGCGACGGACGCGACCGGATGTACAGGCAGCCGCCTCTATACGATCACCATCGCCAGCCCCGGTTGCCCGGCCATCGTCCTGAGCCCCACCACACTCCCGCCGGGTCAGGTCCTGGTTCCCTACGTACAGACCATCACCGCCTCGGGAGGGACGGCGCCGTTTACCTTCGCCATATCCGGCGGTGCGCTGCCGGCCGGCCTCACGCTCAACCCGGCCACGGGCCTCATCAGCGGTACGCCTCTGGTGTCAGGTATCTTCAACGTGACGATCCGAGCCACGGACGCGGTCGGCTGTCAGGGCGCCCGCTCCTATACGCTGACAATCCTCGCGGCCATCCAGCCGGAGGGCGGCCCGACGCTGAGCTTCGCCGGACTGATGATTCTCACGGTTCTTCTCGCGGCCGCTGGACTATTTGTCATGAACAGGTTGTCGATCTGACATCGTGAGCTCCCGTAACAAGGCCGGAGCGTCAAGACCGCTCCGGCCGCGCGTCGTCTTCGTGGCAAAGTTCTGCGCCGCGATGCTCGTTCTCTATGCCGTGGTGGCGCTGAACCAGGTGAATGATCGCGTCATCGTTCCGTTCACCGAGGTCGTGGCGAAGGGCGCGGCGATGCTCCTGCGCGGCGTCGAGAGCGGCGTGGGGGTCACGGGAACGGTGATGCGATCGCAGCAGTTCGCGCTCGACGTCCGGAACGGCTGCAACGGCGTCGAGGCGGTGATCCTGCTGGTCGCGGCCATCATCGCCTTTCCGGCGACGCTGCGCTCACGGCTGGTCGGGCTGGCGGTTGCCAGCGTGTCCATCGAAGCGCTGAACCTCGTGCGCCTCAGCTCTCTTTTCTGGCTGGGCGAGCACTACCGGCCGATCTTCGATTTCGTCCATGTGGCGGTCTGGCAGTTGCTGGTCATTCTTGCGGCGATCTCGATCTTCATCCTTTGGAGCTGGAAGTTTGCGGAAAAACCTCGGGCCGAATCTCGTTAAAGGCGCGGCCGGCTTCCTCCTCGGGCTCGTCTTCTGGTGGGCTCTCTCGTCGCCGTACGCGCGCCTGCTGGCCTCGTTGAGCGAGCCGTTGATCCGCGTCACGGAACGCCCCCCCGTCACCCGCCTCATCGCCGACGGAACGAACCTGACCATCGACCGAGACGACTTCCCGCGAGCATCGCCGCGGCCTGCTCTCCTGCTGATGGACATCACCGCCAACATCATTCTGCTAACCACCCTCTTCTCCGTGACCCGAAAGCCGATGGGCGACCGGAACATCCCCTCCTTCCTGCTGGCCTGTCTCGCTCTCGTCCTCGTGCATGTCGCGGCCGTCATCGTGAACGTGCAGTCCATCTACGCCCTGCGGCTCGGCCCCTGGAGCGCGCAGCACTACGGCCCGGTGGCGCGAAACTTCTGGGGCGCGGCGGCGCACTTCTACAGCGTCGCCGGCGTGTTCGGCGCCCCGTTCGCGCTCTGGTGGCTCCTGCGTCCGTCGCCGGTTGACTGATGTCTGCCTTCGGCGTTGTCTGCCTTTGGCGTTGTCTGCCTTCGGCGTTATCTGCGCTATCGCGCGTGGTCGGTGGCCGTTACGTTACGTTTCACGCGATCGTAAATCTCTGACCACGCGGCGCGCACGCCGCAGACAACGCCAAAGGCAGACAACGCCGCAGGCAGACAACGCCGAAGGCAGACAACGCGGACGCCCGCTCGTTCCGCTAAGATCTCCCCCCATCGGAGGAAACGATGAAGAAATCGCTGATCAACGTCGCCGCGCTCCTGTTGGCTGCCGTCCCGGGATTTGCGCAGGAGGCAACCGCTACGCACGCCGAACATCAGATGGCTGCCGCACCGTCGAGCGTCTCGCAGGAGTGGGCGAAGAAGAGAGTCGATCAATCGCCGCGGCATCACGAATGGGTGAACCTCAAAAACGGCAACCGCGTCGTCAGCGCCTTCGTCGTTTATCCCGAGGTCAAGGGGAAGGCGGCGGCGGTCGTCGTCATCCACGAGATCTTCGGGATGAGTGACTGGGTACAGATGGAGGCCGACGAGGTGGCCGAGGCGGGCTACATCGCCATCGCTCCCGATCTGCTGTCAGGCATGGGGCCGAACGGAGGGGGGACCAGCTCGTTGCCCGACGGCACCGCGGTCGGCAAAGCCATTCGCGACCTGCCGCCGGACCAGATCACCGCCGACCTCAACGCCGCCGCCGATTACGTCGCCAGGCTTCCCGCGGCGAACGGCAAAGTTGCCGTGGCCGGTTTCTGCTGGGGCGGGACGCAGTCATTCCGCTTCGCCACCAACCGTCCGACGCTCTCGGCCGCGTTCGTCTTCTATGGAACGGGCCCGGAAACGGCCGAAGCGATCGCCGCGATCAAAGCGCCTGTCTACGGCTTCTACGCCGGCAACGACGCCCGCGTCGGCGCCACGGTTCCGAAGACGGTAGAGATGATGAAGGCCGCCGGAAAGAGCTATGACCCGGTGACGTACGAAGGCGCCGGTCACGGTTTCATGCGCGCCGGCGATACCCCGCCCCCTCCCGCCGACGCGGACCAGAAGGTGAAAGACGCCTACGCCGGAAACAAGAAGGCCCGCGACGAAGCGTGGACGCGCTGGAAGGGGCTTTTGAAGAAGCTGTAACAACACCCGTTAACGAGTTTTTGGAACTGAAACGTTGCTCTGCAGAGCAGAAACTCAGCTTCGCGAAGCAGAAACTCAGCTTCGCGAAGCAGAAACTCAGCTTCGCGAAGCAGAAATTTAGCTTCGTGAAGCAGAAATCCAGCTTCGCGAAGCAGAAATCCAGCTTCGCGAAGCAGAAAACCAGCTTCGCGAAGCAGAAATCCAGCTTCGCGAAGCAGAAATCCAGCTTCGCGAAGCAGAAAACTAGCTTCGCGAAGCAGAAAGTCAGCTACACGAAGCAGAAAGTCAGCTACGCAGAGCAGAAGGTTTGATCCGCCAGATCAAGAGTTTGATCCTGCAGATCAACCGGTTTGATCCGTCAGATCAAAAGTTTGATCCTGCAGATCAACTGGTTTGATCCGTCAGATCAAAAGTTTGATCCGTCAGATCAACTGGATTGATCCACCAGATCAAGAGTTGATCCGTCAGAACAACGTCGTCGAGTTTCTGGAACTGAAAAGTTGCTCCCCAGAGCAGACGTTTAAAACCGAAGAATCAATAAGTTAGCTTTGGAAAAAGAGAGAATCTATTGTCGAGAACGGCCAGTTGGTTCTCTGATGACCCGAAGGGCAGCTCTCGCGGGAATAAATGGCTGGCCGCTGGGCGAGACCGAACCTGCCCCGGTTCCAGATCATCGACGTTTAATCTAGTTCGGCAGCCGGCCGGTCGGCTCAAACCGAACATTGTCCCCTTCGGCCCGCGCCGTCAGGTAGTGTCGCAGATAGTCAACGAGTGCCGGCGTCGCCTGCTGCGCGGCAGCGGCTTCCTGGAAGTACGCAAAGGCATGCGCGGCGTCGATTGCGACCTCCTCCTGCCGGAACCGCGCTGCCAGGAGCGCCGCAAGTCGCGCCGCCTCATCGTACCTCCCGTCGTCAAGGAGCAATCGCAGTGTATCGAGACTGACGTCCGCGGCCACGCCGAGCATTCCGACACTGGCAAACTGCGCTGCGGTCTCGCGGAGTTGCTCCAGCGCCACGTCTCTATTGCTGGCCTCCGCCATTGCCTCTGCCACACTCCAGAACAAACGCAGAGCCTCCGTGTCCATACGGAGACAAGCGAAAAGCGCAGCGGCGCGAACACCATGAGCGCGTGCGTGAGAAACGTCTCCGAGACGAATTTCGCAGGTACAGAGGTTTGCAAAGAGCCGCGCCAGCGTTTCTTCATCCTCGAATCGCTCGATGGCCGGAAGGACGGTTTCAAAGACCGCGCGGGCACCCACAATGTCCCCCTCGTCAAACCGGACTCCACCCTCGAGAAGCTGCACCTGGGCGGCATGGATCTCGTCGTGGTACTCGCGAAAAGTTTCCTCCGCGCGTGACGCGAGGGCTCGCGCATCGTCGAAGCGCTTCATCGCCCAATAGACCGTCGCCCGCGCCCAGATAACAAATGCCCGGTCGAACTCGGCGACGGGAACCTTCCCATATGCGCTCTCGGCCTTGTCGAGGGCGCGGAGCGCCTCGCGGTAGCGGCCCAGATGGCGAAGAGCGTTCCCGCGCTCTTTCCAGAGTTCGCCTTCGAGATGGAGCGTGCGCGGCGTGAGGGATTCCGCGATCTCCAATGCAACGTCGAGGATCGTCAGCGAGTCCGTGGGGATGCGCGCGTACCTGGCGCGTGCCTCGCGGATGAGCTTTCGCACGAGACCCGCCGTCCGGTGCTCCGGAGCGGCACACGTCGCCTTCCACGTATCGACGCGCTCGGCGGGAAGGGTTGCGATAAAGTCGTCGGCCGCTGCATCCTCCGCAGCCGCGCGTGCGCTCAGCACGACAATCCCGTGTGGCTCGACCGCGTCCGTCCGGAGCGCCCAGAGCGTCCGGTCCGACAGCGAGGCATGCCACGCCTTCAATTCCTCGAACCGCGCGCGGCAGTCGTCGCAGAGTGGAAGGTGTTTACGCACTTCCGCGAGGTCGACAAGGTTGCCGTCATCACCGAGAAACGCGAGGAGTTCGTCCGTGCGAAAGTGCATGAGCCGTTAGTTCCGCATGCGGCGTTCCTCGAACAGCGCGCGTGCGTACACCTTGCAGCGATGGACGATTTGCCGCGCGTTCGCGACACTCGTGGCGAGGAGTTCCGCGAGTTCATCCGGTGACCGACCCTCCACCACGCGGAGCCAGAGCGCCTTCCGGCAACGCTCCGGCATTTGCGAGAGTACGTGCGCCAGATCGAGCCGATCAGTGATCGTGTCGACCGTAATCTCATCCACGTCGGCGCTCTCGGCGAGCCCCTGACGCCGGCCGTGGTGATACCAGTATTCGCGCGCGGCGTTACAGATTGCCGCGATGAGCCATGCGCGTTCATCGCGGACATGTGCGTGATTCCGCAGGTAGGACACGAACACGTCATTGACGAGCGGGCCAGCGTCATCGGCCGGCACATGGAACTTCTGCTCCGCGATGACGCGCAGCAGTTCCCGATGTACCTCGTAGGCGATTGCCACGGGGTGGCCGCAATCGGCGGCGGGACGGCTGTCCGGTACGTTGTGCATTCCGTCTTGAACGGCGGTGTGGCCGCCGTATCGAAGTATAGCGATCCGCGCGCGGGTGATTCGACGCCGTCTGTCACAAACCCGCGCGAACTCCGACTCCTCTCCCAGGAAGGCGCCTTCCGCTCTCACATCAGCCGGCTCGACCGCGCCGGGAAGGAGGACGTCTGCCGTGCTCGATCTTCTGCTCGATCTCATCACGCTTTCCAGCAAAATCTCTGTACCCGATCCATAGCGACGGCGCCACCGTGCGTATCGGAGTCTCGGCAGGCATTCCCTGGCTCTCACGGTGGCGATACCGTCCTCTCTGGCGCGAATACCGCGTCAGGGCGGTGTTTCAGCTCGCGTAGATAGCGACGCACCGTATCCACCAGCCCTGCTGTCGCCGCGTGGATGACCGCCGCCTCCTGCAGATACGCGAGCGACTTCGCGGCGCTCGTCGAGACGTCGGCACGCTGAAATGCAACGAGTGCGGCGCGGACGACCTCCGCCGCTTCGCTCGCGCCACTCGGATCGTGGAGCAGAACCTCGGCGAGGTCGAGCGCTACGAAGCCCGCCTCCAGCGGCATGCGAAGGTGTTCGAATGACCGTCGTGCTTCACGGAGCAACACGAGCCCGCGCGGCTCGGAACCATGCATGCCGAGGACGTACCCAAGTGTCCAGGTAGCGCGTGCTTGCTCCGAAGCGATGCCGAGTCGCCGGAACGCCTCAGCGGCTTTCTTGATCCACAGTATCGCCTCGGCCGCGTTCCCGAGTTGGCCTTCCACAGCGCCAAGATTGAGCCACGCAGACGCGAGAGCGCTCCGGTCGGCGGCTTCCTTCAGCAGCTCGATTGCACGGAAAAACATGACCTTTGCAGCGTCGGCGTCGCCGCGCTCAAAGAGAATGCCGCCCTCGAGCAGTTGTGTCCGGGCGAGACGGCGGTGATCGCCGAGGAGGGAAAAGAGCATGGCCGCCCGGCGCTCTTCCGCCAGCGCCGCCGTGAAATCGCCCCGCTTCCAAAGGACGATCGATCGCGCATAACCCACCTGCGCGAGCTCATTCGCGGACGTGACATGGAGCGACAGCGGCATCAGCGCGCTTTCAAACGTCACCAGTGCCTCCGCGTATTGTCCAAGGTGCCGTAGCGCGTTGCCGTACGCGAGCAACGCACAGCCATGGAGATGTGCGATGAATGGGTCGCTTGTCGGCGCGAGGTCGGCGGCGATGGCGGACGCCGTTTGCGCGAGCGCCGCAGCACCTGCAGGGTCTTGGGAGACCGTGCGTCGGGATTCCAGCACGAGCACGCACGCGAGACTCTCGGTTCGCATCTCGGGAGTGCGGGCGAGAAGCTCCGGCCAGGTTGCGGGCGGCGTGCTCCGCAGGCGGGTCCGCATGAATGCCGCCGCGGCATCGCGCGCCTCGCCGCGCCGGTCCAACACAAGGCCGCGATTCGTTCGCCAGGCCCCGGACTCCTCGACGGTGAGCTCGAAAACGTCCTCTGCCTCGATCGGTTCGAGGGTGAGGCGGCGCAGCGCCGAGACGAGCGCCGCAATGACGTGGCGGCGCGGTTGGGTGAGCCCGAGACGAATCCGGCTCACGTGCTGACGACTGAGATTTGCTTCGGCTGCGATGTCGATCGTCTTAAGGTGACGCTTCTTCCGCAGGCGCTCAAATCGTGTCGTCGTCATTGCGGCGCTCCGAAAGCGGGCTTTGTCCCTGGAGCGATTACACGTGTTTCAGAAACGACCGGTAGAACGCCGCTCCTCGGCGATGACGGAATGCCTGCCATGCTTAGGGAGTGTCCAAACCGGCCAGAACCCTACCCCGCCGCTGAAATGGAACCTGCTTGTTCCCTTCAGCGAAAACTTTTCTACGCGATCGTATCGAGCGGTGAAAAATGTACGTCATTCCAGTGTATAGACAGGGCACGCATAAAAGACAGGAGCGCGAAGAGCCAACATGCGTCATCTTGATTCGTTGCCGCCTCGGTACCGTCGACTTCTCGTGCGAGCCGCTGCTGAACGCCGTGTTCGCCGCCGCGTCGCAGCGGTGACGACTGATCTTTCGCATGAAGGACAGGCGTCGATCGATCCGGATGGGCTGAATTTCTTTGCAAATCTTCCGCTACGGGCCCGGCTTGCGAATCGATTCACCGACGCCATGTTCGCTATGGAAGACGCGCTCAGCATGTGCGAGATGGAACGGTGCGAGAGCCGGGACGCATCGTGGATCGAACCGCGTATTCGAACGACGTACGAGCAGGTCAACGCTCTCATGAAAGCGGTAAGCGATTGAAGCACCCTATCCCTCGGTTGCGCATTGCCAATCGGACACACGGAAGGAGAGAGCGCAAGAACGAACTTTTATGGCGGCTGGCGGCCGAATATCCCTCCAAACACAACTGCATCTAGCTCGAAGCCGTTTGCCCAGAGGCGGAATGATCGACCCGGACAAGTCTCTCTCTAAACATCCCGCCGCCAGTCGCCACCATTGCATGGTCCATAACTTCAGAGATTGGAGCCGATACCCGAATCTCGGGACAAACTGATGGGAACCAAGTTCGACACTCCATTCGATCGCTGGATACGCGCCCACGACATCCGACCGCTCCGACTATCGCGGAAGGCGGAAATCAGCAGACCGACGGTCCTGCGCATGCGAAAGGGCAGCCTCGGATCGGCGAAAACGAGGGCCAATCTGGTCGCGGCGTGTTCGTCGCTCGTTCGGCGAAGAGTCAAGGAATCGGAACTCTTCGGGATTGAAGACCCATGACCGGAGGGTGGGACTTTGTCGCGTGCGTCACTCCAACAATCGATAGAAGGCAACGAAAAACCGCCGCTCGACTTGTTCGGCGAACGCGGTTTCCTTCCAGTGGTCCAAGTCGTCTAATCAAGAACATAGGAAATCTGCATGTCACACATTCGCCTGGCCGTAGTGTCTCTCATCGTCTGTGCTCTGAGCGTATCGTTCGCACCGCTCCTGGCGGCATCCGCTGCCGCGCTCCTTCCGGCATCGGCGCCCCACGGCGCGCGGGCGATCATCGTGGGAAGCGGACTTGATGCTGGCTCGACGGTCGTAAGTTTTGCGGCGGCAGGAGGCGGCACGGCTCCGGCAGCGATCATCAGTCAATCGGCGGACGTGCTCGAGATCGTCGTCCCATCGGCTGCAGCCAGCGGTCCCGTGACGGTGACCTCTGGTGGCGCAACGTTGGCGATTCTCGGATTTACATTACTGCCCGATCCAGCACTCGTAACCGTGACGACGCTCGGAGAGTCCGTGCAGGCGCACGACCTCTTCAAGGACGCGTCGGGTGTCGCCGTCGCCAGCAGCGGCAAGATCTATGTCACCGACACGCTCCATCACCAGGTGAAAATTCTCGCGCCTGACGGGCAACTGCTTTCCACCATCGGCACGGGCGATCCGGGTTTTGTGAACGGTCCGGCGGGAGCAGCGAAGTTCAAACAGCCGGCAGAGGTTGTGGTCGATGTCACCGGAAGCAACATCTACGTCGCTGATACGGGCAACAACGTCATCCGCGAGATTGCACCCGACGGTACCGTGACCACCTTCGCCGGTTCTGGTGCTGCAGGCGACGCCGATGGTCCCGCATCGCTGGCCGCCTTCAAACAGCCGATCGGTCTCGCCTTCGATCTGGCCGGCAATCTCCTCGTCGCCGACAGCGGCAATCACCGCATCCGTCTGATCACTCCCGCCGGCACGGTGACAACGCTGGCCGGAGGCGTTCATGACGGTTTCGCTGATGGAGCAGCGGCCCAGGCGCTCTTCAAACAGCCTTCGGGCATCATTGTGTCTCCCTCGGGTGTCGTCTTCGTTGCGGACACCGGCAACAACCGCATTCGAAAAATCGAGGCCGGGCAGGTGTCCACGGTCGCGGGGACGGGACAACCGGGTCTCAACGATGGCTCGCCGCTCACGGCGCAGTTCAACCAACCGTCCGCGATCGCCAGCGACGATGCCGGAAACCTCTTCATCGCCGACACGCTCAATCACGCCATCCGCAAAGTGGCGTTCACACCGTCCGGGACCACGGTATCGACCGTGAGCGGCAATGGAAGTCCCGGCTACGTCGACGGCGCGACGAGCGTGGCCCGCTTCAAGCAGCCGGCCGGCATCGATTTCAAAGGCGCGCTTTTCATCGGCGACGCCGGCAACGACGCCCTCCGCGTGATCTATTCGAGCGTGACCCTATCCGCCGTATATCCGCGCTCCGGATCGCCGAGCGGCGGCACCGTGGTCCGGCTCTTCGGCACCGGCTTCGTCCCCGGCGCGACATCGGTCCTGTTCGGCGGCGTTGCGCCGTCTTCGGTGTCCTACATCTCGTCGACTGAGATCATCGTCAGCGCTCCGGCCGGTGTGCCTGGAACGGTCGATGTCGCAATCACCACACCGGGCGGCACCGCACTACTCACAGGGGCCTTCAGCTATCTCCCGCCGCCGACGATCTCCTCGGTCGCGCCGGTAAAGGGAACGACCGCGGGTGGCAACACGCTCACGATCACCGGTACAAACTTCGTGAGCGACGACACAACCGTCACGATCGGCGGCGTGCAAGCCACATCCGTTGCGGTAACGAGCAGCTCCTCGCTCAGCGTCGTCACCCCACCGGGTGCTGACGGCGCGGCGGACATCACCGTTACGACTTCGGGCGGCTCAGCGACGAAGACCGCGGTGTTCACCTATTTCGCGCCGCCCGTCATCACGGGTGTCGTTCCGGCGCAAGGCGGGTCAGGTGCCACGGTCACCATCACAGGACAGAACTTCGATCCCGATCCAAGCGGCGATCAGGTGCTCTTCGGCACGCTGTCAGCGACAGTGACCTCGGCCTCGGCCACTCAACTCGTGGCGAGCGTTCCGAATGGCGCGACAACTGGAAAGATCACGGTCGTGACCGCCGGCGGAACCGCCGTCAGCGCGAGCGACTTTGTCGTTTCGAGTTTTACAAAACTTCAGATCACGTCGCCGGCGACGACACTTGATGCCGGCCAGAGTCTGCAGTTCAATGCCATCGGCGTGCTCATCACTGGCGTCGGGGTCGACGTCACGTCGAAAACCTTCTGGACCTCGAGCTCCGCCAGCGTCAGCGTCACCTCGACCGGCATCGTCACGGCAATGACCGCAGGCGGCGCTGACATTACGGCGATTCTTGGCGGGCTCACCGCGACGGTTCACGTTTCAGTCAATCCGCTCGCCTTGCCGCCAGATCCCGCGACCGTCGCTCCGAAAGTCGATTCTACGATCGTCGGTGTGTTCGCGGACACCATCACCTTCCTCGTCAGCGGACCGAACGCGATCCAGACCGGAGTCGCATCGAACACCATCAATGACGACCGCGCCACTGTGATTCGAGGGACGGTACGTACCCTCAGCGGTGCAGGATTAGCCGGTGTACACGTCAGCGTCCTTAACCATCACGAGTATGGCGAAACCCTGAGCCGGGCCGACGGTGTGTTCGACTTCGTGGTCAACGGCGGCGGCGCACTGACGCTCAAGTTCGACAAGCCCGGCTACGTCCCGGCACAACGTGCCGTGGCGACAAAATGGAACCAGCAACGCACAATTGATGACGTTGCGCTCGTGGCGTATGACGCGCAAACAACGCTGGTCACCTTCGGCGGCAGCAGCACGCAGGTTGCACGAGGCAGCATCATCACCGATCAGGACGGCGCGCGCCAGGGTACCCTGCTGATTCCGGCCGGAGCGGGCGCCTCTCTCGTACTTCCGGATGGCACCGCACAAACCGCGGCATCGCTTCACCTGCGCGCGACAGAGTTCAGCGTCGGACCGTTGGGGCCGAACGCTATTCCCGCAGCTCTTCCGGCGACAAGCGGTTACACGTACTGCGTCGAGCTGAGCGCTGACGAAGCGGTTAGCGCAGGCGCGACGACGATCCGGTTCTCCGCGCCGGTTGCCTACTACATCGACAATTTCCTCTCGCTTCCAGCAGGAACCATCGTTCCCGTCGGATACTACGACCGCCAGCGCGCGACGTGGGTAGCTTCCGCGAACGGCGTGATCCTCACGATCGTCTCGATCACGAACGGCCTAGCCGATGTCGACACGAACGGTGACGGCGTGGCTGACGGTGTGGCAACGCTCGCGCTGCTCGGAATCGACAACGCTGAGCGGCAGACGCTTGCCACGCTCTACACAACCGGGAAGTCGTTGTGGCGTGTGCCGCTCACGCACCTGACGCCGATCGACGGCAATTTCGGCCAGCGTCCGGCGCCACAGGTGCCGCCTGCCGGCGCCGCGTCGCCATTGCAACCGCAACCATCGACGACGGCCGCTCCGTCTCCGAATGACGGTTGCAGTTTCGGCGCCGCAACCGGTAATTCAGTTGTGAACTGCTACGCCCGCACGCTCACCGAAGCGCTGCCGATCGCCGGCACCCCCTTCGCGCTCGAGTACGACAGCGCGCGCCACTCGCCAACCCAATACACGACTACAATCCGCCTGAGCGGCGCGACTGTCCCGTCCTCACTCAAGCGGATCGAGCTATCCGCGGGAATCGCCGGACGTCAGACGAAACTCTCGTTCCTGGCGCAACCGAATCTCTCCTACGACTTCACATGGGATGGGCGCGATGTCTACGGCCGGCCGGTTCCCGGTGCGCGAGAGCTCGTCGGCGAGATCGATTACATCTATGACGCCGTCTATGCGCTCCCACCGAACGACGGCTCGGTCACCTGGGCCATCGTGACCGCGGCGGCCATCAGCCGCTCTCCCGCGCGTCAGGAGTACCGCTACGCGCAATCGTTCTCGGTACGGCTGGGTAGTTTCCCGTCCGACAACAGCGGCTTCGGCGACTGGACGCTCAGCGCCCAGAAGTCATACGACGGCGGTGGCCGGACCCTCTACGACGGCGCCGGAGAGCAGCGAAGCGGCGACCCGAATCAGACCAAACAGCTTGCGGTCACGACAGTTGGCGGAACGACCGGGTGCTGCTTCTCGGGCGACGGCGGTCCGGCAACGGCGGCCAAGCTTGATTTCCCAACCGCGCTCGGCGTTGCGCCGGACAGTTCCGTCTACATAGTCGACCAGAATCGCATCCGAAAAATCGACCCTTCAGGAATCATCACCACCGTAGCCGGAAATGGCATTCGCGGTTTCACTGCCGACGGAGCGCCCGCGCTTGGCAGCCCGATCGCTCCGTCCTGGGTGGCCGTTGCCCCGAACGGTGATGTCTACTTCGCGGAATTCAACGAACGCGTCCGCCGCATCGTCGACGGTTCGCTGGCCACCGTTGCCGGGAATGGCACGTCTTCCTCATCCTTTTCCCCGCTCGTGAGCGGCGTTCCAGCAACGAGTGTAGCGATTACCCCCAACGCGATCGCCTTCGGTTCGGACGGCTCTCTTTACATCGGCGATCCCTTTCGACTCCTGCGAGTGTCCGGCGATGGCATCGTTACGACACTGGACCATGGTTTCTACGTCAATGGTGTTGCCGCGGCAGATGACGGAACGGTATACGCTTCCGACAACGGCGGGCTTGTGTACCGCATCACCAGGGACGGCTCGGAGAGCGTGTATGCCGGAAACACCACGTCGCGTTCGGAAGCGCAGGACGGGCAGAAAGCGACCAACGGTTTCCTTTCCGGCAGGCCGCGGGCGTTGGCGGTCGCGCCAGACGGCACGCTGCTCATTGCGTGTACCGGAACCAGCTCTTCCGCCGGCATGATCGCGGCCGTCACGACCGATGGTGCGTTCCACCGACTGCTGGGAACGTTCAACTATCCGCCCTTCACTCTTCCGCCAAATGGGACGCTTGGGCGAGCGACCGATCTTTCGCCGTTCGGGGTAGGCATCAGTCCAGATGGGAGCGTCTACTTCACAGACTTTAGTATCAACCTCGTCCGCCGCGCCGATAACGTCTTTCCGAGGCTCAGCCGCGGGGACACGATCATCCCGTCCGCGGATGCAAGGGAGGTCTACGTCTTCGGGGGAGGCCGTCATGTGCGGACGCTCGATCCTCTGACGGGACTGGCACTCCTCACCTTCACGTACGACACCAACGGCTTCGTGACTCGTGTTACCGACATCGACGGTAAGGAAACGGTGATCGAGCGCGAAGCGACCGGCAAGCCGCTGGCGATCGTTGCACGAGGCGGCCAGCGAACGACGCTGACGATTGGCACCGGCGGCAAGCTGGCCAGCATCTCAAACCCCGCGAACGAGTCATACGCGTTCACCTACGGCACGGCCGGCCTGTTGGAATCGCTCACCGATCCTCGGAGTGGACAGCACACCTATCATTACGACGTGAAGGGCGGCGTGATCGACGATCAAGGTCCAGACGGAACGTCCATCTCGTTGCATCGAACCGACACCGGGCAGTCCTACTCAGTGACCCGCACCTCAGCGGAAGGGAGAACGCACACCTATAACGTAGTGACCTCTCCCGACACCTCCGAATCCCGCGAGATCGTCGCGCCTGACGGCACGACGTCGAAGTTCACATTCGCGGATGTCATCACGACGGCCACGGCTCCCGACGGCAGTAAAACAGCCAGCGTCACGGGAGCCGATCCGCGTTTCGGGATGCAGTCGCCGTTCACCGTGTCATCGACGACGACGGCCGGCGGACAGACGATGAAGGTGTTCGCAACGCGGACAGCGACTCTGTCGAACAACGCAGATCCATTCTCGGTTACGCGATTGACCTCGACGCTGACAATCAATGGAGCGTCCTGGAGCAGCACGTACGACAAACCGACGCTGACCGAAACGACGAGATCTCCGCTCGGGCGAACGACGACTCTGGTCACTGACGCGAAGGGCCGGCCTTCGTCCATCGCAACACCTCTCGTCACACCCTTTTCGTTCGGCTACACGAACGGTCTGCTAACGACCTTGCAGCAGGGATCGCGAGAGGTCGCGTTTACCTACGACGGGAAGCAGCGGCTGGCGACGGTCACCGATCCGCTCAATCGCGTCAACTCCTTCAGTTACGACGATGCCGACCGCGTGATCTCACAACTCCTGCCTGACGGACGCGTCGTGATGTTTTCATATGACCCCGCAGGCAATCTGACCTCGGTCACCCCGCCTTCGCGCCCGCCACACGCATTTGCATTTACATCGGGTAATCAGCTCGCTGGGTACATGCCTCCAGCGGTCGGCGGAACAGGCGCGACGACGTACCGCTACAACCACGACCGGCAGCTCACCGCCATCATTCGGCCAGACGGAACGACTGTCCCATTCTCGTACGACGCGGCGCGCGGAACGCTGATGAGCGTTGGCCTACTTAGAGGCACTTACCAGTACTCGTATGACCAGCAGACGGGCGCGATTTCGTCAATTACGGCACCGGACAGTGGGCAGCTTTCGTTCGGCTACACCAGCGGTCTATTGACGAGCACCACATGGGCCGGCGCGGTGTCCGGGTCGATCCGTTGGAGCCGTGATAATTTCTTCGCCGTGGCAGGAGAAACCATTGGGACCGACACGATATCCTTCGGATACGACAGCGATCGACTTCTCACGAGGGCTGGTGCGCTCACACTGACGTACGATGCGCAGAACGGCCTGCTCGCTAACTCATCAATCGGCACGGTCGCCGACGCCTACACGTATAACGAGTTCGCCGAGCTAGCACAATACACCGCCTCGGCGAGCAGCGGCAGTTTCTTCACACAACAGTTCACGCGCGATCCAGCCGGCCGTATCCAGCGGAAAATCGAAACAATCGCCGGCGATGCGCACGCCTTCGACTACATCTACGACGATGCTGGCCGCTTGACAGGCGTCGTGCGAGACGGGAACACCGGAACGACATATCGATACGACGAGAACAGCAACCGAGTCGCTCGGATCAACGGCTCTGCGACGGACGTTGCAACCTACGATTTGCAGGACAGGCTCCTGACCTACGGCACCAGCACCTATCAATACAGCGCTAACGGCGAGTTGACCTCGAAGACCACCGATGCCGGCACGAGCCGCTATACCTACGACGAGATCGGCAACCTGCTGAGCGTGAACCTGCCCGACGGAACGAGAGTCGAGTACGTCATCGACGGAGCGAATCGGCGGATCGGCAAGAAGCTCAACGGGGTGCTGGTGCAAAGCTTCCTCTACTCAGGCAGCCTCCGCATCGCCGCCGAGCTGGACGGCTCAGGCGCGCTCGTCAGCAGATTCGTGTACAGTACGAGAGTGAACGTTCCCGACTACATGGTCCGCGGTGGAGTGACGTACCGGATCATCAGCGATCAGGTCGGATCGCCGCGGCTCGTCGTCGACGTTGCCACTGGCCTTGTGATGCAACGGCTCGATTACGACGAGTTCGGGAATGTGCTATACGACTCACTTCCGGGGTTCCAACCCTTTGGCTTCGCTGGTGGGCTCTACGACCTTCATACCAGCCTAGTGCGCTTTGGCGCTAGAGACTATGACCCGCGAACGGGGCGTTGGACGGCCAAAGACCCGATCGGTTTCGCCGCAGGCGACTCGGCATTATATGAATACTCGTTCGGCGATCCAGTGAACTACATCGATCCGTCGGGGCTCGATTCTTTCACGAATGATCCCCACGTGATGGCGGCATTGGCGAGTCTTATGAGGCGTGCGATGAGTGACGCTACGAAGTCTGAATACTCTGCTGTCATGTACACGGACAATGGCGGCCAGAAATATCATTGTCTGGGATTGGGATCGAGTAAGGCAGGCAACGAGAATAGTAGGACGGTGCCGACGGGAATGAAGAATGAGGTTTACGTGCACACCCATCCTGACGGAAGAACCGAGATGGCAGACGATGCTGGGGATGTATTGGCCGCAAACAAGATGGCGATGACCGACTACGTTCTCTCGCGAAGCGGCATTCACAAGTTTGTACCGAACAATCGAGGCGGTGGTCGCGAAACGACGGAGGTCACTGATGTCGAATTCTACAGACAAAACAACATCCACTGGTACGACTACAAGGATAACGATAGCTGCTTGTGTTCTCAGTAGTCTCGCTTTTGCGTGCTTCAGTGCACCATCGTGTAGGGCGGGCACTGTTGCTATCGCTCCAGAGCAACCTAAGCAGTGGGCCATTGCTCATCGCGCGGAGGCGTACGACGAGTTACTTCCTCGACCACAGCGCTTCCAATTGGCTTTGGGAGACTCAGCGTTGTCCTTGCGATCTGCGGGTTTTGACGACCGCTTTGAGTTTAGTGTCACAGTAATAGCTAGAACTGACGGTTCAGTAGAAGGTGAAGTACTGATACCTTCCGCCGAGCCTCTGGTCGTCCAGCTAACGCGACTGCGAGCGAAGGGCTGCCAGTCTCTGGCTCAATGCATTGACGGCGTTCATATCGAACGTCGCAAACTGGAACCCGCAGTCGGACATTCGATCGTGTCTGCGATAGAAACTCTTTGCGTGCCGTTCGGCTCTCAACAGAAGGGGCTCCATAACGATCAACGAGACTACGACCTGGCGGCAATGGGTTGGAGCGAGCTGCTTCTAAACATTAGCGACGACCCGCACGCAACGGGGCCCCTAAAGGAAGCGATTGATGTAATCAAGAGATGTATGAAACTGGCAGGCCTCGAGGAGGGTCGCCTGGCCTTCAGGGCAAAAAATGCGGGCGCTGATCGATAGGTGAGTCGTAGAAGAGTACTGTCGGTTGTGATATGGCAGCGTCGATCATGAGCGCTGGTAAATAGCATGCTAATTCGCTGGAAAAGCGTCGCATTCCTGCTGACGAAGTCAATGTCGCTCAAAAAAGAAAGGAGAACGGAGATTGTCTCGAAAGGCCGTATTTGTAATGAGCGTTGTACTGATCGCATCGATGGCTATGGGACAGCAAAGCGACGCGGCGTTCTGGCAGACGCCGGGGAACACCGTGCGAGATGCAAAGGGCAACATTACCTATACGCAGATCAAGGACCCGAAGAACTTTACGGTGAAGATATTTGATCGAGGGCAGTGGGTCACCTATCACTACGAACCTAACAGTACGAAGGTGGCAAAGGTTGAAGGACCCGACACGTCAGAAGACTATTTGTACGACGGCGACAGATGGAATGGCGTGACTGTTCGTGCGCACGGCCGGTCTCACACCATACACGCGACGGACACCGTAGTTGTTACAGATGATATGCCGCGCATTACCATCGAACGTGATGCGAAGGGCCGCGACATAGCGGTGAGGCGTGGGAACGATGTGGTCGCGGCCATTTCCTACGACGCGAACGGACAGGTGCAGAGGCTTGCGGTTGGAGCGATGTCTCTCGACATCAATATCCTGACGAGTGGTGTCCGCGAGGTGTTGAGGGCCAACGATTCGGTGCTCGTTACGACTGTTGCGAAGGCGCAGGGCAAGCGACAGTTCCCCATATCCCTCGATCCTGTGGCCGATCGGTTGCGCCTGGGGTCTGATTGGCGTAACAGCGTCCAATTCAACCGCAGCGCGACAGGATCTCTAGTATCTGTGACCGACGCTATGCACCATCAGATCGCAGAGATTGTCCAATTCGGCGAAACTAGCGCCGCATTCGACACCAAGAGTTCGCCGCTGTTTTACGAGCTGCGTTTGAAGTACAGCGCAAATCCCGTGGTGGGTTCCGGCGACGGAGACGCTTTCGCTGATCCGACAACGGCGCTGAACGGGATCCTGCCGGACGGCCTGATCGTCCCCGTTACCGGCGACGCATCGGCCTACGTGTCGAGGCCCGGCGACGGCGCAATCTCGAGCCTTTGGACCGTTAACGGAGCTTCGGCGCCGGCCTACCGCTTTGTCGTGTACCACGAAGGGGCGAAGCCAAGCGCCACGAACGTCGTCGAATAAATGGTGCCGGGCTCTGCTCTCGTGGAAAGAATGTCTTTCGATCGCGGAAGCCGCACCTGCCCCTGCAGCTGCGCGGAACCATCGACGCCGGAGGCATTCCGGCTTAACCTCTGCCGGAGGATGGGCCGGAAGTGACTCTGAGACAACTACGCTGGCTGGCGATCGCCGCGCCGATCGTGGTGGTGGCGCTGCTGGAGATCGCGCGGGTGACGACGATCGGGGTTACGTCGGCGGGAAGCCGGATCGTGCTCGACGGTCTGGTCGCCGCCGCGCTGGTGGTCGTGAGCAGCTACATGGTGCGCGCCGTCGGACGGATGCAGCACCGCCTGGAGCGGCATAACGAAGAGCTGCTGGCGCTGCACGGCGCGGGGCTCGACGTCACCGCCGAGCTTTCCCTCGACGTCGTCCTCAACAAGGTGGTCGAGCGGGCACGGACGCTGGTCGGGTCGCGGTATGGCGCGCTGTCGGTCGTCAACGCCGACGGCTCGATCCAGACCTTCATCACCGCCGGCGTCACAACGGAGGAGCGCGCGCGCATCGGTCCGCCGCCGGTCGGCCATGGACTGCTCGGCGTCGTTCTCAATGAAGGCGAGCGCCTGCGGTTGCCCGACATCGGCAAGGACCCGCGGTCGCACGGTTTCCCGCCCAACCATCCGGTAATGCATTCGCTGCTGGCCGTTCCGATCACGTGCAAGGGACCGTTCGTCGGGAACCTTTATCTCAGCGAAAAGGAAGGGGGGGGAGAGTTCACGCCCGGCGACGAAGAGACGCTGGAACGCTTCGCCGTGCAGGCGGCCATCGCCATCGACAACGCCCACCTCCATCGCCAGGTGGCCGATCTGGCGGTGGCGCAGGAGCGGTTGCGCATCGCCCACGAGATGCACGACGGCATCGCCCAGGTACTCGGATACGTCAACACGAAGGTCCAGGCGGCGATCGAGTACTTGCGCCGGGAGAAGACGGAGGAAGGGCTGGTGCAACTGCGCGAGCTTGCCGCGGCCGCGCGCGAGGCCTACGGCGACGTGCGCGAGGCCATCGTCGATCTGCGCACGCTTCCGGGGCCGGCCCGTGCCTTCGACGACGTGCTGCACGAATACATCGACCGCTGGAAAGAGCAGACCGGGGTCGATGCCCGGCTGGTCATCGACGGAGAGCTGGTCATGCCCAACGGAATGGAGCTGCAGCTCGTCCGGATCATTCAGGAATCGCTTACCAACGTCCGCAAACATGCCAGGGCGACGGCGGCGACGATCGAAGTCCGCCGTCACAACGGCAAGCTGCGCATCACCGTGAGCGACGACGGCGCCGGCTTTGCCCAGGCCGGCCTCAGCCGGAGCGTCTTCCCCCGATTCGGCCTCTCGACGATGCGCGAGCGCGCCGAATCGATCGGCGGCACCTTCGCCATCGAGAGCACACCGGGTGGGGGGACGGTGGTGAATGTTGAAGTGCCGTTGGGGGGGTGACGGCCTTTGGCGTTGTCGGTTATCGGTTATCGGTTGTTCTGTATTCACTTCTGCGCTTAGTCTCTTGACAACCGACAACCGACAACTGACAACTGACAACCGACAACCCCAACCGCCAACCGACAACCCGAACAACCCGTCTGCCCTACACTACCCCCGTGCGCATCCTCATCGCCGACGATCACGCCCTCTTTCGGGACGGCCTTCGCAGCCTGCTGCAGTCGCAGGGGCATGAAGTCGTCGGTGAGGCGCCGAACGGGAAGGCGGCGGTGGAGCTGGCGAGGAGGCTTCGTCCCGATCTCGTTCTGATGGACATCTCCATGCCCGAGCTCGACGGCGTGGCCGCGACGAGGGAGTTGACGGCGCACCTGCCCGACGTCAAGGTGGTCATCCTGACGGCATCGGAGCACAGCGAGACGCTCTTCGACGCCATCAAGGCGGGAGCGCAGGGCTATCTGCTCAAGAACCTCGAGGCCGAGGAGTTCTTTGCGCTGCTCGAGCGCGCCGGCCACGGCGAGCCGGCGCTGACGCCGGCGCTGGCGCGCAAGCTCCTGCAGGAGTTCGCGAAACCTGTTGCATACGAGAGCGCGTCGAACGTCCCGGACTCGCTCACCGATCGCGAGCGCGAAGTCCTGGAGCTGATGGTCGAAGGCGTCACCGCGAACCGCAAGATGGCCAAGCGCCTCGGCGTCAGCGAGAACACGGTGAAGTTCCACGTCCGCAACATCCTCGACAAGCTGAGGCTCAACAACCGCGCCCAGGCCGTCGGCTACGCCCTGCGGCACAACATCGTCGACCGGGAAGGCGGCACGTAACCGCATTTCTCACACGCTGAGTGGAATTGCCGGCACCCTGTTGGTTGCAAAACTTGGGACGATGTGGAGTTGTGCAATCGGTTCGTTCTCGGCAGTACCCCAATCGAGAGTCCTTCTCCCCCAGCGGTTTCTTGCTGGGGGAGAAGGTGCCGAAGGCGGATGAGGGGGCGTTTGACGAATATGTAATTCGCGCGCCTTCGAGCGCTCTCGGACCAGCGTCGGTAAATCGCGCATATCTCGTAAAGCGCCCCCCTCATCCGCCTTCGGCACCTTCTCCCCCCGCAAGAAACCGCGGTGGGAGAAGGGCTCTCGACGAAGGGAGTGGCAATGCTCTCGAGAGAACCATTCAAGTGCGTGTGAGAAATGCGGACTGACCTCTCGCAGTAATCGATTTTGGCAACATCAGAACATTATAATGTTCTGCAAGAACAAAAAATCATTCCGGCGGAACGAATTTTCATTCTGCTGGATCGTTTGGACGATCCCTCGGGACCAAATTTCATTCTGAAGGAACGATTTTTGTTTCCGGCGGAGCGGTCCAGCGCTCTGCGGGAACCAAAATTCGTTTTGACAGAACATTATAAAGTTCTGTCAGAATGATTTTTGGTTCCGTCAGAACATTATAAAGTTCTGTCAGATTGATTTTTGGTTCCGTCAGATTGGTATCATGATCTGCGGGAACAGAATTTGCTTCCGAGGGAAGAGATCCCCTTCGTGCGCTAGCCTGCATCTCTCACACGCTCCCTTGAATTTGTTTCTTCGAAGGTCTTGCCACTCTCTTCGTCGAGAGCCCTTCTCCCCCCACGGTTTCTTGTGGGGGGAGAAGGTGCCGAAGGCGGATGAGGGGGGCGCTTAACGAGATATTCGCGATTTACAGACGCTGTTCCGAGAGCGCTCGAAGGCGCGCGAATGACGTCCTCGTGAAACGCCCCCTCATCCGCCTTCGGCACCTTCTCCCCCAGCTGAAAAGCGCTGGGGGAGAAGGACTCTCGATTGGAGGTACTGCCGAGAACGAACCGCTGGTACAACTCCTCATCGTCCCCGACCTCAATGCGCCTTCGGCGGCGATGCCATCGTCACGCTTGCCGCGGTCTTGCCGTCGATGTTCATCTTCACCACGACGCGCGCGCCGATGGCAAGGTCGTTCTTCTTCGCCGCGTGGCCTTTTGCGTCCAGCCAGCTCGTCTTCGGCGTCGTGTCGATGGTGAGGTCCTTGCCGTCCGAGGTCTTCATCATGAACTGCGTGTCGGTGTGCAGCATCGTCACGGTGCCCATGTAGGTGTGGATGTGACCGGCATGCGCGAAGGCGTTCGTTACGGTAAGGAAGAGGATCAGCGATAGCATTTTCTTCATGGTGTTTGTCCTTTCAGTGGTGGTGCAAAGAAGGTGGAGCTACGTTGCTGCCGGCCAGGAACGCGGCTTCGGACTGCATCTCCTGCCATTCGTCAGGTGTTTTCGGATTGAGCGTCTCCATTTCCGCCAGCTCCTCGGCGGTGAGCTTCGGCAAGTGCCGGATGAAGTGGACGAGCTTCCAGTTGTCGGCGTCGTCATGGCCGGCGGCATCGCCCCACGCCGGCATGCCGGTGAGCCGCACGCCGTTCCTGATGATCGAGAACAACTCGCCGTCGGTGAGCTGCTGGGTACGCGGCTGCCGCATATCGGGTGTCTTCGGATAGAGGTTACGGCCGATCTCGGTATTCCCGCTGCCGTCGTTGGCGTGGCATGTGGCGCAGTGGTCGGCCCAATGCGCCCGCGCTTCGGCAAGGACGCCGCCGCTGAGCGGAACCGGATTGCGCGCCTCGCGCATGGATGACGGCGTGGCCAGGTGTCGCACTTCGCGGGCGATCACGGTCTCGATGAGCGTCGGCTCCTCGCGTGCGCTCAGCCCGCGGCGAAGGATCAATGCGAGAACGACGCCGATGACGACGACGCCCGCGGCGATCATCGCCGCGAGCACCTTTCCGGTGATATGCCAGTGTTGCCGCGTCACGGTCTCACCTCACCTGTGCATCGCATGCATGTCCTCACCGATACCGCGCAACCGGATGAAGAGATAGAACGTGTGCGGATTGCCGTAGTACGGCTTGATCGCGCCGGGAATGGCGTAGCCGGTGATGTTCGCTCCCAACGCGCCGGAGATCGAGCCCGTTCGCAGCATGTCGCGCGAATAGCCGACCGTCAGCGCCCTGATGCGAAAACTGCCGTTGGCGATGGTGGCAGGGACAGGCTGACCGGCGAACAGTTCATCCTTATCGACGACCTCCGCACGTCCGGTCACGTAGTTGACTTTGCCGAACTGCAGCACCGACTCGGCCAGCCAGGAGCTCGCGGCGTGTCCGGCGCTCTTCCTGTTGTGGCCGAAGACGAGGCTCGTATCCCACTGGCCGGCGCGCGTGGCGTTGCTGTAGGCGATCGATGCCGTCGTGCGCTGAACGTTCCCCGGTTCCGCGGCCTCGGGATGCCGCAGGTGCCCCGTCGAGATCTGCGCCGTCCAGTGGGGATTCGGGTCGAACGTCACGCGGGCGGCCCAGGAGTCGATCTTCCCGGTGTCGATGTCCCAGCGGTTCTCGTCCGGCTCCTGGCCGTGAAAGCCGCTGACCGCATAACCGAACATGCCGCTCTGTGCTCCGACCGTGAGGACGCTGCCGGCGATGTGCGTCGAATCCTGCACGTGATGGCTCAGGGCCGCCTGCGGGATCTCCGACGCCGAGGCCCGATGCGGATAGGCGACCGGTCCGAGCGCCGGATCGCCGAACGGCGCGGCGTAGATGTAGCCGATGGTGTCGTTCGTGAGCGGATGCGCGTATTCGGCCGCGATCTCCATGAAGAAGTCGTGTGGGTGCTGCGCATCGATGATCGGGCGGCCCCCGATCGTTTCCCCGGTCTGAAACAGCTCGGGATACTTCCTGCCGACGGTAAGCGGCTCGAGGCTCACCATCGACCGGAGCATGAGCTCTCCTCCGCCGAGCGGGCGCTCGGCCATGCCCATGATCCAGTTCGTGGAGAACAGCTTGTCGCCGCCGCGTGGTCCGGATTGCACCACCTGACTCACGAACGCCAGGCCGTGAAGCATCAGCGTCCAGTCGCCATGCCTGGTCATCGTCATGTTCATCGGCGCGGCGGCTGGGTTCGTGCTGGTGCCGGATGCCTGCCGCATGAGAAAGCCGCTCGTGGTGTCGGAGGCCATCTGCATGCCGGGCATGCCCTGGTCCTTCGTAGCCGTTGCCTGGTGAGGCATGGCTGCCTGCACGGGGTGTGTTTCCATCGGCATTCCGCTCATCGCCTGCTTGTGCGGGGGCGGCGCATCTGCTGCCTTGACGTCGGTCAGCCAGAGTGTGCCATCGGCCTCGTGAAGTGTGGCGGTGATCTTCGTGCCGTCTTTCGGAAGCGAGGCGACCTTCTGGCCGCGAACCTCATAGGGCATCGTCATCGCGCCCATCAGTCCCGTCACTTCGCCGTGTGCAACGGTCAAGCGGTTGGCGGAAGGATCGCGGCCGGTGATCGTTCCTTTGAGCGGGCCACTCTTCTCCGCGGCATGTGCGCTCGCGGCAATCAGAAGCACGCCTGCGACGCAGGCGAGATAGTTTCGAAGCATCGATTCCTCACAGACTCGGATTTTCTTTTTTTCGCGGACATGCGAAGAGGTCGCGAGACCGCTGGGATCAAATGAGGAGGATGGAGAACGTGGTGATCGTCACGATCGCCATGGCGACGAAGAGCGTCCGCATGACGATCGCGAACCTCGGCATGGCTGTCGCCATTCCAGATTGCAAGGTCGCGATTGACATCCGCCCGCGAAGACATACACTCTCTGGTGCCGCCTACGCGTGGCGGCTTGCCGGCCTAATCCTCGGCGCCGAGGAACGGGGGAACCAATTGAGCGACGGCTTGCCACCGTCCGGGGTGAATCCAGCCAGAAGCTGGTAGGGCTTCCAGTCCGAATCCGACAGCTAACCTCGTAGGCAGCCGGAAGGCAGGCCTCAAACGCCGCGAAGCAATTCGCGGCGTTTGTCATTTTCTGACGCCTAAAACTTCTGTTTTGAATTCACAGAAAGTTTGCTAAGCTACCGAAACACTCAGCACCGATGGATTTGCGCAGATTCGAAAAACAGTACGGTTTTGAACGTCTGGTTGAATCCAGCAGCGGGCAGCGGTGCGCTCCAAGGGACGCAACTCATTGCATACAATGGCTTTGTCTGATTGCTGGCATTCGGCCGGCGATCTGCACAAGGCAGGGCTGACAGGGTCTCAACGGACAGGATTCAACGAAAGGAGCCGAAATGAAACGATACTCATCCCTCGGGTTTCGAGCGGCCACGATCGCCGCAATGGTGCTTATCGCCTTACTTGCCGTAAGCGCATATGCACAGATCCAATCGGGCAACATCTACGGCAAGGTACAGGCCAAGGACGGATCAGCGCTACCAGGCGTGACCGTAACCTTGACCGGCGTCGGTGCACCGCAGTCGACGGTTTCCGACGCATCGGGCAACTTCCGCTTCCTCAATCTCTCGCCTGGGTCGTACGGGCTCAAGGCGGAGCTGGCGGGATTCGGAACGTCGACGCGTACGGGCATCAGCGTCAACCTCGGACGTAACGCCGACGTGACCATGACGCTCAATCCGTCGGCGGCGGAGTCGATCGTCGTCACGGCCGAAGCGCCGCTGCTCGACGTTCGCAAGACCGGCACGGGCGCCGACATCTCCAAGGTCGAGCTCGAGAATGTGCCGTCGGCACGCGACCCGTGGGTCATCCTCCAGCAGACCCCCGGCGTCACGATGGACCGCAACAACGTTGGCGGAAACGAATCCGGCCAGCAGTCGGTCTACGCATCGAAGGGCACCTCGGGGACGCAGTCAACCTGGAACGTCGATGGTGTGAACATCACCGACTTCGCGGCGACCGGCTCCTCGCCGTCGTACTACGACTTCGACGCCTTCGAAGAAATGCAGATCACGACCGGCGGCACCGACCCCCGCATCATGACCCCGGGCGTGCAGCTCAACATGGTCACCAAGCGCGGAACGAATGACTTCAAGGGGTCGGCCCGCGCCTTCCATACCAGCAAGAGCTATCAGGCCGATCCGAAGATCCCGTCGGAAGCGACGGCCTACCTGCTTCGCATCAACCAGATCAACAAGATCGATGACGACGGCGCCGAGATCGGTGGCCCGATCATCAAGGACCGTCTCTGGTTCTGGGGCGCGTACGGGAAGCAGAACATCGACATCCTGACTGCTTCGCTACTCAATCCGGCGAACCCGAACTCGCGGTTCCGGGACAAGACCACGCTCAAGAACGAAAACCTGAAGGTCAACGCGCAGCCCACTGCCTCGAACAGCCTCACGCTGGTCGACCAGTACGGCTCGAAGATCAAGCTCGGCCGGAACGTCAGCACGACGCGGTTCCCCGAGACCGGCTGGAACCAGAACGATACCTACGCTCACGGTACCGGCAGCCTTACCGATCCGACCCTCTGGAAGATCGAAGATACGCAGATCATCAACCAGAACCTCTACCTGACCGGTCTGTACTCGAAGGTTCAGGGCGGGTTCCAGCTCATCGCCGACAATGGCAAGGGCTGCGCGACGTTCGCCTGCGGTATCGACTCCCTTCCGGCCTATCGCGACAAAGCCGGTGATAACGCCTGGCACCGGAGCTACGAGTCGATCGACAGTCTTCGTCCGCAGAAGCAGTACCGCCTCGACGGTTCCGCGTTCGCCAACACCGGAAAGCTCAGCCACGAGCTGAAGTTCGGATTCGGCTATCGCGTCGCCGACGTGACCTCTCACTCCGCATGGCCGGGTGGCGAATACACCTACAACTACGGCAGCGGCGTCGGCGACGGTCATGACACCGGACTGGTGGCGTTCATGCGCTTCCCCGATCTGACCTTCTCTTCCAAGTCGACCGATATGTATGTCGGCGACACGCTGATGCTCGGCAACCTGACCCTGCAGGGAGCCCTTCGTTACGACCAGCAGAAAGGCCTGAACTCGGCCGGAACCGCCCCGGCGAATCCGGTCGTCCCGGACGTTCTCCCGGCGGAAAGCTTCGCGGGTGCGTCGGGTCTGAAGTTCAACAACATCTCTCCGCGTCTCGGTCTGACCTATGCCCTTGGCGCGGATCGCAAGACTCTCCTGCGGGCGTCGTACAGCCGCTATGTCAGTCAGTTGACGAGCGGCACGGTGACACCGACGTCACCGGGCGCGACCTCGTACATTTACTACTACTACAACGATCTGAACCACGACAACGTGGCGCAGCGGAATGAGGTCGACTTCAAGTACGGCGGCTTTGGCGCCAGCGGGTTCGATCCAAAGAATCCGACAGCCTCGACGCAGTTCACGCGTTGGGCGAGCAACCTCAAGGCCCCGTACACCGACGAGATCATCCTCGGCGGCGAGCGCGAGCTGATGAGCGACTTCAGCGTCGGCATCAATGCCACGTATCGCAAGCTCGATAACTTCATCTCCACCATCGGCGAGCATACGCAGGGCAAGGGTGACTTCTACAGCCCGTCCGACTACGTGCTGCACGCCCCGGTCACCGCCACGCTGCCGAACGGCCAGACGGTGTCACTCCCCTATTACACGCTCAAGCCCGGCGTTTCGCCGGCCGTCTTCAGCGTCATCCACAACACCCCGGACTACTACCAGACCTACAAGGGCCTCGAGCTCACCGCGACCAAGCGGCTGTCGCATCGCTGGATGATGCGCGGGAACGTCACCCTGCAGGATTGGAAGCAGCACGTCGGCTCCGGCTCGATCGTCGATCCGACCCGCACCCGCCTCTGCGGCGTTTGCGACAATTCCGAGGTCATCTTCCAGAGCACCGGCAGCGGATCGAAGGGCAACGTCTACATCAACTCCAAGTGGACTGCCGACCTGACGGGCACGTACCAGATCCCCGTCATCGAGACGTCGTTCGGATTCAACATCAACTCCCGCCAGGGCTACTCGCTGCCGTATGTGTGGCTCGTCAGAGGCGCCAACGGTGAAGGCAACAAGGCCCTTCTCGTGCCGAACGCCGTCGATACCTTCAGGGACCCGACGGTGACTGAAGTCGACATGCGCCTTGCCAAGGAGCTCCGCTTCCAGCGCGTCGGCCTGACGCTCTCGATCGATGGATTCAACATGCTGAACTCCAACACGATCCTGCAGCGCAACGTCGCGCAGCTCAACTCCTCCGCTGGAAGCACGACGCTCTCCGCCAGCCGCAACCGCGTCGCGGAAGTTCTCTCGCCGCGCGTGTTCCGCCTCGGCGCGCGTCTGTCGTTCTAGTTCGATCCACGAAGCCGTTTGCATCACAACCCGCTGGGGGCAACCCCAGCGGGTTTTTTTTTGGAGCGCATGATTGGCCGGTGTCCTGAAGAATCATCAGGGAGGGGTCGTCCGAAAAGAACCTTCAAGCCGGAGAAATATTACAGGCAGCAACAGTGAAATCCATATATAATCCTTCTGCTGCGTGACGGCGCTTGAAAGCGGAAAAAAATAGAGGAGATAGATATGGCGAAAGTCAAAGCAATGCGCTTCCTCCTGTACGTTCTGGCGATCGGCGCAATCGCCGGCGCCTCGTTCGCACTTGATAATCACGAGGTGAAATACACTTATTTTAGCAACTCGACTCTCACGACGTGGGTCGGAGAACAGGACTTCGACTGCGATAACTTCGAGACGGATTACGGCTCCTTGAGCTCCTACCGCACGGTCGACGTATGGCGCTGTTCGGACGGTCTCCACCAGGTTCACAATTGTCAGGAATTTGACTACGCGACCCAGTCGTGGATCAACGTCACCTGTCCATAGCAATCGGCGTCGTCACGCCGCCGCCGCTCGTTCAGGTAGCAAGACCCTCTCGTCGATGGAGCATGGATTGAACGCCCGTGATTTGCCGGGCACACGCTCACTTGAATTGTTCCCTCGCGATCACTGCCACTCCCTTCGTCGAGAGCCCTTCTCCCCCCGCGGTTTCTTGCGGGGGGAGAAGGTGGCGAAGCCGGATGAGGGGGGCGGTTCTCGCGCTGAAGTTGCTTGTTTTCACGAGTTTCCCACGCCCGTTCCCGGAAATAGTCCACTGATTGGCAAGATCCAACGCCCCTCATCCGCCTTCGGCACCTTCTCCCCCAGCTGAAAAACGCTGTGGGAGAAGGCTCTCGACGAGTAACAGGGTGCCGACGATTCGAGTGAGAGTGCCGGCCGGGCCGGCTGGCTCCGTTTTGAGGATCGATTCGCTATTCTGGAACAGCGACGCGGTACGCTGCGTTTCTCAGCCCGGGCTCACGGGCTCAACCCACTTGGAATCAGGAGAATCGATGCGCAAGCTCAGCGTCTTCACCTCAATCATGCTGTCGCTCTTTCTCGTCGTCACCGCTGCGGCTCAGGTTCGCGGGCGCGGCCGGCTGCAGGGAACCGTCACCGACAAGACCACCGGCAAGCCTGTTCAGGGCGCCACGGTAACCGTGGCCATCGCCTCTGGCAACACCCAGCCGATCATCGTCAAGACCGACGCCCATGGTCACTGGTCGGCCATCGGAATGATTGGCGGCCAGTGGAACGTCGATATCGCCGCGCCCGGCTACCAGACCAGCCGCGGCACCGCGAACATCAGCGAAATGCAGCAGCAGCCGATGATCCAGACCCAGCTTGCGCCGGAGGCCAAAGAGGAAGCGTCGGCAGCGGCGGTCGTCACCGCGGCGCCCGCCGTTCCGAAGGAAGCAATCGACGCGATCACCGAGGGCCAGAACCTGATGAGAATCAAGGCCGGCGACGTCGTCCCCACGCCGCAATCGGCTGGCGGAGGGGCCACCCACGCGGCGACGGCAGATGAGGTCCGCGAAAACGTCAAGCATGCCGTCGCTGACTTCGAGAAGGCGCTTCCGATGGTTCCGGCCGATAAGCCGGAGACGAAACAGATGCATGACCAGCTCCTGCAGGTCATGGCCCAGGCGTACTACCGCGCCGGCGATCTGAAGAACGCCATCACATCGCTCGAAGCGGTGACGGCCGCCGATCCCTCCAACACCGCGTCAGCGCTTCTCCTGGCGAACCTTTACCTCGAAAACGGGCAGCTCGACGCCGGAAAGGCGCAGATCGAGAAGCTGCCGGCATCCGCGATCACCGATCCGACGACGTATCTCAACCTCGGCATTCTCTTTCTGAACAAGAAGAATCCGGCGGATGCGGTCACTTACTTCACCAAGGCCATCGCCATGGACCCGAAGGGGGTGGACGCCTTCTACTATCGCGGTCTGGCAAACGCGCAATCGAACAGAACGGCCGAAGCGCGCGCCGATTTCGAGCAGGTCATCGCGCTGGCACCGGACGCCCCCGAGGCGAAAGACTCCCGGTCCATGCTCGCGGCATTGCCGAAGAAGTAACCATCGATCCGGCTCTGCATGCACGCGAACTGGTTACGGCGTAGTGTCGTCTTTCTTTGCGCGGCCGGCCTGCTGGCCCTCGCGCTCTTCACGTCGTGCCGGCGGTCGGTCGGATCACCGTCGAATACGACGCCGGTGATCCTGATCTCGGTCGATACGCTTCGGTCGGATCACCTGCCGGCATACGGCTACAAAGGGATCACCACGCCGAACATCGACGCCTTGCGCGCCGATTCGATTCTCTACGAGCGCGCGTACAGCCACGTGCCGCTCACGCTGCCGTCGCACACATCGATCCTCACCGGGATGTTGCCGGCGGACCATGGCGTTCGCGACAACGTCGGCTACCGTCTCGCCGATTCGATCCCGACCGTTCAGGAGTTGCTCAAGAAAAACGGGTACGCGACGGGAGCGGCGATCTCCGCATTCGTTCTGCGGCATGAAACGCGTCTCGCCCGCGGATTCGATTTCTACGACGACGCGGTCAAGGCCATGGCCGGTGAGAACCTGATCGGCCGCGTGCAGCGGGACGGCCGGGAAACGGAGAAGGCAGGGCAGCAGTGGATCGATGCGCAGGGGAGCCGGCCGTTCTTCTTTTTCCTGCACCTCTATGACCCTCATTCGCCCTACACGCCGCCGGAGCCGTTCTTCGGCATGTATGCGAATCACTACGACGGCGAGATCGCCTACGTCGACTCGGTGATCGGCGACCTGATCGCCGATCTGAAGCAGCGAGGGCTGTACGACAAATCGCTCATCATCTTCCTCTCCGATCATGGCGAGGGACTCAGCGAGCACGGAGAAGAGGAGCACGGACTCCTTCTCTATCGTGAGGCGCTCCAGGTCCCGCTGATGGTGAAGCTCCCCCAGCAGCGCAAGGCGGGGGCCACGGTGAAGACGCCGGTACAGCTCGTCGATGTGTTTCCGACGATCCTGGAGCGGACGGCCACGCCGGCCCCGGCCACCGGGCATCGCATCGGCCAGTCTCTGCTCTCGTTCCTGGACGGTGGGCCGGTGCGGTCGATCTACTCCGAGACTCTCTATCCCCGTTTCCATTTCGGCTGGAGCGATCTGCACTCGCTCATCGACGGCGATAACCACTACATCAGAAGTCCGCAGCCGGAGCTGTTCGATCTCGCGGCCGATCCTGGTGAGAAGAAAAACGTTCTGCAGGACAACCGGCGCGCCTACATCAAGCTGCGGGACGAGATCGAGCCGTTCGTGAAGAGTGCCGTGGCGCCTTCGAATATCGATCCCGAGGAAGCGGCCAAGCTGGCCGCGCTTGGGTACGTCGGCTCGACCGTCGATACGACCAACAGCGGTCCGCTCCCCGATCCGAAGAGCATGATGGGCGCGTTCCATGAAATCCGCGTCGCCTACACGCTCTACCGCGACGGCAAGGAGCCGGAAGCGCTCGAATTGACGAACAAGCTTCTTGCAACCAACGGTCAGATCACCGATCTCTGGGATCTCAAGTCCAAGATCCTTTTCAAGATGGGACGCGAGCAGGACTCGATCGATGCCGCGAAGGATGGCTTGCGCCATGTCCCCACCGCCATCGCCCTCTTGTACGACGTCGCCAATCTCGCTCTGAAGATGGGCGATCTCGACACGGCCCAGAAGCACGCCGAGATCGCCGTGACGGTCGAGCCCGGTGAAGCGCACGAGATCCTTTCGAAGATCTGGATGCGCCGGAACGATCCGAAGCGTGCCGAGGCCGAAGCCAAGCTTGCGGTCGCTACGGCCCACGATCCGACCGATTCTCTGATCATGCTCGGCGGGATCGAGAGGGCGCGCGGCAATATGCCGGCCGCGCTCGGTTATTACCAGCGTGCCTTCGTCGCCAGCGAGAAATCGGCCAAGCCCGCGCCGGGCCTGCACGCCGCGCTCGGGGACGTCCTGGCCCGGCTTGGCAGAAATGAAGAAGCCGAGCGCGAGTTCCGTCTGGAGATTGCCAAAAACCCGTCGTCTTCCGATGCCTACGCCTCGCTGGTCATGCTTCTCGCCGTGGAGCATCGCCTCGACGAGGCCACGAAGCTGATCTTCGACGTCGTCAAGGCCGTCCCGCAGCCGCACACGTACACCGTCGTCGCGGAGACATTGACCGCCATCGGTGACGATCGCGGCGCGCTGTTCTGGGCTCTCCAGGGGCAGCAGAAATATCCGGGCGATGCCGAGTTGCACCGGCTTCCGCAGCGAGTGCGCGACTCGGCGCCGCTGCTTCGCAAGCGGATGCTGAATTGACGTCTGTGGGACCCGAGGAACAGCGTAGAACTTCGCCGCGGCGCAAGGCGGTGGTGGCCGCGCTTGCCTGCGCCGCGGTCATCGTCATCGGCGTTTCATGGCTCCTGATCCGGCGGTTCCATGGCCAGGTTGGCGCGCCGGCCCGCGACATCATCCTCGTGACCATCGATACGCTGCGCGCCGATTCCGTCGGATACGCCGGGAACACGCGCGTCCGGACGCCGTTTCTCGACTCGCTGGCCGGCCGCGGGCTGGAGTTCACGAACGCGCATGCCCACAACGTCATCACGCTGGCCTCCCACACCAACATCCTGACCGGCCTCTACCCGTTCCAGCACGGGGTGCGCGAGAACGCCGGCTTCAAGCTCGATCCGAAGTACGAGACGGTTGCGGCGATGCTGCATCGCGGCGGCTATGTATCCGGAGCCTTCGTCGGCGCCTTTCCTCTCGATGCCCGCTTCGGCCTGAACCGCGGCTTCGATACATTCGACGACAACTACGGCAAAGGGCAGTCGGGAGTCGATTTCGTCGTCCCGGAGCGGCGCGCCGAGGCGGTCCTCGCCGCGGCCATGAAGTGGTGGAACGCCCACGCCGGAGAGAAGCGCTTCCTGTGGGTCCATCTCTACGACCCGCATGCCCCGTATGCGCCGCCGGAGCCGTTCCTTTCCTCGTTCCGCGACAACGAATACCTCGGCGAGATTTCGTACGTCGATGACGCACTCTCCAGGGCCATCGGTCCGATCGTGGCCGCCGAGCCGGACGCGCTGATCGTCGTCACCGCCGATCATGGCGAGGCGCTGGGCGATCACGGCGAAGCGACGCACGGTCTGTTCGCCTACGAGTCGACGTTGAAGATTCCGTTGCTCGTCGCCGGTCACGGAACCGGGCATCGGAAGGTGAGCGAATTCGTCCGCCATGTCGACATCGTGCCGACGATCCTCGAGGCCGCCGGTCTGCCGAAGCCGGCGGCTCTGCCGGGAGCCTCGCTTCTCCACGATGTCGGTGCGCGCGACAGCTACTTCGAGTCTCTCTCCGCGTCGCTCAACCGAGGCTGGGCTCCGTTGACTGGAATCATCCATGGCGGACTCAAATACATCGATCTGCCGCTGGCCGAGCTCTACGACCTTCCCCGCGATCCGCGCGAGCTGGCGAACCTGCGCGACGAACGGCGCCGCGACGTCGAAGCGGCCCGCCGGCTGCTTGCGCCGATGCAGGTGCTCCCCTCCGCGCGCGCCGCGGTCTCATCCGAGGAGATCGCGCGGTTGCGCAGCCTGGGATACGTCTCCGGCAACGCCTCGCCGCGCGCGCATTACACGGAAGCGGACGATCCGAAGAACCTGATCGGGCTCGATTCGAAGATGCACGCGGCGGTCGACGCATTCGAGCGCGGCAATCCGGTCCGGGCGCTCGCTCTTGCGCGCGAGGTCGTCGCAGCAAGAGGCGACATGGAGGCGGGCCGCGAGCTGCTGGCCTTCATGCTGCAGCAAAACGATCAGATTGCCGAGGCGATGGAGCAGTTGAAGATCCTCGTCGCGAAGCCGAATGCCGCCGACTCCGACGTTGTGCAATTGGCTCTCCTGTTGAGCGAGACCGGGAATCCGAAGGGGGCGGTCGATCTCCTCACGCCTCGTGCCGGCAGCAACGATCCCGATCTGCTCAACGCCCTCGGCGTGGCTCTCTCCGATTCTGGACGCGAGGCGGAGGCACGAAGCCAGTTCGAGCGCGTGCTGGCGATCGACGCCAACGACGCACCGGCCCTGCAGAACCTCGGCATCCTCGCTCTCAAGGCCGGCGACGTGAGTGGTGCCGAGAGCAGGCTCACCCGTGCACTGGAGCTAAATGCGAAGTTGCCGCTGGCGTGGAACACGCTCGGGGTGATCTACGCGCAGAAGGGCGACTTCGAGCATGCCGTCGACTCGTGGAAGCGCGCCGTTGCCTGCGATCCGCGGCAGTACGACGCGCTCCTCAATATCGGAATCGTGGCCTCGAAAGCGGGGAACACTCCCGAGGCGCGCGCCGCCCTGGAGCGCTTCGTCAGAACGGCGCCGAAGTCCCATTACGCGGCCGACATCGCCGAGGCGCAGCGGACCCTCGCCCAACTGCACTGACGAGGATCGGTCCGCTCTCCTCTATACTTTTGACCGATTGTCTACCGACGACCTGGCCGCGTTCGAATCCCGCATCGGATATCCCTTCCAGCAGCGGGAGATCCTCACACGTGCGCTCACGCACAAATCGTATTCACACGAGGCCAAGCACGACGCCCTGAGGGACAACGAGACTTTCGAGTTCCTCGGCGACTCCGTTCTCGGCTTCGTCATCGGCGACCTTCTTTTCCGCCGTTTCCCGGAGCTCGACGAGGGAGCGCTTTCGAAGATGAAGGCCTATCTCGTCAGCGCCACCAGCCTTGCCGAGAAGGCGCGCGCCTACGGCATGGGAGACGTTCTTTTCCTCGGCGTCGGCGAGGAGAAGTCCGGCGGCCGGAAGAAGGACTCGCTGCTGGCCAACCTCTTCGAGGCCATGCTGGCGGCGGTCTACCTCGACGGCGGCATCGAGCCGGTGCGAGGTCTCATCGAGCGAATGTTCACGCCCGATCTCGAGGCCATCGACGAGCAGAACCTCCTCTTTCAGGATTACAAGACCGCGTTGCAGGAGATGGCGCAGGGGAGCGGGATGCCGCTGCCGGAGTACAACGTCGTCGGCGAAGTAGGGCCGGATCATGACAAGCGGTTCATCGTCGAGGTGAAGGTCGGCAACCTGGCCACGCGCGGCGAGGGATCGTCGAAAAAAGAGGCGCAGCAGCAGGCGGCCAAGCATGCATTGCGCGAATCGTCGTCGGGCGCATAGGGCCGTCGTCGTTGCGGTGTTGATCCTCGCGGTCAGCCTGACCAATGTGGCACAGACACTTTCGTCTGTGCCCACGGCGCACTCGCAGACGGCGCGTGATGCCGATCTCACGCGCATCCGTGCCGAGATCGGCCGTCTTCGCAAGCGTCTCGACGACGTCCGGACTCAGACCCGCGGTGCCGAGCACGATCTGGAGGAAGCGGACCTCGAGCTCGGCATCCGTACGAATGAGCTACAGCTCGCCATCGACATGCAGTCGCAGCTCGAGCAGCAGCGTCACGACCTCGAGTCGCAGATCGCGGCCATCGCCTCGAACGTCGCCAGGGAGAAAGCGTTCCTGCGCAAACGGCTGGCCGTCCTCTATCGCCTGGGCGGGCTGAGCTACCTTCGCCTGCTGCTTTCGATCGACGATCGGCGGGATCCTGTGCAGGCGGTGTCGATGCTCGGCTTTCTCGTCTCCCGCGATGCGCGCGCGGTCACGCGTTTCCAGTCCGCCGGCGAGCAACTGCGGGCTCGCAATGCCGAGCTCGCCGATCGCCAGCAGCGGCTGGCCGGCGTGCGTCGCATCGTCGAGCAGCGGCAGAGGGAGATGGCCTCAGCGCGTGCGAAAAAGGAGAGGATGCTGGCCTCGCTGCGGAGCGAGGGGAGCCAGTCGGAGCAGAAACTGGCCGAGCTCGAGGAGAAAGCGAAGCGGCTCGAGCACCTTCTCGACGTGCTGTCGCGCCAGAATGGCACGGCCGCGGTGGCGGCAATCGACATCCGCACGGTGCAGGGCGCGCTGGCGTGGCCGGTCCGGGGGAAAATCGTCGAGCACTTCGGGAAGCAAACTAACGCAAAATTTTCGACCGTGACCTTTAATAACGGCCTGAAGATCGCCGCGGCGCCCGGTGCTGAAGTACGCTCTGTCTTTGCGGGAACAGTTCTATTTTCGCAGTGGTTCAAGGGATACGGCAATCTGGTGATACTCGATCACGGCAACCGCGTTTTCTCACTCTACGGCAACCTGAAGTCGCCGGCGGTCGCCGTCGGAGACCGCGTCAACGCTGGACAGACGATTGCAGGTGTCGGCGAGTCGGAGGCAGCGCATTCCGGCTACCTCTACTTCGAGATCCGGCAGGACAACAAGCCCCAGGACCCGCAGAAATGGCTGCGGTAGCGAGCACAACGAGATAACGAAATGACCAAAAAGAAGATCGTTTTCCTCTCTGTTTCGGTGGCCCTTCTGCTCTCGCTCCTCGGTGGCGCGCTGTTCGGGCAGGCCACGCAGAAGAACAACGTCTACCGCTACCTCAGCATCTTCACCGAGGTCTTCGACCTGGTGAGGAACAACTACGTGGAACAGGTTCCGGCCGACCAGTTGATGGACGGCGCCTTCTCCGGGGTCACCGACGCCATCGACGAGTTCAGCTACTACGTCCCGCCGGCACAGATGGCGGCGTACAAGAACTTCAGCGACGTCGAAGACAACGGCGTCGGCCTCATCGTCACCAAGCGCTTCGGATACGCCTTCGTCATCGCCTCCGTGCCGGGATCGCCCGCCGCGAAGTCAGGCATCGAGCGCGGCGACTTCATCGAGAAGATCGACGGACAGCCGACGCAGAAAATGGCCGTCTGGCAGGTCCGCACTCTCCTCCGTGCCCCCAGGCCGGTCCATCTGCAGGTACTCCGCGGCGGCCAGACCAAGCGCGACGAGTTCACCCTGCAGCAGGCCGCCTTTCACCCGCTGCCCATCACCACGGAACAGTACGGCGGCGTTTCCTACGTGAAGATCCCCTACTTCGAGAAGGGGACCGCCGCGCAACTGGCGACCACTCTCGAGAACGTCCGCAAGGCCGGCAACCGGAAGCTGATCATCGACCTCCGCGGCAACGCCGGCGGAGACGTGGAAGAAGCGATCACCTCGGCCGACGAGCTGTTGACGAGCGGTCTCATCACCTCGCTCCAGGGACGCAACATCGATCCGAAGAAGTGGCAGGCCGACCGCAACACCGCCTACGACGGTGACCTCGAGGTCCTGACCGACGGCTCGACCGCCTCCGGCGCGGAGATTTTCGCAGCCGCCGTTCACGGCAACCAGCGCGGCAAAGTCGTCGGCGTGACGACGTACGGCAAGTCGATCGTGCAACGTTTCGTGACCCTCCCCAGCGGCGGCGGCGTCTACATGACCGTCGCCCACTACACGACGCCGGACATGAAAGCGATCAAAGCCGGCGGCATCCGCCCGGACGTGATCGTCGACCTCACCGCGCTGGCGTTGCGCGACGAGTCGAGCACCCCCGCGACGAAAGGTGCGGCGGTGAAACCGAAGGACGATCTGATCCTCCAGAAGGCGCTCCAGCTCTTCAGCGAGCCGGCGGCGGCGAAGAAGGCGGCGTAGGGGAGATCGAGCCTTTCCTTTCTAACCGGGAGAATGCCGGCTCAGGACATCGCAACGTACAGCACTCATGCCACTTCGGCTCTAGGCGAGCTTCAACGCCGGTCCTCGTGACTGAGCATTGTTTTCCGCTCGGCCAGATCTGCCTCTGGCAGCGTATCCTCACACCGTTACGCCTTCGAGCTTTCTTTTTGGTTCCGGCTACGCCGGGGTAGGGAAAACAGCGGCGGCGGCACTCCTTCAATAGGCGCTGACGAAGCGCCAACCTGGCTCAATAGGGGTGTTGATGGCTTCCTCGTCTCGTTCGATGGCTGCGCCGTGTATTTTCGTCCTTGGATATTCCTGCATTCTGCTGTTTGCGAACAGGGCCACCACCCGACACGATCCTTCGATTAATCCTCAGCTCCGCAGCCTTTCGCCAGTCTCCACCTTCGCGAAAATCTCGGGGCCACATGACGCTGACGAAGGTGCCTTCGTGCAACGCGCGGCATTTCTCTCGCAGTTCTTCGATCCGTCGCGGAAGCTGAGCTTCTCCGACGTCGGTCGCGAGAGCGGCGGGCAACCTCTTCGAGGCCACCCGTCCTCCGTCGCGGTGTCGCGCGACGGCACGAAGTTGTACGTGACCCTTCCCGGAAACGAAGCGGAGCCCCTGGATCGCGTCGCAGTGGTTGATGCCGAACTGGGAACGGTTCGAACGACGATTCGCGTGGGACGATCGCCGTTCGCGGCGGTCCTCCACCCACACAATGACCTCCTCTTCGTTACGCATCTCTACAGCAACTTCATTTCCATCATCGACACGCTCCGCGATGTTGAAGTCGCGCGCGCGCCACTAATCACGCCATCCGGATCGCGCTTTTTCGCCCAGAAGGTGGCGTTCGTCCGCGGGGGCGAACAGTTGCTCGTGACGAACCGGATGACGGATACCCTGCTTGTCTATGACATCGACCGGTGGAGGATGACCTTCTCGGCGGAGATTCCGCTGTCCGTCATCAACCATCCAATCGACAGCAGTGACGAGCCCCGGTCGGGCCCGTACAACATCAGCTCCGATGCTGATCACCTCGATCCGTCGATCGACGGTTTGACCGTCAATTCCAATCCGCCCGGCCTTGTGCGCAAACTTACGAACGTGAATCCGCGCGACGTGGTCGTTTTCGAGAATGTGTGGCTCCACCCAGGGTATCTCACCGATCTGGCGTACGTCGGCAACGTGAATGGCCTCGGAGTTAGCATCGTCGATCTGCACGCTCGCCGCCAGGTCGATTCAATTGACCTGAACTCGCCTGCGCTGGGACTCGCAAAGCATGAAGGCACGGTCAGAGTTCGCGGCAATCAACACCGCCTTCTGTTCATCGCCACCGGAAGCCGCTTCGCAGGCGGTCTCGCGGACATTGCGTCCGAGCTCGCCGTCGTTTCCGTGGACACCGATCCGCTCTCGCTGAGCGTGCGTTACACATCGGCGCCGCAACTACCCGCTGGTCCGAGCGGCGGCCCGGGAACGGGAGTGCCCGTTCCCGCATCCGGCGATTCCCCCTACCTCTCGGCATTTGCAACGACGACTGGCACGCGCAACGGAGACAATCCGAACGCATCACGCGATCGCTTGCCGGAGCTTCTTAACGGCGCGTTGCCCTTTCAGCTCGCGGCCGCCGACGGATTCCTCTCCGTCATCTATGCGGCGTCTGATCAGATCGAGTTCTTCTCGATTAACGGGCAACCCAGGACGCCGGCGGATACGCTGTCGCGCAAAGTCGTGCGCTTCACCAACAGCGGCCAAGTTGCCTTTCCGACGACACGCCTGCAGGCACTCCTGGAAACACACTTTAATGCGGTCGGCTTGTTGGAATACCCTATCTTCATCAATGGTAGCCTCAGAAGAGGTGACGTCGAGGCAGCCGAGCCGATCACCGGTGAGGGCGAGCCGGGCTTCTTCGACGGCCGTCATCCGGCGGCGGTAGCCGTGCACGCGCCGACTCGGCGAATCTACGTCGCGAACCGCCTTGGTGAGAGCGTCTCCGCGTTTGAGTATTCCGCCGACGGGTTTCTCGTTCCCGCGAGGGTCGCTGTGTTCGATCTTCGCTCCGCGGTGTCGCGCCATCCTGCTCCTCGATTTCCTGCTACGCTCGCGGAGATGGGAGAGGATTTCTACACCTCGTCTCGTGTAACGCTCAATCGGCGCCAAGCATGTTTGTCTTGTCATCCTGACATCAACACCGATTCGAAGTCGTGGGCAGTCAGCGCGGCGCCGGGCGGCGCGCGGCGGCGCGTCCAGACGAATCGAAATCTTCGCGACACAGCACCGTATGGATTCGCGGGCTCACGCAGCAATCTCGAGATTTGTGCGCGTAACCTCCGCGCGTTCTCGCCTGATTCGTTCTTCGGCGCGTCGTTGATGCCGGATCATCACGCCTTCCGCGACGCGAACGGGGACGGACGGAGGGATTTGCGAGACTGGGGGCGGCCGCAGGCGGATGTCAACCGCGATGCGATGTACGTCTTGGAGCGTGCCGGAATCGGGTTTGAGTACGTCTCGGCGGCGATTGCCGCCTTCCTCGAGATCGAGCCCCGCATTCTGCCCAATCCTTTTCGTAATGAGGGAGCGCTTTCGCGCGCGGTTCCGATGAATCTGGATGGGAGTGCCTTACGGTTCGGAAATGCCGAGCGAGGCGAAATGCTTTTTCGCCAGTTCGGATGCCCTCAGTGCCACCCTGCGCCAATCTTCACCACAAACAAGACGTTCACGCGATACTCAACGATCGAGCGCGACCGATTCGCACTTGCGGACATGACCGGCACATCGATTCTCGACGGCGTCGTTCTGAGTCACGAGGAATCGATCTTCGGCTCCGGTGCCATGGCCGAATGGGTCGATCCGCGATTTCTGCCGGCGAGCGAACGGTTGACGCGCGTTCAGGGGAGTCGAGCGTTTCCGATAGAGCGGTCCGTGGAAAACGCAGTAGACCCTGACGCGCGCGTCTTTGCATCGTCGACCCCGAATTTCTCCACTTTCGCTTACGACTTCCCGCGGATGATTCCGCGAAGCCAATTTTCACGAGGGACCAATGGGATCGGTCGCCAGCTGGCGAACGAGCCGGGGCAAATGCCCGATCACGATGTCGGTCAAACCGGCGCTGATGGCCGCAACGTCAACATACCTTCGTTGCGCAACGCATGGGAGGCCGCGCCCTATCTACATCACGGGCGAGCGGCGACGATCGTCGACGTTTTGGATCCGGAAGCGGAATTCAACTATCGGCGCGTCTCCGACAGCGGCGTGTCGCTACGCCGCCTCCCGTCCCGTCATGGAGCCATGGAATCTTTACGCGGACGTACAGCGGATCAACTCGATCTTGCAGCATTCATCATGTCGATCGAATAGCGATGGAGGCGCCATGTCACCGAGGAATTCACGGCTGCTCGTTTGGATCACGTCGACGATGTTTGGGGCATTTGTCATATGGTTCGCGATGACACGACCGACGTTGCGCGCTGCAGAGCCGGCGACGTCGGGAATTGAGAAACGCGTCGCTACTACCGACATTCTAACGATGTTGTACGTCGACCAGGAAGCGCGCCTCATGATTAGATCCGCGGACTTGGTACTCGCTTCTACCGATAAAGGAATGGTGCAAATCACGCCCGGCGTCGTGTTGCGGGAACGGCTCGCCGAATTACGCGCCAAACCGGGGCTCGCCAACGCCGACCGGAATCTTGAGCTGCGAAAGGAATTCGCCGCCGCAATGATGGATAAGTCGCATTTGGAAGCGCTGGCTGGCGAGCTACCGGGGGTGCGTGAACTCCACAGAGCTGTCGCCGTGTTCGGTGGCAACGGTCATGACATCATCCAACTCGGACCAGATGGAGAGTACGCGCGCGGCGGCGGAGGCAGCGATCATTTCGTGCTCGAAGCGGGAAATGTCTTACCTGGTAAAACGCAACGCTTTCACGGCGATGATGGATGGGACACGGCGGTGCTGGCGAACGGCTTCAGTCTGAAGGATGTCGTGAAGCGCACGTCGCCTTATCAGGTACGGGATCCCGTGACCGGCGGTATGTATGAACTCGATGTCGAGGCGCTCGGCGTCGTCGACAACGTGCCGGCCGAAGATCTCACCGCCTTTCGCGCAGTGACGTCGCCGTCCGCCGCCGAATTCGGTGCAGCAGTCCGGTCGACTTTCTCAACGGATAGCTCGAAACACTACTCATCGTCCACTACCCAGTTGGATGCGGTCGGCATTTTTCCGACCGAGCCGCGGCTGGAGGGAATCAAGAACGTACGGTCGTTTCTCAGCAACGTACCGCAAACGCAGGCGCGGAGGAACTCAGGAACGGCTGAAGAGCCAGTTCTCGCACTGTCGCTCGAGGCTGTGGCCCGGATACCGCTGACGCATGCAACTCCGAAAACTGCCAGCCCATTTGGCGGGTATCCAGTGATCTTCGCAATCGAGAACGGTTTTTTCGCCGTCTCTTCGGAGCGCCCGGTCGATCAATCGGTGCTTCGCAATTCGGCGCACTCGGCAACGATCTCGGTCTCTTCTTCAAGTCTCGCGGACAGTCAGGTGCGCGTCCGGCTACTGACCGAGGAGGAGCTGACGCTACGCGGCGACCTTGCTGATCCCGTCGCCGTGGAAGAAATCTTGTCGCGTTTCCAACAGTATCAGTCAATCACCAGCCACGTCTACCGGCCCGATCGGACGATTGCGATCACCCTTCCGGACGGCGCGGTAGTCGTAATGAAACCGACGCTGTTCGTCACGAGAACCGGTTGGACGTTCCCTGGGCCTGTCATTCAGCATTTGGCCGCTCGCGGCGCCCGCGTTGCCTTTGCCATCGTGGGCATCGATGGATTCGCTCAGTCATTCGTCGAGATAAGTCGCTCGAGTGCGAAACCCGAAAATTCGTCGAAGGACTTCGTCGCGACCGCAATCGATAAGAACGCCGTACGAACGTTGGCCTCTGCGGTCGGAGTGAGCGATGGCGAAGCTCGGGAGCTCGTCCCGCACCTTGATTCGCGAATCGTCGCGTACGAACCCAGGAGTGAAAATCAGTATCCGTTCGCAGCGTACATCGACGGCGGCGTGATGTTCCTCATGGCGGAGGCACCACTGGAGAAGAGTAGCCTCGAAGCCGCAATCGAAAATGCATCGGTTTCGATCAGCAGTCTCTTTTATGCTCGTCGCAACGCGCTGTTGATGATGTCGAACGGCGATCGTATTTTCTCTCAGGCCGCGCTGATGGATCCGAAACGAACGATACTTTCGCTCGATGACCTGCAGCAGAAAGGCGCGTTCGCAAGCTATCGCCTCACGAAAGAGCTTCTCGGGCCGCTTGCAGTGACGTTTGCGTCGGGAAGAACAGCCAAGATGATGCCGATCCTTTTTGCGTCGAGAGCTGGGAGAAGACCGGAGACGACTCGCGTCGTCGAAATTCCGGACGGACGGGGGAGGTTTGCGTTCGCCATGGTCGGCGTGGACGGGTACTCTCAGGTGGCGGTGGACATCGGCGGGTCCACAATCCTGCCGGCCACTCCCAAACCATGAAGCGTTCGGGCCTCCGGATTCGCGTGTTGCATATCGCGGCCTGTCTCGCGGCCGCGGTTGCTTTGTTGATCTGGAGCGTCGTGCGGACAAGTCTTGCCGAGATTCTCCTCTACACGTTGGCTCTCCTTTGGACCTTGTATGCCGTTTTCGGTTTGCCGCACCTGTGGACGGACCGCGACCTGCGGCGGCGAGCCATCGCAGGGTATCTCGCAGGGATGGTGGCAACTACTGCCTATACCCTATTTCGTTGGCCGGCGTCTCAACTTGGGATCATTCCCGACGTTCCCATGATTCTGGGCGATAATTTGTGGGGTGTGGCTGACGTCTACTGGGATCGCTGCTGGCAGTCGATGCTCCTCGGCTATGGTGTGCATTTCCTGCTAACGGGCGCCGCGTGGGGCAGCGCCTTCGCGCTATCGGGTCTTCCACGGTTGCGATTCGGCAGCATGTTGTGGGGCTGCGGCGTTGGATCGATTTTTCTTCTCTCGCCGCTGTTCGACGCTTCGCTGACCTACGTCACGACGCCGCTTGCGAAGCTTCAAATCGCTTTGATCGTCTTCCTCGCACACATGCCATACGGATGGTGTCTCGGCAAGACCTTTTCGTTGTTGTATAGGCGCGACGATATTTCGATTGGAGTGCAGAGCAAGAATTCAAGCGCCGCCGTCGACCTTGCTGAAGCGGTCGGCGGTACTTAACGTTGCTGGAGGCGGCGGGAGCCAAGCCGCCCCCGCTACGCCGGCGGCGGCGCGGTCACCGGAAACACCTGCTCCACCGCGTCGCTCTGCGACGCGTGAAGCGGCAGCTCCACCGTGAAGCGGGCGCCGTGGCCGGGGCCGTCGCTTTCCACGGTGGCGTTGCCGCCGTGCAATTCGGCGAGGTGGCGGACGATGGCCAGACCGAGACCCAGGCCGCTGTGCGCACGGGCGCTGCCGCCGTCGGCCTGCTGGAAGCGCTCGAAAACATGCGGCAGGAAGGCCGGATCGATCCCGGGACCGTCATCGCTGACCACGATCCGCGCCGCGCTCTCGCCGCGCGTGAGCCGTACGGCGATGTGGCCTCCGCGCGGGACGAACTTGATGGCGTTCGAGAGGAGATTCCAGACCACTTGCTGCAGCCGGTTGGCGTCGCCTTGCAACGGCGGTGTGAGCTCGAGGGCGACGTCGATGGCGATCTGCTTGGCCGTCGCCGCCGGACGCAGGGTCTCGATGGCATTCGTGATCACGTCCCGGAGATCGACCGGTCCGACCTCCAGACGGAACTTCCCGCTGATGATGCTGGAAACATCGAGGATGTCTTCGATCAGCCGGGCCTGCGCCCTGGTCGACCGATCGATCGAATCGACGGCCAGGAGCGTCGTCTCCTCATCCAGCGAGCCGATCAGGAGCATGCGCACCCAGCCGAGAGTGGCCGTCATCGGCGTCCGCAGCTCGTGGGAGACCGTGGCCAGGAACTCGTCCTTGGCGCGGTTTGCCTCCACCGCCGCCGAATGAAGCTGGGCGTTCTCGAGCGCCAGCGCCACGCGGCGCGCGAAGAGCTCCGCAAGCTCGAGATCAGCCGTGTCGTAGCGATTCGTTTGACGGGAGCTGACCGTGACCGCGCCGATCGTCCCACCGCGGGCAATCAGCGGCACGGTCATGTACGACCGCGTCGCCAGGCGGCGAAGGATGTCGCGGTGGGCCTCGTCGTTCCCCCGCTTCGCAAGTTCCTCCGGCGGAAGCTCAGGCACGACCTCCGTCTTGCCGGTACGGATCGCGGCAGGAGGCCCGTAGGGAAGGTCCATGCGCGGATCGTACGTCTTCAGCAGACGGACGGCATCCTGCATCGAGGGATCGACGTGTCTGACCGCCGCCCGGCGGATCGTGGAACCTTCGATGACGTCGATCACGCACAGCTCCCCCAGGACCGGCAACGCCGCCTCGGCCGCGGTCTCCAGCGTGGTGCGCGCATCGAGCGACGAGGTTACCAGCTCACTGACGCGCGCCAGGAACCGCAGCGACTCCTCGGCACGGCGGCGCGCGGTCATGTCGAGCGTGACCCCGCGCATTCCCACCGGTTGGCCGCCGGCATCCTTGACCACCATGGCATGCGATTCCACCCAGATGGCGCGGCCGTCCTTCGTAAGCCAGCGAAAGGAGCTCGTCCGGAAGCCGCCGGCCGCGAAGTGTTCCTGGAACTGTCTGGCCGCTTCCTCACGATCGTCCGGATGGATGATCGTGAGCCAGAAGTTCGGCGTGGAGAGCCACTCGTCCACCGAGTAGCCGAGCATCCGTGTGACGTGCTCGCTCACGTAGTCGATCTGTTGCGATCCCTCGCCGGGATTGCCCTGCGCTTCCCAGACAACGCCCGGAACGCTGGAGACGATATCGGCCAGGCGGCGGCGCTCCGCATCGATGCGATCGTTCATCTCCTGGAGGTCCCGTCCACGAGCGTCGCGCAGCCGCGCGGTCTCGGCGCGATGCGCGGCGATGATCCAGGACAGCAGGATCATGAACGCGTCGATGACCGTGAGCTGCACCGTGTTGGCCGACGCGAATCGCCGGGCGTAGGCAGGGAGGTCGAAGAGGTACTCGACTGCCGCCGAGGAGAGGGCCACCGAGAGAAGGGCAGGGCCGAAGCCGCCGTAAGTGGCGCTGATGACGATGGCACCGATCAGCAGGAGATAACGCCCGCCGCCGAGGAACGGCGCCAGCCAGATCTGCAGGAACACGGCGATCGTGGTCACCGCGAGGGCGATCAGGTAACGGCCCGCCAGCGAGGCATAGGCCGATGATGGAACGGTGCGTTTCACGAGCGTGTCGTCGTCCGCCTCGTGCCGGTCTCGTGCCGAGTCCGGTTCGGGGTTGTTTGCGTCGACTGATAGTACTCGCGACATGGCATTTTGCTGCCAACGCAAAACGGACCATGGTCCGCGGGCGAGCCGTCTCGCCAGCGAAGCTGGCTTAAGATCGTAGCCCCCGGCTTCAGTCGGGGGAAATGCGAGTCATTATTTTTTCCGAGCCCGCTTCAGCGGGCGGCAGAGAGTCCGTCGATCACGTCTGTCGTCCGCTCAAGCGGGCTGCAACTTGGGATGCTCGTTTTCCCCCGGCTCGAAGCCGGGGGCTAAGACCTTACGCCAGCTTCGCTGACGTTACGAATCGCCCGCCGACTGGACGCGTCCTTCCGGGGCGCTGTACTTAGAATCGCGGAAGCAGTTCAACCAGCGCCCTGGCCAGCGTTTCGTACTCTTCGATCGTGTTGTAGAGCTGCGCAGAAACGCGGAGGACGCGCTTCGGCTGGGATGGCCAAGGGACGATCGGCACTTCGATCTGCCGCTCGAACAGCAACGCGTCCTGCAGGGGATCGCCAAACAGCGTCGGTATATACGTCGGGCCGTCGGGGAGCGGAATCGCCGCCATCGACCCGAGCATCTCGTCCGGCGCCGGTTTGCCGATCCCGAGTTGATCGCACAGCAGGTCGCGCGCACGCAACGCCAGCTCATGATTGCGCCGCATCACCTCCGGCCAGCCGCCATCGGCCAGTGAGGCCATGAATCGAAGGGCGGCAGGGACGCACAGACAGGCCGTCGGATCGAACGTGCCCGGCCAGTCGAACTCGAGATGGAACCGGCTGCGGTCGGTGCGCGTGGCATTCGCGCCGTGGCTGATCACGACGGGATGGATCCCGCGCCGGCGGTTGGCGCGAACGTAGAGGAAGGCCGCTCCCTTCGGAGCGCAGACCCACTTGTGAAGATTGCCGGTGTAGTACGCGGCCCCGAGCTCGTCGAGGTGCAGCGGAAACATGCCGGGGGCATGGGCGCCGTCGACCAGCGTGTCGATGCCTCGCTTGTTCAGCGCCTCGATCAGCGCCGCGATCGGGAAAATCAATCCTGTCTGACTGGTGACGTGATCGATGAGAAGGAGGCGCGTGCGCTCGGTGACGCGCTCCATGACCCTGTCGATGACCTCGTCCGGCGCGTGGATCGGGAACGGCACCTCGACCGGGACGACCTTCGCGCCCGCAAGGCCGGCGACGTATTCGAGGGCATTGCGTGAGGCGTTGTACTCGTGCGAGGTGACGAGGAGCTCGTCATGTTTGTCGAGATCCAGCGAGCGGAGCACCGCATTCACGCCGGCCGTGGCGTTCGGAACGAAGGCGATCGAATCCGTATCCGACCCCACGAACTCCGCCAGCACGGCCCGGGCGTCGTCGAGGAGCGGCTCGAGCTCGCGGACCATGAACCGCACCGGCTCGCGCTCGAGTTGGGTGCGAAGCTCGTCCTGTTTCGCCAGCACCACCTTCGGCGCCGCACCGAAGGAGCCGTGATTGAGATAGGTGATGGCGGGATCGAGGAGCCAGTGCTCTTTCATTGCGGCAGCGAGCTTATCAGCCGCGCGATTCCTTCCTCGAATATGCCCGGCTCGGTGAGCAGCGAGACGACGACATGTCCCTCGCTCTCGAAATCGAAGAAGTAGCCCGGATGGATGACGACGCCATGTTCCTCGATCAGGCGTAACGCCAGCGCTTCATCCGAATCGATGCGCGGCACGCGGATGATGGCTGACCAGCCTCCCTCGGCCGGGAGCACGCGCGCGGCAGGATATTTCTCGACCATTGCGCGAAGAGTTGCCAGATTCGATGTCGTCCTCATCTGGATGGCGCGGCGAATCCGCGGAGCGATCGTGAACAATTCCGGCAGAGCTGCCTGTACCGGCGCACTCACCGAGAGGAAGTTGTCAGCGATCAGCTCCAGAGCCTCGAGGGCCTCATGTTTACCGGGACCGCTCACGCGGATCCATCCCAGCTTGTAGTGCGGGAGCCCGGCAGACTTCGATAACCCTCCCAGCGTGAAGCTGAGCACATCATTGCGAACGAAGGAAGGCGATCGATCGGCGAAGGCGAAGGGGTGAAAGACCTCGTCGGAGATCACCGGCAGGCCGAAGCGTGCGATCTCCTCCTGTTCCGCCGCCGAGACGTACGAGCCGGTGGGGTTGTTGGGGTTGATGACGACGATGGCACGCGTCCGCCCGGTGATCGCTGTCTCGAGGCGTGACGGATTGATCTCCCATCGACGATGAAACTCCAGCGGGAAGTAGTGCAGGTCGATCAACTCCAGCGCGGCCAGATGTTCCAGCAATGGATACGACGGCCGCGCCGTCAGAACCGCGTCGCCCGGATCGCAGAGCAGCTTGAAGAGAAACGAATATGCCTCGCTCGTCGACGCGGTGATGACGATATCCGCCGCGTCGCAGCCGATCTCGTGCCCTACCGCCTCACGCGCCGACGCAATCCCGAGAGGCTGCGGGTCATACGGTGCGCGTGCCGCGCGGGCCATGACTTCCGAAAGCTCATCGAGCGGATAGGGGAGTCCAGCCGTTGTCGGATTCGAGCTTGTCAGGTCGAGCAACGGTCCTCGATACGCCAGCCGCGCTACCGTGAGGCGGTTAGTGGGAGCGTTCCAATGTGCGCGGGTAGAGAACATGGTCTCGGGGTCTCGCGATTGCGCGGTCTCGCGGTGTGAGGCTATCAGCAATGAGGTACTGATTTGACACTGCGCGAAGCGATTCGCGACGGAGCGCTGGCGTCTCGCCGGCTGGCTCGGCGGCGTCTCGCCGCTGAGGGCTGCGAGTGAAAGTGTGGTGTCTTGCCAGACCTGGGGCGAGACGCCCCCGGGCCAGCCGGCGAGACGCCAGCGCTCCGTCGATGACCGCTACACGAGCCTCCCCCGGTTCAATGTCACCGTTTGCCCCGCGATGCGCGCCCCGCTGGAACGGAAGCGCCGAAGGGGGAGCCGATCGGTGGGATTGAACGTGACCTGCAGGTACTCTCCCCACGCTTCCACCATGCCGAATTGCAATTGCGAGTCGTATCCGATTCCGCGCCGCGCTCCGGCGAAAATGTTGTCTTTGGCTGGGGTGGAAGGAGTGGAATCGATGCCGAAGTCCGTGGCCACGGGCACGTTGGTATCGCTGGAGTGGAAGTTGTCGATCCCGATCGTCCACCGGCTCGGTTTGTCGAAGAAACGGCCGCTGACCTGCCACATCCGCGCCCTCACTGCGTCAGCGTAACGTGCACCTCACCGAACGTCGTGTGGACGCTCACGTCCGACCTGCCGCCGGCGTTGTGGTAGCGCGCCGAATGGGGGAAGACGCCCTCGTTCTCGATGTAGCGGTCGCCGAAGTAGGTGTGAACCTCGCCGATGCTCACCGAGGCGGTGAGGTCGCGGACGTTCGCACGGGGGGTGCGGACGTGGACCTCGCCGGCGCGGAGATCGGTGTCGATGTCTCCGAACGCGCCGTCGATGTCGACCGAGCCGTAGCGTGTGGACATCTCGACGTCGACCCCGGGCGGGAGCTCGACGGTCAGCTCGACCGCGGAGTGGTAGCTCTTCGCGCTCCAGCTCTGCGCGTTGGGACCGTAGTGGCGCCGCACGATCGCTTCATCCCCCTTGATCACGACCTCGGCGGAGATGTCGTCGGCGATCTGCTGCTCGCGCGCCCGCCGCCGGTACCCGTCGAAGTGCCGGGTGCTGACGCCGTGCAGGGCGATGCGGTCCGCGGCGCCGTTGCGGATTCGAAACTCCCCGGCGGGGATGTCGATGACGACGCGCCGCACATGGCCGCGGGCCGCAGTGACGGCGAATGAGTGGCATACCTCTTCGTTAGCGAGCGCGGCGCCGGCGACGAGCAGCGCGGCAACGGTCAGCAGAGAGATTCTGCGCATGGTGATCGTCCTCCACAGGTGAAGAACGGCGCGCAGGCGAAAAGGTTATCGAAAAAAACGAGGGGCCTTGCGGCCCCTCGAGTACGACTCCCCAAAAGTCGATGATGTGCTTATTTCTTCTTCTTCGCGGGCTTCTTCGCTGCCTTCTTAGCTGCCTTCTTTGCGGCCATTAAGCTCACCACCTTTCATGCCGTACGGGACCTCACGGTCGCGCCTACTTGGCAAAAAACGCCGGATCTCTCCGGCCAACTGATCGCGTATGGATTGCGGCGGGGATTGGAGAGACGACGACCTTCAACATTCACCGGACCTTCGAGGTTGTTTTTCCAGTTCCTGGCGATCATCGTTTTAACTTGTCGTTAATATGCGATCGTTAAGTCATATTGTCAAGCAATTGTTTATGAAAATCGTAATTCGGACGCTGTGTTCCACGTCCGTTCCACGGAAAAACGCCGATTTCAGCGCCCGATCGAGGCGCGATACACGCCGCGCGTGAGGTCCGCGCAGCGCATCCACGTGAACGTTCGCGCGCGTTCGACGCCGCGCGCAGCGAGCGTTTGACGAAGCGCGTCATCCGATGCCACGCGCCGCATGGCATCGCGCAGCGCATCGGCATCCGGGGCCACGTGCAGCGCCGCATCGCCGGTGATCTCGACGAGCGCGGGATCGTTCGATGTGATCACCACGCCTCCGCACGCCATCGCCTCGAGCGCGGGAAGACCGAAGCCCTCTTCGCGGCTCGGCATCACCAGCGCGATCGCGCCGCGGTAGAGCGCGGCCAGCTCGCCGTCGTCGACGAAACCGGTGACGACGACGCCGTCGCGCGCGCGGAAGCGCTCGAACGGTGCCCCGGTCAGAACGAGAGTGGCGTCTCCCAGAGACGCGAACGCGTCGACGAGCACATCGACGTTTTTGTGAGGCTTGTCGTTGCCGACGTAGAGGAAGTAGCGCCCCTCCGCCGCGTGGCCGTCGCGTGAGAACGGCGCGCCGACTCCGTTCGGCGTGACCACGACGTGATCGCCGCGGCAGCCGAAGGTGGTCACGATGTCGCGCTTCACTGCCTCGCTGACCGTCAGCACGCGCCGGCTGTTGCGCACGGCGCGGCCGATCATCTGCCGGGCATACAGCCGCGCCAGCGGGTTCGGGTGATGCAGGTGGATGAGATCGTGGACGGTGACGACGAACGGCGTGCGCGTGAACGGAACGACGTAGTGAGGCGCATGAAAGAGATCGATGCCGGCGCCATCGACGGCGCGGCCGACGGTCATGAGCTCCTGGATCGAGTAGTGCGGTGCGTCGATGACCCGATGATCCACCTCTGCCGGAAGAAGATGACCAAGCCGTTCCGGAGCAAACGCAACATACGTATCGTCGCCGTCCGCCGTCACCAGGGCATGCAGCAGCCCGCGGATGTAGGTGCCGATTCCGAAGTCGGCGATCTTCCTTGCGTCGATGCCGACTTTCATCGCGCTGCCTCGTCGAGAAGCTGCGTCATCAGCGCCGCGCTTCGATCCCACGAATACGACCGCGCGCGCTCTGCCCCTCGGCTTCCCAGCTCCCGCCGCAGCGAAGCGTCCGCGAGCAATCGTACCAGCGCATCGCGCAGCGCAACCCGGTCGCCCGGATCGATCAGCATCGCCGCTCCCTCGCCGTACTCTGGAATGGCCCCCGTGCGCGTGGTGATCACCGGCGCGCCGCACGCCATCGCCTCCAGCGGCGGAATGCCGAAGCCCTCGTACCGCGACGGATAGACGAACGCGCGCGCGTGCCGATACAAATCGCGCAGCCTCGTGCGGTCGACATATCCGGTCAACTCCGCATCGCGCGGCAGCGGCACGTTTCCCCATCCCGCATCGCCGCACAGCACGAGGCGCGGCCGCGGCGGCGGCAGCGAGTCCCACACCGCCAGCAGGTCGTCGAGCCCTTTGCGGGGCTCGATCGTGCCGACGAAGAGAACGTAATCGTCTTCCTCACCATCCGGCGTGAAAAACTCATCGACGCCGTTCGGCACGATCTCGATCCTTCCTCTGGACACGCCGAACCACCTTACCGCCTCCTCGGCCACAGCACGCGACACGGCGGCGATGCGCGTCGCCATCTGCAGGCTTCGTCCGATGAAGAGATTGAACGACAGCATCGTCTTCATGCGATGGCGCAGCGGCATGGTGAGCGAGCTGAAATCGTGAAGGGTCGCCACCGAGGGGATGCGGAGCGCCAGCGGGAGCGTCCCGTGCGGCGCCCAGAGCACGCCATCGGTGGCGATGCGCGGCAGTACGAGTTGCTGCCAGGCCACGCCGAGCGCCATCGGATCGACGCGGAAGCGGCAGCGCTCGAGACCCGATCGATCGGCGATCTCCGCGTGCGACGCGATGAGCGGCGAGCCGCGCATCCGTCCCGCGATCTCGGCGGTGTGAACGCCGATGCCGGTCCGATTGCCGACGAGGGCGCGGCCGTCGATGGTGACTTGCATAGTGGTGAGGTCAGTGTAGCTGCCTCGAGAGGTTGTAAAAAAACCATTCCCCACACGTCGAGAGCCTCGTCCCAAGATTCGATGCCCTCTAATCGAGAGCCCTTCTCCCCCAGCGCTTTTCAGCTGGGGGAGAAGGTGCCGAAGGCGGATGAGGGGGCGTTTTACGCGGACGTCATTCGCGCGCCTTCGAGCGCTCTCGGACCAGTGTCGGTAAATCGCTCCTATCGCGCATACGCCCTCCTCATCCGGCTTCGGCACCTGGAACGACAAAGGGAGTGGCAAGCTCTCGACGAAGGAAGTTGCGAGCTCGCGAGGGAACAATTCAAGTGAGCGTGCGAGAAATGCAGGACTACCGGCCAGCGAGCCGCCTGCTACGCCAACCCCGCACACCGCCGCAGCACCTCGAGCGTCTTCTCCGCCGCCACATCCCACCGAAACCGCGCCGCCCGGGCAACGCCTGCTTCCGCCAGCTTTTTGCGCAGCACGGCATCCGTCAACGCCGATTCGATCTGCGTTTCGAGCGAGCGCGCGTCGCGCGGATCGAAGTAGAGCGCGGCATCGCCTCCGATCTCGGGGAGCGACGATGACCGTGCCGCGATCGACGGCACTCCGTACGCCATCGCTTCGAGCAGCGGAAAGCCGAACCCCTCGTAGATCGATGGGAAGACGAACAGCTCCGCATTGCGATAGACCTCCGCGAGCCGCGAGGAGGGGAGGTAGTCGAGATGATGGACGCCCGGCGCGCGCAGCCGCGGCACGATCGCCTCCGACTTCCAGCCGACCCGCCCCACCACAACCAGAGCGCCGTCGTACGCGCCGCGCGCGCGGAGGCGCGCGTAGGCGTCGAGCAGCACCTCGAGGTTCTTGCGCGGCTCGATGGTGCTGACGAAGAGGATGTAGTTGGCCGGGAGGTTGTCGGTTGTCGGTTGTCGGTTGTCGGTCGCAGGAACCGTGAGGCCGGAGAGGATCGTCACCGCGCGCGACGGATCGATGTCGTAGAAGTGCAGCAGATCCTGCCGCGTCGATTCGGAGACGCAGATCACGGCGTCGGCGTGGGCCAGCTCGCGCTGCATCTGGTGCTCGAGGTTCACCAGCGTTTCCTTCTGCAACAGCTCGGGGAAGCGTTTGAACGTCAGATCGTGGATGGTGACGGCGCGGCGGCGGGCCACCGCGCCGAGGAGGCGGGGGAGAAAGTAATTGGCGCCGAACATCACATCGACGTCGAGCAGCTTCATCCAGGCCACGTACGCCGCTGCCGTGATCGCCCGCGACTTCCCCGAGATCAGGCCCTGGCCGCGCAGATCGAACCAGCAGAGCCGCGCGTTCGCCGGCAGATCGGCGTGCAACGTTGGCCCGAAGTCGGTCACGCGCGCGTCGCCGAAGAGATAGAGCTCGACGTCATCGTGCTTCGCCATCTCGTGCAGCAGGTGGTAGAGGTACCACCCGATCCCGGTCAAAGGTTCATAAAACGGTCGGACGTCGACGCCGATGCGCAGCACCCGTTCGCGCCGCGTGGCCGCGCGGAACGCGCGCGCAGTGCGCTCGCGCAGAGCCTGGCTCAAAGTACGAACGACGGTGCTGACCGTGGACGGCATGCGAGGGCGGATCGTAACTGATGCGCGCTTCGAACGTCTGCGCGCTTCGCGCGCGTTGTCTGCGGCTCCGCCCCGTTGTCTGCGCTCCGCGCGTGGCGTTTCCAGTTCACCGGCGGCGAAGCCGCCGTAAGAACCGTAGCCCACGGCTTCAGCCGCCGGCTTCAGCCGTGGGAATCCAGGCATCCCCCGGTATCCCGAGCCCGCTTCAGCGGGCGACAGAACGATTTCCGCACGACACCGGTGGACGTGATCTGCCGCCCGCTGAAGCGGGCTCGCAAACTCGATGGCACCCGTGGTCCCCGGCTGAAGCCAGGGGGCTACGGTTCTTATACCGGCTTCGCCGGTTCATGGGATTTGGCGCTTCTGAGACAATGCGCTGATCTCACACGCCATGCACATCGACCCCGCACCCGACAACGCGCAACGCGCAGACAACGCGCGACAGCGCAGACAACGCGCAACACGCAGACAACGCGCGACAGCGCAGACGCGATAGCGCAGCCATGAAGAAACTCATCATCACCATCATCATCCTCGCCGCGCTCATCGCGATCATCGCCATCTACCTTGCGGCGACCACGCCGAAGACGTCGGCCGGCATCCGCTTTCCGCTCACGGACGCGCAGCGGGCGCTCATCGCCGCGGTGCCGGAGTCGGCGGAATCGTTCGCGTTGATCCCCACCGCCGCCTCGCTCGACGCCAAGATGCGCGCCAATCCGGTTACCGGCGAAGTGGTCGACCAGTGGGAGCGGTCGCACTCCCTTCCCTCGCCATGGATGATCGGCGGCGCCGACCTCCTGGCCTGGCGGGAAGCCACGGCCACGCACTACCTCGTGCGCCTCGATCCCATCCGGGGCGCGCTGGTCCGGACCTACATGATGTTCGGCGGCGACCTCGGCGAGACCCTACTCCTCACCGCGCCGTCCGGACCGCCGATCAACGCCAACGATCTGGCGTCGATTTTTGCCCTCGCGGGAAAACTTCCTCCCGGCGACGCCTTCGTCGTCCAGCGTCGAGGCTCCCGAGGGGCCTTCCCCCCCATCGGACGGCCGGCAGTGACCTCGCTCTCCGTCACGGCGGACGACATCCTCTTCACCTCGCGGGCCGCGCGCGATGCCGATGAACCGGCGGCGGCGCAGTTGACCCAGCCGGCGCAGTTCGCCCGAGGGGCCATCCTGACCGCCACGTTCTCCACCATGCCGCGCGTGGTCGAGGACATGAACCGCGTCTTCGGCACTCGAGTCTCCTCGCTGGTCGAGAACGGCGGAACCCTCACCGTCTATGACGTCGATACCCACAAGTTCCTCCCGCGGCCCAAAGGCGTCATCGCCGTCACCGACGATCCGCCGCGCCGGGCCGCCTACGAGGATTTCGTCAATAAGGTGAAGCAGGGGGAGTCGCTCGGCATCCATATCCGGACGGCTGAGCGCGGCGGGGCGCTGCTCCTCTCCTTCGACGATTCCATCGACATCTATCTAAAGGATGCGTTCCAGCCCGGCTCCTGGCCGGCCGGCAAGTGGGCGGTCCGCGCCGACCCCAGGCGTCTCATCCCGATCCTGGGCCGGCTCAGCGACAGCATCGGCCTGCGCATCGCCGCCCCCCGTTTTTTCCGTTCCGCGCGCGACCTCGGGCGCTGGATCGATGCGCTGAAGGGGGCCACGGTGCTCGAGGCGGCCGCCTCCGACGACGGCTCGGTGGAGGAGCTAAAGGTAAGAATCGGGGCGAAATAGAAGCCGGGAGGGCGCAGTTACAGCCTCGAACACCATGCCGGACAAAGAACGGATCGTCTTCGACGACATCGACAAATATGGCCCCCAACGCTACGAGCGGAGGTACCAGTTCACCACCGAGGAACTGGCCCGCATCGAGCTGGTGGCCATCGGTCCGGTCTCGCTCGATGCCAACGCCACCAAAGGCGATCTTCCTGCCGAGTATCTGGCCGACGGCTCGACCCTCTTCTCCGCCGATTTTCTCTGCTCGCGCTGCGTCGAGCCCTTCCCGTTTGCGTCCTCATCCGAGTTTCACTTAAGATTCCGCCCTCGTCCCGACGTTTCCGCGGAAAATGCCGAGATCGAGATCACCCCGGACGAGCTCGACATCGAGTTCTACACGGAGCGGTCGGTTTCGCTTCGCGATCTGGCGGCCGAGCAGGTCCAGCTTGCCATTCCGATGAAGCCGTTGTGCACGGAGAGCTGTCTCGGTCTCTGTCCGCAGTGTGGTACGAACAGGAATGGCGAAGGATGCTCGTGCCAGACCGCGGTCAGCGACGAGCGCTGGGGCGCGCTGGCGGGGATCCGGGCGGAGTTGGCGAAGAAGAACGAACAGTGATCAGAAAAGTAGATTAGTAGATTAGTGGATCAGTAGATTCGTCGATCAGAACCCAGGCTGATCCTGATCTACTAATCCACTAATCGACTCATCCACTAACCACAAGGAGCAACAAGATGCCTAACCCAAAACGGCGCCATTCGAGAACCCGCACACGCACGCGACGTGCGCATGACTTCCTGGAAGCGAAGTCGTTGTCGACGTGCCCGCAGTGCCATGAAGCGAAGATGCCGCACCGGGTCTGCCCGAAGTGCGGCTACTACAAAGGCCGCGAAGTCATCGCGGTCAAGGACGCGTTTTAGCCTTCACCTTCGATGACTGAGGTCATCCGCATCGCCCTCGACGCCATGGGCGGCGATCATGCGCCGTCCGAAGTGGTGAAGGGTGCCCTCCTGGCGGCGGCCGAATTTCCGGTCGAGATCATCCTCGTCGGTCAGGAAGACGTGGTCCGGAGAGAGCTCGCCGCGGCGGGCGCGACCCCGCGTAACATCGAAGTCTTCGATGCCCGCGAAGTGGTCACGATGGAAGACACCGCTCTCGCGCCGTTGCGGCGCAAGCGCAACTCATCCGTGCGCGTCTGCGCGAATCTCGTCGCCGAGGGGCGCGCCAACGCCTTCGTGTCAGCCGGTAACACCGGCGCCACCTGGACGTCGGCCCGTGCCGTGATGGGGATGATCGAAGGGGTAAGCAGGCCGGCGCTGGCCACCGTGGTGCCGAGTTTGAAGGGCCACACACTCCTGCTCGACGTCGGCGCGAATGTCGATGCCAAGCCGGCGCACCTCCGCGAGTTTGCCGTGATGGGCCACTTCTACGCGCAGATGCTGTTCGACATCGCCGCCCCGCGCGTAGGCCTCCTTTCGATCGGCGAAGAGGAAGGGAAGGGCAACGAGCTGACCAAGGAGACCTACCGCGTCCTGAAGGAGACGGGCCTCAACTTCATCGGCAACGCCGAGGGCCGCGACGTCTACAACGGCAACGCCGACGTCGTCGTCTGCGATGGTTTCATCGGCAATGTCGTCCTCAAGGCCTCCGAGGCCCTCGGCGAGTTCGTTTCCACCACGCTGCGCCAGGAGATGACCCGCTCGTGGACGCGCAGGATCGGCGGTCTGCTGGCCAAGAGCGCATTCGAAGGGCTGAAGAAGCGGATGGACTACTCCGAGTACGGCGGCGCGCCGCTCCTCGGCGTGAAAGGTGGCTGCATCGTCTGCCACGGCCGCTCCAACGCCAAGGCCATCAAGAACGCCATCCGCGTGGCCCGCAACTTCGCCATCAACCAGATCGACGCCAAGATCATGACCAAGGTCAACGACCTCCACAAACGGGAGCACGACAGCAAGGTGCTCGCCACGCAGTAGGTGAATTCATGCGCAAGAACGTTGCATCCGCCATCCTCGTCATCCTCGCCGCCGCCGGCTGCGCATCGACAGCCGTCAACGAACGCCCGGAGCCGAACGTCGTCGAGCTCTGGAGCGTGCCCTCGCATGCGTCAGTGAGTCTCGATTGCGGCGCGGGCAGGATCGAGGAGGGAACGACACCGTTGCGTGTCGACGTCCCCCGTTACCCCGAGCGCTGCACGATCGATCTCGCCGCCGAAGGCTATCGCCCCCTGCACATGCGCTTCGACCGCGGCCTCGTCCTCAGGGAAGGTCTGCCGCTCCGTGAAGAGGAACACCATCAACTCGAGCAGAGCGCAGGTACGCTGGACATGCTCCTCTTCCCGCTGCAGAACCTCAGCGACAACATCCAGAACGCCGCCATGCGCAAGCTGCGCGCGGACTACCGGCTGGAAGTGAAGCTGATCCCGCGCTGAAAAAAGCTTGAACCACAGAGACACAGAGGACACAGAGGAAGGAAGGATGAAGGCGGAAGCATGAAGGATGAATGAAACGGCGTATTCACCCTTCCGCCTTCATCCTTCCTTCCTCTGTGTTCTCTGTGCCTCTGTGGTTAAAAGCCTTTCGGATCGTTTCCTTCGGCGGCGGCGCCGGCCACACCTTGAAGATACGCAGCATCCAATGGTCGAGAACCTTGCTGCGAAAGAAAAACTCATGCTCCCACTCCACCTCGGCCATCGTCAGGATGCAGTCGACCATCTCGTCGTGGCCGCACTCACTGGCGAAGGCCGCGGCCTCCTCGTATTCGACGATGTTGCCTCGCTCCAGCCGTCCGGCGCCGTACATCGGCGCGAACCAGCCGCCGACGTGGCAGAACGCGGCGATGAATCGGCCGATGCACCAGAAGATGACTTCGCGAATCGGGCTCGGCTTGCCGCCCAGCGCTCGCAGCATCCCCCCGACCAGCTCGCGGTGATGCCACTCCTCCGCCTCGATCTGCTGGATGCGTGTGCGGTCCGGGCCTTCCCGAATGCTCTTCCAGTGCCCTCGATACGCGTAGCCCGCGGCCAGCTCGCCCGAATACGCTCCCTGCAGTTGGCGGACGAGTTTTGCGCGGGCGTCGATCGGCATTGGCGCGGATTGTAGCCGCTCCGCTCCATGTATGATTCCGGCCCGATGGAGCACAACACGGCATTCGTTTTTCCGGGGCAGGGGAGCCAGTACACCGGGATGGGGAAGGATGTGGCGGAGGCGTTTCCTGCCGCGCGCCGCGTCTTCGACGATATCGACGCGGCGCTCGGCTTTTCGATCTCGCGGCTCTGCTTCGAGGGTCCCGACGACCAGCTCAAACTCACCGAGAACACCCAGCCGGCCATCCTGGCCGTCTCCTCCGCCATTCACGCCGTGCTCGAAGAGAATGGCGCCACCCGACGCGACGTCGTGGCCGGCCACTCCCTCGGCGAGTACAGCGCCATCGTCAGCGTCGGCGGGCTGACCGCCGCGGACGCCTCGCAGATCGTGCGGATGCGCGGCCGCTTCATGCAGGAAGCCGTTCCCGTCGGCACCGGAGGGATGGCGGCGCTGATCGGCCCCACTGTCGAAGAAGCGCGCGCCATCTGCGAGGAAGCGGCCGAGGGAGAGATCCTCTCCGTTGCCAACATCAACGCGCCGGGTCAGATCGTCATCGCCGGAACCAAGAACGCCATCGACCGCGCCATCGCCGTCGCCAAAGCGCACGGCGTGCGCCGCGCGCTGCCTCTGCCGGTGTCGGCGCCGTTCCATTGCGAGCTGATGAAACCTGCCGAGGAGCGGCTGCGGCCTCTGCTCGAAGAGGCGCACGTCAAGGACCTCTGGATGTCGCTCGTCTCGAACGTCGACGCCTCGCCGATCGGCACTGCCACCGCCGTCCGCAACGCCCTGGTGCGCCAGGTGGCATCGCCCGTGCGGTGGGTGGAGTCGGTGCAGAAGATGGTGCTGATGGGCGTCCGCCGTTTCGTCGAGATCGGACCGGGGAACGTGCTGACGGGACTGATCAAGCGGATCGATCCGTCGGTCGAATTGATCAATGTGTCCGACGTGCCGTCGATCGAGAAGTTTGTGGAGAGCATGCGATGAAGATCGATCTCACCGGCCATACCGCACTCGTCACCGGCGCCTCGCGCGGCATCGGCGAAGCCATCGCCCGCGGGCTGGCCGGGACCGGCGCGTTGGTCATCTGCACGGCGCGGAATCTCGAGCAGGTCGAGCGCGTCGCCTCGGAGATCGTCAGCGCCGGCGGTAATGCCTCGGCCGTCCAGCTCGACATCACCAGCGACGATGTGCGCGACCGGATCAAAGCCGTCATCGCGCAGCAGCCGATCGACATCCTCGTCAACAACGCCGGCATCACCGACGACGATCTCTTCCTCCGCATGAAGGCCGAGGCCTGGACCAGCGTTCTCCGCACCAACCTCGACCCCGCCTTTCACATCACCCAGGAAGTGATGAAGAAGATGATCCGGGCCCGCTGGGGCCGGGTGATCAACATCTCCTCGGTGGTCGGCCTTTCCGGCAATCCCGGCCAGGTGAATTACGCGGCGTCGAAAGCCGCGCTCATCGGTTTCACGAAAGCGCTGGCGCTGGAGATCGGATCGCGCAACGTGACCGTCAACGCCGTCGCCCCCGGCTTCATCCGGACGACGATGACCGATGCCATGACCGACGAGGCCCGCACCACGCTCGAGTCCCGCATCGCCCTCCGCCGCCTCGGCACCCCCGACGACGTCGCCCACGCCGTCACCTTCCTCGCCTCGGAACAAGCCGCCTACATCACCGGCACGGTCCTGAACGTGAGCGGCGGCCTGTATACGTAACCCCCCTGGGACCGCGGGCGTCCCGCCCGCGCGTGCGAAGTAGCAGGATGCCGAGCATCAACCGCGGCCGAGACGCCCGCGCTCCCAGGTGCCGTGTCGCAACGTTGCCCGTGGTTGACGCACGTTCGTCCCGACCGCGAGGCAACGCAGCGCGCTTTTGATGCATGTCGGTCCCGTCCTCGAGGCAACGCAGCGCGTTCTTGATGCATATCGGTCCCGTCCTCGAGGCAACGTAGCGCGCTTTTGATGCATATCGGTCCTGTCATCGAGGCAACGCAGCGCGCTTTTGATGCATATCCGTCTCGTCCTCGAGGCAACGTCGCTCGCTTTTGACGCATTGCCTCACGAGCGCGACGCAACGCCGCAAGCTGGTGACCGACATGTCTCGCGACCGCGAAGCAATGCCGCAAGCTGGTGACCAACGTGGCTCGCGACCGCGAAGCAACGCCGCAAGCTGGTGACCAACGTGGCTCGCGACCGCGAAGCAACGCCGCAAGCTGGTGACCAACGTGGCTTGCGACCTCAACGCAACGCTGCCGGTGGTTGACCGATGTACGTCACGACCCCAACGGAATGCGAGACCTCCGACGTCCCCCTGCATTTTTTTCTTGACACCTTGCCTCAACCGGCCTATATTGCTTGACGTAAAGTCGAAAATTGTAAGTTTTCGGCTTTGGCGGCCGTCGGCGGTATGGGCGTGCTGGATAGCACACTAGTCCTGTACCGGCGCGGGAGTCGAGTTATCTCCTCCTGCCGCGGGCGCCCGAGGTGTGTACACGCCTCGGGCAGACATCAACCGGACGTGTCGGCGCGTGGCCGAGACGTCCAGCCGGTGGCCGCTCGCACTTGTCGACGAGTCGTGACGTCACCTCCGGCCTTTACAGCTCGCGTAAGGAGGATATGTCATGAGTACCACCGTCACCAATACCCCTGAACCATCGAACCCGGATCCGGCCAAGCTGACCGCCGACGAGGTCATCACCCAAATGCGCACCATGCGCTCGCAGATCGAGGAGGTCGCGCCGTTGTCAAAGGAGCAGCGCAAGCTGCTCAAACAGCGTCTCCGGAATCAGCCGAAGAGCGTCGTCGAGGCAGCGATCAACGTCCTCGGCGTGATCGACAACGTGTCGCAGGCCATCGGCCAGCCGCTCGACGAAGTCCGTCAGTTGCAGGACGACTCGATCCGCTGGGAGGCCGTGGCCGACGAGGTCCGCGCGTTCCTGAACGGCATCGAGGGAGCAAACCTCAATCGCCGCCAGCAACTCGCGCTCATCGCCGTGCAGGCGTACTCGATCGGGACCCAGCTCGCCAAGAATCCGGACAAGGCAGTGCTCGTGCCGCACGTGGAGGAAGTCAAACGTCTGAAGGCCGTGTCGCGCCGTAAGAAGTCGGCGCAGGTCCCTCAAACGCCGGCTCCAACACCAACACCGGCGCCGGCGCCCGTCCCCGTAACGTCCACGACACCGAAAACGTAAAAAAATAGGAGGCAGTGAACCCGGGCGCGCTCGCACGCGCGCCCGGGTTCCATCGAACCGCTCATGAAGAACCTTACTGCACCCGAACATGTCGTGGAGCTCATGCACGAGTACCTCGACGTGTTGCTGCGCGTCGGAGAGGCCCCCGATTCGCCGGTGTACGCGTTCGTGAAGAAGGAGAAAAGACGCCAACTCCTCCGCGATGCCAAGCGTCTGCGTAAGCAGCAGGTGGAGCCGCGCTACAAGAATCTCCATTCCGCGGAGGAGCTCGCGGACCTTTATGAACGGACCGCGCGGCGTGACGAGATCCGCGAGCAGGGACAGAGGGATCTCCAACGAATCTTGGCGGAGATGAAGCGGGTCCGCAAGGGAAAAGAAGCCGAGGTCGAAAAAGCGCTGGAGACGTTACTCAACGAGTCGGCGCGGACGGCGATCGAACACGGTCCAGGCAGCGAGGCCGACCGGCGACACCGGCTCTTGCACTACCTGTGGTGGTTCGGCGGGCAGGTCATCGCCCGTCGGCGCAGGCCGCCGGTTCCGTATTCCGGGCTGTTTCCTCCAGTCCGCGATCTCTCGATCCAGCCACGCATGGAATTGACCGCGTCTCAGATCCTCGACTCTCCGCCCCCCGGCGAGCCGGTCATCGCCTTCCCGCCGGAAGGGAACGACTCCGGACGTGAACGCGTCTTTCTCCGCATCGGCGTCGGCAAGGCCTCGTGGGTCGGCAGCTTCGAGATCGGCCACATGAGCGTCGGATCGGTCTCCCTGATGCCCGACAACAAACACCTCTTCGTCTCCGCCAAAGGCTCCGGCTACATCATCGACCTGAAGACGCACACCCTCGTCGAACAGATCGGCACCCACGTCGCCTTCGTGTGGACGGATGCCGCCAGGACACTGTTCACGGTCGACCACAACGGCATGAGCCTCGAATCGTTCGACAAGAACGGCCGCCTCTGGAAAACGGGCATCATCAGCTCCGAAGGATTTCGCGAGATGTCGCTCGAAGACGGCATCATCGCCGGCGAAGCGCGGCGGGGATCGGGGTGGGTCCGTTTTTCGGTGGAGGTGGCGACGGGGGAGGTGCGTTTCGAGGATGCGGGTTGAAGGATGTCAACGTAGGTCGGACTCTCCAGTCCGACCGGTGCTTGTGTGGCCGTAAGTCCAAGTTTCGTGGAACCGCTGACCTCTTGAGAAGATCCAGGCGCTTCTCACCGCTCACTTCGTTGCGAACGGGTCAAGGGTGTCAACCTGGAAGCGAGTGAAGTGACGAACGTTGCGCGTCACAACCACCAGATGGTGAACGATCGCAGTGGCAGCGATCAGGGCATCCTCGAATAGATGGTCAGGCCGCCGGTACATGAGTTTTGCGCAGGCCCGGAAGACGCGGGCATCGACCGGAAGGACGTTCCAGGTTTGCGCCACCTGATCGATCCAGATCTCGATTTCGGAAGCCTTCTCCGGATCGCGTTCACGAGTGATTTCGACACCTGCCTGCAGCTCGCCTAACGTGACCGCGGAGAGGTGCAGGTCCTCATCCGCCGTTCCATCGAGCCACGCCACCACGGCGCCGTGAGGCCGCGGCTTGCGCAATTCGGACACAACGTTCGTATCGAGCAGGTACAAGATCGCTCACTCGAACGCCGGAGGTTCCCGCCGTCGCCGTGCCCGGCGCGGAGTCACAGGAACCTCCGCTCGCGGTGCCTCTGCGAGTAACAAGTCCTTCAGCCGTGGACGTGTGGCCTCTTCCAGTTGGCGCCAGTGATCGACGCGCACGAGGACCGCCATCTCCTCTCCACGCCGCGTCACAATCTGCGGGCCTCTGGTGAGGCTCGCATCGAGCAATTCACTGAACCGTGCTTTGGCATCCTGCACCGGCCAACGTTTTGTCTCTCTCTTTCGAGGCACCGCATCGTCTCCTGAGCTAGTCATCTGACTAGTCAGCACTCATCATAGCGCGACGATGGACCGGAGGTCGAGGAGGAGAACTTCTCAGGAACCAGGGACGGCCTCGAAAGCGGAAGAGCGCAAGGTTCGCCTCTCCGCGGCGTGAAAATCGGGCGTAGGTTCGCCGAATAACTATGGCGCTCCGCAAGAGCCGAAGTCGCGACACGTAAGATCCCTTCCGTCCGTGGGTTAGCGGGGGTGAAAAAACGAAGGCCTGGCCCTAACGCTCTTCAGGGGAACGCAGATGGCGAAGGGTCTCCATCTGCGTTTTCTCTGGGTGCATCCGCGGATCAGCGCAGGGGACGATTCATCCGCAGATGACGCAGATGAACGCAGATGGAAGACCGTTTTTTCTGCGGTTCTCTGCGTCCATCTGCGGATAGAACTTCGTGCATTCTCGCCACAGCCATGGGTAACATCCTCTATGAGACGAGAGGATTGCGCCATCGCAGGCCCGGGAATCGTGCGAAGTCGCTGTCTGTGGTGACGAGGTCGCAGGCGTGCTCGATCGCGAGTGCGGCCAGGTATGCGTCGCTGACCATCGCGCCGCGTACACCTGAACGCTCGATGAGGTCGACCATAATCTCCCAGTGACGATGCCCTGGCTGAAGAAAGGCAGCGGTAGGCCGGGCAAGAAGTTGGCGACAGAAAGCCAAGGCCAGATCCATCGGCGTAGCGGGTTTGAAGATACGAGGATTGGTGACAATCCGTAGAAAGCCGCCGAGCGTGACCGACGAAAGGGCGAAGGGAACGCCGCCGGCAGCGAGGCTGGTGAGCCATGCGGCGCACTTGTCATGCTCCGGCGCGTCCTCGCGGTGTGCGTAGATCAGAACGTTGACGTCGGGAAGATCCATCGATCAGTCGCGGCGGCCGTAACGTGCTACGTCGTCCTGCTCGATCAAGACAGAGCCCCGATCGACGTCGAGGTTTGTGAAGCGTCCACCCTTCCCGAACGTAACGAGCTCGAACCGTTCCACCGCCTCGCCGCCGGCGTGCGGCCGGGCGGCCAGACGGACCGACTCTTCGATGAGCCTGCTGACCGTCGTCCCTTCTCTCGCCGCACGCTCTTTGAGCTCGTCGAGGAGCTCGTCGTCGATCGTGATCGTTGTTCGCATGAGCATCAGGATAGAGCAGCAGCATCGGTGCATCAAGGGAGCAGGTTTGGGGCAATGGAAGCGCAAGGGCGGTCACACGCTTTGCCGGCCGCCGGGGGATATACTTTGATCATGTCGAGGTACGCCGCGCTTCGCGAACACGGCGACACGACGAACGCCGATCACATCATCGTCCTTCACGATCTCACGTCGGAAGACTACGAGCGCCTGCTCGAGATTCGCAAGTTGAGATTGTTTGATTGGGGTCAGGTCTAAAGTCTAAAGTGTCGCAGTTTTTGGACACTTCAGACTTTAGACCTGACCCCAGAGCTGTCCCTGGGCACAAACCATCTTTGACTTCTCGACGTCCGCAAGCTCATGCTGAATACCACCGCCGATCGTTGATCACGAGATTACTCTGAGCCCAGTCACACGCGAAAAATCTCGATCATGAGTTACGAGCGCGTCCGCATTGATCGCGATCGCGCTCGCGACCTGGATCGCATCGGCGAGCTTCAGACGAAACAACCCGCGCATCCGGGCCGCACTCTCGGCTATGCCTGCGTCCATGTCGACCACCTGCCATGATTCGAGAATGCCGCGATACCTGCGTGCCAGCACTTCCTCGCCCGCGCCAAGGGGTCCCGTCAGGACCTCGGCAATCGTAATCGTCGTAACCGCGAAGCGGACATGGCCCAAGGCATGTGATTCGAAAATCGGTTCGAAGCGGCGCCTGAGTCGGGGATGGTCCTCGAGGAGGTAGATGATCGGCGCCGAGTCGAGAACCAGCAGCGCATCGAGCGGTAGCCCGGAAATGTCTATCGGTTCCATTCGTCACGCAGGGCGCGTATCGTTCGCGTACTCGAATTCCCCCATAGACCACGCCCCGTTCCTTTCAGCGGGAGAAGCGCCTTCTGCTGCCCTCTGGCAGAGAACTGCTCGAGCGGAACCAGAGCCGCAACGGGATGACCGTGCCTCGTGATGATGGTGGACGTACCCTTTTCGGCCGCTTCCAGCAACGCCGGCATCTGATTTCGCGCCTCTTCAGCTCCCTTGCGTGTGATGCGGCTCACGGTCGTCATACTGTACAGGGCTGTACGGAACACTGTCAACCGAGAGAATAGGAGGGCAGGTTGATAAGCCGGGTTTGGAGTCTCGTCGCCCACCCGGCAAGCGCGTAACATTCGCGGGTAAAACGGATCGTCCCTTCGTCATGCCACCTTGCGAGGCGCCTTCACGACCAGTCGCACCATTGCGCCAAGGCTGGCCAGCATGTCGAGGAGCGCATCGGTGCTGAACAAATCGATTCGTCCGCGCAGGAGATCGCTGACCCGAGGCTGAGTCACGTGGAGGATCTTAGCGATCTCCGCCTGCTTGAGACCTCGGGAGGCGATCAACTTCTGGAGTTGGATGAGTAAATCCGCCCGGACGGAGAGATGCACTGCTTCCTCGCGTGAGAACCCAATATCTCGGAAAACGTTGCCGCTCGACGGTGTGACCCTAACGGTTCCTTTTCTTTTCATGTTGCCTCATTTGCACCAAGGCGCGGAATCTCTGCCGTCCAATCTCCAGATGCCTGGCTGCTGTCTTGCGGGTCTTCTTCTCGAACGCATGAAGCACGTAGATCGCTTCCTCGAATGCCGCAACGTAAAACACCCGGTATGCGCCTTCGGTATGAATTCGAATCTCGCGAACGCCTGGGCCAACCGACGCCAGTGCTCCGGGACTCAAATCCAGTTCTCCAGCTTCAGTCCCGGCACTCGTTCAAATTCGCGCAGGTTGTTGCTGACCAGCGGCACACCGAGCGCCAGTGCGTGCGCTGCGATCCAGAGGTCGTTGTTACCGATGGGCGTACCGGCCCGTTCCAGCACGGCTCGCACGAGGCCATAGTGCCGGCCGGCCGCCGCGGAAAGCGGGAGAACGGCCACGATGCTGGAGAACTGTTCCAGCAGGGAATGCGAGCGGGGAGGGTCGCTGCTTTTGGCTGCGCCGAAACAGAGCTCACCCCAGGTAATGATGGAAATGCCAAGCGATCCCGGCGCCGCGCGCGCAAAACGCCGCGCAACGGTGGTCGGACGATTGCGGGCGATGTAGATGCAGATGTTGGTGTCGAGCAGTTTGGCCGGAGGCATCAAAGGTCCTTTCTCCGTTGCGGAGGCAGGTCCTCCCGTTCCTCGCCGAAGACGTCGTCCGACAAGGCAGCCAACGCATCAAACGCGCCGCGAAGGTTATGGACGGGCCGCCGCAGAATGATTTCATCACCGCGTCGCTCAATATCGACTTCGTCCGTGTCAAACTGGAACTCTCGCGGGATTCGGACCGCTTGCGAGTTGCCGCTTCGAAACACCTTTGCCGTAGCCATGACGCCCTCCTGAGATATACACACGAAGTATATACGCGGCGCGATCCGACGGAGACACAGGCTCAGCAATATGGATATCAGGTCGTGCCGATCGATGCCGGCACGTTTACCATGGGCGCACCAGAGGCGATGGCGATTGCGACGAAAGTGAGAAGCCGGCGCACGCGGTGACGATCAGCAAGCCGTTTTACCTGGCCAAAACGCCGGCCACGAACGCTCAATACCAGCAATGCGTCGATGCGGGCGCGTGCCATGGCACCGCGGACGCGGAGAAGGCGCTCCACCCGGTGGTCAACGTTGATTGGAACGAAGCGCGCGACTTCTGTGCCTGGGCGGGGGGGACGGTTGCCGACCGAGGGCGAGTGGGAGTACGCGGCCCGCGGCGGCATCGAGGGGTGGCGCTTCCCGTGGGGGAATTCGGCCGGCAAAGGGAACGCCAATCTCGCCGACAACGGCGGCAGCAACGTCGAAGCCGTCGGCATCGAACCGACTGCCGCCGCGATCAGCTATCCGTTCCACGGCACCACCCCGGTGGGAACGTTCAACCCGAACGCCTTCGGTCTCGACGACATGACCGGCAACGTCTCGCAATGGACGGCGGATTGGAATGGCTACTACGACCCCGGTGCTGTAACCGATCCTTACGGTCCGGCCGCCGGTGAGCAACGGATCCTGCGCGGCGGCTCCTGGGTCGGTACGGGTGCAGGCGCGCGCGTTTCCACCCGCTACAACGCGGTCCCGGGCTTTCTCAAGGCACCGTAGGCTTCCGCTGTGCGATCGATCGATGACCCACGTTCCTGCTATGCTTTCCACTGCGATGGAGTCGAATACGTACCACGTTCAGGCAGATTGGGACCCGGAAGCGAACGTCTGGGTTGCCACGAGCGACGATGTGCCGGGATTAGCCACAGAGGCAGAGACGATCGAGGAGCTGACGGCCAGGCTCCGGACCATGATTCCTGAGCTGCTCGAAGCGAATGGTCTGCTTCCCGCGAGCGTTCCGAGCGACCGTATCGCGTTTGAGCTGACCAGCCACCGGCAGGAGCTCGTGACGCTGGCATCCTGAATGTCTGAGTCGTTTACTCGGGAGCTCAAACGAGTGTTGCGCGACAACGCCTGTCGCTTCGACCGACAAGGAAAAGGTGATCACGAGATCTGGTTCAGTCCGATCACGAATCACTACTTCGTCGTCGATCAGCAAATCAAATCCCGACACACCGCCAACGCGGTCCTCAAACAAGCCGGTATCTCCAAGAGGTTTTAGACGGTCGAGGGACTGCGACCATCCTTCACCCCACCGTGGCCGGCCGGTTGATCAAAGGCTTGTCCTCAGATGACGCGGATACAACGCAGAGGGGAGACGGTTTTATCTGCGCCGATCTGCGTCATCTGCGGATGATCCTCGTTGTGGGCTGGATTCGCGGCGGGTAGGGAAATTTCCTTCGCGGGACACTCCTAATCAACGGCACGATATGCGTTCGAGTATTCGTAGATATCTCGTCCCTACGCCGGCGACGACCGCGCGCGGCAGGATGACGGCCGCGGTGGCGGCCCCAAAACGGACCGCTCCGCCGAGCGAGCTCTCCTGGCACGATTACGCCGTCTTCCTGCTGCATGTCGCCGCCGAGGTGGAGCATGCGCTGATGGTGCAATACCTCTACGCCGCCTATTCGATCGGCGGCGCCGCGCTGACGGGCAACCTGCATGAGAGCGCCCGCCACTGGCGCGAGGTGATTCTCGGCATCGCCAAGGAGGAGATGGGGCATCTCATCACGGTGCAGAACATCCTGCGGCTGATCGGCGGACCGCTGCATCTCGAGCGCGAGGACTACCCCTTCCGCAGCGATTTCTATCCCTTCTACTTCAAGCTCGAGCCGGCCACGAAAGACTCGCTGGCGAAGTATGTGGTCGCCGAGGCGCCCGCGGAGTGGCTGACGACGAAAGAGGCGGCACCGATCGTCGAGCGCGCCGGCAAGGCCGACGAAGGACGCCCCATCCAGCGGGTCGGCGTCCTCTATGAAGAGCTCATCAACCTCTTCGCGGACGGCGATGCCCTCACCGCGGGCGACTTCCGTTCCGACACGGCGCCGTATCAGGCCAACTGGGACGAATGGGGGCGCGGGTATAGCGACGGGCTGCGCGGAAACATCGGCAAGGAGTCGCCGCCGAAAACGCCGCACCTTCTCATCATGGAAACCACGGACCGCCTTTCCGTGCTCGACGCCCTGCACTCGATTGCCAATCAGGGAGAAGCGCCGACGCTCGACACCGGCGATGCCCAGCCAAGCGAGAAATCGCACTTCGCCCGTTTTCTGAAGATCTATGAAGCCTTCCCCGAGGAGAACCCTCCCTCGCGCAACATCCCCACCAATCCGACGACGGAGCAGTCCGATACCGCCGAGACCGACAAGCCCGGGACGCTTTCGTGCGTGCGCATCACCGACCCGCGGTCGTTGTTGTGGGCTCATCTCTTCAACACCCGCTACCGCAAGCTTCTCTTCACGCTCAAGCACGCCTTTCACGTCAGGGCTGGCGATGCCGTGGACCGGCCGACGGCGCGCGGAAATCTCATCGCCTGGACCTTCGGCGAGATGTACAACCTCCGCGCGATCGCCGGCATCCTGGTGACGCTGCCGCTGTGCATCGACGGCGGCGCCGAACTTGCCGGACCACCGTTCGAGGTGCCCTACACGCTCGCTCTCCCCGATTGGGACTCCGACAAGTGGCGGGTGCAGCGCGATCTGGTCCGGGCTTCGGAGCGGCTCATTAACGAGCTCGATGGTTCGGCGGAGGAGCACCGCGACTATCTCGCCGCGCTCCGCGATCACGATCAACGGGAGCTGGCGATGATCGAGAGGCTCCTCACGGCGACCGAGCAGATCGAGCAGCAGCAGGAGGCGCGCGCATGACCATCCGCAGTCTTCGCATCCTTCCTCCGTTGGCGATCGCGCGCCTCGGCTCTTCGCCCGAGCCTCTCGAGAACTACGACGTCCGCGTGCCGCCGGGCGACCCGTTGGGGTTCCGTGAGATCCATGGCGCAGAGACGCTGGTCGTCGACCGGCGGCGCGGCACCATCAGCCGCTCCTACACCCCGAAAGCGATCCATTTCAAGGACAGGCGGCGCCGCGTAAAGCCGGTGGCGCCGTTCCTGGAGGTCTGGGCCGACGTCAATGGCTCGCTCGTTCCGCTGACCACGTCGCTGCTCGAGAAGAACAAGCTCTCGATCGATGACGTCGAATGGCGGGCCCAGGTCGGCAATCACAAGGCCTTCCGGCGCACCGGCGAGACGGATGACCGCATCGACGCCGACACCGGCTGGTTCCGCGGCCATGGCCTGCATCGCCTGGCCGGACGCTGCCCGAACTTCCTCGATGGGAAAAGCATCCCCTTCGGCGACGTCCAGTTCATCCGTCCGGGGCGCAAGTTTCCGGGGCTGCGTCTCCGCTTCACACCGGCGAAGGGGCTCATCTACGGCGCGGTGGATCTGCATCGCCTCGATGATGTGGCGGACGTGGTGTACGACAGCCGCCGCGGGTCGTGGAGCGGCTACAGCGACGATGACGCCGTGCCGCCGCTGAGCGTCACGAACCCCGGCTGGATCTACGCGAACATCGGTGACGGCCGCACCACCAGCCGCGGGTATCTCGACGACGAATGCGACGGCATCGTCGAGGTGAGAATCGTCGCCGGCAGAAAGACGCGGTTGCAGGCATTTGCCCGCATCGGAGCCGGTCCGCCTGATTTCGCCCCCGACAGCTTCCCCGTGCGCACGATTGCGGACGAGCTCGAGCAGGCCCTGCTCGGTCCCGACGTTGCCAGCAGCGACGTCTCTCCTGAGTGGACCGAGGAGATCATCCGCCGCGCCTTCGAGACCGTGCGCCTTCAGAACACGGTCGCGCTCAACGGCAACCCGATCAACGGCGCCGTGGCGAACAGCATGGCCAGCCAGGACTCGGATCTGGGCCGCGCCGAGACGCCGATCATGGCGCCGGCGATCGTTGATTCGGTGGCACTGCAAGCCCTTCATCAGAGCGTCTTTGCCGCGCTCCGGAGCGAGAGCGCGGTCTGGTTCGGCCAGGTGCTGCGCCGGTACGACCAGGTCGGCGACCTCACCGACGCCGGACGCCGCAAGATGCCGGCCATGATGCGCGGCAGCGACGGTCTGCACCTCGCGCTCACACGCCGGCAGCACAACGCCGTGATCGGATCGGGCAACCGTCAGGCCACTGCCAAAGACGCCGAGGCGGTGACCTTCACCGCGCCGTCCACGCCTAAAGGCGAGGAGCCCCGATGACGACCAAAGTGCGGCCGAAGAATGAGACCGCGCGCGCCGGTGTGCCTCTGGCGGTGCGGGCGATGGAGGGGGAGTGGGCTCCGGATCGCATCAATACCGGCGCGCTGCACGAACAACTCTCGTATCGCGCCGCCGGCAATCCTCCAGGCACGCTTCCGACCACGGCCATCTCGAACTGTTTCCCCGGCCTCGAGCTCGACTTCCGCAACGTCTGGAAGAAACTGTTCGTCGGCATCGAGATGCACGAGTCGGACAATCTGGTGGTCGGCACGGATCCCGATCCCGAGGAGATCCGGAAATTGCGGTATCACCGCCTCGTGGCGGTTTCCATCCCCGGCGCCGAGGGGGCGACCGTTCAGCCGCTGGTCATCAATGTGCGCGGTCCGAACCCGAGGGGCAAAGAGACGGACCTCGGGCTGCAGGCACTGGAGTGGTCCAATGCCTTCGCCTATCTCGTCGCCGCGGGCGGCCAGCGGGTCACGTGCGCGTTCTCGCCCAGGCAGGCCTTCGATCCGGTCAGCCCCGACGCGCCGACCATCAGCGTGACGCTCCTGGTGCGCAGCTTCTTCGAGCCGGGGAGCGCCGTGATCGCCCGCGATCTCGTCGAGCCGGGCCAGCTCACGCAGAGTCTCTGCTCGCCGTGGCAGAACGATTACCGCGAGTGTGCCTGCTACTACTGGGCGGCCAGCCGGCCCGACTTCGTCAACGTGGAGGCGGCACCCGGCGGGACGAGCACCGGCGACAATTGGATGCAGGTACGGGGATCGCAGGCGGGGCCGTACCTCCCGGACGGCTTCGGCGGGCCCGGGCTGCTGACCTACGAGGACATGTTCCGGCGCTGGGAGACCGAGCTCCGGTTCGAGATCGCCGGCCGCGACACGGAGTGAGCGTGACTGAGTCCGCCGCCGCTCCCCGCAGCGCCGCCGTGCACCTCTTCGGCGGCAGGCACATTCTCATTCCGAACGGAAACCGGATCTACGAGCTCGATGTGGAGTCGTTCGCCGCGATTGCCGCCGCGGTCGACGCGCGCGATGACGCGGAAGTCAACGCCGTGATCGCCGACCTCGGGCTCGACGCTCCGCCGTTCGTCGATGACGCTCCTCTCCGCGATCCGCCGTTGCGCGCGGTCTCACTCGCCGTCGCCCAGAAGTGCAACCTCGGGTGTACCTACTGCTACGCGCAGCAGGGCGACTTTGGCGGCGCGGCGAAGAACATGCCCCTCGAAACCGCCATCGCCGCCATCGATCTTCTGTTTCGGGACGTGGCCGCGGGGGAGAAGGTCAACGTCGCCTTTCTCGGCGGCGAGCCGCTGATCAACCGCGACGTCGTCCGCGGCGCCACCGTCCACGCGCGGCAGAAGGCGCGGGAGAGCGGCGCCGTGGCCACGTTTTCGATCACGTCGAATGGAACGCTGCTCGATGAAGACGACGCACAATTCTTCGAAGAGAATGGATTCGCGGTGACGATCAGCGTCGACGGCGTCGGCGACGCACATGACGCCCAGCGGCCCTTCAGGAACGGGCGCGGCAGTTTCGACGCGGTGATGAAGAGAGTGGAGCCGCTGCTCCACGCCCAGCGCCGGATGCAGGTCTCCGCACGCGTGACGGTCACGCCGCGCAATCTCGCGCTCCGTGAAACGCTCGATGACTTTCTCGCGCGCGGCTTTCACAGCGTCGGCTTCTCGCCGATGCTCGCTGCGCCCGCCACCGCTTCCGCGCATGATCTCGAGATGCATGCGGCCGACCTCGAGCGGATGCTGAAGGCGATGACCGAATGCGGCGACGAATTCCGCCGCCGCGCCGTCGCCGGCCGGCGTTACGCGTTTGCGAACCTGGTGAATGCGTTGCGCGAGATCGGCCGCGGCACGCACCGTCCCTATCCCTGTGGCGCCGGAGCGAGCTACCTCGGCGTCTCCGCCGACGGTGATCTGGCCGCGTGTCATCGATTCGTTGCCGACGACGCCGGAGCCATGGGCGACGTCGCCGGAGGAATCGATCGCCTTCGGCAGAACCAGTGGCTCGCCGAGCGCCATGTGTCGCGGCAGGAGCCGTGCCGCTCGTGCTGGGCACGGTACATGTGCAGCGGCGGCTGCCATCACGAGGTGATTCACCGCGGGCGGCCCGCGTGCGATTACATCCGGGGATGGCTGCACTACTGTCTGGAAACGTACGTGCAACTGCAGCACGAGGCGCCCGGCTACTTCGGACCGGAGTCATGATCGACGTGCTGATCGATGTTCTGGTTATTGGCGGCGGACCTGCCGGGAGCGCGGCCGCGCTCCGGCTGGCGGCGATGGGCTGCTCGGTGATGCTGGTCGAGCGCAGCCTGTTCCCTCGTCCGCACGTCGGCGAATCGCTTTCGCCGGGTGTGTGGGTTCACTTCGAGACCCTCGGCATCGCGCGGCGCATCGAGCGCGCCGGGTTTCGGCGTTCGTCCGACACGCTGCTGCGGTGGGATGGTGAGACCAGGCGCGTGCAGGCCGGGAGGCCGTCGCTCATCGTCGACCGCGCGCGTTTCGATGCTCTGATGCTCGATGCGGCGCGTGAGAGCGTCGAGATCGCGCAACCGGTGTTCGTCGAACAGGCCAGCCTGCGCGGCGATGGCTGGCACGTTCGGCTTTCCGATGGGCGAACGGTCGGCGCGCGCTTTCTCGTCGACGCCAGTGGCCGCACGAATTTCTCGCGGCGTGCCCGGCGATTCACCGCGGCGCGGCTGGTGGCCTGGCACGCGCGCTGGCGTACCGGCCATCCTCCCGCGGAGACGCTCGTCGAGCGCCTCGGCGATCGATGGCTGTGGGGGACCACCCTGCCGGATGGCACGTTCAGCGCGATGACGTTCGGTGGCGATTCCGTTCCGATGATGGAGACGCTTCGCGACTCCACGCTCTTCGCCTGGCTCGCGCATATCGATCCGATCGAACCGCCGCGCGCGGCGAATGCCACTCCCTACGTCTGCGAGTCACCGATCGATGGCCGTTCGGCGGCCGTCGGCGAGGCGGCGTTTGCTATCGATCCGATCTCGTCCTCCGGGGTACAAGCCGCGCTCGGAAGCGGCATCGTGGCCGCGGTTGCCATCAATACGATCCTGAATCGATCCGAAAATCGCCAGGCAGCGATCGACTTCTATAGCTCGCACGTCGCCCGCGCCTCGGCGCAGCATGGGATGTGGGCCGCCGAATCCTATGGCGGCGGTCACGAAGCCGAAGGCCTGCCCGACGTCGACGATGAAGCGATCCTCTCCGCAAACGCGGATGCGCACGTCATCGTTCCGACGATTCGTGATCACTTCATCGAGCTCGCCCCCGCCATTCGCACCGCCTCGGGCAATGACGTCGCCTTCCTCGGCGGCACCGCTCTTTCGCCGATCGTCGCCTCGATCCGCCCCCGAACCCCCGCCCGCCACCTCATCGAACAGTGGTCCAGCGCGATGGGACGCGACCGCGCCAGCGCCGTTCTCTCCTGGCTCGTGAAACACCGGGCGGTGGTCCAGGAACGGAAGTGACGACGACCAAGCCTGATTTTTCACCCGCTCACTGGAATTGTTCCCTCAAGAGCCTTGCCGCTCCCTTCGTCGAGAGTCCTTCTCCCCCCGCGGTTTCTTGCGGGGGGAGAAGGTGGCGAAGCCGGATGAGGGGGGCGTTCCCCGCCTACGTCATTCGCGCGCCTTCGAGCGCTCTTGGACCAGCGTCGGTAAATCGCTCATATCTCGTAAAGCGCCCCCTCATCCGCCTTCGGCACCTTCTCCCCCAGCTGAAAAGCGCTGGGGGAGAAGGGTCTCGACGAGGTACAGGTTGCCGACGATTCCAGTGAGAGTGTGAGAAATGCGGCCTAGTCTCCGCCCCTATGCGTCACGACCCGCACCGCGTGCTTCACCGCGCAACTCCAGTCGTGCAGTCGCGATTCGAGGGCCATGTCGAACTCCGCCTGCTGAAACTCCTCGACGGGTCGGGCATACGAAAGGAATCGCGACCGGCTGAGGACGAGCTGCGATTGGTGGCACTCGATGGCGGCCCGCTTCCGGGCAATCTCCTCGGCGTTGAGCTCGAGACGAAAGGCCATGCGGCCGCGCGGTGCACGGCCGTGAATCAGGTAGGTGACGACGTTGCGTCCCTTTGCCGCGCCGTGCGCCAGCCAGGAGATGGCGCGATGATCAGAATGGAGATCGAAAGCCGACGGGAGGACGAGCGTCGACGGTGAAAAGGCCTCGATGATGGCCGCCAGCGCGTCGCGCACGCGAAGGTCGCCGGCCCGGACCATCCGGAGCAGCATCCTGTCCGGATAGCCGAGAAAAATCGCGGAGGAGGGGGGAACACCGAGCGCGGCCAGGCCGCGGCGTGATTCTTCGCGCCGCAGCGCTCCCCATTCGGCGCGGTCGGCATCGCTGACCCGCAGTTTCTTTTTCAGATAGCGCAACGGCCATGGATTGTTGTCGCCATCGGTGACGAAGACGACGCGTACCTCTCCGCCGGCGGCTATGGCACGCTGCAGCAGACCGCCGGTGGCGATCGATTCGTCGTCCGGATGCGGCGCGATGACGAGCGTCCGGTCGAGTGCGAGTGTCATCAGAAGTCGAGGTCCTGCAGGTGGAAGGGGGAGAAGCCGCGCGCATAGGCGGGAGCCCAGAGGCAGGCCATCCCTTCCGGATGCGCGGCGGTGAAGACGTGCGGGCCTGCGGACAACTGCCGCGGGCCGCGGTACGGCGTGCCGTCGAGCATGCCGCTGGCCTCCCCTCGCTTCGTCAGAATCACGTAATCGCCCGGCACGCCGATGGTGAATGATCCATTGGACCGGAGCCACTGCCCCGAGGCGCGCAGCCGGCCCAGATCGATGAAGTACGTGTGCATGAAAACGCGGGCACGCTCGGGCCACTGCGTTCCATCCGCCTGTGCCACGTGGCAACGCGTTCTCACCAGATCTTCCGGAACCGTGTCCGCGATGAGCCCGCGAGCGATGGCATTGCGGGTGATGAACTCCAGGATGAAGTAGTACGGCCTGCGCCGGTAGATCATCTCTCCCTTGTAATCCATCACCATGTCGGCCGGAGTCGTCAGCCGCAGGAGCTGATTCTCCATGGTGATGAACTCGCGGGTCCGGTTCGTCAGCCAGGCCGCGTAGTAACCGACGCCGATGAGGCAGACCAGCGACAGCGCGCACAGGATCATCACGAAATGCTTGCGCCGCACCAGCGCCGCCACGGAAAAGATGGCCAGGAACGGAAAGAAGGGGAGGTAGTCGCGCGGCGAGATCAGGATCCAGAAGCCGCCGAGCGTGAGGATGAAGATGCCGGTGGCCACGGCGAAGAGGAAGCGCCAGGTCGTCGTCGTCCCCCGATAGCGCCACGCCACGCGTACGAGGATGATGATCAGCGGGACGTAGAGCAGGCGCGGAATCCAGACGGCGAGCGGGGATCGGGTGAGCGCGACCAGCCCGTTGAAGCGGAAAACGCAGTAGACGAAGTCGCTCCACGCGCCGCGGGCGACGAAGTAGGCGACGATAAGCGCCGGCACGATGACCAGGCCTGCTAGGACGACGGCGATGTCCATCGCCCGGATGGCCGGCCGTTCCCTGCCACGAATGCGGGCCGCCCAGGTGAGCGCTCCGGCCGCCGCGAAGGAGAGAAGCAGCAGCGAGGTCTTCAGCGAGACCGAGAGCGCGCAGCCGAGGAGGATGCCGCCGAGAAAGAGTTGCAGGGAGTGCAATCTCCCGCTCCTGGATGAGGCGTCGAAGAGGATCAGCAGCGCCAGCATCCAGAAGGCGTTCCAGAGATTGTCGGTGCGGAACTCGAGCGACTTCAGAAAGAACGGCGGAAAGACGTTGAGCAGCAGCGTGGCCCATATGGCGACGCGCGTGTCATACAGCCGCCGCGCCAACGTGAAGGCCGCGAACGTGATGACGAGCCAGAGGATGACCATCGGAGCCCGCATGAAGAGCAGGACGTCCGATCGCTCGCCCAGGAACCGGAGCAACTGCGCCGAGGCCATGTGAAAGAGGGGGGCGTGGTTGTCGAAGAGATCGCGATACTGCAGCAGCCCGGCCGTCCATCCCCAGGCCACGTGCAGATGCTGCGGCTCGTCGGAGTCGAACCGGTAGTGGAAGAAGGCGATGCCGCGCATGACCAGCGTCACGCCAGCGATGGCGATGGCCAGGAATCGTTCCGAACGCGGCAACGCCTGCGGTCGGGAGTCGGGAGTCGGGAGCCGGATCTCGCGTTCGATTCCGGCCTCTGATTCCACTTCCAAAATCGTCATGGTCAATTCGGGCCGGAGTGTACCCTCTCGACACCTGACGCCACCGTGAATAGAATCGCGCGCCCCCCTGTTCTTCAGGGCCGCATCCCGACTCGCCGTTGTAGCTCAGTTGGCAGAGCAGCTGATTCGTAATCAGCAGGTCGCCGGTTCAAATCCGGCCAACGGCTCCATTCGATCTCGCCAAGCCTCTGGGAAATGTGCCGCGGCATTTTCGCAGTCTGGAATTCCTACTTCCGGTCCGTCAAAACCCTGAACCCTTAGACCTCCAGCGAACAGTAAGAGCTAGGGGTGTCGACGATGACCTCTTTTACGCCAGCCGGTCTCTTTTCGGTGATGGGACGAGAACGCGTTCGATACGTCGCGAATCACCGTCGGTTTTCGGTCATCACTTCGCTGGCGATTCTGGTGGTGATCACGTCCGTTGTATGGGAGCGTTCCTGTGCTTCGGACGATCGCTCGCCAGGAGTCAGGTCGATCGTCGCTCTAAGCAGGGCGATTCCATTCCGATCGACCGACGCGCGATTGACTGGGGGTTTCCCCTACCAACCGATGAGGCGCGCGATGGACAGCACGCGGGGTGATTCCTTCTCGCGTCTGCGAGGGATTGCCGACTCCCGGACTCTATCGGATACCCACACGGTTGCTGAAGAGCTCCATGTGCGCGGCGCTGCTCATATGGTTTTGGGGGATTCTCAGGGCGCGGTCGCCCTCCTCGAGCGCGCGATTCAAGAGGCCACCGGAGAGCTCGATGTAGGTCGCGCGGTCAGCGTCTGCAATGATGGCGAATTGCTGACCGATCTTTCGGTCGCGTATCACGCTCGCTCGATGAGTGACCACGCCGCGCGGGACAGCGTTGCGTCTTTGGAAGTGGCGGAAGACGCCTGGCGACTCGTGAAGTCGCCGGAAACGGCATGGAACCGGGCCATTGCCCTGGAGGCGCTGTATTTGAGACCCGAAGCGGCGATCGCGTGGCAACAGTACCTGCAACTCGACGCCAACTCGGAGTGGTCGGATGAGGCGCGATATCGACTTCAGAGTCTCGCCGCCCCAACCGATGCCTGGGAGGCAACGAGGCTTCGTCTCGAGCGCCAGCTTCCGATCCAAGCGCGAGGAGTCGTCGATCGATTGTGCGATTACGTCGAAGAAGAGTTGCTACCCCAATGGGCGGAGGCGGTGGAGTCGGATCGCCCCGAAGTGGCTTCGCTAATTCTTGGGCGAGCCGATGCTGCCGCGCGTCAACTCTGCGAGCAAACCGGCGAGTGCGTACCGCTCGACTCTGTACGTCGCATTGCTGATCTTGTTGTTCATGACGCCGCGCGCACGCGAACGATTGCCGATGGGTTCCGGGCGTGGACCGCCGCGACGAATACTGGCAAACAGAAGCGCGATCTTCGCCTTGCGCTCCTGTCGAAGGCTGTTATTGCGTTTCAACAATCCGCGGTTCCGTTGGCGGCACGCGTGGAGATGCGCGTCGCGAGTTCCCATTTCGACGCTAACAATTTCACCACCGGGCTTGCGATGATGAGGGCCATTGCAGAGGGCTACCCGGAGCCCTTGAGGCGATCGCCGTTGTTGCGCGGACAGATGGGCTGGTTGAGAGGCAAGTTCCTCATGGCCACGGGACATCCCGGAGAGGCACTCCCTTCATACCAGCAAGCATTGGCCGAGTTCACCTCGATCTCGGTCGAGACCAGCGCAGGAATGATCGAGCTTCTGATTGCTGAGAATCTGCGCCACCTGGGCGAGACGGACGAAGCGTGGGAGTATCACCTGCACAGCATTGACCACCTCGGGCATCCTGCCGTACCGCAGCGCCTCATTACGGCCCTCGTTTCCGCCGGAGAGACTGCGGCCGGCGAGAAAAACGATCGCGTCGCGCAGGTTCTCGATGAAGCGGCTCTAACCATCGCGCGTCACGAGCGGCAAGCGGAGTACGAATGCCAAGTGCTCGTCGCGCGCGCTCTCCTCGTATCCGTGGATGCGTTGGAAGGACAGCGGTTCGTTCGCGAAGCGGAAGAAGCTTGGAGGCGCATTCCCGATGAGCCCACGAAGCGCAGATTTGCTATTGAACTGGAGATGGCGCGAGCGATGTCCGTAGCCCGAAACGCGCCCGAGCAGGCCGTCAACATTCTGACCGTCGCTCGCGAGATGGCGATCGAGTACCACGATTCGTTCCGATATGCGCAGGTTCATCTCATTCGTGCTCAGCTCTACGACAATTTGAAACGCCCCGAAGCCGCGGAGATGGATCTCCGTGCCGGAATCGCGGAGATCGAGCGGCAACGCGCGGATATCACGGACGGCGGCATGAGAGCGCGTTTCATCGAGACGGGCGACGAGCTGTTCAGCGCCTTGGTCGCCAATCTGGCAGCACGTGGCATGACGGCCGACGCTCTCGATGTGGCCGAGCAGCGAAGAGCTCGGGTACTGAGAGAACGACTGGATTCCTCGAAGGGGCTTCTCCCCGAGTCCGAGCACGTCTCGGCGATTCAAAGCCGTTTGCCCGCCGACGCTGCGATCATTGAGTATTCATGGTCGAGCAACGAGTTTCTCTTCTTCTTGCTGAGGCGACACTCCATCACCGCCGGCCACATTCTGTCGAGCCGCGCAGTTGAACGCGCGCTCCGCCGCCTTGAGGAAACCGGAGGACAGGACCAAGCATCAGATCTCTTCAATCTTATTTTGCGCGTTGTACCACTCGACGGTGTACGGCATCTGCTCATCGTGCCGGATGGTCCCCTCAGCCGCGTGCCGTTCGCGATGTTGTACGACCGGCGTGAGCATCGATATCTCATTGAGAAATGCGCGATTTCGATCATTCCCAGCATCGCCTTTGCTGTCGACGGACGATCCGCGCCTGAGCCGCCTGGATCGATTCTGATGGTTTCCGACCCCAAGGTGGCGCTGCAATACGGCGGTATGCTTCCCGGCGCGCGACGCGAAGCAATGCTGGCGAAGGACTTTGCACGCTCTGTCGTCCTGCAGGGGGAAACGGCAACCGTTTCGAGCTTTGTGGAGGCCGCGGCGAAAAGCGAGATCATTCACTTCGGCGGACATGCAGTCGGCGGCAGCGACACGCACGCAGCCGCGCTAGTGCTTGCTCCCGACGCAACCTTCAAAGACGGCCTCCTCCGCGTCGATGACATTGAGCGCCGCGGCTTTCACGACACGCGTCTCGTTGTGTTAGCGGCGTGTAGCACTTCCGCGGGGAGATCGGGGAGTGAAGGGCCTATGAGCCTGGCAAGAGCATTTCTGGCTAGTGGCGCGCGCAGCGTAGTGGCATCGCTGCGACCCGTTGACGACGTGGCGACCGCGGAACTGTGGCCAGTTTTCTACGAAGACCTGAGACGCGGAGTGTCGCCTTCCGACGCACTCCGCGACGCGCAGATGCATCTCATGCGAGATCCGCGCTATAGCGATCCTCGCTATTGGGCAGCCTTTCAAGTTACGGGTCCGCTATGACAGTGATCCGCCCACTCAACGGCCGCTGAGTGGACCTTCCGACGGGTAGCCTCGTGGTGGGAGGACGGCTCGGGCCGGGGCAGGTAGTCCCGTGTTCAGATGGGCGGCGATGAGGTCGATGGCGGGTCCGGCGTTCGATTGCACGATCACGGTGGCCGCGAGTTGACCTTCGTTCACGAGCCGCTGACCGCCTTCGGGAAGGCCGTCGCAGCCTGTGAAGGGGAGGCGCAACCATTCCGGTCGCCGTGCGGCGATTGCTTTTCGCGCCCCCATGGCCATGGCGTCGTTCTGCGCGCCGACGAGGCTCAGCGTCTCGCCCTCCGAGCTGGAGAGCCTCAGCCATGACAGTACCGCGCGTTCACCGCTTGCTTCCGTCCATTCACCGGTGAGCACGTTGACCTTGATCTTCGATCCTGCGATCGCCTCTTCCATTCCCTGAAGCCGCTGCTGTGCGGCGCAGGTATCGGCCCGCCCCTGAATGTAGATGATGTTGCCGCCATCCGGCAGCAGAGAACGAAACTGCCGCCCCTGAATCCGGCCGATGCTCAACTGGTCGGTGGTGACGACGGAGATGGCGAGGCCCGGGTACTCGGCGTGAAGTGAATCGATATACGGGGCGTCGGTGCTGAGCAGGACCCAGCCGATACCGGCGTTGACGGCTTCGCGAGCCACCCGCGGCAGGCCCTCGCCCGACACCGTCTGTACGACGATTGCCGCGGGCCGCAATCGCTCCTGCGCGTGCACGAAATGGTAGAGACGCTCCTGCTGGAGCGCCGTGTTGTTGTTCGCATAGACCACTTCGATATCGAAACCGGCGCGTGGGGCAGCGCGCTCCGCGTCGACAGCTTGCATGACCTGGAATTCCTGGTCTTTGGTGAGTAACGAGACGACGATTTTGGGCTTCAACGGCAAAGCCATCCTCCATCGACCGCGAGTGTGGTGCCGTGCACATACGCGGCGGCGGGGGAGGCGAGAAAGACGACCGCGCCTTTCAGGTCGTCCGGCGTGCCCCAGCGGCCGGCGGGGATGCGGGCGAGGATCTCGCGGCTGCGCGTTGGGTCGTCCCGAAGCGCCTGGGTGTTGTCGGTGGCCATGTAGCCGGGGGCGATGGCGTTTACGTTGATGCCGATGGGAGCAAGCTCGTTGGCCAGGGCGCGGGTCAGGCCGAGCAGGCCGCTCTTCGCGGCGGTGTAGGCGGCGACGCGAATTCCACCCTGGAACGACAACATCGAGGCGATGTTGATGATCTTTCCGCCGCTCTTTCGCGCGACGAGCTCTCTGGCGAATCTCCGGCTCAGGGCGAATGCGGAGCGGAGGTTCACATCGATGACGGCGTCCCAATCTTCGTCGTTATAGTCGAGGACTGGTGCGCGCCGGATGATGCCGGCGTTGTTGACGAGGATGTCCGCGCGTCCGAATCCCGCCAGCACGGCCTCGACGATTGCGTCCGGTGCGGTTCGATCCGCGAGATCGGCGTTGATGGTGAGCGCGCGGCGGCCGAGGGCCTGGACTGGCCGTTCGGTCTCGCGCATGTTGCCGCGCGCGACGAGCGCAACGTCGGCACCCGCTTCCGCCAGCCCGATCGCCATTGCGGCGCCCAATCCTCGGGAGGCGCCGGTGACGATGGCGACCTGCCCGTCGAGACGGAAGGTGCTGCTCATGCGATCCGCTCAGCGTTCATTCCGAGGCTTCCCAGCTCTAGGCCGAGGTACCCGCGGGCGTTGAAGAACGAGACATCCTGCGCGAGTCCCGCTAACAGATTCCGGTCATCGGGGAGGAGGCCGCCGCGAACGTCATTGCCGAGGAGGTTGCACACCAGACGGCGGAAGTACTCGTGGCGCGAGTAGGAGAGGAAACTGCGTGAGTCGGTGACCATGCCGACGAAACGGGAGAAGAGGGCCATGTTCGACAGCGCGCGGATCTGGGCTTCCATCCCGTCTTTCTGATCGAGGAACCACCACGCGGGTCCGTATTGCATCTTGCCGGAGACGGAGCCGTCCTGGAAGTTGCCGATCATGGTGGCGAAGAGCTCGTTGTCGCGCGGATTCATGTTGTAGAGGATGGTGCGGGCGAGTTGATCAGTCTCGTCGAGGCGATCGAGGAAATGCGCCAGGGAACGTGCCATGTCGAAGTCGCCGACTGAGTCGAGACCAGAGTCGGCGCCGAGGGTGCGGCGCATCCGGGAATTGGTGTTGCGCAGCGCGCCGAGGTGATATTGCTGGACCCAGCCGCGCGCGTGATCCATCAGGGCGAAACGATGAAGGAGGGCTGCTTTGTAGCGCCACCCTTCGTCGATTCTCACCGGCTTGCCGGACCGCAGCGTGGCGAACGTGGCAGCGATCTCCGCATCGTTCCAGTCGTCGGCGTAGATACGCTCGAGGCCATGATCCGAGGCGCGGCAGCCAGCATCGTGAAACGCGGCGTGGCGATGTTCGAGCGCATTGAACAACTGGTCAATCGTTGCGATCGAGATTCCGGCCGCGCCTTCCAGCCGATCGAGCCAGGCGTTGAATGACGCCAGGTCGTCGATTGCCAGCGCGGCGTCGGGACGCCATGTAGGAACGACTCGCGTGTCTGGATCAGTGCGTTGCGCGAGGGCGTGGTGGTGCTCCAGCGAGTCGGCCGGATCGTCGGTCGTGCAGACGACGGCGACGCGAAACTGGCGCAGCAATCCCTGCGTCGAGAAGTCCGAGTGTTGCAGAAGCTCGTTGCAGTGGTCGTAGATCGCGCGCGCGGTTCGCTCCGACAGCAGCTCGGTCACGCCGAACGGCCGCTTCAACTCGAGATGCGTCCAGTGGTACAGCGGATTGCGCAACGTGGCAGGGACGGTGCGCGCCCACGCTTCGAACTTTTCCTGATCGGATGCGTCGCCGGTGCAGAAGCGTTCGGCGACTCCGTTCGCTCGCATGGCCCGCCACTTGTAGTGATCGCCGTCCAGCCAGATCTCGGTCAGAGAACGAAACCGATGATCGGCGGCGATCTGCGCCACGGGCAGGTGGCAGTGATAGTCAATGATCGGAAGATCGGCGACGTAGCGATGATAGAGGTCGCGGGCGACGTCCGTCTCCAGCAGGAAGTCTTCGTGGATGAAAGGAGTCATGCTTCGAATGGCTCGAATTTCGGCGCGAGAAGATGGTGGAAAGCGAAGGCGATCAGATAGGCGAAGGCACAGATCGCGAAGAGGATGGCGTAGCCGGCGGTGACGTTGCCGAGTGCGTGATAGCGGTCGAGAATGCGTCCGCAGATCCAGGGGAAGAGGATGCCGCCGATCGATCCGGCCATGCCGCCGAGACCGATGATGGTGCCGACGTCTTTCTTGGCGAACATGTCCGAGACGGTGGTGTAGAGATTCGCCGACCAGGCCTGATGCGCGGAGGCGACCAGGCCGATGATGAGCACCGCCGGCCAGTTGCCTACGCGTGTCGCGGCCAGGATCGGCAGCACGCAGAGCGCGAAGAGGAACATCCCCGTCTTGCGCGCGCGTGTGACACTCCATCCGTGACGGCTCAGGTAGCCGGTCACCCAGCCGCCGGCGATGCTGAGCACCGTCACGATCGCGTAGATCGTCACCAGGTGCACCCAGCTCTTCTTGATGTTCAGGCCGCGCGTGGCGTTGAAGTAGTCCGGCAGCCAGATCAGGAAGAACCACCAGACAGGATCGGTCATGAATTTCGCCACGATGAACGACCATGTCTGCCGGTAACGCAGCGAATGACCCCAGCCCATCGGCACGCCGCCGGCGCCGGCTTCGTCCACATCGCTTCGGATCAGTTCCAGCTCCGAGGCGGAAACGTTCTTTCGCCGTTCGGGGATCTCGTACAACCGGAACCAGAACGGCAGCCAGATCAACCCCGCGATCCCGGCGAAGATGAACGCCCATCGCCAGCCGAGAGCGTAGGCAATGATGGGAATGGTGGCGGGCGCGATGATGGCGCCGACGTTCGCGCCGGCGTTGAAGATGGCCGTGGCGAAGGCGCGCTCGCGTTTCGGAAACCAGAGAGCCACGGCCTTGATGGCGGAGGGGAAGTTGCCCCCCTCGCTGACGCCGAGCGCCACGCGGGCGGTGAAGAACCCGCCCACCGAGCCGACCAGCGCGTGCGACATGGCGGCCAGGCTCCAGGCGAAGATCGAGACCGCGTAGCCGATCTTCGTGCCGTAGCGATCGACGAACCAGCCGAAGGCGAGCAGTCCCACGGCGTACGCACCCTGAAACGCGGAGTTGACCAGTCCGAACTGCTCGTTCGTCCATCCGAGGTCGTGGTCGAGGAGCTCCTTGATGAGTGCCAGGATTTGACGGTCGATGTAGTTGACCGTCGTTGCGAAGAAGAGCAGCGCGCAGACGATCCAGCGGACGTTGGTCATGCGCGGCTGCGCAGCCGCGGAAGCGACACTCATCTCAAGCCACCGTCTCCAGCGCACGCCAGACACGGCCGGCAGGGAACTCGTAGGCACCGAGCGACTCCGGCCGGATCGAGATGCTGTATCCCGGCCGAAGCGGAGTGAGGTAGTGCGCGTCGCGCACGACGCATGGATCGACGAAGTGCTCGTGGAGGTGGTCGACGTATTCGCACATCCGGTTCTCCAGGCTGCCGCTCACGGCGATGTAGTCGAAGATGGCGATGTGCTGCACGTACTCGCAGAGTCCGACGCCGCCGGCATGCGGGCAGACCGGCACGCCGAATTTCGCGGCCATCAGCAGAACGGCCAGGACTTCGTTGACGCCGCCCATCCGGCAACTGTCCACCTGCAGGAATTGGATCGCCTTTGCCTGCAGGAACTGCTTGAAGAGGACGCGGTTCTGGCAGACCTCGCCGGTGGCGACGCCGATCGGTGCGATGGCCCGCGCGATGGTGGCGTGCCCCAGCACGTCGTCGGGGCTGGTCGGTTCCTCGATCCACCACGGGTCGAACCGGGCCAGCTCCCTGACCTGCCGGATGGCCTCACCGACGTCCCAGCACTGATTGGCGTCCATCATGAGACGGCGTTCGCTGCCGATCTCCTCGCGCATGAGCGCGGCGCGTTTCACGTTGTCTTCGAGGTTTAACCCGACTTTCATCTTGAAGGCGGTCCATCCCTCGTCAATCGCCGAGCGGCACAGGCGCCGGACTTTCTCGTCGGGATAGCCGAGCCAGCTCGTGGAAGTCGTGTACGCCGGATAGCCGTCGCGCCGCATCTCGGCCTCGCGCGCGGCTTTCCCCGATTGCCGCGTTCGCAGCATGGCCAGCGCTTCCTCGGGTGTGATGACGTCGGTGATGTATGTGAAGTCGATGGCGGCGACGATCTGCTCCGGCGTCAGGTCGGCCAGCAGCTTCCACATCGGCTTCCCTTCGCGTTTCGCCCACAGATCCCACACGGCGTTGATCAGTGCGCCGGTGGCCATGTGCAGGATGCCCTTCTCCGGTCCCAGCCAGCGAAGCTGATTGTCGACCGTCAGGTCGCGATAGAAGCCGCGCAGATTGCCGAGGATGTCGTTGAGGCGGCGCCCCACGACGTGATGCTCGAGAGCGTGGACAGCGGCGACACAGATCTCGTTGCCGCGGCCGTTCGTGAACGTCAATCCGTCGCCGGTGAGACCGCTATCGGTCAGCAGCGTGACGTACGTCGCCGAATAGTCGCCGCGATTCAAGGCGTCCGATCCATCGAGGTCGAAGGACGTGGGGAACCGGATGTCGCGCACGAGGATCCCGGTGATCTTCATTGATTCACTCCGCTGGCCAGGAATCCGCCATCGACCGCCAGCACTTCACCATTGACGAAGCTCGCGGCCTCGGAGGCGAGGAAGACGCACGCTCCGGCCAGCTCCTCGACGCGGCCGAACCGTTTCAACGGCGTGCGCAGCCGGAATTCCTTGCCGCGCTCCGTGCCATCGAGGAGCGTGGAGTTGAGCGCGGTGCGGAAAACTCCCGGCGCGATGGCGTTGACGTTCACGCCGCGCGCGCCCCACTCGACGGCAAGCGCGCGCGTCAACCCGGCAACGCCGGCTTTGCTGGCCGTATAGGCGGCCACTTCGAAGAGTCCGACGAAGGACGCCAGCGAGGCAATGTTGATGATGCGTCCGTAGCCGCGATCGAGCATGTGCCGTCCGAAGACCTGGCAGGAGCGCCAGGTTCCGGTCAGATTCGTATCGATGATCGACGCCCATTCCTCATCGCTCACGTCGATCGTCGGCGTTCGTTTGGTAATGCCCGCGCAGTTGACGAGGATGTCGACGTGCGCGAGCTCGGTGATGACTTGCTGCAGCGCGGCATCGAGCGATTGACGATCGCCGACGTCGGCTGTGATTCTCGTCGAGCGCCTTCCCCTTGCTTCGACGTCCGCGGCGGCACTCTCGACCTGCTCGCGCCGCCTCGAGATTGGCACGACGTCCGCTCCCGCCTCCGCGAGCCCGCGAGCCAGCGCCAGTCCGATCCCCGAGGTTCCGCCGGCGACGACGGCAACACGCCCGGCCAGAGGAAGCGCGCTCGCGCTCAAGCGACCGACCCCACAACTCTCGATGGCAGCACACCCGCCGGCAACTCCTCGGAGGCCTGCGCCTGCCGCGCCATGTCGAGATGAACCGTCATCTCCATCCGCGCCCGATCGGCGTCGCGATCGCGGATGGCCTGGTAGATGCGTCGATGCATCTCCGCCGACTCTTTCAGATCATGCGCGTGTTCCACGGTCATGCGGCGCTGCTCGTAAACGAGCGACGAAACCATCTCCACCAGCGCGAGCAGCACAGGGTTACCGGAGGCAGCAGCGACGGCACGGTGGAACCGGACGTCGTGTACCAGGAAGGTCTGCGGCTCGCTCAGACTGGCGAACATGCCGGTGACTTCTTCCGACATCGTGGCGTGCCGGTCGGTGAGGCCGACTTCCGCCGCCAGTCCCGCGGCGCCCACTTCGAGGATTCGGCGCGCTTCGAAGATCTCGTCGCGGGTGAAGCCGTGCAACGCGGCCAGGAAGCTCAGCGGTCCCGCGCCGAGCCGCGGCGGGCCGCCGGTGATGAACGTGCCGGCACCCTGCCGCGACTCGGTGACGCCCATCGCTGCCAGCGCGTGCAATCCTGCCCGAACCGTGGGGCGGCTCACGCCCAATTCCTGCGCCAGTTCCCGCTCCGGCACCAGACGGTCGCCCGGGCGCAGCTTGCCGCCCTCGATGAGCAGGGCCACGTGCCGGACCACCTGATCGGCCGACTGAATGTCGAGAGAGTGCATCGCTTCGTCTTTCTCCTTCTTCACAGGTTCGCTCGCTTTCCTCTGTGGTTAATGGCTTGACCAATTCTCTACACCTGTGCGCGATTGTCAACCACATGGATTGACCAATTCGAAAAAGAGGGAGTAGCATCCGCCGCTGTTGCCGCTGTTTCTCTCGCATTGCGGCAAGCGATTTGCGGAATTGGTATGACCTATCTGACGAAGCGAGTCTGCGCGGCGCTGTTTCTCATCGTCCTGACGGCGTGCCTGTCGAGGCTCAAGGCCTCAACCATCGTCGTCGCCCAGGACGGCAGCAGCGACTTCCGGACGATTCAGGCGGCCCTCGATTCCATCCCCGCCACCAACACGAAGAATCAGACGATCCTCATCCGCAACGGGACGTACCGCGAAAAGGTGATGATCACGGCCAGCCATATTGCGCTGGTCGGCGAGGATCGCGAGAAGACGCGGATCGAGTACGCGGAGCTGCGCCGCAACTGGCGGAAGACGCACGCCGACGACTGGGGTGCGGCGGTGATCAACATCGGCCCCGAGGCCACGGACGTGATCATCGCCAACCTGACCGTCCGCAACGACTACGGCCGCGATCACGACGACCACGATCACCAGTTCGCCATCCGTTCGATGGGGAACGCCAACCGCATCGCCATCCTGCACGCCAACGTGATCGCCGACGGCGGCGACACGCTGAGCCTCTGGAACAGCGAGTCGGGTCTTTCGTACTACGACGATTCGTACTTCGAAGGATGGGTCGACTTCGTCTGTCCCCGCGGCTGGGCCTACATCACGAACAGCCGCTTCTTCGGACACAACCCGAACGCCAGCATCTGGCACGACGGTAGTAAGGATAAGGATCAGAAGCTCGTCGTTCGCCACTCTCAGTTCGATGGTCTTCCCGGCATTGCCCTCGGCAGGAATCACCGCGATGCGCAGTTCTATCTGCTCGACTCCGAGCTCTCCTCCAACATCTCCGATCGCCCCATCTACCAGGTTCCCGAGCCGGATCGATACATATGGGGCCAGCGCTACTACTACGCGAACGTTCATCGCACCGGCGGTGACTTCGCCTGGTTCGCCGACAACCTTCCTACCGCCGCCCGCTCGCCACGCGATGAGGACATCACCGCGGAGTGGACCTTCGGCGGACGCTGGAACCCCGAGACGCTGCCGGCCGTGCTGCCGTTTGCGGCAATCCCTCGCCCGGAGAACGGCTGGCGTTGGGTCGACCCCTCGGGGGTGACGCTGCGCTGGACGTCCGGACGTGACGCGCGCGCACAACGCGTCTACTTCGGGACGACGAATCCGCCGCCGTTTCGCGCCGAGCAAAACGAGACGACGTATACAACCGGGGGCCTCAAAGCAGGATCGACGTACTACTGGCGCGTCGACGCGGTGACCGCGGACGGCATCGTCCCCGGACCTCTCTGGTCATTCCGTGCCGACACGCGCACGATCCGCATCGCGCTCGTTGGCGATTCCACGATGACGGATAAGATCGGGTGGGGGAGTGGGTTCCGCAGGTACGTCGCGGACGATGCCGTGCTGCTGAACCTCGCGCGTAATGGCAGGAGCTCGAAGAGTTATGCCGCCGAGGGACATTGGAGCGATGCGCTGCGCCAGCATCCGAGCTACATCCTCGTGCAGTTCGGTCATAACGACATCCCCGGCAAGGGACTCGACCGCGAAACCACTCTTCCGATCTTCCGCGCGAACATGGCGCGGTACGTCGACGAAGCGCGCGCCGCGGGGGTGAAGCCGATCCTGGTCACGCCGCTCACTCGGCGTTATTTTGCGCTCGACGGACACATTCACTCCGACCTCGGCGAGTACGCGGAGGCGACCCGTAGCGTTGCCGCGGAGAAGAACGTCCCGCTCATCGATCTGCACGCGAAGAGCATCGAGGTGCTCGACCGTCTCGGCCCAGCGATCAGCCCGGCACTCGGTCCGCTGAAGCCTGACGGGACTCTCGACAAAACGCATCTCAACGAGGAAGGGAGCGCGCTCTTCGGCGCGCTGATGGCCGAGGAAGTGCGGCGTGTCGTTCCCGAGCTCGCGCCACACATCCGGCCGGCGACGCTGCCGGTTCCATCGTCGCCGTGGTCGTCGCGCATGGCGGAGTCGGTGATGAAGAGAACCCCCGATCCGTTGCTGCTCGACTCGGACAAGCCGAAGTGGGACTACACGCAGGGCCTCGTGCTGAAGGCCATGTTCGACCTCTACCAACGCACGCTGGACGAGCGGTACTGGAAGTATGCGAAGGCGTGGTACGACGGGATGATCGACCCCGATGGGACGATTCACGTCTACCGCCTCGATGAGTACAGCCTCGATCGCATCAACCCCGGCAAGCCTCTCTTCCTGCTGTACGAGAAAACCCGCGACGACAAATACCGCAAGGCCATCGAGACGCTGCGGGAACAGTTGCGCGGTCAGCCACGCAACGCGGATGGAGGTTTCTGGCACAAGAAGCGGTATCCGCATCAGATGTGGCTCGACGGCTTGTACATGGCCGCTCCATTCCTGGCGCAGTACGGAAAGGTGTTCCACGAGCCGGCCGCATTCGACGAGGTGATCACGCAGTTCGTCCTGATGGAGAAGCATGCCCGCGATGACACGACGGGCCTGCTCACACACGGTTGGGATGAGAGCCGCGAGCAGAAGTGGGCGGACCCGAAGACGGGACGCTCTCCGGCGTTCTGGGGCCGGGCCATGGGCTGGTACGCGATGGGACTGGTCGAAACGCTCGACTTCATTCCGCCCGATCATCCGCGCCGCGGCGAATTGATCGCCATCCTGCAACGCCTGACCGAGGCCATTCACCGCGTGCAGGATCCGAAGAGCGGCGTCTGGTGGCAGGTCGTCGATCAGCCCGGGCGTGAGAAGAACTACCTCGAGTCGTCAGCGTCCGCGATGTTCACCTACGTACTGCTGAAGTCCTCCCGGCTCGGCTACATTGACGCGAAGTACAATGCCGTCGGCCGCCGCGCGTACGACGGTCTGCTCAAGGAGTTCATCGAAGTCGACTCGTCCGGCCTTCTGACCATCCATCGCGCGGTCGCCGTGGTCGGCCTCGGCGGCGATCCGGAGAAGGAGCGCTACCGCGACGGCACGTACGAGTACTACGTGACCGAGAAGGTTCGCGACAACGATCCGAAAGCGATCGGGCCGTTCATCTTCGCGAGTATGGAGATTGAGGGGCGGTAGACAAACGACCGAGCTCACGCGGAGGCGCGGAGACGCGGAGGGGAGGACGAGGACTTCCTTCTCCGCGTCCTCCGCGCCTCCGCGTGAGTCCTCAGTACGGGAGTCCCATCCTCTTCCAAAGCGGCGAAAGATTCACCGTCGTGTCCTCATCGAGCGCACGCGATAACCGATCGAGCCATTTCCGTCGCGCATCGGCGCCATCCGGAACCGTCAACGCGCGGACCGTTGGCGTTCGCACCGGGTAGCCGCCCACCTGCTCCTGACTGTCGATGATCGTTCCGCCACCGTCGATCACCGAGCGCACGATGCGTGCGTCGATCGGATCGCGGTGGGCGGGGCGGGCGCCGGCGGAGCGCAGAACCTCGGCGGCGGCGGTCCACGGGCGGATGGCGGGAAGGTCAGGTGCGGGCATCGGGACGACACCGTCATCCGTCATCGCGATCGGTGTCCCATTCGCGGCAACCGCAACGTTGTCGCGCAGGAAGACCCGGCCGCCCGGATCGACGCTCTTGACGAAGAGCCGCGCGTGCGTGTCGGCCCCGGCGATGGCGACGTTTCCGACCAGCACCGTTTCCGACGGCTGCAGCGTCTGACGGTTTCCATGCTTTCCGACGCCGACGCACGCCGCGCCCCAGTTGTACATGACGTTCCCGGCCACGATCGACGTCGTGCCCCCCTTGAGGCGGGGGTTGCGCTCGCGGTTGTGCGCGTAGAGACAACCGGTGATCACGACATTGCGGACGCCGTCGTGGATCAGCGTTCCTTTCGAATGCTCCCCCTTCGGATGGGTCGCGTGCGACAGCCCCTCGGCGATGAGGCAGTGCCGGAGGGTGATGTCGTGCGAGGTGATGTCTGGATCCGCGACGGAATCGACGTCCGCCGGTCCTGAGGCCGACAGATTCTCATCGATGGCCCACGTAGCAGAGCAATGATCGAAAACGACATGGTGAACCGGGCCGGCACTTCCGCGATGCGCGCCGAGCGCGTCCGGCGACCACTCGCCTCCTGCTCCGCGGTCACCCGGGCGGACGGCAATGTGCTCGACGATCACGTCATGGGTCTCGACCGTGAGGCTCCCGCGAATCAGCGTGATGCCAGGATCGGGGGCTGTCTGGCCCGCCACCGTTAGAAAGGGATGGCGTACGTCGAGCGATCGTCCCTGCAGATCGATCACGCCGCCGACCTCGAAAACGACCAGACGGGGACTCTCATCCTCCAGAGCGCTGCGAAGAGAGCCGGGACCGTCCGCGGCAAGGGTCGTGACGCGCAGGACAGTCCCCTCCGAGCCGCCGATCGTCGTTGGCTCAAGCCTTATTGGTAATACCACTGCTGCTCCGAACTTAGCCGCGTGTTTGCCATCACCTGGCTGCTCGGGTGCGCGCACAGGTGTCACAGCACAAGCAAAACTGACGATGACGAGGGCGATGGACGAAAACCGGCGATGTGACGATTTGAGCAGAGTGGTAAGACAACACTTGACTAGCATGTGTTAGTGGTCATATAACATGTCCGCTCGCAAACCAAGTGAATCCCGCGCGAAAAACGAGGAGGTTGCCCATGAAGCAACGAATCAGCCTTGTGGTGCTCATCGCCCTGACCCTCATTCTCACCGGCGCCTCCCTCGCGGCGCAGGACTTCCGAGGAGCCATCGATGGCATCGTGAAAGACACCTCCGGGGCGCTCCTCCCCGGCGTGACGCTCACGGTCAAGAACGTCGAAACGAACGTCACCACGATGGCGGTCACCGACTCCAAAGGGGCGTACCACGTCACGCACCTCAATCCCGGAACCTATTCCGTGGAGGCAGGGCTTGACGGATTCAAGACCGAGATCCGGAAAGGGATCGAGGTCCACGTCGGCGCCACGGTCACCGTCGACTTCAAGATGGAGCAGGGCGCTCTGACGGAAGTCATCCAGGTGACGGCGAGCACGCCGCTGCTCGACACCTCCTCTCCCGCCACCGGGCAAGTGATCGACAGCGCGCAGATCCAGCGCCTTCCGCTCGGAGACGGTACTGCCTACATGCTCTCGCGCCTGGCGCCGGGTCTGGTTGACAACTCAGACCTCCACTTCGACCGGCCGATGGACAACGCCGGTCTGGCCGGAATCATCGCCAACGGCTCGCAGGGCGGCAACGACTTCACGCTCGATGGCGCGCCGAACAAGGTCTCCCCCAATACGAGCAGCCCGGGCAACAACAGCGGCGTGGTCGGCTTCTCGCCTCCCTCGGACGCCATCGCCGAGTTCAAGGTGCAGACGAATGCATTCGACGCTGAATCGGGTCACTCCGCCGGCGCCACCGTGAACCTGGCCTTGAAGAGCGGAACCAACGGCATGAAGGCGAATGTTTCGTACTTCAACCGCGACAGCAGCAGGACGGCGACGCCGCTCCTCACCGAGCGCGCTGGCGCTGACAAACCGCCGCGACAATACAACCGCGGGACCTCCACCATCTCCGGGCCCATCGTCCGGGACCGCACCTTTTTCATGTTTTCCTACGAGCATCTCCGTGACGTGAACGCCGAGCCGGCGACATACACCGTGCCGACCCTAAAGATGCGGCAGGGCGATTTCTCGGAGTTCTCCAGCCTGATCTACGATCCCTTGACCGCCACCGGGAGCAACCTCACCCGCAAGCCTTTCGCCAACAACCAGATCCCCGTCGAACGGATCAATGCCGTCGCCAAGGCATACGCCGCTCTCTATCCTCTCCCCAACAAGCCCGGCACCAGCGGCAACTACTTCACCAACCAGTTGCGGCCCTACGATTACAACGCCATCCTCGGGCGCGTCGATCACAACATCAACAACTCGAACAAGCTCTTCATCGACGGGTACTACAACAAGCGGCAGGAGGACCGATACAACTGGGCCCTCGGAGCCGCAAATGCGGAAAACGGCGCCATCAACGGCTTCGACGTCACGCACGGGTACGACTATCGAAGCAACACCGGCACGACGCTCGGCTACACCGCCGTCCGCACGAGCAACCTCGTGTTCGACGTCCGCACCGCCTGGTCGCAATTCGGCGAGTGGCGTCAGGCAGGAGACCAGTTCGATCCGGCCACCTTGGGTTTCTCCCCGCAGGCCGTGGCCTTGATGAACGGATACAAGTACCTGCCGTTCATCACCTTCGGCGGATTCAGCACGACCAACTCGGGCTCAACCATCGCCACGCTGGGATCGATGCGGTCGGACTGGGGAACGGGCTTCAATCGTCCCTTCACCAACATCTCATTCGTACCGAGCGCCGACTGGCAGCTCTACGGCCATTCGCTTCGCACCGGTTACGAGCTTCGCAACCAGGAGTGGAAGATCGAAGTCCCGGCCTATGGAGCCGGACGCTATAACTTCAACGGTGCGTACACGCGCCTGAACAACTCCGCGCCGCTGAACGACCAGGCGCAGGAGTGGGCACAGTTTCTTCTCGGGTTCCCCACCACCGGGACGGGTGCGGTCGGAACTCCGGGCGCCGTCTCGAGCCAGTTCGAGATCGCGGCCAAGGCCGACTACCGCCAGGTCTCGCACGCGTTGTTCGTGCAGGACGACTGGCAGCTCAACTCGAATCTGACCGTGAACCTCGGCATACGGTTCGAGTTGGAGCAAGCCATGACCGAGGCGCACAACCAGGCCATCTCCGGCTTCGATACCTCGATCAGCAGTCCGATCGAAGCGGCGGCGCTGGCGAACTACGCCAAGAACCCGCTCGCGCAGATTCCTGTCGGTCAGTTCCAGGTCAAGGGAGGCTTGCAGTTCACCGACGGCGGGATCTACAACAACCTTCACAAGGTGATGCCTCGCGCCGCCTTCGCCTACCAGCTCGGAGACAAGACCGTGCTCCGCGCCGGAGCGGGCCTCTTCAGTTACGACTATTACTTCGATGCCGGCAATCAGACCGGGTTCTCGCAGCCGACGGCAATCGTCACGACGGACAACAACGGCGCGACCTTTCTCGCGAACCTGAGCAACCCGATTCCGACCGGCGGTCTTGTTCAACCCACCGGCTCCTCGCTCGGCGCCGCAACCGGTCTCGGGCTGGCCATCGGTTCGGTCACGCCGTCGCATCGCGAGAGCCCGTACTACCGGCGCTGGCAGATCGGCGGACAGCGTGACCTCGGCGGCGGCTGGAGGATGGAAGTCAACTACCTCAACTCACGCGGTACGCATCTGCCGGTGCAGCGCGAACTGAACGGGATTCCGTACCAATATCTCTCCACATCCAACATTCGCGACACCGCACAAGAGAGCTTCCTGAGCGCCTCGGTCGCGAATCCATTCGCCGGCATGCTGCCGGGAACGACGCTGAATGGCGCAACGACCACGCGCGGCCAGCTCCTGAAGCCGTTTCCCGAATTCCTGAGCATCGTCACCGAGGAGTACCGCGGCTCCGACGCCTATCGCGCCGCCTCGGTGACGTTGGAGAAGCGGTTCAACCAGGGCGCCTCGCTCACCGCCTCCTACACGCGCTCGCGGCTGACGGACAAGCTCAACATGCTGAACCCGTCAAACGGCATCCTCGAGAGCCGCGTCTCGCCCAATGACCGTCCGAATCGCGCTACATTCGGAGGGACCGTCGATCTTCCGTTTGGCGCCGGCAAGAAGTGGGGCTCCAACTGGGGAGGATTCACGCAGGCGCTTCTCGGCGGCTGGTCCGTCAGCGCGACCTATCAATACCAGAGCGGTTTCCCCTTGACCTGGGGCAATGTCTACTACGATCCGTCCCGCGACCCGAACGATCTCCATTCCTATATCGGCAAACACGTCTGCCCGGGTAACCCGAGCGGTGTGGCCGGTCTCGATTGTCCCGCCTGGGATACCTCGGGCTTCTACATCGCCGGCGGCACCGGCCGCACCGATTCGCGCATCCAGCTCGGCAACAACGTTCGCACGTTCCCGTCGACACTGGACAATGTCCGCTCCGATCCCCTTCATCTGATGGACATCGGCATCTACAAGAACTTCGGTCTCCCGGGCGGAATGACCTTCCAACTCCGGATCGAATCGATCAACGCGCTGAACTACACCGTGCTCTTCAACTCGAACATGGACCCGCGCAACGCCCAGTTCGGGCTCGTGAACCAGGACCGTAATAATCCGCGCGACATCCAACTCGGCGGGCGGCTATCCTTCTAAGGTGAGGTTGCCTCGATTTCCTCGTCATCTTCTGCCGGCGGCCATCATGGCCGCCGGCATTCTTCTTTCGGGCGCGCTCACTCTGCGGGCCGCGGAACTGCGCGTCACAGTCCGCAACGATCTGCCGATCGCCCGCCTCTCGGAGACCGTGGAGCTCGCCGCCTCGGTGTTGGCTCCTCTCGGCAGCGACCTGACCCGCGTCCATGTCTTCGACCACGACACCGGACGCGAGGTTCTCGCGCAGGCGCTCGATCTCGACGGGGACGGCACGGCGGAAAGCCTGATCTTCCAGACCGACATGAAGCCTCAGGGCGTGCGATCGTTCGATCTCCGCACCGGCGAGCGCGTGACCTACAGGAAAGAAGACTTCCACGTCTACGGCCGCTTCGTGCGCGAGCGGTACGACGACTTCGCATGGGAGAACGATCGGGTTGCGCACCGTATGTACGGTGCCGCGCTGGAGACCTGGCAGAAAGAGCCGCTGACATCGAGCACCGTCGACGTCTGGCTCAAGCGCACACGCCGGCTCATCGTCAACGAGTGGTACATGGTCGACGACTATCACCGCGACACCGGCGAAGGGGCCGACTTCTATTCGGCGGGCCGCAGCCGAGGTTGCGGCGGCAGCGGCCTCTGGCGCGACGGAAAGCTGGTCGTGTCGAAAAACTTTCGCGACTCCCGCGTGCTCGCGAACGGCCCCATCCGGCTGGTGTTCGAGCTGAAATACCCGCTCTGGGACGCGGCCGGCATCCGCTCCGAAACGAAACGCATCACCCTCGACGCCGGTCAGAATTTCAACCGCTTCGAGAGCCGGTACGACGTCGATGGCGAAATCCAGTACGCCACCGGCATCAAGAGATTTCCCGCGACCGACGTCCGCATCGAACGCGACGCGGGCTGGATTCGCGCATGGGGGCCGGTGGTCGGTGGTACCGGCAAGTTCGGCTGCGCCATCGTCATCGATCCTGCCGCCATCGTCGATGTGACGGAGGCCGACGGCAATCACCTCATCGTCGCGAAGACGCCGGCCATCTACTATGCCGGCACCGGTTGGGACAAGAGCGGCGACTTTGTCGATGTCGCTGACTGGGACAGGTACGTTCAACAATGGGCGCAGCGCGTAAAGTCACCGTTGCGCGTCGAGGTGGTCACTCCCTGAGATGCGCAAACTCACTCGCTGCCTCCTTGCTCTCAGCACGCTGCTCGCCGGCGTTTCCGCCATTGCTGCTACGGCCGATCCCTGGACGTCCGTTCCCGAGATCCTGAGTCGCATCGTCCCGCCCCGCTTTCCGGCGCACGACTTCGTGATCACGACGTTCGGCGCGCACGACGGTGAGGACGCCAGCGCGGCGATCGCGAAGGCGATCGACGCCTGCGCGCGCGCCGGCGGTGGTCACGTCATCGTTCCCAAAGGCGACTACATGACCGGTCCCATTCGTCTGCAAAGCCACATCGATCTGCACATCGATGCCGGCGCGACGCTCCGTTTCAGCCAGGATCCTTCGCGCTATCCGACCGTTCTCACGCGATGGGAAGGCGTGGAGCTGATGAACTACGCTCCGCTGATCTCCGCTTTTGATTGCCAAGACGTCGCCATCACCGGCGAAGGAACGCTCGACGGGCAAGCCGACGAAACGCACTGGTGGAACTGGAAAGCGGAAAAGGAACCGCGGCTCCAGAGCGCTGACCGCAATGCTCTCTTCAAACAAAGCGACGACGGCGTACCGGTTGCCCAGCGCGTGTACGGCGCCGGTCATTACCTGCGGCCGACGTTCGTCGAGCCGTATCGCTGCAGGAACATTCTCATCGAGGGCGTGACGATCCGCGACGCGCCGTTCTGGGTCTTGCACCCGACGCTCTGTACGAACGTCACCATCCGCCGCGTGACTGTGACCGGTCATGGCCCGAACATGGACGGTTGCGATCCCGAATCGTGCCGCGACGTTCTCATCGAAGATTGCATCTTCGAGACCGGCGACGACTGTATCGCCCTGAAGTCTGGCCGCAACGCCGACGGCCGGCGGATCAACGTGCCGATCGAGAACGTGGTCATCCGCGGATGCCGGATGAACGCCGGCCATGGCGGCGTCACCGTAGGAAGCGAGATCAGCGGCGGCGCGCGGAACATCTTTGCCGAAAAGAACCGCCTCGACAGTCCAACCCTCGAGCGTGGGCTTCGCATCAAAACGAACAGCGCCCGCGGAGGCACCGTCGAGAACATCTTCGCGCGCGACATCGAGATTGGAACCGTAAAGGTCGCGCCGATCGAGATCGACCTCCGATACATGTCCGAGTCCGGTGCGTTCCCTCCCACCGTGCGCAGCATCGTCGTCGAGCGGATGCACTCGGAGCACAGCCAGTACGGCCTGCTTATCGTTGCACTGGAGAAGACCCCGTTGCGCGGGGTCGTCGTTCGCGACTCCGCATTCCGCGGCGTCACGAACGGACATGTGATCGAGGGAATCGTCGATCTGACCCTCACCGATGTCACCGTGGAAACCGAGCCACCGAAATCAGAGAAGAGGAAACCATGACAGTCGACCTGGCGGCCATCGAGCCGCGGACGTGCGTTGTACGCGACACCGGTGCGCGGCGCGGCCGGCATATCAGTGTCACGCCGGAAACGACGTCCGCGCGCCATCTTCACTTCGGCCGCATCGTGCTCGACGCGTCCGATACGCCCGTGACCTTCTCCACCGGCGATCGCGAAACGGGATTCATCTGTCTGAAGGGGACGGCCACGATCGAAGCCGGCGGAACGGCGTACGAGCTCGGCCGGTATGACGCGCTCTACGTCCCTCGTGACAGCGATGTGGCCGTTTCCGGCGGCTGCGACGTCGCCGAGCTTGCCGCGCCGGTGAGGAAACGCTATCCCATCCAACTGATACGTTTCGCCGACGTGCAGAACGACGCCACCCTTCACTTTCACACCGGCGGTCCCGCTTGCGAGCGCGACGTCAACATCGTCATCGGAAAGAACATCGATGCCGGCCGGATCCTGGCCGGGGTCACCTTCAGCCGTCCCGGCAACTGGACGTCGTGGCCGCCGCACGAGCACGCGCGCATGCTCGAAGAGGCCTATCTCTACATCGACATGCCGGAGCCCGGCTGGGGCCTGCAGCTCGTCTACAACGATCCGCGCAATCCGGAACTGATCGCGGTCATCCGTGAAGGCGACGTCGTTCTGATGCCGCAGGGGTATCACCCGAACGTCTCCGCCCCCGGCGGAACGATCAACTTCCTCTGGATGATGGCGGCAGTCCGCGAAGGGGAGGACCGCCAGTTCGGCGTTGTCAACGTGCAGCCCGAATACGCCCAGGGCGGCTCCGGTCTGGAGGCCTCCCGCAAGTGAAGATCAACGCCGCCGCCGGTTGCAGCTTCGACCTCGTCAGCCTCGGCGAAGTCATGCTCCGCCTCGATCCCGGTGAAGGCCGCGTGGCCACGGCCCGCTCCTTTCAGGTGTGGGAAGGCGGTGGCGAGTACAACGTGGCCCGAGGGCTGCGCCGTTGTTTCGGATTGCGCACCGCCATCGTCACGGCGCTGGTCGATAACCCGGTCGGCCGCCTCGTCGAAGATCTGATGCTGCAAGGGGGCTGCGACCTCTCATTCCTGAAGTGGGTCGCCGATGACGGCGTCGGCCGTTCCGCGCGCAATGGTCTCAACTTCACCGAGCGCGGTTTCGGCGTGCGGGCGGCGATGGGATGTTCCGACCGAGGACACACGGCTGTCGCGCAAATGAAGCCGGGAGACGTCGATTGGGAGAGTCTATTCGCCGGAGGCGTTCGCTGGTTTCATACAGGGGGCATCTTCGCGGCGCTGTCGGAAACGACGCCGCGGGTGGCCCGCGAGGCGATGGAGGCGGCCCGCCGGCACGGCGTCATCGTTTCGTACGACCTGAACTATCGCCCGTCGCTCTGGAAGGGCATCGGCGGCGCGGAGAAAGCGCGCGCCGTCAACCGCGAGCTGGTCAGCCTCGTCGACGTCCTGTTCGGCAACGAGGAGGACTTCAGCGTCGCCCTCGGCTTCGACATCGAAGGGGTCGACGAACATCACGCCTCGCTGCCGGCCGATGCATTCAAACAGATGATGGGACGCGTCTGCGCGGAGTTCCCGTCGATCCAGGCCGTGGCCACCACGCTGCGCGTGGCGCGCACCGCCACGCGCAACGACTGGGGGGCCATCGCCTGGTGCGATGGCGAGTTCTACGATGCGTCGCTACGCCTCGATCTCGAGGTCCTCGATCGCGTCGGCGGCGGCGACTCCTTCGCCTCGGGACTCATCTACGGTCTCCTGACCGGCCGCGGCGCGGCCTGGGCCGTCGAGTGCGGCGCGGCGCACGGCGCGCTGGCCATGACCACTCCCGGCGACACCAGCATGGCCACGCTGGCCGAGGTCGAGCGGGTGATGAAAGGGGGCACCGCCCGTGTCAGCCGTTGACCGCATCCGCGACGTCGGTATCGTTCCGGTGGTGCGCGCCACGTCCGCCGCCGAGGCGCTCGAGGCCGTTGAAGCGATCCGCGCCGGCGGCATTCCCATCCTCGAGATCACGCTCACCGTCCCAGGAGCGGTGCAGATCATCGCGGAGCTCACGAGCCGATTCGGCGACGAGACGCTGATCGGCGCCGGCACGGTGCTCGATCCCGATTCCGCGCACGCCTGCATCGACGCCGGCGCCCGTTTCATCGTCAGCCCCTCTCTCGACCTCCCCACCATCGCCCTCTGCCGCCGCCTCGGCGTCCCCATCTTCCCCGGCGCCCTGACCCCTACCGAGATCGTGACCGCCTGGAAAGCCGGCGCCGACGCCGTAAAAGTCTTCCCCGCCAACGCCCTCGGCGGCCCGTCGTATTTAAAGTCGGTCAAAGCCCCTCTCCCGCAGATCGAGCTGATCCCCACCGGCGGCGTCTCCCTGAAAAACGCCGCCGACTTCATCACCGCCGGGGCATTCGCGATCGGCGTAGGAGCCGATCTCGTCGACCTTGCCGCGCTCCGCAGGGGGGAGGCGGGCGCCATCACCGAGAAAGCCAGACAGTACGTAGCCGCCGTCGCGGCGGCGCGGGCGGCGGCCTAGTACAAACCGCCTTACCGTAAGCGATTCGTCCGGAGCGCTGGCGTCTCGCCGGCTGGCTCGGCGGCGTCTCGCCGCTGAGGTTACGGCGAAGGTATGGTGACTGGCCCGGCGGGCTGCGGGACAGCCGCTCTCTGGCGCGTCCAGTTAAGACCTCGGGTTTCACACTTGCGCCATCCAGCTCACGCCGTACTCCGTCCAGCGCAGGCGTTGCGCCGACCGGCACAAGCGTTGGGCCGTCCGGCTGAGTCGTTACGCCGACCGGCTGAGGCGTTGCGCCGTCCAGCTGAGGCGTTGCGCCGACAGGCTGAGTCGGTGAGTCGGCCGGCTGAGGCTGTGAGTCGGCCGGCTGGAGCGGTGAGTCGACAGGCTGAGGCGTTACGCCGTCCGGCTGAGGCGGTGAGTCAGCCGGCTCACGCGGTGGGACATCCGGCTCACGCGCCGGGACATTCCGGCTCACGCACTGGGACATCCGGCTCACACGCCGGGACATCCGGCTCACGCGCCGGGACATTCCGGCTCACGCGGTGGGACATCCGGCTCACACGCCGGGACATCCGGCTCACGCGCCGGGACATTCCGGCTCACGTTCCGGGACATCCGGCTCACGCGCCAAGACATCCGGCTCACGTGCCGGGACATCCGGCTCACGCGCCAAGACATCCGGCTCACGCACCAAGACATCCGGCTCACGCACCAAGACATCCGGCTCACGCACCAAGACATCCGGCTCACACGCCAAGACATCCGGCGCACGCACCGGGACATCCGGCTCACGTGCCGGGACATCGGGCTCACGCGCCGGGACATCCGGCTTGCCGCGGTGGGAAATCCGGCTCACGGCGGTGAGCAGGCCAGCCTCGACAACGTCTCGCAGGCGACCGGTCAGCCAGCCGGCGGGGTGCATCAGTTGTGCGACGAGGCCAACCGCTGGACAGCGGTGGAGGATGAGCCGCGGACGATGCTGAACGGCGTCTCCGGCGCGAACCTCGTCCGCCGCCAGCGCATCGCCCTCATCACGGAGGAGGCGTTGACCATCCGCGCACAGTTGGCGCGCGACCCGGCCAACGCCGTCCTCGTGCCGCATGTGCTGGAGATCAAGCGGTTGAAGAGCTTCAGCCGCCGCAAGAAGTCGGCCCAGGCTCCCGGCACGCCGACATCTCCGGCACCCGGCACGCCGGCGCCGTCAGCGCCCGCCAAGCCGGAGCCGCAGGGTTCCGGAACGTCCGGCAGTCAGCAAGTGTGACTGTGATGTGAGTGAGTGAGACCGGGCGCGCGCAAGCGCGCCCGGTCGTTTTTCCTTAGGCCGTCGAGCGCAGGCGCGCGAAGACTGTCACCGAGGTGATCGTCAGCAGCCCGAAGTCGGCGATGTACGCCATCGCTCGTTCGCTGACGTGAGGATTTCCTCGTCTCAGCGCCGAAAACGTGTCGGTATGGCGCACGACCGGATCACGGTTCGTTGACTCAGCGCTTCTCCCCGAGCTTTCGGGTGAGCAGGTCACGTTCCGACGCTGGAGTATCGGCGAGACTGGCAACTGCCAACGCAAGAATCCCGTCAGGCACTCGAGCGATGTCGACATCCTCTCCGTAGTGGCGGCGCAGCAAGGCAATCACCTGTCCCTCGAAATTCCGGCCACATCGCTCCGCATTCGATGCGACCCTTTTGCTGAGCGCAACCGGAATGCGAATCGTGCGCGCAATCGTCGATTTTTGCCGGTGGGTGGCAGCTCGCTGACTCATATCCAGATCGTACAAGATTGGTGTCGAAAGTGCCGGTTCCGAGGCGACGGTTCTCTGAGGCTCAGACGTCGCAAACTCCAAGGGGGGGGACAAATTGTCCCCTCCCTTTGAGGGTTTCGCCCCAACCCTGGGGGTCCCGTTTCGGCATTTCAAGTGTCCGATGTTTTCGGACACTTGGAATCGCTGCACTATCTCCGGATCCAGCGCTTCCGACGAACGTACGGGCCCCGCACACGCAGCATCCAGAGGGTGACCTCGGCGCTGACGCGGCGGGCCGCCTCCAGCGCTTCTTTGTCGCTCGCGCCCGCCGCTGCCAGTGACGAGTCGACGGCTTGCGCGGCTTCCGCCACCAGTCTCGCGGCCGGTCCATCGTAGACAACGTGCGGCATCAGCACGTCGAGGACTGCCGTGACCGCCATGGCCGCCACGTCCGCCATGGACGGGGCAGCGGTATTTGCGCGCGCTCTCGACTTCCCACGCGAAGCGCCGAACTCGCCCTCCGGTAACTCCGACGCCGGGACTAGTACACGCATCGACCTCGCCACGCCGGGTAGTTTTGAGAGCAGCCCGCGGGCGCACAAGGTCTTGATCATGTTGTTCACGCTCGGCGGGGTCGTGCCGAAGTGACGACCGACATCCTCAAAGGAAGGCGCTACGCCGAACTTCTCCGTGTAGCGGTGAATGAACGTCAGGTACTCTCCCTGGCGCGCGGTAAATGCGGGGGCCATGCGGAGAGAAGGATAGCCGAGGAGACGGTTTTCACGCGGAGGCGCGGAGACGCGGAGGGAGATGACGAAACCTCTTTCTCCGCGTCCTCCGCGCCTCCGCGTGAGCCCTATTCAATGCGTGGCGTCGAGTCCGCAGCACCTCTCGTAGACGGGGAATGCCGGTCGGACCGGCTCGGTGCGGGGATGTTTCGCGAGCTCCTGCATCAGCACCGCAACCGCGCTCTCGAGCTGGGTGTCGTGTCCTTTTCGCCATTCCGCCGGGTCGAGCTCCACCTCGATGTCCGGTGCGACCCCGGCGTTCTCTACCTCCCAGTTGCCTGACAGGCCGTAGACCGCGGCGTCGGGAGCGGTGTAGGTGCCTCCGTCCATCAGGCGGGGTCCCTGTTGCGAGGCCACCAGTCCGCCCCACGTACGGGTGCCGACCAGCGGGCCGACGTTCATCTTCTTGAAGTACCACGGCATGGCATCGCCGCCGCTTCCCGACATGCTGTTGATCAGCATCGCTTTCGGACCGTAGATCGCTCCCGCGGGCACGGGGACGTCCTTCTCGGCGTAGCGGAATCGGATGGCGCTGAGTTGCGGCCTGGTCAGCATGTTCACCACGTAGTCCGCCAGGAGACCTCCCTGGTTGAAACGCTCGTCGATCACAGCGCCTTCTTTCTGCGTCTGCACGAAGAAGTCGCGGTTGAAACTGCGGTAGCCGCCTCCGCCGGTGTTCGGAATGTAGATGTAGGCCAACCGTCCGCCGCTGAGCTGATCGACCTTGCGCCGGTTGTCCTCGATCCATGCGCGCATGCGCAGTGCTGATTCGCTGGCCACGGGAACGACCACGACTTCTCTCGCGTCCGACCCGTCGGGTTTCGAACCGACGCGGATGGCCACCTGCTTTCCGGCCGTGTTCTCGAAGGGCGCATAGACGTTCTCGCCGGCGCGGAGATCGCGGCCGCCGACGGAGATGAGGTACTCTCCGGCCTTCACGTTCACGCCCGGCTGCGTTAGCGGCGCCTGCATCTCCGGATTCCAGTTCTCGCCGTTGTAGACGCGGGCAAGTCGGTACCGCCCGTTCTCGACCCGGAAGTCACAGCCTAGAAGTCCGCCCGGAACGGATTTCGTCGCCAGCATGTCGCCGCCGCGGATGAACATGTGGCCGATCGTCAATTGGTTGAGCATCTCGCGGAAGAGATAGTTCAGATCGGCGCGGTTCGCCACCGCGTCAAGGTACGGCTCGTAGAGCTTCTTGGCCGCTTCGAGGTCGAGTCCGTGATGATTCTCGTCGTAGAAATGATCGCGCTCGCCCAGCCATACGTCGCGGAACATCTGCCGCCATTCGGCGCGCGGATCGATGCGGATCTGGATCGCTCCGATCTTCAGCCCTCCCTCCCCCGCTTTCGGCTCATCGGCGGCTGGCGCAATCGTCCAATCTTTCTTTTTCTGATAGAGAACCTTCTCCCCATCGGCCGACACGTCGAGCGCATTCACGCCCGAAAGGAAGTCCTTCACCTTCCGTTTCTCGAGATCGAATCGATGGACGCTGAATCCTTCATCGTCGCTTCCGAAGAACGACGGCGGAGCGATCGAGACGAATAGGATTCCCGCTTTGCCGGTGGCCAGCCCCTGAACGTTTCCGTTCGGGATCGGCAAGGCCAGGATGCGTTGGCCGATGCCGTCGAAGTCGATCCGAACCGGCTCAGCTTTCGATTTTGTCTCGTCCTTTTTCTCCGGCTCCTTCCCGTCCTTCTTCTCGGGCTCCTTCTCCTCTTTCTTCACCTCGCTCTTCGTATCCTTGCTCTTGTCGGCATCCGCCTTCTCCTCATCGCTCTCCGGGGCCAGCGGTGACGGGAGGTCGTTTCGAAGCACGACGGCGTAGACATTTCGCGTGGCCACGCTGTCGATACCGGAGAGGTCCGCCCAGCTCAGCCCGCGGCCGATGTCGGTACTGGCGGCGAAGTAGAGGTATTTGCCGTTGCGGTCGAACACCGGGTAGACGACGTCGCTCAGACCGTCCGTGATCTGCGTCGATTTGTGCGACTCGACGGAATGGACGAAGACCGCACGGACGAGATTCGGCAGGTGGCGGGCGTAGGCGATCCAGCGGCTGTCGGGCGACCACCGCGGCTCCAGCACCGCGTTGTTGAAGCCGACCGGATTGGTGTCGACCTTCACCCGCGCTCCGGTGGCCACGTCGACATACCAGAGGTTCAGCCGCCGGTCGGTGTAGGCTACTTTCGTGCTGTCGGGCGACCAGACCGGCGTGTAATAAAAGGTGGCCGGCGTGCCGAGGTCGATTCTCCGGCCGGGGCGATCCCCGCGCTGATCGCGGATGACCAGCGCGTACTCGCCCGACTCATCGGAAAAGTACGCGATCGACTTGCCGTCAGGAGACCAGGCCGGATCGCGCTCCATGATCCCCACGGTATTGGTGAGATTGCGCGCGTCGCCCTTCTCGACGGGTACGGTGATGATCTCGCCCCGCGCCTCGAAGACCGCGCGGGCGCCGCTCGGCGAGATGCGTCCGCTGTGAATCGAATCGGCGGCCGGTTCAAACCGGGGGCGCAGTCCGAGGAAATCGCCGCGGACGGTGATGGGCACCTCCTTCGCCGCGCGCGTCTTCGGATCGAGCAGAAAAATCGTTCCGAACTGCTCATACACGAGCGCGTCGGGACCGGCGGAGAGAGCCTTGATGTCGAGCCCTTTGTTCGCCAGCACTTCGGTCACCGACTTCGTGCGCGTGTCGTACGCGAAGATCGACGTCGTTCCCGTGCGGCTGCCACGATCGGAGATGAAGTAGACGGTGTCTCCCATCCATGCCGGGGCGTGGTCGTTCGATCCGGGATGAGGAACTCGCTCGATCCACGAGTCCGACATGCGCGCGATGCAGATCTGACCGGCCTGTCCGCCTTTCTGCCGTTTCCAGTCCGGCTGCCACTGCGAGATCGGCTGATAGGCGATCCGGGAGTCGTCAGGCGAGAAGGAGCCATCATCCGCATGCGGCAGAGGCACCAGTTCCGGCAGTCCTCCATCGAGCCCGATCGTGAACAACTGACCATAGCCTCGAACGCTCTGGCGCGAAGAGCGAAAGAGAACCTTCTTCCCGTCACTCGTCCATCCCACCGCCTGGTCGGCGCCGGGATGGAAGGTCAGACGCTGGGGGACGCCACCTTCCGCGGAGATGACGTACACGTCCGTGTTGCCGTCATATTCACCGGTGAACGCCACCTTCGAGCCATCCGGCGAAAAATGCGGATCGCTCTCCACTCCCGCATACGTTGTGAGCCGTTCCGCGACCCCGCCGTCGCGCGACACCGTCCAGATATCCCCCGCGTACGCGAAGGCAATCCTCGTCCGGCTCAGCGTGGGCGCCTGGTAGAGCGTGTGGCCGGCGGCGGCGGCCAACGTAGCGACGAAGAGTGCGAGCACAGAGGCAAGCTTGTTCATGGACCCTCAATTCTTTCGTGAATGACGTGGTACTCAACTCAGTTGTCCGATATTTTCGGACATCTCTTTGGACGAACGACTTCAGCTCACGCGGAGGCGCGGAGACGCGGAGATGACGAGGAGCTTCTTTCTCCGCGCACTCCGCGCCTCCGCGTGAGTCAGGCCAGAAGCACACGCCACCGTATGGGATCAGCCCTGGACACTGATTTCCGATGACCTGCAAGTTCACTGAACCTCTTCATCGACCGTAAAGTCCTGCACCGGAAGCAATCGATCTCGATCGAACGGTGGTTTCTCTTTCGGCGGAAGAGTTTTGCGGAAGTCGCGGTGCCAGCGCTCGCGCGTTTCGTCGTCGGCGTAGTAGCGGAGGTAGATCTCGTTGTCTTCGTCATTGCATTCGCCGATCGGGCTGATGTGCCATCCGCCGCCGGAGCCGGGGGTGGGGAGAAGCGTTTCCTCGCGAAGCCCGTGGGCGACGAGAAAGCGGTACAACTCGCGGTCGCTCAGGTGATCCGTCGATTCGACGAACACGCAAGCCGCGGCCATGGCCTTGATGAGCTCCCAGAGCCTCGTATGCAGAGTGGCGTCATCGAGGTTCTGCTCGTCGGGGATCGAGACTCCCTTGTCGCGCAGGACGTCGATCGGACGTTCCCCTTCCTCATCACCGTCAAAGAATCGGTCGAGTCGTTCGATCTCCGCGAGCGGGTCGTGGTCGTCAGACATTGTCTTTACCTCCGTACGTACCGAGGCTCCCTCGGGATCGGGGAAGAGTCAAGTTTTTCTACCGGCTGGAGAATCGTTTGTCCGCCAGGGCAAAGGGAGCGTAGGCTCGACGCAATGACAGAGCACGGGCACGGACACGATCACGGAAAAGGACATGGCCACAGTCATGCGGGCATCGATCCTTCCATCGCCTCGTCGGACCGCGGCATCTGGGCGGTGAAGTGGTCGTTCGTGGGACTCTTCCTCACGGCGGGCATCCAGCTCGCGGTAGTGCTTTTCTCGAACAGCATCAGCCTGCTCGCCGACACCATCCACAACTTCGGCGATGCGGCGACGGCGATCCCGCTGGCGATCGCATTCCTGTTTGCGAAGCGGAAAGCGAGTCCGCGTTTCACCTATGGCTATGGGCGCGTCGAGGACTTTGCGGGGATCATCGTCGTGCTCATGATCCTGACCAGCGCGGTGGTCGCGGCGTACGAGGCCATCCATCGTCTGATGCACCCCGAGACGGTCGGGCATCTCGGCGCCGTGGCCATCGCGGCGGTGATCGGATTCCTCGGCAATGAGGGGGTGGCCATCTTCCGCATCCGTGTCGGCAAGGAGATCGGCAGCGCGGCGCTCGTCGCGGACGGTTATCACGCCCGCACGGACGGCTGGACGAGCCTGGCGGTGCTCTTCGGCGCGCTCGGGGTCTGGCTCGGCTTTCCTCTCGCCGATCCGATCATCGGCGTGCTCATCACGGCCGCAATTCTGGTGATCGTCTGGCGCTCGGCGAAGGAAGTGGTCAGCCGCGCGCTCGACGGTGTCGATCCGGACGTACTCGCCGAGGTGCAGCATGCCGCCGCGCATGAAGCCGGCGTGCGCGAGGTGAAGGAGGTGCGCGCCCGCTGGCTCGGACACCAACTGCTCGCGGAGGTGAACATCACGGTCGATGCCTCGCTGACCGTGGAGGAGGGACACGCCATCGCCACCGGCGTTCATCGTCAACTGATGGCGCATCTGCCGTTCCTGGCGCGCGCGGTCGTGCATGTCGATCCGGTCGGAGCGTCAGGCGAGGAACATCACGGCGCGGCTGAGGTGAATCGAGGCTGACACCTGCCCCAACGTGGGCATAACTGGCGTGCGTTGTCCACGTGTGTCCATCGTTGTCCTTTACAGCCGGGGCTGCGGCCCTTAGACTCACCCCGGTGCCGGAGACGCAGACCGCAGGGGACATTCTGACGATCCGTCAGTTGGCGGAGTACCTCATGGTGTCCGAAAAGACCGTCTATCGGATGCTGGACCGGAACGAGTTGCCGGCCATGCGGGTGGGAGCCCAGTGGCGCTTCCGGAAGCTGGACATCGACACCTGGCTGGCCGAAGAGGTGCGCCGCGTCGAGTATGACGGGCAGCGCGGGGCGCTCGATGCGTTCGCGGCGTCTGAGATCGCCATCACGCCGCTCCTCGCGCCGGACAACATCTGGCTCTCGGTTGCGCCGGCATCGCGCGATGAGCTGCTGGCCTTCCTGACGCGCGAGGCGTCGATCGATGCCCACGTCGACCGCGACCAGCTCTTCCGATCGATCCGCGACCGCGAGGAGATCTGTTCGACGGCGGTCCTCGAAGGAGCGGCGTTTCCGCACCCTGTCGATCCACGCCCGTTCCGGTTCTCACGCAAGCGAGTGCTCCTGGCCGTCCTTCGCGAGCCGCTCGACTTCCTCGATCCGCATGGCCACCGTCCGCGGGTCGTCGCCGCGATCCTGGCGCGTTCCGTCCAGGGGCAACTCCTGGCGTTCTCACGCGCGATCAAGTTGTTCGCCGACGCCGCTCTCCTCGAGAGACTCCACGCCGCACAGACGCCGGATGAGGCGATCCGTCTGATCGGTGACGCCGAGACGCTGCTTTCTCCGGCGAAGCAGACGGAGGAGCGGTGAAGCTCACGATCGGTGAAGCAGCGTCCCTTCTCGGGAGTGCCGAGGAGCGCGTATACGACTGGATCGAAGAGGAGGCGCTGCCGGCGCAGAAAATCCGAGGGCAGTACCGGATCAACCGGTCGGACCTGCTGGAGTGGGCCACGGAGCACAACTTGGGTGTCTCTCCGCGCGCATTCAGCCGGGACGGGGGAACGCCTTCGCTCGCCGATGCGCTGCGCGCCGGCGGGGTCCACCACCGGATCGGCGGAGCCGACCTGGCAACGATCATCGAAGGGATCGTCGCGTTGCTGCCGCTCCCGGACGACGCCGACCGCGACATGCTCCTTCACATCCTGCTGGCGCGCGACACCCTCGGCGTCACACCGGTCGGTGATGGCATCGCCATTCCGCATGTCCGGACGCCGATCATCCTCGCTCCCACGGACGTGGTGATCGCCCTCTCCTTCCTCACCAATCCCCTCGATCTCCGCGCCTCGGACGGGCGAGCCATCGACACGCTGTTTCTCCTCATCTGCCCGACGATCCACATGCACTTGGCGATGCTCGCCAAACTCGCCTACGGCCTGAAGGACGCAACCTTCCGTGATGCTGTTCGCCGGCGTGCCTCTCCGGAGGAAATCGTGCGGATCGCGGCGGCACTCGAGGGGGCGTTCTGACGGTCTTCCCGCACGCCGGAGACTCACCGTGAGCGCGATCCTCGTGATCGCCGGTGTTGCCCTGTGCGTGATCAGCGGCCTCCCCTCGCTGGTTACGCGCCGGGCGAGCGTCGTGACGACGGTGATCATCGTCTCCGGAGGCGTGACTGGTCTCATCGGCGCGGCGTTCGGTCTCACATGGGGCACGGCCGGTCTCTCGCTCCCGTGGCACATTCCCGGCGGCGCGTTGGCCATTCGCGTCGATGCGCTCTCCGCGTTTTTCTTAGCGCCGGTCTTCCTGCTCGCGGGCGCGGGGGGGCTCTATGCCGATCGCTACTGGACTGCCGCGCGGATGCGGGCGGGCTACGTCCGGGCGTTTTTCGGGCTCATGGCAGGGGCGCTGGCGCTGGTCATGTGCGCCGCGAATACGATTCTCTTTCTTGCGGCGTGGGAGGTCGTGGCGGTGTCGTCCTTCTTTCTCATCGCCACCGAGCACGAGCAGGCGGAGAGCCGAAGCGCGGCGTGGATCTACATCACCGCGAGCCATGTGGCGACACTGGCGCTCTTCGCGATCGTGGTGCTCCTCCACGGCGTCACGCACACCTGGGAATTCGTGCCGCTCGTCGCCGGGACAGGCGCAATCCCGGTGGGACAGGCGCTGCTTTGTCTCGCGTTTATCGCGTTCGGCATCAAGGCAGGCCTCATGCCCTTTCACATCTGGCTGCCCGGCGCGCACGCGGCGGCGCCGAGTCATGTCTCGGCGGTGATGTCGGGGGTGGGCATCAAGATGGGGGTATACGGGCTGGTGCGCCTCCTTTCGCTCTTTGACGCGGTCCCCTCGGCGTTCGGCACGACGCTGCTGCTGGCCGGAATCGCCTCGAGCATTCTCGGCGTGGCCTTCGCGATCGCGCAGCACGACCTCAAGCGCCTGCTGGCGTATCACAGCATCGAGAACATCGGGATCATCGTGACCGGGCTCGGGATTGGCGTCGTCGCGCAGACGCACGGCCAGCTTCTCATTGCGCTTCTCGGATACGCGGGGGCGCTGCTCCACGTCTGGAACCACGGCCTTTTCAAGGCGCTCCTTTTCCTCAGCGCGGGGGCGGCCATTCACAGCGCGCACACGCGCGAGATCGATCGCATGGGCGGCCTGGCGCGGCGGATGCCGTGGACGGCCGCGGCCTTCCTCATCGGCGCTGTGGCCATCACAGGACTGCCACCGCTCAACGGGTTCGTGAGCGAGTGGCTCCTGTATGTCGCGAGCTTCACGAGCATCACCGGTTCGCCGCACGGCGGACCGGCGCTGATTCTCATCCTCGTCGTACCGGCGCTGGCTCTGACCGGCGCGCTGGCGCTGGCGTGTTTCGTCAAGGCATTCGGCACCGTATTTCTCGGAGCACCGCGGTCTGAGGCCGCGTCGGATGCGTCCGAGGTTCCGGCCACGATGCGGGCGGCCATGGTGCCGCTCGTTCTCGGATGCGCAGCGATCGGCCTCGTGCCGGCGCTCTTCGGGCCGATCCTCGGCCGCGCCGTTCATGCCGCGGCACCACGACTGCCGATGCCGGCGACGCTGGCCGCGCTTCTGCAACCGATCCAGACCTCGGCGCTGGTCATCGCGGGCATCGCCATCGCGGCGGTCCTCATCTTGCTCGCGGTAACCCGCCGCGCGGCCACCGCCCTGACGTGGGACTGCGGCTACGCGGAGCCGACGGCGCGCATGCAGTACACGGCGTCCTCGACCGCGGGCGGCGTGGTGGGCCTCTTCGGATGGGCGATGCGGCCGGTGATCCACGCGCCGCGCCCGTTCACGCTCTTCCCCTCGGCTGCAGCGTTCGAGAGCCACGTTCCGGACACAGTCCTCGACCGGGCCCTTCTTCCGGCGCTCCGCGGCGTGCGATGGGTGCTCGGTTTTGCCCGCTACTTCCAGCACGGCCGCATGCAGCTCTATCTCCTCTATCTCGGAGTAACGCTCGTCGCGCTCCTTGCCTGGAGTGCCCGATGAACACAAACACAAAACCAGAAACTAGAAACCAGAAACCAGAACGGGACCTTCTGGTTTCTGGTTTCTGGTTTCTAGTTTCGATCTGGAGTGCCCGATGACCGCTGTTCTGCAGCTCCTGCTGGTCGTTCTGACGGCGCCCCTGCTGCTCGGCGTCATCACCAGGACCAAGGCCTTCGTCGCGGGGCGAAGCGGGCCGCCACTTTTGCAGGCGTACTACGACCTCCGGAAACTGCTGCGGAAAGAGACGGTCCTCAGCAGCACGACGACGTGGGTGTTCCTGGCCGGTCCCGCCGTGGCCGTAGTCGTTCCGCTTCTGGCGTCGCTGCTGCTGCCGCTGGCAGGAACGCGCGCGCCGCTGGCGTTCACCGGCGATCTCATCCTCTTCGTTTACCTCTTCGCGCTTTCGCGATTCTTTACCACAGCGGCGGCACTCGACACCGGCTCCGCGTTCGAAGGGATGGGCGTTGCGCGCGAGATCACCTTCGCGGCCCTGGCGGAACCGGCGCTCTTCTTCGGCCTGCTCGCGTTGGCGCGCATCTCCGGCTCGCTGTCGCTTTCCCAGCTCCTCACCGTCAACTCAACGAGCTGGCACAAGGCAAGCGCCGCGCTTGTGCTGATCATCGCAAGCTGGTTCATCGTACTGCTCGCGGAAAACTCGCGGGTCCCCTTCGACGATCCGAATACCCACCTCGAACTGACGATGATTCATGAGGTGATGGTGCTCGACCACAGCGGCCCGGCCTTCGGGCTCGTTCTCTATGGGAGCGCGCTGAAGCTGTTCGTCTTCAGTGCGCTCATCGCGGACGTGGCGCTGCCGCGGACGGGAAATCCGCTCATCGACGCGGCGGCGACGCTGTGCGCCGTGCTCGTCATCGGTGTCGTCATCGGGCTCGTGGAGAGCAGCATGGCCCGCCTGCGCCTCGTGCGCGTTCCGCAACTTCTCATCGCGGCCAGCCTCGTGGCCGGTTTTGCCGTCGTGCTCGTTCTGAGGTGAACCCGATGCCGCCGATTGCCGACTCCATCCTGATCCTCCTGCTCCTGACGAACTTCTTCATTCTCGGGACGGCCAACCTCCGTTCCGCGATCCGCGGCGTGGCGTTGCAGGGACTCCTGCTCGGCGTGCTGCCGTTCTTTGTCGAGTCGCAGGCCACCGTGCGCCTGGTCCTGCTGGTCATCGCCACCGCGGCGATCAAAGGCGTCGTGATCCCCGGCCTTCTGATGAAGGCGCTGCGCGACGTCCATATCCGTCACGAGGTGGAGCCGTACCTCGGCTTCGTGCCGACCCTCTTTCTCTGCGCCGCCGGCACGGCGCTGGCGCTTCTGTTCGCGGACCACCTGCCGCTCGCGGCCGCCGACCGCACCGGCCTTTTCGTTCCGGCGTCGCTGGCCACGCTCTTCTCGGGATTTCTCGGTCTGACCACGCGGCGCAAGGCCATCTCGCAAGTCACCGGCTACCTCGTGCTCGAGAATGGGATCTACGTCTTCGGCCTGCTGCTGTATCAATCGATGATCGTCGAAGTCGGCGTGCTCCTCGATCTCCTCGTCGGCATCTTCGTCATGGGGATCGTCCTCAACCACATCCAACGCGAGTTCTCCTCGCTCGATACCGAACGCCTGTCGCGCCTCAGAGAATAAGGATGGCCGTCTATCTCATCATCGTTCCGCTCATCGGCGCGCTGGCCGCGTTCCTGCTGCCGTCGGATCGTCCGCGGCCGTGGATCGTGGCGATCGTGGCCGTGCTCCACCTGGCGCTCGCGGCGGCGGTGATCGCGAACGGTGAAGCCGGTCTGGCGTCGGAGTGGCTGCGTTTCGATGCGCTCGGCCGGCTGGTGCTTCTCATCGTGTCGACCCTTTTCTGCATCTGTGCGCTCTACTGCATCGGCTATCTCCGCCTGCGGGCGGAGCGGCCGAACCGGATCTTCTGCACGGCGCTTCTCTTTTTCCTGGCCATGACCAGCCTCGTCGCACTGGCCCAGCACCTCACGATCCTCTGGGTGGCGATGGAGGCGACGACGCTGGCGACCGCGGTGCTCCTCTATTTCAATCAAAACCAGCGATCGCTGGAGGCGACCTGGAAGTACCTCATGATCGGCTCGGTCGGCATCGCCCTGGCGCTGCTCGGCACGCTGTTCCTCGCCTATGGCGCCCGCCTCGGCATCGGCGAGCCGACGCTGCTCTTCCGCGATCTCGTCAAAGGGGCGGCGCACCTTCCGGCTCCCTGGGTAAGGACCGCGTTCGTCTTCCTCCTCGTCGGCTACGGCACGAAGATGGGACTGGCGCCGCTCCACACGTGGAAGCCGGATGCGTACGGCGAAGCACCCGGTGTGGTCGGCGCGCTTCTTGCGGGCGGCATGACCACGTGCGCCTTTCTGGCGCTGCTCCGCGTCTACCGCATCGCCGACGCGGCGGGGCTGGGGGGCTTCGCGCGCCAGCTCCTGGTCGTCTTCGGCCTGCTCTCCATGGCTACCGCCGCGGCGTTCATGGTCGGCCAGCGCGACTTCAAGCGGCTGCTCGCATACTCCAGCGTCGAGCACATGGGCATCCTCGTGCTCGGTATCGGGATCGGCGGCGCCGGGATCTTCGCGGCGCTCCTGCACACGGTCAACAACGCGCTGACGAAGGGGGTGCTCTTCCTCGCGGCAGGAAACATCCATCGCGCCTTCAAGAGCAAGCGGCTGGAGGATGTGACCGGAGCGCTGCGGCGCCTGCCGATTTCCGCCGGCCTCTTTCTGGCCGGCTTCTTCGCCATCACCGGCTCGCCTCCGTTCGGGCCATTCGTGAGCGAGCTGTCGGTCCTCACGGCCGCGATGGACAGGCACCGCTACGTCGTCGCCGCGCTCTATCTGATTCTTCTCGCTGTCATCTTCATCGGAATGGGAAGCACCGTGCTCGCGGTGGTGCAGGGAGTACCGCCCGAGGACGCCGAAGGGCGCAGCTTCCGCGAGTCGGCGTTCAAGACCGTTCCCATCATCGTGAGCCTCGCGCTCGTGGTCATGATGGGCGTCTGGATTCCGGGTTGGATCCTGACGCTCCTCCACGCCGCGGCGCGGCTCTTGGGAGGCTCCTGATGAACGGCGCGCTCCTCACGCGGCGCAACGCCGAACCGGCACCGCTTGCCGATGTGCCGCTCGTCCCGTTCGCAGCGTTCCGCACCGCCATCCTCGATGCTGTCCGCGACGATTGCCGTGTCGCGTCGTACTTCGCGCGGACCGTTGTGGATGGAATCGAGCTGGTGGCGGTCCTTGCGGACGACACCAGGAGCGAGCTCGGTTTCGTCCGCACCCGCATCACCGAGGATCGCTTCGAGTCGCTGACGCCAGAGTGTCCGCAGGTCCAGCTCTTCGAACGTGAGATCGCCGAGCAGTACGGCGTCGAGCCGGTTGGCCATCCGTGGCTGAAACCGGTCCGATTCCAGCAGTCGTGGCGTCCGGGGCACCAGCTCTTCGGTGATCCGGTGCCGGGAGTGACGGACTTCTTCCGCGTGGAGGGCGACGAAGTTCACGAGGTTGCGGTCGGGCCGGTACACGCCGGCGTGATCGAGCCGGGCCACTTCCGCTTCCAGTGCCACGGCGAGCATGTCTTCCATCTCGAGATCGCCCTCGGCTACCAGCACCGCGGGATCGAGCGCGCGCTCATCGGCGGACCGACCGCGAAGACCATCCACTACATGGAGACGGCCTCCGGCGACTCGACCATCGGCCACACGCTCGCATATGCCCAGGCAATCGAAGCATTGACGGGCACCAGAGTCCCGGCCCGTGCGCAGGTGCTGCGCGGCATCGCCCTCGAGCTCGAACGGCTCGCCAATCACACCGGAGACCTAGGTGCGCTGAGCGGCGACGTCGCCTACTTGCCCGCGGCGGCATCCTGCGGCCGCACCCGCGGCGATTATCTGAACCTCACCGCGGAGCTTTGCGGCTCGCGCTTCGGCCGGGGCTTCGTCCGCCCGGGCGGAGTGCAGTTCGACCTTCCCGCCGATCGGATCGCCACGCTCACGGAACGGTTGCAGGCCGCGACCCGGGACACCGTCGCGTCGGCCGGGCTCCTCTGGACGACACCGAGTGTCATCGAGCGCTTCGAGAACACCGGGGCCATCGAGACGGATGTCTGCGACGAGATCGGGATGGTGGGCGTGGCGGCGCGCGCCTGCGGCCGAAGCATCGACGTCCGCCACGATTTTCCCTTCGGCATCTACCGCTTCGTGCACATCCCGGTGATGACCGCCCATCACGGTGACGTCAACTCGCGTGCGTTCGTTCGTTGGCTGGAGTTGCAGCGTTCCGCCGATTTCGTCGCGCGGCAACTGCACACGCTCCCGGCGACGCCGATCCGTAGGGACGTATCAGGATCACCTGCGCCTGAGACGATCGTCGCCTCTCTCACCGAAGGATGGCGCGGTGAGATCTGTCATGTCGCCATCACCGATGCCGAGGGGCGGTTCGCCCGCTACAAGATCACCGACCCGTCGTTCCACAACTGGTTCGGTCTGGCGCTCGCTCTACGCAACGGCCAGATCTCCGACTTCCCGCTCTGTAACAAGAGCTTCAACCTGTCGTACTGCGGACACGACTTGTGAAAGGCAGAAGGATGAAGGCAGAAGGCAGAAGGTTTCGCGGCGATTCTAAATCTCGAGGAAAGGTGAAACAGACGCAGATCACTTCTGCCTTCTGCTTTCTGCCTTCTGCCTTCTTATGTTGAAAGCATTGCTGGCACGCGCGCGACAGGGCCATCGGACGATGGTTTATCCGGACGGGCCGCCCCCGCCGTTGCCGGCGCACTTCCGCGGGGTTCCGCGCATCGATCCCACCCGCTGCCCGGACGGTTGCCGCGTCTGTGCCGACGCCTGTCCGACGAACGCCATCACCGTCGCCGGCGGCACCGTTTCCCTCGACCTCGGCCGATGCATCTTCTGCCCGGAGTGCGAATCGGCCTGTCCGGAGGGGGCCATCACCTTCACCGATGACTATCGCCTGGCCACCCGCACGCGCGTGGATCTCCAACTTCTGGCGGGCGAAGAGCAAAAACTGGCCGATGCACTCGATGCCAGGCTTCGCCGTCTGTTCGGACGGTCGCTCAAGCTTCGCGTCGTCAGTGCCGGCGACTGCAACGGCTGCGCCTCCGACGTCAACGTCCTCGGCACGATCGGCTGGGACATCGGCCGCTTCGGTATCCAATACGTAGCCTCTCCGCGTCATGCCGACGGGATGATCGTCATGGGACCGGTCACGGAGAACATGCGGCTGGCGGTGCGCAAGACGTACGACGCCATCCCCGCCCCGAAGATCGTGATCGCCGTCGGCGCGTGCGCAATCTCGGGCGGCATTTACGCCGGTCATCCCGAACAGCAGGACGGCGTTGCAGGCATGCTCCCCGTCGATCTCTTCATCCCCGGCTGCCCCCCGCACCCCCTCACCATCCTTGACGGATTCCTTCGGCTCCTTGGGCGGATCGAGGGTGTTGGCGGAACGTAAGCGGTTTACAGTCAGACGTCTCGCTGGCGCTCCTGGGACCGCGGGCGTCTCGACCGCGTTACTTGGCAGGATACTGCTCGACGGGCGCGCGAGACGCCCGCGCTCCCAGGCGGCCGGCCAGGCACCAGTGGCGCCCTCCCCCAAACACATGACGCGATCCCCTGCGGTTGGGGGATGGAGCTTCGTGACGCGGAAGATCATCGTCGGTGCATGCAAAAGGAGAAGTCATGAGCATGCATCGGGGGCGACTCAGCCTCGTGTGTTTTCTGTCGACGGTAGTGGTCTCTTTCCTCATCGTTCCTTCAGCGAGTGCGATTCCGGCGTTTGCTCGTAAGTACGAGACATCCTGCCAGACCTGCCACACCGGCTTTCCGAAGCTGAATCCGTTCGGCGAGGCCTTTCGGCTCAACGGCTATCGCATGCCGAAGGAAACCGAGGAACAGATCAAGATCAAGCCGGTCAGTCTTGGCGCCGAGGCGTACAAGAAGATGTGGCCGAGAGCGATCTATCCGAGCGATCTCCCCGGACAGGTGCCGCTTGCTTTGAACGTGAAGATGGCCAGTGTCTATGCATCGTCGCTCGATGACACCGGCCATGCGATCGTGCACAACGACTTTCAATTTCCGCAGGAAGCGAATCTCTTCGCCGGTGGCACTCTCGGCGAGCACATGAGCTTTCTTGGCGAAGTCACCTGGTCCGAGAACCCGGACGGCAGCAGCTCCACCGAGATCGAGCGCATGCATCTACAGGCGGGATCGTTCATCGGGCCCGAGCACCTGTTCAACATCAAGATCGGCAAGTTCGCGGCTGACCTCGACGATGGGTTCCATGAGATGTGGTTGTCGACCGATAACGGCGTCGACAATCTATTCAGTTTCAATCCGATCGGATTGCACGGCGGGACCGGGCTCTCCGATTCGGGCGCTATCAGTCTTCCGGTGAACGTGAAGGGAATCGAGTTGTACGGGGTCGGCGCGCACCGCTTCTTTTACACCGTTGGCGTCGTCAACGGCCTCGGTCCCTCCGCCAGTGGCAATGTGGACGGCAACGCCAGCAAGGACGTCTATGCGCGTGCCGACTACAAGTTCGGTGGAATGGGGCTCGACGGCGATACGACCGGGGTGACGTTGCCGCCGGAAAACTGGAGGGAGCGGTCGTTCCGCGTCGGCGTTCTCGGGTATCACGGCAACGGACGTGGTGTCGATTTTCCGATCACTGACGATACCGGCGCCACCGTGAATGTTCAGGATCGCACCTTCAACCGCGCCGGGCTCTTCGCCTCCTGGTATTACGACGATCTCAATGTCTTCGGCGTGGCCATGAGCGGGCGGGACCGCCTCGACACGTTCGCAGCGGATGGATCACTTTCCAATGCGCAGAGCCTCCGCTACAGCAGTTGGTTCGTCCAATCGGATTACGTAATCCTGCCGCCACTGCAAGCATCGCTCCGGTATGAAAGCGTTACGCCGCCCGGCGCGGCCGACGTCAAGTCGCTTCGTGCACTCAATGTCGGCCTGAGCTACTTCTTCTACGCCAACGTCAAGACGATGGTCGAGTATCGGCGCGATCTGCGCGAATCGAAGAACTATCAACTCTCGACCATCCTCCGCTTCGCCTTCTGACCACACTCTGACAAGGAGATCTTCATGAAAGTCGTTATCGCATCGCTCATCGCACTCGTGGCTCTGCCGCTCATGGCCGGGGATATTCACGGCAAGGTCGCCGCGCACGGCGTCCGTAACTCCGCCGACGCCATCGTCTACGTCGACAAGATCGCGGGGAAGACATTCCCGCCGCCCGCGGCGCACGCGAAGATCGATCAGAAAAACATGCAGTTCACGCCGAAGGTGTTGACGGTCGTGGTTGGCACCACGGTCGATTTTCTCAACTCCGACGCCGTTCTCCACAACGTCTTCTCGCCCGACGCCTGTGCCGATAAGTTCAACCTCGGCACGTGGCCGCAAGGGCAGGTGAAAAGCTTCACCTTCAAGAAGGAGTGCTTCGCCTCGCTCCTGTGCAAAGTCCATTCGGAGATGGAGGGTTTCGTGGCCGTGCTGCCGACGCCGTACTTCGCCGTGACCGGGGCCGACGGCTCGTATCACATCAAAGACGTTCCTGACGGGACGTACACGGTGAAGGTGTGGCATCCGAAGCTGAAGGCGGCTACCAAGAGCGTCACCGTGAAAGGCGCGACCGAGGCGAATTTCGAAATCGCGAAGTGAGCCATGAGCGGCGCCGAGCACAATCAGGAGTGGCTGGAGCGTAACTTCCCGTGCAAACAGGCTTGTCCTGTCCATACGGAAGCCGGGAAGTACGTGACCCTGATTGCGCAGGGGCGCTTCCGCGAAGCGTACGCGGTCGCCCGCAGACCGAACCCCCTTGCATCGATCTGCGGGCGCATCTGCGCCGCTCCCTGCGAGGCGGTCTGCCGCCGCGGTGAGATCGATGCGCCGATCTCGATCCGTGCCCTCAAACGCTTCGTCACCGAGAAGTTCGGCGTGGAGAGCATGCTCGACTTCTCGGTACTCACTGAAATCTACGGCGACCGCACCAATCGCTATCCGGAGAAAGTGGCCATCATCGGCTCCGGTCCGGCCGGTCTGGCCTGCGCGCACGATCTGGCCCTTCTTGGCTATCACGCCACGATCTTCGAAGCCGCGCCCGTTGCCGGCGGAATGCTTCGGCTCGGCGTTCCCGAATACCGTCTGCCGCGCGCACTGATTCAGCTCGAGATCAACGCCATCCTCTCGCTCGGCGTGGAGCTGAAGACAAACGTCCGCATCGGGAAAGACCTCACCCTCTCGCAACTGAAGGCCGACGGATACGCGGCCATCTTCCTCGGTGTCGGCTCGATGAAGAGCCGTGAGCTGGCCATCGAAGGGCTCGACCTCGACGGCGTGCTCCGCGGCATCGATTATCTGCTCAACATCAACCTTGGCTACAAGGTGGAGATGGGGAAGAAGGTCATCGTGATCGGAGGCGGCAACGTTGCCGTCGACGTGGCCCGCACGGCGGCGCGCGGGGGCGAGCAGACCAACATGCAGCGCAACCTCTCGATCGTGCAGGCCATGGATGTGGCGCGCAGCGCGGTCCGTTTCGGCGCGCGCGATGTCACCGTCTGCTGCCTGGAGTCGGAGAGCGAGATGCCCGCCGCGAAGGACGAAGTGGACGAGGCCTCGATCGAAGGAATCCGCTTCGCCTACCGGCTCGGCCCCAAACGGATCGTCGGCGCGAACGGTGTGGTCACCGGCGTCGAATTCCTGCGCGTGGCGCGCGTCTTCGACGAGAGCGGGCGTTTCGACCCGAAGTACACCGAGGGGTCGGAGACGATCATCGATGCCGACACCGTGATCGTGGCCATCGGCCAGACCGGCGACTTCGCATTCCTCCAGCCGGAGGACGGCGTGGCCACCCGCGGCGGGCGGATCATCATCGACCCCGACACGCTGGCCACCACCGCTCCCAGTATCTTCGCCGGCGGTGACGCCGCCTTCGGGCCGCGCATCGCCATCAGCGCGGTGGCGGATGGCAAGCGCGCCGCGAAATCGATCGACACGCTGCTGCGGGGGGAGCCCCGCGCCAGCGACGACACATCCGTCGAGGTCATCATCGAGCCGCGTTGGGATCGCGAGCTCGACTTCGAAGGGATCCCGCGTCAGAAGCCCCCTTCGCGGCCGCTGGCCCGGCGCATCGGCATCGCCGAGGTCGAGGAATGCTTCAGTGAACACGCGGCGCGGCGCGAGGGAAGCCGGTGTCTGCGCTGCTGGACCAACACGATCTTCGATCAGAACGCCGCCGCGGGGACGGAATGCATCCTCTGCGGCGGCTGCCAGGACATCTGTCCCGAGCACTGCATCGCCATCGTCCCCGCGGCGCGCGTGATCTCGCTGCCGGCTGATGCCATCGAGCTCGCGCCGATCCTCCTCGAGAACCGTTGGGTGGGCTCCGTGATGCTCAAGAACGAAGAGGTCTGTATCCGCTGCGGTCTCTGCGCGGTGCGCTGTCCCGTGGGGACCATCACCATGCGCAGCTTCCACCGAAAGGAGAGCGACGTTGCCTGAGCTGGAAGGATTGTTTGGTTCCGAGGAAGAGGAGGCTCCGACGCGCCGCGACTTCTTCACGCAGATCGGCGTGGGAGCCTGCGCCGTCGCCGCCGTCGCCTCCGGCATCGTGACCCTCGACTATCTCGAGCCGAAAGTGCTTTTCGAACCGCCGACGACGTACGTGGCCGGTTCGCCGCTCGACTTCGCTCCCGGCGTGGTCATCCCCAACCAGGAGAAGAAGGCCTTCGTGATCGGCGCGGCCAACGGTGTCTATGCGCTGTCCGCCGTCTGCACGCACCTCGGTTGCATCACTCGCTACAAATCCGATGAGGGAGTCATTGCCTGCCCCTGTCACGGCAGCCGCTTCGATCTCGAAGGGAACGTCGTGCACGGACCAGCCCCCCGTCCGCTGCCGTGGCTCGACGTCAGCAAGGACGCGAATGGCAATCTCGTCGTCGACACCGGCGTGGTCATCACGCGCGGAAAGGTGTTCCGGCCATGACCGTCGGGGAGTGGGTTCGCAACACCTCTGTCTACCGGTCGGTGATCCGGCACGGCGTCGCGCCGACGAATCGCAACCGATCGCTGATCATCTTCGAGAACCTCTTTCTCCACGTTCATCCGGTGAAGGTGCGGGAGAAGACGCTTCGTTTCACACACACCTTCTGGCTCGGCGGCATCACGCTGGCCACCACGATCATCCTGGTGGCCACGGGCATCCTGCTGATGTTTTATTACCACCCGTCCGTGCCGCAGGCGTATCGCGACATGAAGGAGCTGCAGTACGTCGTCGACAACGGCGTCTTTCTGCGCAATCTCCACCGCTGGTCGGCTCACCTGATGGTGTTTTCTGCCTTCCTGCACATGCTGCGCGTCTTCTACCATCGCGCTTACCGGCCGCCGCGCCAGTTCAACTGGGTTGTGGGAGTGGTGCTGCTGCTCCTGACATTGTTGCTGTCGTATACGGGCTACCTGCTGCCGTGGGACCAGCTCGCGTTCTGGGGGGTCTCGGTCGGAACGAACATGGCCAAGCAGGCGCCGCTGGTCGGGGAGCGCGTCCGCTTCTTCCTCCTCGGCGGCAACATCGTCTCGGAGAACGCGCTGCTCCGGTTCTACGTGCTGCACTGCGTCGTCCTGCCGGTGGCGCTTCTGCTCCTCATCTCCGTTCACATCTGGCGTGTGCGGAAGGATGGGGGAGTGCAGGGGCCGCCAGACGACGAGAGGAGATTGCCGTGACCACACCGATCGAGATCATCGACTCGGAGGATCCTCTCGCCAATCCCTGGCGCGTCGCGCTCGTGCGTCCGGATGGGCGTCCGGCCGTTCACGAGACCGACGAGCGCTACGTGATGACGTTTCCGCACCTGATCCTGCGCGAGATCATCCTTTTCCAGGTCGTGGTGATCGTTCTCTCGCTCGCGGCCATCCTTTTCAACGCGCCGTTGGAGAGCATCGCCAATCCGGTGGAGACGCCGAATCCGGCCAAGGCGCCGTGGTACTTCCTAGGCCTTCAGGAGTTGCTGCATTACTTTCCGCCGGTCGTCGCCGGCGTACTGCTGCCGGCGCTGGTCGGCATCTGCCTGGTGGTCATTCCGTACTGGCGCGTCAATCTCGAAGGAGCGCCGCTCTGGGCGACGCCGTCGCGATGGAAGGCTCCGGCGATTGCTGCGTCGGTCATCCTGCTGACGATTCTCTTCGCCGGGTTCAACTGCTGGCCGATCGTCATTCCGACCGTCATCGTCGGCGTGGCTATGTTCGCGGCGCGGGCCGCGCGCGGTAGCCGCCGCGGGCAGTGGTTGTGGGGCGTCACGCTGCCGGAATGGATCATGACGTGGTTCGTCGTCATCGCCGTCGTGCTGACCGTGATCGGAACGTTCTTCCGGGGACCAGGCTGGATGTGGGTCTGGCCGTGGATGGACGCACCCCGAGGATGAGGAGGCCGATGTGACGCTGCGACGACTCTTCGCCTTCTCGAGCCTTGCGTTCCTCATCGTTCTGGCCTTTTCGCCTGTGAAGAACGCGCTGCGGCCTTACCGGGCGCTGCAACGCCAGTTTCGCCTCGAGGGAATTGCGCGCGCGTCGAGCGCGAAGGCGAGTGAGATGTACGCCTCCCGTCCGATTGCCATCGAGCAGATCTGGCTTCCGGAGCTGAACGACCGCGTCGATCGCTGTACGACCTGTCACCTCGGCGTTGCCGACGCCGCCATGACCAGCGCGCCGCAGCCGTTCCGCACCCATCCACCGACCTTCCATACGCCGCAGGACATCCAACGCTTCGGATGCACTGCCTGCCACGGCGGGGAGGGGCTGGCAACGGATCAAGCCGACGCGCATGGAACCTCGCCCGATGCCACCACGCCGATCCTGCCCACCGATTTCATCGAGGCGGGATGCGGACGCTGCCATGACGCCGACACTGTACGCGACGCGCCGATGCTCTCGAGCGGTCGCGCGCTGATGGTGAAGTCGAACTGCTTCGCCTGCCACAAAGCCCGCGGGCACGAGGACTTCCGAGCCGACGCCCCATCGCTCGACACGCTGCCGACGAAAACCGGCGCCGAGTGGCTGCGGCGCTGGCTGAGCGATCCGAAGGCGGTCGACGCCAACGCCACCATGCCGAACTTCCAGCTCACCGCCGACGACATCAAGGTTCTGTCGCACTATCTCTTCGGCCGCACCGTTCCGCCGCAACTGCAGCACGCCATCGATCTGGCAGGAGCCGAGCCTCCCGGCGACTCCGCACGCGGCAAGACTCTCTTCGCCGAATCGCGATGCATCTCCTGTCACACGGTCGACGGCAAGGGGAACGGTTCCGCTCCGGAGCTGGGGAAGATCGCCTCGCGCGCCTCGCGCGGCTGGCTGATCGCCTTCGTCCGCGATCCGCAGGCGTTCTATCCGCAGACGCGCATGCCGCGGTACTCGTTCACCGACGCGGACGTGCGCGACGTCGTGGCCTGGTTCGAAGACGAGCTGCGGGACTTCGACGCGCCGGCGAACATCCTCGTGCCCCTGCGCGTCAATCAGACCTTCGCCGAAAAAGGAGAAAAACTCTTCAAGAGCGCCGGTTGCTTCGCCTGTCACGGCGGGATGAAGGAAGGGGAGCGGTTCGGCCCCGATCTCTATGGCACCGGCGAGCGAAAGGCCACGTCGCTGGACTTCGGCAAGCGCACCGATCTGCCGCGGACGCTCGCGGCGTGGCTGACGGCGAAAATCAGCTCACCCAGGTCGTTCGCCCCCGGCCTGAAGATGCCAACCTTCGCCTTTGATGCCGCGCAGAAACGCGCCATCGTCACGGCGCTGCTGGCCATCCCCTCCACTCCCGTTCCCGAGGCCTATCACTCGGCGCCGCCGCAGCAGGCCGCCATCGTTCCGGCCGGGGCGGTCGGCGAGATCATGTCGCGCTATCGCTGCCTCTCCTGCCATCAGGTCGGCAGCCGAGGAGGCGACATCTCGACGGCGCCGTTGACCTTCGAGGGAAGCAAAGTCAATCGCGACTGGCTGGTCCGCTATCTGGCCGTGCCGTACTCGATCCGGCCGATCATCGCCGAGCGGATGCCGGTCCTGAAGGTCTCGAAGGAAGAGGCCGCGCTTCTGGCGGATGCCATCGCCATGATCTACGTCGATCCGTCGACGCCCGACGACCCGTTCGCAGGCCGTCCCGCGTCGGATCGCGATGCTGCCGAGGGAGAGCGGCTGTACACGACGTTCGGCTGCCGGTCGTGTCACATCATCGGCAAGAACGGAGGGTATTACGGGCCTCCGTTGACGGAGACCCACGCCCGCCTGAAGCCGGGCTGGGTCTTCCGCTTCCTGCAGAACCCGCAGCGCTGGCGCGCAGACGTCCGCTGCCCGAACTACGGGATGACCGACACCGATGCGCTGCGCCTGACCGCGTATCTCGAGACGCTCGCCGAGGCGCCGGCGGCAGGGAAGGTGGCCGCGAAATGAGACGACGCATCCTGCTGCTCGCGGTCATTCTTCTTCTTTGCGCGGCGTCGTGCCGCCGCGCGAATCGCCCTGCGTCCGCCGCCGCCGTCCCCCGGCCGAGCCAGTACGAGCTGCGGCTCGGCAAAGAGGTCTATCAGAGCTACTGCATCGGATGCCACGGCGATAGCGGCGCCGGCGACGGTTTCAATGCCTTCAGCCTCGATCCCCACCCGCGCGACCTCGGCGATCCCGCATTCCAGAAAGGGAAGTCGAACGCTGATCTCGCCGACGCCATCCGGCGAGGCGGTGCCGGTGTGGGACTGACCAGCCTCATGCCGCCGTGGGGTCACACTCTCGACGACCGGCACATCGACGCCGTGGTGCTGTATATCCGGTCTCTACGCCGCTAGGTCGGCACGGCCCAGCGTTGGTGCCCAAGGCTCCATCAACAGGGGCGCAGAGCGTTGTACCGCGCAGACGAATCTGTGCGGTGGAAGAGTGTGCAAAAGAGGACATCGAGGATGGCGACCGCGCGGTCTATACTGCCTTTGATCAGGCGGAATTTATCGTGGCGATAGTCGTCACGACCCCTGGACGGACGGTACTCTTTGAACCTGGCAGCTCGTGATGATGAGCTCGCGCAACTGTTTCAGTCGCTCGAGCAATCCCCTGACCCCGTCTTCGTCACGGATCGTACCAACCACATCGTTTTCTGGAACGACGCCGCTCGGCTGATGCTCGGCTTTACCGCCGACGAAGCCGTCGGCGGCCACTGCGATCGTCTCCTCGGCGGCAGCGACCCATTCGGCAACCGCTATTGCACCGACGAATGTCCGATCATGCGTATCGCCAACCGCGGTGAGATCGTACGCAATTTCTCTCTCAATCTGCGCACGAAGGAGAGTCAGCACGTCGTCACCCAGGTGAGCGTCCTCCAGCTTCGTGCCGGCGCACCCGACGACTACTACCTCGTGCACCTGCTCCGCGCGAACGCGGATACTACGGAGCCGCACACGACCCGCGAACCAGCAAGCACTTCCCGGCCGCACCTCGTGGCCGCCCGCGAATCGATCGACGTCCGCGCGCGCAAACTGACCAGCCGTGAAGTCGAGGTGCTGGGCATGCTCGCCGCCGGCCGCAGCACCCCCGAGATCGCCGAGCGCCTGCACATCTCCCAACTCACAGCCCGCAGCCATATCCAGAACATCCTTGAGAAGCTGGAGGTGCACTCCAAGGTGGAGGCGGTAGCGTTCGCGTTCCAGAAGAATCTGATCTGATTCAAAGGCTTCCACCACAGAGGCACAGAGAACACAGAGACGAAAGGATGAATCAAATGCGCATTCATCCTTCATCCTTCAGATTTCCTCCTTTGGTCTCTGTGTCCTCTGTGCCTCCGTGGTGAAAGCTTTTCGTATGGCCGACGATGCCGGCGGCGCGCACTGCTACACTCCGTGCCTCGCGAATGATCCCGGAACACTTGCGCAGGTCATTCACCCCGGCCACCCTGCAAACCCTCGAGAAACACGCCGACAGGCTGGTCGTGACCTCTCCGCTTTTCTTCCGGTCGGCGTACGCGGCGAACGTCACCGAAAACCGCCGGCGGAGCTACATGGCGGTTGTCGTCGTGAATGCCACCGGAGTTTCGCAAGCACGTTGCACCTGCCTGCCGGAGATGCCGGTCGACAACCTCTGCTGGCACATCGGCGCGATGCTGAATCATTGCGCCGATCCCGATGGCGTCCTGCTGGCGGAACGTTTCGAGTCGAGCCTCTGGCGTGCTGTCGGCTTCGAGCTGGCCGCTGAGGGGCGTCCGCTCGCGATCGACGCCGAATCCGACCCGCGGGAGGCGCTTCTGCGCAAGCTCACCATGACCAGTCAGGAAGGGGAGCTTCTGAAGCGCGGCGCTGCCTCGGCACGCCTCCGTTGGGAGGCTTCGCCCTGGTATCGCTGGGCGCGCGGCATGTTCTCCCGTTTTCCGGACGGGGAGGGAGTCCGTATCGAGCAACGCAACGACCGTTTTCACCTGATCGCCGGCGAGGCCACGGTGGCGTTGCCGCCAAGCGCCGTCGAACACGTCATCACGGCTCGTGGAGGGACGGTCGCGGCGGCCGGCAGTTTCGAGGTCGCGCCTCTGTCCCTCACCCCGTCGCTGCGCATCGAGCTGACGGCCGAGCGGGCATTGCGGTTCATCCCAGTGTTGATCGAGGGGACGACGGTTCATCTCCGCGAGACTCTGCCTCGGTTCGGGAAGTTCTTTTTCCTGCAGGGACGCTTTGCCTCGGCAGTCGCCGTCTCTCCCATGTTCGCCGAGCGAGGCAAGACGGAACAGACATCAATGTTCGATGCTCGGCCCTCATCCGGACTCCCTCTCGACCGCGAGACGGTGATCGCCGAGGAGGACGCCTTCGCCTTCATCGAAGCGCACCGCGAGGAGCTCGCGCGGATGCCGGCCTCTCTGGCACCGGACGTCGTTCGCAACGCCCAGCCGCACCGGCTCGACGGCGAGGTCGTGTTCGACTTCGCGCCGGCCGCGGGCAAGCTGCTCGACGTCGATATCGTCTTCGAGGCTGGCGGGGCTGTCGTGCACGCGGGCGAGCTGGCTCTGGCGCGGCGCGCCGGCGTTCGTGCGCTGGTGCGCGGAAACATCTGGATCGATGTCGCTGACGAGCAGCTCGAGTGGCTTGATGGCGCGACGATTGGACCGCGCGGCCACGTGCTGGTCACGAAACTCGAGCTCCTGCGCATCCGCGGCTCGCTGCGCGGCAAGGCCGTCTTCCGCGGCGATCCTTCCTGTCAGCAGATATTCCGGGTATTCGACGAGCTCCCCGGCGCCGGCGATGCGCCGTCGCCCGCGGCGTTCGGCATGGACCTTTATGGTTACCAGCAGACCGGTTATCACTGGCTTTGGCTTCTCCAGCAGAACGGCTTCGGCGCTCTTCTCTGCGACGACATGGGCCTCGGCAAGACGCACCAGGCCATCGCCCTCATCCGCGCCGTTACGCTGACGAATCCGGGAGCGCGCGTGCTCGTGGTCTGCCCGACTTCGGTGCTCGATCACTGGCGGGAGAAGCTGGCGCGCTACGACGCCGGGCCGGACGTTACGCTGACGTCGTACGGCATGGTTCGCAGCCGCATCGAGCAGTTTCGCGGGCATCGCTTCGACCTCCTCGTGCTCGATGAGATGCAGATGATCAAGAATGCCGACACCGCCACTCATCAGATGCTGCGGTCCATCGACGCGCGCATCGCCATCGGCCTGACCGGCACGCCAATCGAGAATCACGAGGGCGAGCTGATGACGCTGCTCGACGTCGTGGTGCCGGGATACCTGTCGCGCCGCGTAGAGAATCGGGCCACGTTGCAGCGGCTGGTGCGCCCGTTCGTCCTTCGCCGCACCAAGCAGCAGGTGCTGACCGAGCTGCCTCCGAAGATCGTCGACAAGCGCCACTGCGAGCTGACACCGGAGCAGCGGACGCTTTACCGGCGCGTGATCGAGGCGCGTGCGAAACCGTTACGAGCGCAGCTCCGGGCCGGGGCGGCCGTGTCGTACGTGCACGTCTTCGCAGCCCTCAACTACCTCAAGCAGATCTGCAATCACCCCGCCTCGGCCGGCGGCGGCTTTGACGACGCCAACGTGACCTCGGGTAAGTGGGAGCTCTTTCTGGAGCTGCTCGATGAGTGCATGAGCAGCGGTCTGAAGGTGGTCGTCTTCAGCCAGTACCTGAAAATGCTGGAGCTCATCGAGTGCGAGCTGCAGCGCCGTGATGTCGGTTTCGCCTCCATCAAGGGGACGACGCATGCGCGCGGTGCCGAGATCGCCCGTTTCCGCGACGATCCCGACTGCCGCGTCTTCACCGCCAGCCTCCGCGCCGGCGGCCTCGGCATCGATCTCACCAGCGCCTCGGTGGTCATCCACTACGACCGCTGGTGGAATCAGGCCCGCGAGGATCAGGCCACCGACCGCGTTCACCGCCTCGGCCAGAGCAAGGGTGTGCAGGTGATCAAGCTGATCACCCGAGGCACGGTCGAAGAGAAGATCGACGCCCTGATCGCCCGCAAGGCCCAACTGGCCGACGACGTCATCCGCGCCGACGATCCGTCGCTGGTCAAGCAGTTCACGGTGGAGGAGCTGGAGGAGTTGCTCGAGGAGTAAGGGGGGCTCTTCATTCACTTGCACCTCCGTGTGCCGGCTGATAACTGCCCGGTACGGAGCGCATTGCGATGGCAACGCGGTTCCAGCTATTGATGGTGACGATGGCCCACGTCAGGTTCACGATCTCCGTCTGCGTGAAGTGCGCGGACACTTCTTCGAAGACGGCATCCGGCACGTGGCCGCGGCTTACGAGCGTGACGGATTCGGTCCAGGCCAGTGCCGCGCGCTCGCGCGCTGTGTAGAACGGCGTTTCCCGCCAGGCATCCAGAGCGTAGATGCGCTGTTCGCTCTCACCCAGGACACGCGCATCCTTTGTGTGCATATCGAGGCAGTACGCGCACCCGTTGATCTGGGATGCCCGGATCTTGATCAGCTCCAGCAGCGCCGGCTCCAGCGCGCATTGCCGGACGTAGCTTTCCAGGTCGAGCATCGCTCGATATCCGCCCGGCGCCAGTTTCGCGTAGTCCAATCGGGATTCCATGTGACCTCCAGGTTCCATGATGTCAGCTCAATCTCATGGATGCACAGCCGAGAGGCCGTGTCTGCGCCAGCTTCGAACGCTCTACACGGCAGGGTCGATTGCAAGAGGTATCAAGTCACGAAATAGACCGCATGTTCCGCATCATTCCCCGAGGATACGGTGGCCGCCCCGGAGAGCGGGCATCCTGCCTGCTCCCGGCGCGGCGTCTCGCCCGACGGGGGGGGCGAAGGTGAACGTAACTGATGGGCAAAAACGACGGCAGCGTTGTTTCAGGGCATGGAGCGCCGTAGATGGTCACCACTTGCGTTGGCGTTCGTCCCCACCGTCGGGCGAGACGCCACGCCGGGAGCAGGCAGGGATGCCCGCTCTACAAGGCGGTGTCGATTACAAGAGGTGGTGCCAAGTCACGAAGTAGACCGCATGTTCCGCATCATTCCCCGAGGATACGGTGGCATCGCGCGGAGAGCGGGCATCCTTGCCTGCTCCCGGCGCGGCGTCTCGCCCGACGGTGGGGACGACAGTGAACGTAACTGTTGGGCAAAAATTGACGGCATTGTTGTTAATAACGCGGATGGGGATGGGCCGCCGTTTATTGCCCAACATTTGCGTTCGCGTTCGTCCCCACCGCCGGGCGAGACGCCACGCCGGGAGCAGGCGAGACGCCCGCTCTACAAGGCGGTGTCGATTACAAAAGGTGGTGCTAAGTCACGAAGTAGACCGCATGTTCCGCATCATTCCCGAGGATACGGTGGCATCGCGCGGAGAGCGGGCATCCTGCCTGCTCCCGGCGCGGCGTCTCGCCCGACGGGGGGGGCGAAGGTGAACGTAACTGATGGCAAAAACGACGGCAGCGTTGTTTCAGGGCATGGAGCGCCGTAGATGGTCACCACTTGCGTTGGCGTTCGTCCCCACCGTCGGGCGAGACGCCACGCCGGGAGCAGGCAGGGATGCCCGCTCTACAAGGCGGTGTCGATTACCTCGGGGTTGGTGCCGGTGAAGGGCCAGTTCTCCAGGCCCGCGGCGATGGGGTTGCCGAGGACGTAGTTGATCGTGCGTTCCAGTTCCTTGGAGTCGCGGATGCAGCGGTCGAAGCCTTCGGCCTGCCAGAGCGTGCCGGTTCGGCCGAGGAGTTTGTTGATCTCCTTGCTCGTGAATCCCTTGATCGAATGCTGGATGCTGCTCAGGTTGTGTCCGTCCATGCACGACAGGACGGCGTGCGCGTGATTGGGCATGACGCACCAGGCGTGGAGCCGATAACGAACGCCGTCAAAGAACTTCAGACTGTCGGCAACGATCCGGGCCGCGCGCTGGTCTCGTAGCAGGCATTCACCGGCGTGTTGATCGAGAAACCGTTCACAGGCATCGATGAGTGCGGCATCGAGCATCCGCTGTTCGGCGAAGGTCGCGCTCCCGCGGAGCCGGCAAATGTTTGCGCGCTCCGCATCGCGCTCGCCGCGAAACCGCGCCATGACTTCCGACGGAAGAGCGTCGAACAGGTGCCAGGTCACGAAGTAGATCGCATGTTCCGCATCCCAGTGCGGCAAGCGTGCTCTCTTTCGGACTTTAACTACACCCAGATCATATTTCCGCATCATTCCCCGAGGATACCTCGGTCGGGGACATCCTGCCTGCTCCCGGCGGGCGTCCTCGGTAACTGTTGGGCAAACGGCGGCGGCGTTGTTTCAGGTAGATACAAAAACGCGGATGCGGATGGGCCGCCGTTTATTGCCCAACATTTGCGTTGGCGTTCGTCCCCACCGTCGGGCGAGACGCCACGCCGGGAGCAGGCAGGGATGCCCGCTCTACAAGGCGGTGTCGATGGTGGTGCCAAGTCACGAAGTAGATCGCATGTTCCGCATCATTCCCCGAGGATACGGTGGCCGTCCCGGAGAGCGGGCATCCCTGCCTGCTCCCGGCGCGGCGTCTCGCCCGACGGTGGGGACGAGGGTGAACGTAACTGTTGGGCAAAAATGGCGGCAGCGTTGTTTCAGGTAGATCCAAAAACGCGGATGGGGATGGGCCGCCGTTTATTGCCAGCATTTGCGTTCGCGTTCGTCCCCACCGCCGGGCGAGACGCCACGCCGGGAGCAGGCAGGGATGCCCGCTCTACAAGGCGGTGTCGATTACAAGAGGTGCCATGTTCCGCATCATTCCCCGAGGATACGGCTCTCCGTCCGGCCCTACACGTACTGCCCCGCATCCACGCGCAGAACCTGCCCCGTGATGCGCCGTCCGCCGGGGCCGGCGAGGTAGGTGACGGCGGCGGCGATGTCGTCGGGCTCGACCAGCTCGCCGAGGAGGGCTTCGTCGATTGCGCGCTGGCGGAGCTCGCCGGGGAGCGCCTCCGTCATCGGCGTGCGGACCCAGCCCGGCTCGACCACATTCACCCGGATGCCGAAGCGGCCGGTCTCGCGGCTTGCGCTCTTGGCCAGTCCGATCAGGCCGGCTTTGCTGGCGGCGTAGGCGGATGCTCCGAACTTTCCGCGCGAGCCGTTGATCGATCCGACCAGGATCACCCTCCCCGAACCGCCGTCGCGCATGACGGGGATGACGTGGCGGAGGAGGTAGAAGGCGCCGCGCAGATTCACCTCTTGGACGAGGTCCCAGTCATCGGCGGCCAGTTTCCAGACCACCGCGTCGCGGGCGATGCCGGCGGCGTGGACGGCGATATCGATGCGTCCATGTGTCGATAGGACGTTCCCGACCGCGCGCGCTACCGATGCGTCGTCGCGTACGTCGCATGCGAGCCACAAACCGCTCGATGGAGGTGCGAGGTCGAGACTGACGACGGTCGCGCCGGTTTCGGCCAGCGCCGCCATGATCGCAAGGCCGATGCCGCCCGAGCCGCCGGTGACGACGGCGACATCGCTCACGCCGCGCTCCGCCGTGCCAGAACGTTGTGCCGGTACGCGCCCCAGAGTGCGGCACCGATCGCGCCGGCGTAGATGGCGCGATCATCGGTCACCACTTCCATGGCCAGTTTCTCTTCGGCGATCTTTTCCCGAAGCGCCTTCGCCAGGCCGACGTCGGCGGACAGTCCGCCGGTGATCGCCACCTGTCCCTCGGCCCCGATCGCGCGAAGCAGTTTCAGGTAGCGGCCGGCCATCGAGACGTGGATGCCTTTGAGGATGTCCTGCGTCTGGATGCCGCGGCTGACCATGTTGATGACGTCGGTCTCCGCGAGCACGGCGCAGATGCTGCTGACCAGCTCGGGATTGTTCGCACCGCACGAAAGCGGGCCGATGTCCTCGAGGGTGATGCCGAGGTATCGCGAAACGTTCTCGAGGAACTGGCCGGAGCCGGACGCGCACTGATTTGTCATCCGATAGGCCAGCACGCGGCTTCTGGCGTCGAACTTCATCGCCCGCGCGTGGAGTGCACCAATGTCCAGGGCCGACTCCGTTCCCGGCATCAGGAAGACGGCGCCGCGGGCGTGCGTGGTCATGCCGTAGAAGTGGCCGCGGCGGAACTCGACCAGCTCTCCTTCGCCGGTCGTTGCCAGGTAGGCCACGTCGCTCCGCTGCACTCCGGCATCGGCGAGCACGGCCTCGTACGATTCTTCGATGACCTTGCGCAGATCGCGGCGGCGGATGCGGTCGGTGCGCAGGGCGATCGTCTTGTTGTCCACGACGACCGCGGTCTTCACGCTGCTCGAGCCGACGTCCATGCCGGCGGTGACGATCATGCTGCTTTCCTTTCCGCCGCGCGCAGGGCGAAGAGTGCTGCGCCGAGCGAGCCGGTGTAGATCGAGTCCGGCGAGGTGTTGAGCGTGCGCGGGCCGTAGTTTTCCCCGACCAGGTCCCGCAGCGCGGCCACGGCTGCCGGATTTCTGGCCACGCCTCCGGTGAAGGTGAGCTGATCGTGGATTCCTCCGGACCGCGCCAGGAGCGACATGGCTCGCAGAATGATGGCGCGATGGAGTCCGGAGAGGATGTCTTCGCGCTTCTGCCCCAGCGACAACCGCTCGCGCAACTCCGCGCCGGCGAAGACCGTGCAGGTGCTGTTGATCTTCACCCGCGTCCGGCTCTCCTGCGCCAGCGGTCCGAGCTCGTGCAGCGCCAGGTTCATCTCATCGGCGATGTAGCCGAGGTAACGGCCGCATCCCGCGGCGCAACGATCGTTCATCTGGAAGCTGGTGACGATCCCGCTGGCGTCGACCTGGATCGCTTTCGTGTCCTGCCCGCCGATGTCGAGCACCGTGCGGGTCTCGGGAAACATGGCGTGCGCGCCGAGGCCGTGACAGAGGATCTCGCTGCGGATCTGCTCTTTCGGGAACGGCAGGCGCGCGCGGCCGTAGCCGGTGCCGACGGTGGCCCCTTCGACGAGCTCCTCGCGGCGCGCCTCTACGACTGCCCGGCACAGCCCATCGGCATCGCAGTCAGGATGTTCGGCCAGCGTCGCTTCGAGCGCGGCGCCGATATGGCGTTCGAAGGCATGCTCGACGGGGAGGTTTTCGACCGCCAGGATGGCCGCGTCGAACACGCCGCAGAGCACGTCGAAGGCGATGTGCTTCGGATCGGCGAGCTGCTCGGCGAGATGCATGTAATCAGCAGCCGCTAGATCGCGGAAGAAGTCGCTCCTGCGCGTCGCGCCGCGGGCGAAATGCTGCCGCGCCAGCGGCTCCATCCCGGCTGCGATCTCGTCGAGACGCTTCCGGAGATCGCCGGCGTGCCCGCCATGTTTCGGGCCGGCGGCGAGCATCGACATCGCCTCCTGCAGCCTGGCCAGCAGCTCCAGGTGCTGCTGCAGTTTGAGGTTCCGCTCCAGGGCGCTGATGACGCCGGCGTCGACGCCGATGCTGCGCTCGACGAGGGTAAAACGCGTCCGGACGAACGCCTCTTCGCGCACGATCAGGGCGGCCACGTCATAGTTGCTGCGGCTGTTGGTGATGCCGCGGCCGATGACGTTGCCGTCGCTGTCGAGCACGACCGCCTTGGTCGTCGTCGATCCGAGGTCGATGCCGACGAAGACGTCGATCATGCTGCCTTTCCCCGTTTCTGATCGAGCATCTGCAGGTAGCTCTCGATCCGGTTCTTGATGTTCGCGGCGGAGAAGTAGCGCGGATCGACCAGATCGTTCTCGATGAAGACGCCCGGCACTCCGGTGCGCTCTTCGAGTTGTCGCAGCATCATCAGTTGTCCGACGCTGAAGGAGTTGCAGCTCTTGACGCTGTTGACGAGGAACCCGTCGGCGTTGTAATCGCGGATGTACTGCTCGAGCAGATCGACGCGCGTCGGCAGGCCGAGGTTTGTGTAGCAGCCGAGGCAGTAATCGGCCAGCGTCTCCAGCGGATGGTCGGGATCGTGGCGGAAGCCGCGGTCGTAGAGGCCGCCGACTTTCGTGTACGTACTGGCCACGAAGACCGCCCCTTCGTCGTAGAACATCTTCCAGAATTCGCGAAAGCTGGTCCAGTTCGGCGGCCCTTCGACGACGAGCCGGTATTTCTCGGTCCCCATCGGCCCTTCGGGGGTCACCGGTCCCTGCCCGGCATCGAGGCGTTCCTGCACTTCCGCGCGCAACGCCGTGTAGTAGTCGACCGCTCCCTGCGTGCCGCGGAACGCGCTGAAGATCGGGCCGATGTAGTGCACGCCGCCGAAGTAGGCGTCGATCGGCGATGGGGTTCGCTTGGCGCTCTCCAGCGTCCAGACCAGATCATCCTCGGCACGCGCGGAGAGGCGGAGCATTTCTCGCAGCCGATCTTCGTCGAACGCCCGGCCGCTGACCTGTTCGAGCTTCGGGATGACCTCGGTCCGCATCTGCTGCACGACGTAGTCGCGCTGGTGCGGCTCGATGCGGCCGTTCGCCTGATATGGCACGTGCAGCATCGCCACCGGCACATCGCCGTACTCTTCCCGCAGCAGCTCGAACCACTTTAGGAAGGTGAAACAGCCGGTGTACGAGAGGAGGAGCAGATCGGGCTTCGGCAGTTGTGTGCCGGTAGGACTGATGTTCCCCTTTTTCAACATTCCGATGTCGCACTTGACGTAGGTGCAGACGTCTTCGCTGTGTCCGTTCTTCTCCGCCTCGGCGATGTACTGGCCGGACTTCTTGCGCAGCCCCGACTGCAGCGCGTTGATCTCCGGGAGCACGGGGAGAAGATCGAAGGAGCGAACGAGCTCGTTGAGGTTTCCCGGCACGAACGTGTAGACCACTTTTCGTCCCTCGTCATGTGCCGAGGCCAGACGATCGTAGTGATCGGACATCATCTGCTTCTGCAGCAGCATCGAGTCTTCTTTGCGAACGGCGCTCATGCTTCGCTCCACAAACGAATCGAATCGGAGAAGGTGCCGGCTTGCTCGCGGATCACGGCGAACTGGCCGGTATCCTCGGCATACTTGAACTCCGTGTGGGGGATGCCTTTGCGGTCGAGCGCGGTGACCAGCATCGGCTGATCGAGCAGCGCCGGATCACAGAAACTGGCCGCGGCGAAGATGACGCCCTCGGCGCGGTTGCGCTCGACGGAATCGATCAGCCACCGTCCGCGGTCGCCGTCGGGGGCGTAGCGGGAGGAACTCATCGCGCTGTGATTCAGATAGGCATCGACGAGGGCGTCGAGCGGATCGCCGGTGGTGGTGACCTCATCCTGCAGCCAGCGAAGCCCGAGGAGGAAGTCGTCGTCGACGACGTAGCAACCGGCGCGCTCGAGCGTCAGCACCAGGCCGTGCGGAGGCTGCTCGCAGAACATCCCCGCCAGAACGACCCTGCTGCGGTCCTGGTCGCGCCGGTCGGATTCGCCGGGCGCAAGGGCGATGTACTCGCGGAGCATGGCCGTATGCTCCTCGGGCGGCAGCACGTTCCCCGCCCGCAGGATGTAGTAGACCTCCCACATCGGATAGATCCACGGCCGCTCGCTGCGTGCGCGATAGAGATCGCGAATGACGTGGCGATTCTCGTTGTAGACGGCGATGCTGGCGCGCAGCGCGTCGTCGTCGATGGCCACGCCGGAGAGGCGCGCGAAGTCGGCGCGCAACGTCTCCAGCTCGCGCCGCCAGAACCGGCCGCCGACCGCGACGTCGAAGTTCTGCGGAACGTCGACGTAGTGCACGTAGCGGTCGGGAAAAATCATCGACCACATGCCCGAGAGGTTGCGGATGACGTCGCAGATGGAGGGGAAGAGCATGCCGTCGAGCATGTCCAGCCGGTGCGAGAGCGCCAGCTCGATCGTGCTGCGAGGGATGCGGCAGATGTAGCTCTGGAAGTAGGCGTCGCCGCGGATGATCTCCAGCCGGTCGCCCCCTCCGGTGATGCCGACCGGGAGCATGCCGGCGGCGTGGATCAGCTCGCGCGGCACGTACGTCGGCATGTGCCCGATCGCTTTACGTCCCTCGGCGCGCGCCTTCCATTGCGTCACGGCCGTGAAATCGATGTCCTCCGACAGCGTGCGCGCGTGTGTGATCAGATCATCGAGTGTCACGACGTCACCAACTCCTCTTTGCGCGTCCACGGCGCGACCTCGGCGATCAGCTCCTCGCTCCATGCCGCGCCCTCGGCAAGCCGCCGCCGCAACAGGATGAAATCGACTTCGCGCTGCTCCTTCGTGCCGTAGTGGAAGGCGCGGAAGCCGGCGTTGGCCTCGGTCATCATGTTCAGCGACAGCCAGGCGCGGTTGGTCTCACGATTGCGGTCCCAATGCTCGAGCTTGTGCTTGCGCAGGCTCTCGATGGTCTTCGTCAGGCAGTCGGGCATCGTGTAGAGCAGCTTCGTCGTCAGATCGGCCACCGCCTCGTCGAGCAGGGTCAGATCGACCGTGCCGCGCGCCAGCAGCTCCTTCGCCGCCTGGCGATCCGGCCCGCTCTTGGCCTGTCCGATGACGACACGGCCGAACTCGTCGAGGACACGGTCGGTGACGACGAGCGGATTGGCGAGCCATGTGTCGTCAACCCGCAGCACCGGAACGATCGTGGTCAGACCGCCCAGCCAGTAGAACTGATGCGCGCTCCAGCTCTCGCAGAGCGTGGCGCTGACCATGGCCCGCTCCATGCCGACGAACAGCGGGAGGAAGTCGGTGCTCCCGCCGTCCGGCGCCGATCCATGCTTCGGCCCTGCCTGGCTGAAGACCGCCAGATCGCTGGCGACGGAAAAGTCGCAAGCCATGCCGATCTCCTGGCCGCCTCCGACGCGCATGCCGTTCACGCGGCAGATCACCGGCTTGTCGCATTGCAGGATCGATGTGACCGCGTCGTTGAACAGCCGCATGTACTGCCGGTACTCGCCGGGGTGCCCGGCGTACTCCTCGGCGTATTGCCGGGTGTTGCCGCCGGTGCAGAACGCCTTCGTGCCCGAGCCGGTGAGGATCACTGCGACCGTGGCGCGGTCGTTGCTCGCCTCGCGCAGCGCCAGGATCAGCTCCTTGAGCATCGGCGTCGTATAGCTGTTGAGCTCTTTCGGGTTGTCGAGAGTGATCCAGACGTTGTGCAGTCCTTCGACGGGGAATCCTTCGCGATTGAGCACCGCGCGGCGCGAGACGGAGATTGCCTGCGGCGCAAAGCCGGCGACGAGGTTGTGGTCGTTCATGCGGTGGTCCTCTCCATTTCCCTGACAGCAGCGTTTCGCGAGACGGCATTGGGCGTGACGATCACGCGGCGGCGGAGCTCGTGCCGGGATGCGGCAGCGAACAGCTCCGGCAACTCCGCGAAGGGTCGAATGTCGACGAACGGCTCGAGCTTCACCTTCCTATCGAGCACCAGAGCGAGCGCCTTCGGATAGTTCGCCGGCGCACAGCCCCAGTTTCCGCGGGCGATGGCGTCGAGCGCCATCAGGTTCGAGAGCCGCACTTCGACCTTGTCCGAGGTGTAGCCGACCACCGCGAGCTGACTGCCGAAATCGAGCAGGCCGAAGGCGGTCTGTTGTCCCGCGGTGGTACCGCTCATCTCGAAGATCTTCGTGCCGATGCGCCCGCATCCGCGCTCGCGGGATAGACCACGGACCGAGTCTTTCATCGCCCGCGGGGCGATCTGTTTCGGATTCATCGTCAGCGTCGCGCCGTGCCCTGCGGCCAGCGCCAGCCGATCGTCGTCGACGTCGATGGCCACGACCGTCGCGCCGGAAGCCGCGGCGATCTGCACCGCGAATCCGCCGATGCCGCCGGCACCGACGATCACCACCAGATCGTCTGCTCCGACCGAGGCCCGGACCATCGCCTCGAAGGGCGTCGTCACCGCGTCGGCGACGACGGAGAGCATCTCCAGCGTCAGCCCCTCGGGGAGCCGGTTCGGAACGGCGCAGAGACCGCGCGCCGGAACGACGACATGGGTGGCAAAGCCGCCGTGACCATCGTTCCCCGGCATGAACTGATTGCGGCAGATCGTCGGCCGCCCGGCGAGGCAAGCCTCACAGGTGTCGCACGGAATCACCGCCGGCACGATCACGCTCCGTCCAAGCCACGCCGCCGCGTGATCGCCGGCGTCGACCACCCGCCCCGAGATCTCATGGCCGAGGATCAGTGGAAGGGGATGGCGGGTCGGAACGCCGCCATAGGCGAAGCCGACGTCGGTATGACAAAGCCCGCACCCGGCCACTTCCACGACGACGTCGTCCCCGCCAGCCTCCAGCCCCGGCAAGGCCACCTCGGAAAAGACTCCCGGAGCCTCCAGTTGCACTCCTGCCGCGCCATCGATCCGTGCCATCGCCCACTCCTTCGGATTGCCCCTGATCGTAAATTCGCCTGCGCACGCAAGGAGGTGATGGCTGCTACCTCTGGGTGTGATGGAGGCACACACACAGGAGCGCTGGCGTCTCGCCGGCTGGCGCGGGGGCGTCTCGCCCCCGCTCTCGGCAAGTCACCAAACATTCGCTCGTAACCCACTCAGCGGCGAGACGCCGCCGAGCCAGCCGGCGAGACGCCAGCGCTCCGGCCGCTACGCCGGCATCACCATCCGCACCCTCTCCGCATACTCACGAAGACACTCCGCCAACCTCTCGATCGCCTCACCTTCCGCCTGCACGATCCGATCGAGATCGAGCACCAGCCGTTCCTTGCGCCGTTGCAGACTTGCCGCGAGTCCCGCGGCCAGCCGCTCGGCTCCGGCGACGCTGAGGGTGCCGGCCACCGTCACCCAGACCGTCGATCCCGGGCGCAGCTCCACTTCGACGCGATGCCCGTCTTCGTCCGCGCCGCGCAGCCGCCGCCAGACGCGGGAGGGAAGCGACTCGTTCGGAACCCGGAACGTCCGCCGAGTGAGGGGTGGGTGCTGAAAGAGTCCCAGCTTCAACGTCACTCCCGTCCATGCGGCAAGGCCGAGGGCGGCCACCGAGGAGAGACGCTCACTCATCGTCGGAGCGCCGAGCGCGGCGTGGACCTTTGCTTCGAGTGCTGCGATCTGCTGACGTCCCTGGGCCAGAACCTTTCCGGCAAGGAACACCGGATAGGCGCGGCGGATCTCGTTGGCGAATCGTTCCGCCTTCCGCCGCAGCACCGGGTTTTCGGAGTTTTTCAACGTCTCGTAGCCGAGGAGCCAGGTCTCGATGGAGCGGAACATCGACGGCCCAAGGCGCCTCAGGTCCTCGGCGAAGCAATGCTCCTGCGCCGCCTCGATCTCCGCCCCGCTCATCGTCGGATGCGTCACCATGGCCCGGAAGCCGGTGCAGTTGCGGTAATACGTCTCGCGGTCGTCGACGAGATCGCTGTGCAGGCGATCCTCGCGCATCACCTGTTCATAGAACGGCGTCCCGGGCGTCGGACCGTAGATGAGGAACTGCGACAGATTCGGATGCAGATCGAGCAGTCCGGTCAGCTCTTCGTCGATGATGGCCGGCGTCTGGTAGGGGAGTCCGACGATCATCGAGGCCAGCACGCTGATGCCGTGCGCGCGCAGCTCGCGGAACAGCTCCGCCACCGGCCGGCCCTCCTGCTTGGCGTATCCGGAGCGCGTCCCTTCGTAGCCGATCCAGAGTCCGTCGATTCCCATCTCCAGGATCTCGGTGACGGAGTACTGGCTGATGGCCTTGATGCTGGCGAAGGCGAAGATCGAGAGCGCGCGGCCTCCGGCGACGACGCAGTCGCGCAGCTCGAGGGCCCGCTTCCGGTTGAGGAGGAAATCCTCGTCCAGGATGACCATTGACATCCCCGGCTCGATCTCCTGATAGCGCTCGATCACGCGGTAGATATCGCGTCCGGTGTCGAGAAGGCGGATGTGTTTTCTCTTGAAGAAGTGCGATGTGCAGCAGAAATCGCAGCCGTTGGGACAGCCGAGGCCACCGAAGATCATGCCGGTGCGGGAGACCTCCCGGCTGAACAGCCGCAGCCGGCTGATGACCACCGGATGCCGCCGCGGTGCGGGGCGCTCGCCGAGGAGCTGCTGCATGAAGGCGGAGCCCTCCTCGCGGCAGATGAGATCCGACCACGGCGCAAGCTCCTCGTCGGACAGCACCGTGCCGTACCCGCCGAGAATGATCTTCGACCGGGGAGAGTGCCGGCGAACCAGGTCCGCCGCTTCCTTCATCCGATGAAACGTCGACAGCACGAACGAGATCCCGACGTACTCGGGCTGCTTCCGCAGCTCGCGAATCAGCTCGCGGCGGCTGGGGTAGTGAAGGACTGTCGTCGGCGCCTGCAGATTCTCGGCGATGTACTCGAGGGAGAACTGCACATGGTTCGCGCGTGGACTGAATAGGCCCTGCTTGCGCGTGACCTGCCCGAAGAGCAACTCATAACCGACGCTCGGCGCGTCGCCGTAACGCTCCCCGAGGGGCCTGCACACACTGGTGAGAAGTACGTGACTCAATGATCCTCCTACTCGGCCAACGCCGAAGGGGCGGCATTGAACGGGGATCACGGCACGGCTGTCTGTGGGGAGGGTCACCGCCGCGTGTGAGCGGGTCCATGCCGAGTCAATCCTCAGATGACGCAGAATGGAGACAGATAAAACCGTCCCCGGGGGCTCAGCAGATTGGCTTTCGAGCAGATCAATGTCTGACTGCCAGATGCCAACTTCAACCGACGCAGATCACGACATCTGAAATATCAGATCTACAAGATTATAGACGTAGATATCATGATCTAACATCGAGATCATGTGATCTATATGTCAAGACCATGATGATCTAGGTGCTAGATATGAGTATCAATGTATCCAGATCATAAAGTCTGACGACCAGATCATCGCTCGCTCTCAGGGGCAATTCATCGGGTCGGGACGAGTCCCTTCTGCCTTCGAGACGTTATCGCCAGCTCTGCAGGAAGGCTTTTCAGCCTTCGCAAGTGGAACGTCTGATCGCGGTAGGCGAATTGCTCTCTGAAAGGCGGGCCAGATAGATCTTTGAGGGGAAGGCGTGCTTCCGTCACGTATCGATTGCGGATCAGCAGCATCAGCGCGCCGCCACGAGCTCCGTTCACCTGCCGCCACAGGGTGAAACCTCCTCATCAGCAGCAATTCGACGCCCCGACCGGCAGACAACGCACCAAACGCAACCTACAACTGCAGCGCGACGGCCACCGACGGCACCGCCGCCGCCAGTTCCTCCGCCCGCGCCGAGGCCATGTCCTCCAGCTCGCGCGACAGCACCGCGCCGATCGACGTCCCCTCCTGCCGCGCCAGATACCGCAGCATCTCTTTCTGATACCGCGGAACGCGTGCCCGCAACTCCACCAGCCGGATCGCCTCCGGCAGCACCCGCTTGGCATCGCGCCCCAACGCCTTCTCGATCACCGCCGGCTCCCATCGCGACAGCGCCGCAGCGACCATCTCCTCCCGAGTCACCCGCACCCCCATCCCCGTCGAAACCGCTACAATCGCACCATCCTCGATCTCCTTTTTCAGCTCCGCGAGCGGCATCTCCAGCAGAACCGCCACCGTATTTAGCGGAAAGTGGGGACGGGGAGAGAGGAAGATGTGGCGGATACGGGATTGGGTGGTGTCGTTCATGGCTGCCTCCGTTGTTTGTACTGTTAACAATACAACCTTCGGCGCGATTTGTCAACGCCCGACGTGTGTTGAACCATGACGAAGCGTGAGAGCGACGGAGTCATCTTCGGCAGGCGCCTTCGCGAACTTCGCCTTGCCCGCGGCCTCACGCAGCAGCAGCTCGCCGCGCTGATCGATTCGAATCATCCGTTCATCAGTAATATGGAACGCGGGCTAACGTTGCCAGGACTTGCAATGCTTGTACGGCTGTCGGACGCGCTTGCACTCAACCTCTCCGAGATGGTCAAAGTTCTTGACCGAGCACCCCAGGTCGGTCAGTCTTCGATCAGGAAAAGATCCTGAGCAGGAAGACTGCCGAGATTCTGCCACTTTACGTCCAATGTGGTGTCCATAGTCTGTGTGGTTCGAGACTTGACGAGTTGACTAGGATGACATGAAATGCTGAGGATCTCTCACCTCGACGTGGAGAATTTTCGATCCATTCGAAAACTGAACGCTAGTATTCCCCAGTATTGTGCGCTGGTCGGAGCCAACAACGCCGGCAAGACCAACATCATCGAAGCGCTTCATCGCATTCTCGGTCGCGATTGGGTTACTGTTGCCAACTTCAGCTTGGATGACGTTTATTCACGCGATCCGAATCTTGACATGCGCATCGCGGTAACGCTGGATCCACCAGTTCAGTTCAGCCGGTTCAAGAACGCGCCGACGACAGAAATCCCCGTCCTCTCGTTCGAGTACACGCGTTACAAAGTTGGACAAAAGAAGGGCGAACCTCGCCTGGAGCAACGGTGCCTTAAAACCAACGGCGAGCCCATTCAGGTCCTAGCGAGGGCTCCAAAGAAAGGAGAGTCTCATCAATACGCACCTCTCCCGAATATCCCTGGTGATGTCAAGGATCTGATACCGTTGATCTATATTGGGACTAAACGCTCACTTCGCGATCAGTTGCCCTCGTCCCGTTACTCGGTGCTCCGTCGCCTTCTTGATGACATTGACCGCGACTTCCGAAATCCACGGAATACCGTGAAAGTGAAGAGCGGCGAAAGCGAAAAAGAAGTGGGACGCGCAGAGCGCTTCCAGCAGTTGATCTCTCGGGCGGTCGCAGTTTTGAGGACGCCTGAGTTCGAAAAGATGGAGAGGTCGATCAAGCGCCATGCGTTAACCCAACTGGGCTTCGATCCAGATACAGACTCTGATGAACTCGATCTTTTCTTCTCTCCATTTGACTCGCTCGACTTCTATCGCTCCTTAGAGCTTATCGTTCGCGAGGGAGATTTCGAAATCAAGGCAACTGAACTCGGCGAAGGGATGCAGAATGCCCTCGTCATAGCGATGCTTCAAGCTTTTGAGGAACGACGAAAGCAAGGTGCGATCTTCTTAATAGAAGAACCCGAGATGTTTCTGCACCCACAAAAACAGCGGTCGCTGGCCAAAACGCTGCGACATATAGCCGAGACGAATCAGGTCATATTGACGACCCACTCTCCATACTTCGTCTCGGTTCCTGATTACCGTAGCGTACTGCTGGTTCGCAAAACCGATCAAGGGACGAAGGCCGTTCAATCAACGCTCAGCAAGGGAGCGATTTCTGAGGAAAAGCTTCGCAAGGAACTTGACCCAGAACGCAATGAACTGTTCTTCGCCTCAAGGCTGTTGCTTGTCGAAGGTGACTCAGAAAAACTGGCATTCCCGGAATACGCGAAGCGTCTGGATCTTGACCTTGATCGCGCAGGAACTTCGATTGTTGAGGTGGGCGGTAAACGGAATCTACTCGACTTCGCGCGAATAGCGCTGTCTTTCAGCATACCTACCGCCATTTTATACGATGAGGATTCGTCGGACTTTAGCAACAAGCAAGCTAAAGTGGAAGATGAATTCAATGAATCTTTAGATGCATTAAAAGACAAGGGCGCTGAGGTTTGGCGGCTGGTGCCGAAGTACGAGCCAGTGCTTCGTGACGCACTCGGTGAGAGAGAATACCTCCGCGCGTGTGAGAAGTATCCAAATACATCGAAGGCCGTTCGCGCAAGGCTTATTGCCGCAGATTTGGAGTTCGGCGTGCCGCTGTTATTTGAAGAGATTGTGCGCTGGCTTGCCGGTTGAGAATACTATCGGCACATGCTTGAAGATTGGTCGCACGAGGAAGTTGAGGTCACGGTCGCCGCCTACCTCGACATGCTCGATCAGGAACTCCGTGGCCTCTCTTTCAACAAGAGCGTTGCGCGGCGTCAACTCCATGCAATGCTTAACGGGCGCTCCGAAGGTGCCATCGAGCGGAAACATCAGAACATCAGCGCGATCCTGATCGAGCTCGGGTTTCCGTACGTGCGCGGATACAAGCCGCTTTCAAACTATCAGCGGTTGCTGTACGAGGTCGTCCGGGACCGGCTGCTTGTATCACAGGGCATCACCGACGCAACGCGCGTTCGGGCGGAGCAGCCGATTCTGGAACCGCCGCGGGTAGCAGACCTTCTCGATCGGCTCGTGGAGCGACCCGAGCCGGCGGAGCAACGCCACGGCGCGTCGATTATCGCCGATCGCCCTCCTCTTCCTCGGCCACGTACAAATTACCTTGAAGTCGAAGCCAGTAATCGTCGCCTCGGGTTGGCTGGCGAAGAGTTCGCCATGCGTTTCGAAGCGGAACGGCTGTGGAGCGTTGGTCAGAAGCGGCTCGCCGACAAGATTGAGCATGTCGCGCGCACGCGCGGTGACGCTGAAGGGTACGACATCCTCTCATTCGAGCAGAGCGGTGAAGAGCGGCTCATCGAGGTGAAGACGACGACCTTCGGCCGGCATACTCCGCTGTTCGTTACTCGGAACGAAGTGGCTGTTTCGGAGGATCGGTCGGACCAGTACTACGTCTATCGCTGGTTCGATTTTCGCGATGATCCGAAGTTGTTTCTTGTGCCCGGCGACATCTCGATGTCGTTCGCGCTCGAAGCGACGCAGTTCATCGCACGTTTCGAGTGACGACCGAATAATGTCAGATTCGAGCATGCCGCTCCACTCCCTGTAGAAGAAATTGACTCTTCGCCCGAACCGAGGGAGCCTCGGTCGCAGGAGGTTTGCCGTGACGTTGATTCATGAGGAAGAGAACGACCTGATCGCAGAGCTGGAACGGATGGATAGGTTTTTCGAAGGCGAAGAAGCGGGCGAGATTCCGCTCGAGGTTCTTCGGGGGCGAGGGATCGAGATCCCGGCGATGCCGCCGGGCGATGAGGCGGCGCTTCGGGCGAAGTTGTGGGAGCTGATCGAGGGGATGGCCAACATCGGGATGGTGCTCGACGATACCGATCATCTCAGCGACGCGGAGCTCTACCGGTATCTGGTCGACGATGCGCTGCTCGTGGAGACGATGCTGTCGTCGGATGCAGGCGGTATCTGGCACATCAGCCCGGTCGGTGGCGGCAGTGAAGAGGATAACGAGATCTATCTCCGCTATTACGCGGACGACGAGGATCGCGAGCGGTGGCATCGGGAGTTCGGTGATGTATTGCCGCCGAAGGAGAAGCTTCCTTACGATCGCGATCGGTTTCTGCCGGGGCATGGGGAGGAGGCGTCGTAGGGGTGGTTGTCGGTTTCGTGGGATGCCTGTGACGTTTAGTGGGGTGAACGGCCTGGGGCGAGACGCCCCCGGTCCAGCCGGCGAGACGCCAGCGCTCCGTCGTCGCTTCGCTCCGCCATGCGGGAACCTCTCTTGCACAGTGTCCCCTCCGCTTGACGACGATCACGTGTGCCGACTGCGGGAGTGCGCAGACGATTCCGGAGCTTCCGGCCGGGGCGATTGCGGAGTGTCATCGGTGTGACCGGCTACTGGCGCGGCGGTCGTGGACCGGGGTGGAGGGGAGTCTGGTCTGTGCGCTGGCGATCTCTGTGCTCCTCCCGCCGGCGGTCTTTCTGCCGCTGATGGCGTCGACGATCAAGCATCTCGTCTACGGCGAGAGCAGGCTGGTGACGAGCGTGCCGGTCATCTACAGCGAGGTGTGGTTTCCCTTCGCCTTCGGCTTCCTCTTTTTCGCCTTTCTCTTTCCGGCGGTTCGGGCGCTGCTGCAGATTCTCGTGCTCGGATCGATCCGGTGGGGGTGGACGATTCCCGAGCGGGGACGGCTCTTCCGCTGGAGCGAGCAGCTTCGGATGTGGAGCCTCACCGACGTCGTGGTCATCGCCGGGCTGGTTGCCTACTATCGCGCCTCGATCTCCGCGACCGTCGAGCTCGGAATCGGCGCCTGGTCGTATTTCTTCGTGGCCATCCTCTCGCTCGTCGCCGACCGCATTCTCGACCGGCGGCTGGTCTGGAACAGCATCCTGCCCGACGTCACGGCCTATCCCGGCGAGCACGCGCCGTCGTGCGACATTTGTGAGATGACGGCGACGTCGCGGCGGCCGGGCGATCTTTGTCCCCGCTGCGGCGACCGGCTCGATCACCGGGTGGCGCCGCGATTCGCGCCGGCGCTGGCGGCCATCGTCGCGGCCATCCCTCTCTGCCTGCCGGCCTACGCGGGCTCGGTGATGGTGAACCAGAACCTCATGCAGTTCATCGAGCATACCGTCTTCGGCACGGTGCAACTGCTGGCTGACCGCGGCTACTGGCAGTTCGGCGTGGTCGTGCTCGTGGCCGGCGTGGTCATTCCCATCACCGAGCTGGCGGGGATGCTGTGGCTGTTGTTTCGCGTCCGCTTTCCGAGCCGGCGGGGATTGGTGCGGCGGACGCGCGCCTATCGTGTGCTGCACCGGCTGGCGCGCTGGCCGATGATCATCCCCTTCATCGCCGCCATCGCCGCGCCGATCGTCAACTTCAAAGGCATCGACTCCATCGCCACCGGCCCGGGGGCGACGCCGCTGTTCATGGTCATCGCCCTGATCATGCTGGCCGTCCGCGTCTTCGAGCCGCGGATGATGTGGAAGACGGCAGGGGAGTTGGGATGACCGCACAAGACGATGCGCCTGCCCCGGAAGCGAAGGTCCATCTCGCCAAGTGGTCGCCGTGGATCTGGATCATCCCCGCCGTCGCGGTCTTTTTCGCCGGATACCTCGTCGTGCGTTACGGCTTCTTCGGCGGAGGCGACATCACCGTCCGTTTCGCCGATGCCCGAGGACTGGACCGCTACAGTCCCGTGCGATTCCGCGGCGCGAAGGTCGGGACGATCCAGAAGATCACCATCGACCAGAACCTGCGGCAGGTGGTGGTGCGCATCACGCTGGATGCGTCGATGAATCATGCGCTGAATACCGGCACGCGCTTCTGGATCGTCGAGCCGGCTCTCGAGGGCGGCGGGCTGGGCGGGCTGCTCTCGGGCACCTACGTCGGAATCGCGCCGGGTCAGGGAGAGAAGACGAGCGATTTCATCGGCCAGGAGTTTGCGCCGGTCCTGACGCCACCCGAGGAGGGGAAGACGGTGATTCTGGAGGCGAAGGGGTTGGGATCGATTGCCGTCGGCTCGCCGGTGACGTTCCAGGGCATCCGCGCCGGGTCGATCCTCGGCGCGGAGTACGACGAGAAGCGCGGCATCACCGTGGTCCACGCGTTCATCGTCAAGCGGTTCGCGGGTGACGTTCGCCAGAGCAGCCGTTTCTGGCGCGCCGGAGGGCTTACCGTCTCCCTCGGCGCGGGCGGGATCTCCACCGGCGGCGCGTCGCTCTCGTCACTGCTCAACGCCCCGGTCGCGTTCTACACGCCGCAGCTTCTGGCCGGAGAAGAAGCTCTGCCGGGAACGCACTTCGACCTCTACGATTCCGAAGGGGCGGCCATGGCGGCGACGGACGGAACGAACCTCACTTACGTGACCTATTTCCCCGGACCGATTCAGGGTCTGACGGCGGGCGCGCCGGTACAGATGAAAGGGGTAAACGTCGGCCATGTGCGCGAGGTGCGCCTGCACTATGACTCGCGGACGGCAACGCTGGAGACGCCGGTCACGATCGAGATCGATCCTCGGCTGCTGGAGCTCGACGTGTCTGCCTCTTCGACGAAAGAGCAACTGCGGGCGATGATGAACGACGCGCTGCAGAAGCTGGTGCAGAAGGGGATGCGGGCAACGCTGTCGACGAGTCTGGTGCTGCCGGGAGCAGGCGGCGTGTCGCTGGACATGGTGGCGGCACCGGGCAGCGGGCACTTGGTGATGACGAGCGATCCACCGACCATTCCGGCCGCGGCGGGCGGCAGCGGATTGGAAGGAGCGCTCGGCGCGGTCAACGACGTTGCCGGCCGGATCCGCAATCTTCCGATCGAGGAGATCGCCGGCCATCTGCGCAGCACGGCGCAGCGGCTCGACGCGCTGGTACACGATCCGACGCTCGACCAGAGCCTGCAGCGGTTGAACAAGTCGCTCGGTGACGTCGAGGCCATCACGGCCACCGCGCGCGAGAACGCCGGTCCGATCGTGCACAGTCTGCGCAACGCCGCGACGTCGGCGGAGTCGGTGGCGAAAACGGCGAAGGAGAACGTCGGGCCGGTGGTGGAGAGTCTGCGCAACACCGCGGCGTCGGCCGAGGCGGCGGCGAAGAGGGCGCAGGAGCTGACGGGGAGCTCAACGCAGCAGAACTACGACCTCGGCTCGCTGATCAAAGAGCTGACGCGCGCCGCCGAGTCGGTTCGCGCGCTGGCGTCGTATCTCGAGGAGAATCCGGACGCGTTGCTCAAGGGGAGGGGCAAAGGAAAATGACCATCCGCTGGACCGTGCCGCTCCTGTTGCCGTTCGTTCTTGCCGGCTGCTCGTTTTTTTCGAAGTCGCAGAGCACCTTCTATTCGCTCGACCGGATCGCGCCGGCGGCTGCGGTTGCGAATGTGCGCGGCCTTCCGATCGGGATCGACGGCGTGGAGCTTCCTCCCGGTCTCGACCGCCGCGAGATCGTCGTCCGCAAGGCGGATCATCAGCTCGACATTAGCAGCAACGAGCAATGGTCCGCGTCGCTGCAGCCGCTGGTGCTGCATACGCTGGCCTTCGATCTCGCCGCGCGGCTGCCGGAAGGGATGGTGATCCTTCCGGGCGAAGCGAAGCCCTCCGGCGCCATGCGCTCGATCGATGTGGTGCTCGAGGAGCTCGCCGCCGGCCCCGACGCGAAGGTCGTGCTCGACGGGCGCTGGATGGTGCGGGAGAGCGGCCGGCCGGACGTGACACGGCATGAGCGAATCGTCGTCGATATCGCATCGCTCGCCAGCGCGAACATCGCCAAGGGTGTCAGTCAGGCGCTGGGGACGCTCGCGGATCGGATGGCGGCCGCAATGAGCGGGCCGTAGTCACGCGAAGACGCAAAGGCGCGAAGGGAGGAGGACGTGATCGCCTCAGTTCTGCGAAGCTGACGCGACATTGAATAACGCCATTCACGACCGCGGCCATTCGCGTGTAATCGAGTGTCGCGGCAGTGTCGTGCATCGTGTGGTAGTTCGGATTTCGGTTAGCTGTCCCGCATTTCTCACACGCTGACTGGAATTGCCGGCACCCTGTTGGTGGCGAGACTTGGGACGATGTGGAGTTGTGTAAGCAGTTCGTTCTCGGCAGTACCTCCAATCGAGAGTCCTTCTCCCCCAGCGCTTTTCAGCTGGGGGAGAAGGTGCCGAAGGCGGATGAGGGGGCGTTTCACGCAGACGTCATTCGCGCGCCTTCGAGCGCTCTCGAACGAGCGTAGGTATATCGCGCATACCTCGTAAAGCGCCCCCCTCATCCGCCTTCGGCACCTTCTCCCCCCGCAAGAAACCGCGGGGGGAGAAGGGGTTCTGACCGGGGGCATCGAGGACATAAACCGGGGACATCGAGGACGGCCCGAACATGATGCATCCGGGGGTATTTGGATGCCTTGGAGGAACCCGATGAGCGCGAAAGAAG